>Ga0182030_10004755_pt1 | contig 29010 bp, 29 predicted proteins | sample 812S3MmetaG_FD_121299 | JGI IMG/M metagenome (GOLD analysis project Ga0182030, IMG submission 121299) | Permafrost microbial communities from Stordalen Mire, Sweden - 812S3M metaG (Illumina Assembly) | ecosystem: Environmental > Terrestrial > Soil > Wetlands > Permafrost | place: Sweden...
ACGGCGGTTTCCATTCGTCCGACGACGATTCCTCTTCGTCCGACGACGGTTTCCATTCGTCTGACGACGATTCCCCTTCGTCCGACGGCGGTTTCCATTCGTCCGATCGCGACTTCTCTTCGTCTGACGACGATTCCTCTTCGTCCGACCGCGATTCCTCTTCGTCGGACGACGGTTTCCATTCGTCCGACCGCGATTCCCCTTCGTCCGACGACCGTTCCACCTCGAGGAACCGCGATTCCTCTTCGTCCGACGGCGGTTTCCATTCGTCGGACGACGATTCCTCTTCGTCTGACGACGGTTTCCATTCGTCCGACCGCGATTCCCCTTCGTCCGACGACCGTTCCACCTCGAGGTTCCGCGTGCGGTCGGTCCCCGGCCTTCGAGGGGACGGACCTCGGACGTCTAGAACCCGTCGTCCGGCACCGTCGTCGTCGCCCGCGAATCCCTCTCGACCGTGTAGGGGTTCGGCGCCGGCTCGGCGCTACCCCTCGGGACGCGCGTCGACACCTCGTGCCGATCGTCGAAGAGCTCGAACGTGCCGCCATGCGCGTCACGCGAGAGGCGCGCGAGGGCCGTCCCGTCGGTCGCCCGGAAGACGAGTCCACCGGACGGCACGTAGAGCGTCGCCGTGGTCGACGACTGCGCGTGCGCCTCTCTCTGCGTGAGCTGGCTGATGCCGGCTCCCGCAACGAACGCTCCGGCGATGGCGAGGGCCGTGATCCAGCGGCGAGAAGGCATCGATCGCATGGGCAATCTCCGTGCGCGAAGCATAGCGCCCCGTGCCCTCGGACGCCGCCGCCTCTCGGTCCTCGGAGGCCTGCCGAACATGCGGAGCATCCTGACGGTCAGAACGCGAACCCGCCCGGTACGAGCCGGATCCCCGACGGCTCGCGGCGCGCCTGGGAGCCTGCGCTGGCGGGCGCGATCGGCGCGAGGTCCGTCGTGCCCGACTGGAGGAGGAAGAACGCGGTCACGCCGAGCACGACCCCGGCGCCGAGGAAGCCGACGCCGATGTTGCCGTAGGTGTTCGCGCGACCCTGGAGTTTGGCCTGGGCGTCAGCCGAACCGCTGCCGACGGCGTCTGCGGCCTCGTGCTCGGCGATGTCGAGGAGGAGCAAAAGGACGCTCGCGAGACCGGTGACCCCGGCGGACACGGCGAGGACCTCGCCGACGGCTCCGTGGTTGGGCCGCGCAGGGGTCACTCGAAGGGTGACTGGCGGGGCGCCCGGCGCGAGATGAAATTCGACGGACGGGATGATGTCGTCGCCCATGACGCGATACGTGAGGCGGGGGTCGACGCGCTCGTTGCAGGGAGCCGTGCACGCGAGCGTCCAGCTCTCCGCCACGTGATTGCCGACCGTCACCTTGCGCGTTTCCTTCGAGTAGAGCGCGACGCCCGGCTCGTCGGTCACGAGGCTGATCTCGACGCCATCGGCGTCGGTTGCGGGCTTCGCGGGCTCCGGCTTCGCGGTGGGCTGGGCCCGCACGTCGCGCGACGAAGAGAGGACGAGACCCGCGCAGAGGATGGCCGTGGGCATCGAGGAAGCGAGCCTCATGGCGGCCCGTCAATGCGCGCAGCTCGGTCCGGGGGCGACGAGCGCGCGGTCGTAGTGCACGGAGACGTCGCGTGCGCCGAAGTCCCCGACGAAGAGGCCTCCGAAGACCGTCGTCGCCTCGTTGAGGTCGTACGCGGCGTTGGGCGCGTAGAGAAAGCCGCTCACGGTGAGCGGGGCGTCCACGTTGATCCCGCCGGCGATGAACACGCGCACGAGCGCGGGGTGGTCGGGCGAGCCGAATACGACGGGCTGGTTGATCGAGAGCTGGCCGCTCGCGAAGACGTCGAGCTCGGCGGTGGGGTCGACGGCGAACGCGATCTGGGTCGCGATGTCGCCGCCCACGTAGAGGGCGACCCGGCCGTGCACGGCGATGACGACCTCGCTGGGCTGCTCGATGCTGGAGAGGTAGTAGGTCCCGCAGGGGAGATCGAGCCGGCCCGTCTGGCCGCTGTTGCCGAAGAGATCGGGGTTGAGCCCGATGGCGTTGTCGTCGTTGGTCGCCTGGGCGTGGGCGACGAGGCTCGCGATGGGGACGACGTCGGCGGCGCCGCATGCACACGGAGGCGGCACCTGGACGGCGCCCGGTACGAGCGAGCCGTACGTCACGTTCATCGAGTTCGTGGCGCCCGCGGGCTGGTGGAGCGCGCCGGTGATCGTGAAGGGATCGCTGGCCTCGATGCCGCCCGCCGCGTACGCGTCGCCTCCCACCGTCGTCTGCCCCTCGGAGCTCACCATCGCCGCGGGCCCCACGTGGAGATCGCCCCCGACGGTCAGACCGCGCGTCTCGAGCGAAAGCTGCGACGTCCCGGCCACCCGGAGCGTCCCCGAGACGCTCATCGGGTTGTTCACGTTCACCCCGCCGTTGACCCCGACGTTGCCTCCCGGCGCGCTGGGCCCGGTGTACGGTCCCTTCGTGCTGTCGTAGGCGTCGACGACGACGTTGTCCGCGTCGGTGGCGAAGTTCCCGCACGTGCAGGCGCCCCACGTCAGGAATGTCGAGGCGCCGAGCTGGTCGAGGCACACCGTCTCCGAGCCCACGGTGATGGTGGGGATCGGTCCGCCGTTCGAGCACGTGGCCGAGGTCTTCACCGTGGCCGGGCCGCACGTGCCCCAGACGCAGCCCTCGGTCGCGCCGCAGGGCGTGTTGCACGCGCCGCAGTTGGCGTTGTCGGTGTTGGTGTCGACGCACTGGCCCGCGCACGCCGTGAGTCCCGGCAGGCACGTTGCGGCGCACTTGCCGGCGGAGCAGACCTCGCTCGCCGAGCACGTCACGCCGCATCCGCCGCAGTTGCCCGGATCCCCGACGGTCGGGATGCACTGCCCGTTGCAGAGGGACTGGTAGACGGGGCAGGCGCAGGCCCCAGCGACGCAGACTTCTCCACCCGAGCACGCCGGGGAGCACGCCGCCGGGCTCGGGGGCGCCCAGCTCGGGCCGTCGCCCGCCCCGGAGTCGGTCGCGCTGGAGTCGCCCGCGCTGGAGTCAGCGCCCGAGCCGCCGCCGTCCGTGCCGGAGTCGCCGGTCGCGCCGCCGTCGGCGCCCGAGCCGACGTGGCCCTGACTGCCGCCGCAGGCCGTGAGGGTGCCCGTGGCGAGAACGAGGAGCGCGGTGAACGTCGGTCGTGACACGGGCGGTAGCTTACTGCGCCGTCGACACCGCGCAGAACCCGTTGACGCACTGGTTGGTCGAGTCGCAGCAGTTGGCGGCCGTCGTGCACTTGTCGCCGACCTGCGAGCAGCTCGCGTTGGGCGGCGTGTTCGCGCACACGAGGCCCCCTTCACCCGGCTCGCAGTAGCCGTTGCAGCACTGGTCGCCCGCCTGGCACGACATGCCGTCCGCCTTGCACGGCGCCAGAGCCCAGAAGCCGCGCGCGTTGCCGGCGAGCAGCTCCTGCGCCGGCAGGTAGAAGGCCGGGTGGCTCGGATCGGTGCCCGCCTTGGCGTTCAGATCGATCGCGGCGACCCAGAGCTTCTTGCTCGTCGCGTTGGCGACCTTCGTTGCATCGTAATTTCTCGGATCGCTCTGCCACGGATCGGTCGTCGCCACGCTGCCGTAGAGCCGGCGGCTCGTGAAGATGACCCAGATGTAGCCTCCGGAGCTGATGGGGTTCACCGTCGGCTCGTAGTTGAGGACCGTATCGTTCGCGTGGTTGCCCGTCCCGACCGGGATGTACGGCGCGCCGCCACCGGGCTTCATGCCGTTGAGCGCGTAGAGATTCGACGCCGTCCCCGTGGCCAGATCCGACCACCAGATCTGCGCCTCGGCGCCGTGCCACGTGTTGAGGAGGTGATTCGAGTTGACGATCTGGTAGTGGAACGCGACCGCGTCGTCGGTCGGGAAGAACGACGGGAACCCGGCGCGCTGGCCGCCGCTCATCGTGGCGAGGACGCGAGGGTTCGAGAAGGTGCTCGTCCCGTCGAAGTCGAGGGACACGAGCTGCGTGCCGTTCCCGGTGATCGCCCCGAGCGTCCCGGCGAGGAAGTCGAACGCCAGGTGCTTGGTATCGGGCGAGAATGCCGGGGTGCCTGCCTGGAGGTTCGCCGGGATGCCCGTCGTCGCGATGGGCTTGGCGCCGGAGGCCGCCGGCGGGAACGCATAGAGCTGGCTGACCGAGTCGTTGGCGGCGAGGTCTCCTGCGTTGGTGAAGGCGAGCGCGCCGTCCGCCGACAGCCCGGCCCAGCCGAAGATGTTGTTGTAGCTGGTGAGCGGGGTCTCGGCGTTGCCGCTCTTCAGGTTGTAGGCGGAGGTCTCGGCGTAGTTGTCGCCGTGCTGCGCGATGAGCGTGCTGCCGTCGGAGGAGGCGACGTGGCACACGCGGCAGCCGGCCCCGCTCCCCGGCGGGGTGGCGGGCCCGGCGACGACCACGGGTCCGGTCGCGCCCTGGTCGATGCCCAGCACCGCCGCGCCGTACTCGTTGCCGTTGAAGTCGGAGTCGAGCGAGTTCTTGACGAGCTGTGTGCCGTACGAGTTGTAGTAGACGGTGCCCTCGAGGAGCGCCGGCGCCACGGTCCACGTCTCGGTGATCGGGCCGTAGCCGACGCCGGCCTTGGCGACGACAAGGCTCAGCGTGAGCTGGTCCGGCTTGCCGCTCGGTGTCGTGCCGCCCGCGGTGGCGGTGGCCATCGCCCAGACGTCCTGCGGGACGGGCATGCGAATGAACTTGCCCGCCGTCTGCGTGAGGATCGGCGGCGCCGAGAAGGTGCCCGTGTACGAGAACGAGCCGCTCGTCGTCGTGAGCGAGATCTGGATCGCGTCGGCGTTGCCGGTGGTCCACGTCCACTGGATGAGCGGCGCGAGCAGGCCGCGCGGGAAGACCGTCTGATCGTACGGGTAGAGATAGGCGAGCCCCAGCGCCGAGCCGTTGCTCGTCGGGGTCTGGAGAGCGGTGACCGTCGCGGGATCGGTGACCGCCCCGCCGAGGCCCTCGCCGCCGACGCCGCCGATGCCTCCGCCGGCTCCGAGCTGAGCGACCGTCGTCGCGATCTGCTGTCCCTCGCCCGGCGCGTTCGCGTTCGAGCCATTCTGGGTCGCCGTGAGCTGGATGAAGACGGGGCGCTGGAGCGTCTTGCCGCCGTAGCCGGCGATGACGTTCACCATGCCTCCGGTCGTGCCTGTCGGATTGAGAGTTCCCTTCGCGGAGGGGCCGGCGCCGATCGACGCGAGATCGCCGCGGTCGACCGTCCATCCCGCACCGATCGGGTTGCCGTCGAGCGTCGCGGCGTAGGGCACGGCCGGCGTCGTCTGGCCTGCGGTGACCGTGATGGTCTGGAGGGTGCTGGGCTCGACGTCGAACACGCCCGCTCCGCCGTCCCCGAGGGCTCCATCGCCGAGAAACGACGGCCCGTCGGCGTGGAAGGAGGGACTGTCCGTCAGCGATCCATCTCCCGCGGAGGCGTCCGAGTCGTCGCCTCCGTGGAAGTTGCTCCCGCTCGGGGACGAGCCACACGCACCTCCCACGGTCGCGACGAACAGACAGGCGAGGAGACCGGTGGCCGCGGAGAGTCGGAAGGATCCCATATGGTCGAAATCGTACGGCCACACGGGATGAGAGCAAGCAAATGGGCCTGAAACGTGAGGCGCACACGTGTGAGTCAGTGAGCGTGCGGGGTCTTCTCGGTACGACAGATGCCGCCATCGCCGGCGTTGACCCAGTACACGTAGGTGCCGTCGACGGCGAGGCCTCGCGGCCGTCGCAGGTCCGTCGCGAGCACGAACGTCGGACCGCCCGACTTCTTCTGCGCCAGGACCCTTCCTCCGGCGTCCGCGCTGGAGGTCCAGAAGACCGTGTCCGCATCGACGGCGATGGCGAAGGGAGAGGGTGCGTCCGAGAGCGTGTCGACCTTCCCGTCGGCGAGGGACGCTCGTTTCACGCGTCCCGACCAGGTGGGATCGCCCGTGCCGGAGTCCGTCCAATAGACCGCGCTGTCGTCGGCGGCCATCTGCTGGATCTTGGAAGCGGGGACCTTCACCACCGGGACCGGGTCTCCTCCCGCTTTCAGTGCGCGCACGATGGCTCCGTCCTGGATCCAGAAGACGTTCGTCGCGTTCACCGCGAGCACGGTCCGCACCGGGCGCGGCCCCGCCCCCGAGACGCGGGTCGCCTTGCCATTGGCCCCGACCCGCAGGACGTCGGTCGAGAGCACGTCGGCCTTCGCATCCTTCACGTCGCCGAACGTGAACACGTCGGTGCCGTCCGAGACGGCGGACGTCTCGTCGAGATCGTACGTCCTGCCGACCGTCGTCGGCGCGGCGCCACCCTTCGCCGTCAGGATCTTCGCGTGCTCGGTCTTGTCGTCCGATGGAGCGACGATCCAGACGAGGCGGCCGCCGGCGTAGGCAAGCCCCTCGGCGCCGCGCTGCGCCGGATAGATCCGCCTCGGTGTTCCTCCCACCGTGAGCGGCACCGAGAGCACGTCCAGCTTGCCGTCCGGATCCGGCGCGTCGCTCGCCGTGTCCGTGACGAGGAGCTCGCTATTGCCGAGCACGGCCTCGCGGGGATGGTGGCCCTTCGCGAGAACCTCCACCGTGTTGCTCGTGGGAACGAGCGTCGCGGCGCTCGCCATCCCCATCGGGACGATCGCCGCCGAGGGCGCGGCCTCTGGGGCCTCTTTGCTCGGGTCGTGACAGCCGATCCACGGCAGCGCCACGAAGAGAAGGAGGGCTCGGTTCATCGAAATCGTGGCTTCGGGGGCTCGCACGCGGGGCAGTGTACCAGCCTCGATTTCTCCGAGGCGCACGCGAAAGTACTGGACGCCGATGCCGATTGTGCCACACGGGGTGTCCGCAGCTTGCGGGGGAGGCAGAGGACCATGAAGCTTGTGCACGTTTCCTTGTTCGTCGGTGTCATTGGAGCGGTGGCGGCGTGCAGCGTCACGGCGGCGGGCCCTGACGGAGGCTTCGGGAACGGTTCGAGCTCGGGCAGCAGCTCGGGGAGCAGCTCCGGTGGCACCAGCAGTGGCCTGGGCAGCAGCTCCAACGGCGGCTCGGGGAGCAACTCGGGCAGCAACTCGGGCAGCTCGGGGGGCGGCTCGGGGAGCAGCTCTGGCAGCAGCTCGGGAAGCAGCTCCGGGAGTAGCTCCGGCAGCAGCTCGGGCGGCAGCGCGGACGGCAGCACCGTGGACAGCACGGCCCCGGCGGATGGCGCCAGCGCCACGTGTCCCGACAGCACGGCGTTCACCCCGACGACGTACGTCTCGGCGACGAAGCATCAGGGCAAGTGCACCGCGACGCAGACGACGGCGTTCGAGACGGCGTGCGGCGACAACGCCACGCAGGCCACTTGCACCACGTGGCTCGAGGCCAACGTGGCGTCGGACGCGTCGGCAGGCACGGCGTGCGGCGGATGCATCCTGAACCCGAACAACGCAGGCGCGGCCTGGTCGGACCCCAACGGGTACTTCGGCCCGAACTACGCCGGCTGCATCCAGCTCACCGACACGAAGAACGGGCCGGCGTGCGCCGCCGCGCTCGAGAACATCGACGGTTGCGAAGGGCTGGAGTGCGATGACTGTGCCGACAGCACCACCTACTCGACGTGCGCGACCACGGTGGACGGGACGATCTGCACCTCGTACACGTCGCCCGTGCAGACCGCGTGCGCGACGGACGGTGCCGACGGCGGCGCCGCCGAGAAGTGCCAGCCCGGCGGTGGAACCACCGTCGACCCGGACTGGACGTACATCATCGACCTTATCTGCGGCACCTAGCCCTCACCTAGCCCGCGCGCGGGTGAAAGCTGAATCACGATTCGCTCGAACCGTGATTTACTGCGGAGGATGCGAAAGTCCCTCCTCCCCGTCGCCGCGATGCTCCTGCTCGCGGCCTGCTCCAAAGACGAAAGCGCGCCCGCCACGTCGGCTTCTGCCAGCGCGGCGCCGCCGCCTTCCGTCTCCGCGCCGGCCTCGGCGAGCGCGGCACCGGCCGCTGCGTCCGCCGCGCCCGAGCCGCCGCACGACTGCCCCACCGGGTCGACGGGCCCGGGCTCCTTCAACAAGCCCTGCGAGGCGAAGGGGAGCGCGCGGATGATGGAGGTGAAGTGGAAGAAGACGGACGACAGCGGACCGTCGTTCGCGGTGACGAACAAGTCGCAGCTCGTCATCGTGCACGGCCGGATCGCCGTCTACTTCTACGACAAGGCGGGAAAGCAGCTCGACGTGAAGGACGACAGCGTGTCGCCGCCGAAGACGCGCCCGTACCACACGTGCGCGGGCAACTTCTTCGGCGGCGTGATGAAGCCCGCGGAGAGGGAGGTGCTCACCTTCTCGTGCGTGCCGAAGACCGTCGTCCCGGACGGGACGGCGACCGTCGAGGCCGAGCTTCCGATGGTCGGCTTCGCGGACGCGACCGGCAAGAAGGTCGACTTCTACTGGCGGAACAACGATCTGACGCCGGATGTGCGCCCGAAGGGCGGCGTGAAGTAGCCGCCATGAACAACACCACCGCGGTGAAGACGGGGGAGTGACCCGTCTGGGAGGGGACGCCGGACCCCCCCGGCGGACCATTGGGCACGAGGCCGGGGGTTCTGTTAAGATACATCCGTGCAGCCCCATCCCGTGCCGCAGGTCGAGCCGCGGGTGATCGGGCGCTATGCGCTCTACGACGAGATCGCGGCGGGAGGCATGGCGACCGTGCACCTCGGTCGGCTCCTCGGCTCGGCGGGGTTCTCGCGGACGGTGGCCATCAAGCGGCTGCACCCGCAGTACGCCAAGGATCCCGACTTCGTGACCATGTTCGTGGACGAGGCGCGGCTGGCTGCCCGCATCCACCACCCCAACGTGGTGGCGACGCTCGATGTCGTGTCCACCGACGGGGAGCTCTTTCTCGTCATGGAGTACGTCATGGGCGAGTCGCTGGGACGGCTCATCCCGCTGACGCGCGCCAAGGGCGAGCGCATCCCGCCGCTCTTCGTGGCGACGATCATGGCGGCGGTGATGCACGGTCTTCACGCGGCCCACGAGGCGCGAGACGAGCACGGTGAGCCCCTCGGGATCGTGCACCGCGACGTCAGCCCGCAGAACGTGCTGGTCGGCGTCGACGGCACCGCGCGGGTGCTCGACTTCGGCGTGGCCAAGGCCGCGGGGCGCCTGCAGACCACGCGCGAGGGGCAGCTCAAGGGCAAGATCGCGTACATGGCGCCGGAGCAGATCCGCGGCGTCGTGGATCGCACGACGGACGTGTACGCGGCGTCGGTGGTGTTCTGGGAGGCGCTGACGGGCAAGCGCCTCTTCCAGGGGGACAGCGAGGTCGAGGCCATGCGCAAGGTGCTCGACGGTCACGTCGAGCCGCCGAGCACGTACGCTCCGGACATCCCGCCCGCCCTCGAGCAGATCGTCCTGCGAGGGCTCGACCTCGATCCGACCAAGCGATTCCAGACCGCCGGCGAGATGGCGCTCGCGATCGAGGACGCGGTCCCCATGGTCGGGCGCTCGAAGATTGGCCGTTGGGTCGAGGAGACGGCGACCCAGCGCCTCGCCGTGCGTACCGAGCGTCTCGCCGCCATGGAGAGCAACTCGGCGATCCGCGCGCCGCGCCTTCCGGCGCCCGAGGTCCCGCCTGCGCCCGACAGCGACAGCATGCCCACGATGATGATCGGGAGCGGCGTGGTCTCCGCGCCGCAGCTCGAGACGGTGGCCGTACGCGATGCCGCAGCGCTCACTTCTCCTGGCGTGCCGCGGCGCTCGCGAGGCGCGGTGGCTCTTCCGGTCGCGGCGGGCTTCCTGACGCTGCTGGCGCTCGGGGCTGTCGGCGCGTTCCTGGTGCTGCGTCACCGGGGCGTGCCGCGACCGCAGGTCGTCGCGACGTCCCCGTCGACGATGGCGTCGCTCGCGTCGGTGGTCGCTCCTCCGCCCGAGCCGACGGCCGCGACGGCGACAACCGCAGCTCCCGCAACGCCGGCCGCGACGCCTGTGCCGACGACCGCGGTCACGTTGCTCCCGATCGCGGCAGCACCAAGGGCGCCCGTCGGTCCCGCGCCGGTTCCCGTTGCGCAGCCTCGCCCGGCGACGACAGCGGCGTCGGCTCGTCCCGCCGCCGACTGCAACCCGCCCTACTACTACAACGCGCAAGGCGACCGCATCTTCAAGAAGGACTGCCTGTGATGCGCCGTGCGCGCGTCTCCGCGTGCGCCGCTCTCGCGGCCCTCGTGCTCGTCGCCACGACCGGTCGCGCCGCTCCCACCAAGGAGCAGTGCATCGACGCCAACTCGCAGGCCCAGAAGCTGCGACGCGAATCCAAGCTGACGGCGGCACGCCAGGCGCTCCTCAGTTGCAGCGATCCGAGCTGTCCCACGATGGTGCGGGGAGACTGCACGGCGCGGCTCGACGAGGTGCAGAAGGCCCAGCCTACGCTCGTGCTCGACGTGAAGAGTCGCGGCGGCGACGACCTGACCGACGTGAAGGTGACCGTCGACGGTCAGCCCTTCGTCGTGAAGCTCGACGGCACCGCGGTGGCGATGGACCCGGGCCAGCACACGTTCACCTTCGAGGCCGCAGGGTTCGAGCCCATCACGAAGACCCTGGTGCTCAAGGAGACCGAGAAAGACCGTCGAGAGCGGATCGTCCTGCACCGCGTTCCGAAGGTCCCGGCCGAGCCGACGCCGACCGGGTCCGCCCTTCCGGACGAGCCGCCTACGGCGGAGCCTTCGCACGGGCTGGGCACGCAGCGCTGGCTCGGCCTCGTCGTGGGGGGCGTCGGGCTCGCCGGGATCGCTGTGGGCAGCGTCTTCGGTCTGAAGGCCTCGTCCGAGTGGAGCGCGCAGCAGAGCGCGTGCGGAAGCCCATCGAACTGTCCCGATCACGACGGCGCCATGACGCACCACTCGAACTTGACGACGGACGGGACGATCGCGACGTGGGCGTTCATCGGGGGTGGCGCGCTGGTCGCGAGCGGCGCGCTGCTCTTTCTCACGGCGCCGTCGCGGTACAAGCCGCCGTCGTCGGGGTTCGTCATCGTCCCGGCCGCCGGCCCGCGTTCCGTCGCGCTCGAGCTCTCGGCGAGGTTCTGGTGAGTCGCGCCGCGCGCATCCTGGTCGTCACGGGCGTCATCCTGGCGGCTCCGGCGGCGGCGTGCACGGTGCTCCTCGGAGCCGGCGACGTCCCGACCCCGGACGACGGGGGCAGCGACGCGACGGTCGACGGCGGAAGCGACGTGAAGGCAGGGGATGCCCGTGGCGATACCTCCGCGCTCGACGGAGGGCTGGACGGCGCGGCCTGCGCTCCTTCGTCCACCCGGTGCGAGGGACAGCGGCCCGAGGTGTGCGGCGCCAACGGTCAGTGGGGCGAGGCCGGTGCGCCGTGCCCCTTCTTCTGCGGCGATGGCGGCTGCAGCGGCGTATGCGTGCCGACCACGAAAGAGTGCGTGGGACTCGCTCCGCAGACCTGCGACGTCAGCGGGGAATGGCAAGAAGCAGGCGCGGCCTGCGCGTTCGTCTGCGACGCCGGGAGCTGCGCGGGCTCCTGCACGCCGGGAACGGTGCAGTGCGGTACGGGGGGCGGCGGCGACGCGAGCGGTCCCGTCGGCAGCATCGACACGTGCGACAGCACGGGTCAGTGGCAGGTGGCGCAGTGCACGCAGCCGAAGCCGGACTGCGCGCCCGGCGTAGGCGCCCCCGCCTGTGCCTGCAGCGGTACCGTGTGCTCGAGCGGCGCGTGCGAGCACCTTCAGACCGACCCGCTCAACTGCGGGACGTGCGGCCGCGATTGCCTCGGGGGCGCCTGCGTCGCCGGCGTATGCCAGCCCGCCGTCCTCGCGTCCAACCAGCAGGGCCCGTACGACATCGCGATCGACAGTACGAACGCGTACTGGGTCGACGTGCCCGGCGGGACGGTCATGTCGTGTGCGCTCGCCGGTTGCAACAACACCCCCACCACGCTCGCGAGCGGCCAGAACAGCCCCACGGGGATCACGGTGAACGCGGGGACCGTCTACTGGGTGAACTACGCGGGAGGCGGAACGACCGGCAGCGTGATGTCGTGCGCGACCACCGGGTGCAACAACGCGCCGACGGCGCTCGCGACGGGCCAGTCGGCGCCGACGGCGATCGCCGTCACGGGCGGGTTCGCGTACTGGACCGGGCAGGCCGGAACGACGAGATGCTCCACGGCCACGGCGCCGTGCACCCCGGCCGCGTTCGGACCCGGCGGCGTCGACATCGCCGTCGACGGCACGAGCGCCTACTGGACCGCGACGGCGGGGCCCGTCAAGTGCGCGCTCGGCGGCTGCGGCGGAGCGCCCACGGTTCTCGCCACAGGGCAGCTCAGCGCCTGGGCCATCGCGACCGACGGCACGAACGTCTACTGGACCACCATCAGCGGCCAGACGATCGAGAGCTGCGCCGTCGGTGGCTGCAGCAACCTCCCCACCACGCTCTCGTCCGCGCAGCGCCCTTACGACGTCGCCTTCGACGCCACCAGCGTCTACTGGGCAGATTTCCTCGGCGGCAGCATCGCCAAGTGCGCCATCGCGGGGTGCTCGGGCAAGGCGACGGTGCTGGCGCTGGGCCAGAGCACTCCGAGCGCGCTGGCCGTCGACACGACGGCCATCTACTGGGTCAACAACGCAAACCCCGGCACGGTGATGAAGCTCGCCAAGTAGGTCGGAGAAGCGGTAGCTTTTCGACGTGTCGCACGTGGGCCGCCTCGCCTTCGAGCCCGGCCGCTGGACGCCGCCCCCGCCCCCACGGCTCGAGGGGCCCTATGCGCGCAATACCCGCCTGTCGGGCGCCACCCTGTGGGCGACCCCGGGAGCGGGCCCGGAGGACGTGGTCATCGACGCTCGTGGCCGCGTCGTCACCGGGATCGTGACGGGGGAGATCCTCGCTTTCCCGTCGAACTCGCGCGCCGGCGATCCCACCGTGCTCGCGAGCACCGGGGGCCGTCCGCTCGGGATCGAGCGCGACGCGGAAGGCGACGGCCTCATCGTCTGCGACGCACACAGGGGTCTCCTTCGCCTCGAAGCGTCGGGCCGTCTCGAGACGCTGGTCGACGCCTTCGAGGGCGAGCCCCTGCGCTTCACGAACAACGCGGCTGTCGCGTCGGACGGGACGATCTACTTCAGCGACACTTCGACCAAGTACTCGATCGATACCTACCGGCGGGACCTCCTCGAGCATCAGCCGCGCGGGCGTCTCTTCGCATACGACCGCCGCACCCGAGAGACCCGGCTCGTGCTCGGGGGCCTGTACTTCGCGAACGGCGTGGCGCTGAGCCACGATGAGAGCTTCGTCGTGGTGGCCCAGACCGGGAGCTACGATCTGAAGCGGGTCTGGCTGAAGGGGGCGCGCTCGGGAGAGGTCGACACGTTCATCGAGAACCTCCCGGGATTCCCGGACAACGTGTCGTCGAGCGGCACGGGCATCTTCTGGGTCGCGTTGCCCGCGCCTCGGCATCGGCCGCTCGACATGCTGCTCCCGCGTCCGTTTCTGCGAAGCATGGTGGCAGCGCTCCCGGACGCCCTGCAACCGCAGCCGCCGCGCTACGGGTTCGTGCTCGGCATCGACGAGCAGGGGAAGGTCGTCCACAACCTGCAGGATCCATCCGGCCGGGTCGCCCACCTCACGGGTGCCCGTGAGCACGACGGGCGCCTCTTCGTCGGCAGCCTCCAGGACTCGGCCGTGGCGGTGATCGACCTCGCGTGACTCCTCTGCCGCTGCCCAAAAGGCGTAGACTCGCCGTCGTGAGCCGGCCGGTTCGCCTCTTCGCCCGTGCGATGCCCGCGCTCGTCGCGCTCGTCGCGCCGCTACTCGTCGCGGCCGACGCGTGCGCGACGGAGATCGGCGACGGCGAGGAGCTCGTGGTCAAGCTCCGCGACGACGCGCTCGTGTGCCTCCATACGCCGCCGCCGGCCCATCCCGATCCGGCATGCGCCCAGTTCGGTTCTCCCCCTCGGTCGGATACGGCGACGGGCCCCATCCGCGTCATCAGCTCCGGAATCGTACGCGTGCCCGGCACCGAGCAGGGCGCGGTCGCCGTCACGGTCCTGGTTCGCGCAAAGCTCCCGTTCGTCTACGAGCCCGAGACGAACGCGGACGCGATGGAGTACGCGCGCGAGTACGCGGGCGGCGTTGCCAAGTCGCTCTCCCCGGCTCGCGTGCACGCGGGCGACCCCACCGCGTCCATATGGAAGGTCAACGGGATCCCGCTGACCAGGTTCGCGTTCGATCTCGACGGGGTCCCCGAGGAAAAGCAGCTCATGCAGCACCACGTGGGCTTCGCCGCTTCGTCGCACGACGCACGCTACACGCTCGTCTTCTCGAGCCGCACGGCGGACGCCGCCGTCGTCGAGGCGTTCGCCAACGAGAGCGTCGCCAGCCTCCGGCTCCCGCATCGGGCTCCGACGCGCGCCTACCTCATCGGCTACTGGGTGGGGACGCTGTTCGGCGTGATGATTTCGGTGGCGATCGCGGCGACGGTGGCCATCGTGCTCGTGCGCCGCGGACGTCGCGCGCGCGCCCTCGCACCGCCGCCGGGATTTCGCTGAGTCTCAGTGCCCCTCGTGGGCGCGCCCGGGCGATGACGGAGGCGGAGGCGCGGTCAGCTCCTTGAAGATCGTCTCCACGAACGCATCCGCCTTGATGAAGCCTTTGCCGAGATCGTCGTACGGGGCGAGGGGTTTGTCCTGCTGGATCTCCTCGAGCGTCTTTCTCTTCTTCATCTCGGCCTGCACGAGCTTCACGCAATCCTTGAGGGTCGCCGACAGCTTCTTCATGTCGTCGATGTTGGAGAGCTTGCCGTGCCCGGGGATGATCTTCACGTCGGCGGGCAGCTGGGGGACGACCTTGTCGATCGCGGCGATGAGCCCTCTCACGCTGCCGCCGCTCGCCACGTCGACGAACGGGAAACCGTAGGTGACGAAGTCGTCGCCCATGTGAACGACGTTCGACTGCGTGAACCAGATGACGACGTCCCCGTCGGTGTGCCCGCTCGGAAAGTGAATGGCGCGGATGTCTTCCCCGTTGAGGTGCACCATCACCTGGTCCTCGAACGTCACGATCGGCAGCGCACCCTTCGGCGCCGTCGGGATCGCGTCCATCGCCTTGCCGCCGACCGTCCTCGCCGGGGCGCCCGCGATGAGGCGCTTTCGCACGTTCTCGTGCGCGACGATGGGCGCGTCCGCGCCGAAGATGGCGTTGCCGCCCGTGTGGTCGCCGTGCCAGTGCGTGTTGAGCACGACCTTGATGGGCCGGTCGGTGATGCCCCGCAGCGCCTCCTTGATTTTGGGGGCGAGCGGCGCGAACTCGTCGTCCACGAGCACGATGCCGTCGTCGCCCACAGAGACGCCGATGTTCCCGCCGGAGCCCTCCAGCATGTAGACGCTGCCGCCGACCTTCTCGACCTTGATGACCACCTTGGCGAACTTGTCGTCGGCGGCCGGTGCGGCGCTCGCGGAGGGAGCAGCGATGGGCGTGGCCTCCGCCAGCGGGAGGGGTGCGGGCATCGCCAGCGTGGGAGGGGGCAGGGGCGGAGGGGGCGGCGTGGGGGCGCACGCCGCGAGCAGCACCGCGACGAGGAAGGGTGTCTTCGGCATGGGGTCTCCGATCACTTCGTAGGCGCGCAGGTGGCCATGCTGAAGTACGAGTCCATCTTCGGATCGTCGCCCATGACCCTCCAGCTGGGCTCGGCGGGGCCGGCGAAGGCGAACTGCTGGTCGTAGGTGATTCGCACGGTCTTGGCGCCAGTGAGGCCCTTGGACGCGAGCGACTGCGCGAGCTGCTTGATCGTGCACCGGGGCTGCGCCGGGGCCTCGGCGTTCGCCCACTTCTTCGCATCGAGGACACCGGTCATCCGCGAGAAGTTGACGTTGGTGGGGCCGAAGACGAACTCCTTGAGCGAGTCCTTGTTGACCGACTTGGCGAGACTCTGGGCGGAGCTCAGCGAGGCATACGTCACGGTCGCGCCCTTCTCGAGATCGACTGTGCCGTCTGCGTGCACGGCCTGGTAGTTGGTGCCCCACCACACGGCGTCTCGTTTCCACTTCGTCGCGAGACCGGCCACCGAGAGCATCATGGTGTCGCCGTCGGCCTTCTTGGGATCGATCGACAGCTGCCCGTAGCCGATGTTGCCGCGGCCGCCGGCGCCGAACATGTCCGTCTTGAACGCGCTCCAGGCGCCGCCGCCGATGAGCACGACCGCCGCCACGCCCACCGCGCCGAAGATCTTCGCCTTGGGTGATCCGCCCGCGCCGACCTGGGGGAACGGCATCCGAGGCATGCCCGGCATCCCGCCCATGGGCGGCGCAGCTCCGGGCGGCCCTACGACGGGCGCCCCGCCAGTCGTTACCTGGTTGCCGCACCGGCAGAAGCCGGTTCCGGTGGCTTGCGCGACCATGACGGGCTGGCCGCATCGCGGGCAGGGGACCTGATTGAAGCCGGGGATGTTCATTGGCGCTTTCCTAGCAGGCCGGGGCCCTCAGCGGCTATCGCTCGTTGGGGGACGGGGCGACGAGCTACGGTGGTTGCGACGACCGCATGAACGCCCTGCCGCTGAACGTCACCCGCCTCCCCGTACGTCTCGCGGCCAATCCACGGCGCGTCATTGCTCGCCCGTTCATCCCGGGCAGCGCGGGGCGCATCGGCGCCATCATCGGACGGGTGCTGGGGCTCACGGACGACGAGGTCTCGGCGTTGCTCTCGACGGTGCTCTCGGACTACCGGACGAGGCACAAGGACATCCGCGGGATCTTCCGCCAGAACTACGCGATGGCCACGGCGCAGCCGGGAGTCGGCCTCCAAGCGCCGCTCAGCGACGAGCGTCGCCTGCTCCTCGGTGCGTATTTCACCAACGAGTACTCGCTCGAGTCCGTCGCGCTCTTCAACCCGTCGATGGTCCTGCACCCGGATCAGAATGGCGTCCCGCAGGGCTCCGCGCGCTTCATCGTGAGCCTGCGGGCGTGCGGAGAAGGACACATCTCGTCGATCGAGTTTCGCACCGGCCTCGTCGACGCGGGTCACGTCGTGACGTTCGACGCGCCGAGCCCCTTTGCCCTCACCGCCCGGCCCGACGACGACGCGCTCTATGACAAGGCCTCCTACATCCCGAAGCTCGTCGAGATGAAGGCGCACCGCCAGTGGGCCGAGCCCGTGCTGGCGCTCCTCGACAACGAGTTCACGATGAGCGACCTGAAGTACGCCATCGACCGCTGTCGCCCGAACGCGAGCGACACGTCGTTCACCGAGCTGGCCGACAACATGATCTGGCTCGCCCACTCGAACTACCAGCTCGAGTTCTCGCCCGACATCCCGCTGTCGGCCCGGGTCATCTTTCCGGTCAGCGAGAACGAGAGCCGCGGCATCGAAGACGCCCGGTTCGTCCGCTTCACGCACCCCGACGGGCGCATCTGCTACTACGCGACATACACCGCGTACAACGGCTTCCGCGTCCTGCCGCAGCTCATCGAGACGGCCGATTTTCGTCACTTCAAGATCAACACGCTGAACGGCCGGTGCGTGCAGAACAAGGGGATGGCGCTCTTCCCTCGCAAGATCGGCAACGACTTCGTGATGGCGTCGCGCCTCGACGGGGAGAACATCTATCTCCTGCGCTCGGACAACGTGCACTTCTGGAACGAGTCGACGCTCGTGCGGGAGCCGACGTACCCGTGGGAGTTCGTCCAGGTCGGAAACTGCGGGTCGCCCATCGAGACCAAGGACGGCTGGCTGCTGCTCACGCACGGCGTCGGGCCGATGCGGCAATACTGGATCGGAGCGCTCCTGCTCGACCTCGAGAATCCGTCACGCGTGATCGGCGACCTTCGCGAGCCGCTCCTGATGCCCAACGCGGACGAGCGGGACGGTTACGTGCCGAACGTCGTCTACTCGTGCGGCCCGATGCTCCACGGCGATCGGCTCATCGTCCCCTACGCGATCTCCGACAGTTACAGCAGCATCGCCACCGTCTCGCTGAGCGAGCTCGTCTCCCGCCTGCACTGAGACGACGCCTGCCGGTTCGCCCTCTCGACGCGCCTCTCGCACAGAAGGACAATGCCGTCGTGCCCACCCACAGCTACGCCAAACCGTCTCGTGCCGACCTGAAGCAGAAGCTCACCCCGATCCAGTTCGAGGTGACGCAGAACGATGCCACCGAGCCTCCCTTCCGGAACGACTTCTGGGATAACCATGCTCCCGGGATCTACGTCGACGTCGCGACCGGCGAGCCTCTCTTCAGCTCTGCCGACAAGTTCGAGTCGGGGACCGGCTGGCCGAGCTTCGTCCGACCGATCGACGACGGTCATGTCGTCTCCAGGTCGGACGGCACCCTCGGGATGGCCCGCACCGAGGTGCGCTCGAGCGCCGGAGACTCCCACCTCGGGCACGTCTTCGACGACGGCCCAGCTCCCACCGGCCTCCGGTACTGCATCAACTCGGCCTCGCTGCGCTTCGTGCCGCTCGAACGCCTCGCTGCGGAAGGCTACGGAGCGTACGCCGCGCGACTCGCCGGCGGTGCGGCGGCGTCGGTCCCCGCGTCGACGGCCAACGCCTGCGCGACGCCGAAGCCGGGGGAGGCGCTGGGATGCGAGGCCACGCTCGAGACGGCGGTGCTGAAGGGTGGGGCAAAGGCCGCCGCATCGCTGCGCGACGTCGCCGGGGTGCTCGAGGTCGAGCCCGAGCGGCAGAACACCGTCCGCGTGGTCTTCGACCCGAAGCGAATCGCCCACGCGGACCTGATGGCCCGATGGGTCTCTCTGGGCGGCACGGGCGGCTAGCGCCCGCGCAGGTAGAGCGTCTCGACCTTCTTCCTCGCCCACGCCGTCCGCCGCAAGAACTTCAGGCTCGAGGCCACGCTCGGGTCCGAGGTGAAGCACCGGATGTCGATGAGCTTGCCGAGCTCCGCCCAGCCGTATCGCTCGACGAGCTGGGTGACGATCCGCTCCAGCGTGACGCCGTGCAGCGGATCGCCCTCGCCCGGGTTCTTCACGGGGCGCGCAGGGTGAGCGTCCCGAGATAGTCGCGCTTGCCGACGTTGACGCCGTTGTGGCGGAGGATGGCGTACGCGTGCGTGAGGTGAAAGAAGAAGTTCGGGACGGCGTGCTCGACGAAGTAGTCGTTGCCGCTCATCACCTTGCCCTCCCAGCGCGGCTGGGTCACGACCCGCGCGGCGGCGCCTTCGAAGTCCTTGGCCGACAGGGTGTCGAGGTACGCGATGACCGAGCGCACGCGCGCGTGGAGCTCGTCGAGTGTCTGCTCGGTGTCGGGGTACGACGGCGCGTCCTTGCCGGTCAGGCGCGACGCGGCGAGCTTCGCCGTGTCGCACGCGGTCTGCACCTGGCGCGCGAACGCGAACTGATCGGCAGAGAGACGGAGGCCGAGGAACACGTTCGGATCGAACGACCTCGCCTTCGCGTCGGCCGCAGCGGCGTCGAGCCACTTGTCGAGCTGCCCGAGCTGCTTCTTCATCTGGGAGAAAATCGCGTACATCATGCGCGCATCCTACCCTCGGCGCGGCCCCTCGGGGAACGCCGTCACTTCACGGCGCAGACGGGCTCGATCCGGAGCGGAGCGGCTGAAGCGGAGACGGCGGGCGCGGCGGTGGACTTCGACCTACGGGAAGGCGGCCATGGCGTGGTTGTTTCGCGCGGACGGCCCCGCGGCGCTGGACTCCGTCCAGCTCACGCCGTCGAAGACCCAGGTGTCGGCGAGCGATACGGTGTTGTACCCGCCGAACAGCACCGCCTTGGTGCCGAGCGACGCCATCGCATGGCCATTCCGGACGGCGGGCGGAGTCGTGACCGTGACCTGGGTCCACGTCGTGCCGTCGAAGGTCCACGTGTCGTTCAGCGAAGCGGCGCCACCGTAGCCCGCCCCCGAACAGGACCACCTTGCTGCCCAGGGAGGCCATCGCGAAGCCGTCGCGGGCGGGGGGCGGCGTCGTGACGGTCACCTGGGTCCAGGTCGTGCCGTCGAAGGTCCAGGTGTCGGCGAGGGCGGCCGTGGTGACGTCATCGCCTCCGAAGAGCACGACCTTGTCGCCCAGCGTCGCCATGGCCGAGTCACTGCGCGCCGAGGGTCCCGTGGCCGTGCTCTGCGTCCAGCTCGTGCCGTCGAAGAGCCAGGTGTCGCCGACGACCTCGGTGCCGTCGAATCCGCCGAACAGGACGACCTTGTTGCCGAGCGTCGCCATGGCCGGACTGTCGCGTGGCGTGGGCGCCGTCGCCGAAGAGACCTCGGCCCACGTTGCGTCGCCGAACGCCCACGTCTCGTTGACCGCCGCCGTGCCGTTGTTGCCGCCGAAGAGCACGACCTCGGTGCCCCTGGTCGAAGCCGTCGACCAGTAGCGCGCGGAGGGCGCGGTCGTCGGGGCGAGCTCCGCCCACGACGTGCCGTCGAACGTCCACATGTCGCTGAGCCCCGTGGTCGAGAGCGCTGACCGGCCACCGACGAGCACCACCCTCGGCGCCGTGGTCAGGGAGGCGCAGTAGCCGCTCAGCTGCGACGCCGCCGTGGTGCAGCTCGCGCAGGTGGAGCAGCTGAACTTCGCCCCGGTCGACGGCACGAGGTAGTACTGGTGCGTGCACTCTTCGCCGGGGCCCTCGGTGGTGCACGTCTCGTACGTCGCACCCCGGCGCCGCAAGCGGTGGTGCCCGTGCACGAGGTCGACGTGCAGGTGCTGCCGAGAGTGGCCTCTGCGGCGGAGCAATCCGAACAGCTCGCGCACGCGTAGCTGTTCCCGTCGCTCGTCTCGTAGGTCTTGCCGGTGCACGCGCCGCTGACGTCCGTGGTGGTGCAGACGTCGTACGTCGTCGACGCGGTGCAGGCGGCCGGCGCCGTACAGCTCGTCGAGGTGCACTGGGCGGTGAGCTCCGCGAGCGCGGCCGAGCAGTCGGCGCAGCTTGCGCACGTGTACGTGGCGCCGCCGGTCGTCTTGTAGGTCATGCCCGTGCACTCGCCGACGCCGTTCGTGGTCGTGCACAGATCGTCGGTGGTGCCGGTCGTGCCGCAGGCGACGGGCGCGGCGCAGGTGGTGGTCGACGAAGGAGTGGCCTGCGCGCAGTACGCCGAGAGCTGCTCCTGGGCGGAGGTGCAGGACGAGCAGCTCGAGCAGGCGAACTGATGACCGTCGCTGGTCTTGTAGAGCAGCTGGGTGCAAGCGCCGGTGGCGTCCGTGGTGGTGCACTCCTGGGTGGTCACGCCGCTCGTGCCGCACGCCGAAGGGGCGGCACACGAGGTCGTGGAGGTCGGAGCGGCTTCTGGCGAAGGCGAGGCCTCGGATGAAGGAGCGGCATCCTGGGTGCCCGTGCCCGAGTCGGGGGTGCCGCCGCTACCGCCGCCACCGTGGGTGCCGTCCACGCCGCTGCAGCCGAGCACCGCGAGAGAGAAGGCAAAGGCGGCCAGGGCAAGCAGGTGACGGTGAGAGAAGTCGGCACAGGTCATCGGAGAGAACTACGCGGGGGGGCGGCGGGATCTCCCCCCCCACGCCGGGAACCGCTCCCGGCTTCGCGCGTAACCATCGCTTCCCGGTTGCATCACGCTACGCTGGCGCGGTGGTCCCCCGAGCACGCCACCTCGTCGCCGTCGCGTCGGTCGCCGTCGTCCTGCGGATCCTGGCCGCCTGCGCGACATCGAAGCAGCCCGCGGTGCAGGCGCCCTACGACGGGCCGCCGGGCGAGGCGTTCACCGCGTGTCAGATCCAGGGATACGTCTCGGAGTCCGAAGGCGGCCTTTGCCCCGAGGGGACGTGTCCGGTGCTGGCGTTCGACACGAACGGCGCACGGGTGCCCTGCTGCACGTCGATCGTCAGCGGTCCGGGCCGGTGTGTCGACGGCGCAGGAGCGACCGTCGCCGACGGGTCCGAGGAGGCGGCGGAGGACGGAGACGTAGGGGACGCCGTCGAGGCCGGCGAGTCGGGCCCGGACGCGACCCTCGAAGGCGGCATCGATGGCGCGATCCCGGCCGACGCCGAGGGTGGCGCGGTCGAGGCGAGCCCGCCGTCGGACGCGGCCGACGCGGAGTGACCCGCCGACTCGCCCTCAGGGGAGTCCGGCGCAGTAGATGACCTCACCGCAGCTGTTCTGAGGACCCGCGGGCAGGCTGTTGTCGCAGGTGGGCTTGCAGCAACCCTGCTGGTAGTTCACGTCGCCTGGCGGGCAGCAGATGCCGTTCTGGTTGGTCTGGCCCGGCGGGCAGCAGGACCCTTCCTGACACACCGTCCCGCTCGCGCAGCAATCGAGGACGCTACCGCACTGGTCCGGGTGGTTACATCCGGCATCGGCGTAGTGGGCACACGTCAGCGGGACGCACTGGATGCATGCGTTGTTCTGGCAGACTTGTCCTGTGGGGCACGGCGCGCAGGTCGCCTGCTCTCCGCAGCCCACGCCGACCGGAGCGCAGCCGGTGACGAGCCCGGCGTCGATGGCCGCAGCGCAGTCGAGCGGGGTGCAGCAACCGCCGTCGTAGCAGGACTCGCCCGTGCCGCAGGTGGAGCAGCTCTTCTGCTGGCCGCAGCCCAGCGCCACCTCGCCGCACCCGTGGACGAGGCCCGCGTCCTGCGCCTCCGGGCACGTGAGCGGCGTGCAACAGCCGCCGTCGTAGCAGTCCTCGCCGGTCGAGCAGGTGCCGCACGTGACCGCCGCCCCGCATCCGTTGTCGACCGAGCCGCACGTGGTCGCGCCGCACGCGGGCGCCGTGCAGCCGGTGCACGTGCCGTTCTCGCACTTGGTCGCGCCGGTGCAACCGCCGCACTGGACGGTGGCGCTGCCGCACGCATTCTCGATGGAGCCGCACTTCGCGCCCGGGCCGCTGTCGACGCCCGCGTCCGCCGGATCGCATTCGGGCGGTGTCGTCCCGCACACGCCGCCGAAGCATTGCTGACCCGTCGGGCAAGAGCAGGCCTTGGTGTTGCCGCAGCCGTCGGTGATGGTCCCGCACAGGTTCAGATTCTGGTTCGGCGTGCAGGTGAGGGGAGAGCAGCCGGCGTCGCCGAGACCCGCGTCGCTGACGGTCTCGGGGAGGCACTGGTTGTTCACGCAGTCCTGTCCCGTGGGGCACCCGCCGCAGCTGATGACGACGCCGCACGAGTCCGTGCCGATGGCGCCGCACTTGCCCGAGCACGTCGAGGTGGTGGCCTGGCACGTCTGGGTCGGCGGCGTGGCGCCGTTGCTGACGCAAACCTGGCCCTTCGCGCACGCGGCGCCGCACGTGATCGTCGCGCCGGCGCACGTCGTGTAGTGGCCGCACTGCACGCTGGGTGGGCACGTGTTCGAGCAGCCGCCGGCCTCGGGCCCAGGTGCGATCTGATCGCCCATCCCGCCATCGGCCGGCAGCGCGTCGCCGCCGTGGGTTCCATCGAAGGTGCTGGTCCCGTCGGCCGTGGCGTCATCACCGCTGCTGTCGTCGCCGGACTTGCTGCTGCCGCAAGACGCCAGCAGACCGAAAGGCGCGACTCCCAGCAGGACGATCACGCAGAGCGTCGCCCATCGAGCAGAGGTCATGGCACTCCCTCTCGAAAGGATATGGGACGCTCATGAGGCAGGCAAACGAACTGCCCTCTCGCGTCCGCGTCGTCGCGCGACCGCGGCGAAGGCGACCACCAGCAGAAGAATGCGCGATGTGGGTGCGTGCCGGCCTCGCGGGCGGCTGACGGTGCAGTCTGGCGAGGCGTCCCCGGAGCAGTCGTCGCCCGACACGTCGCTTCCATCGCTGCCGCCACTGCACGAGTCACCAGAGTCGTCGGACGACGAGTCGCCGCCGCAGCCGTCATCCGTCGCGCTGCTCGCGTCGAGGGCCGCGCCGACCACGTTGCCCACCGCCGAGCCGGCGCTGCTGCCACTCCCGGGATCGGGAGTCCCGCCACCCGACGCCCCGGCTCCGCCCGAGGAGCTGGACGTTCCGCCGGGCGGGGGCGGCGCGCCGCCGCTGCTGCCACCGCACGCGGCGCCGTAGCCCGAGCAGCTCACGACGGGTCCGGCCGCGGAGGGATCGGTGTCGGGAGCGAGCGCCGCGTCGGCCCCGAAGGCACCGGCGTTCACGACGCTCCGCGCGCGCGTCAGCCACGCGCCGGCGGGAGACATCCCGGACAGCGCGATGGCGAGGTCGTCCGCGATGCCCCCGCACCGCAACGCCTCCGGAGCGAGCTGCCCGGCGACGGGAGCCTCCTCGCAGCTGGCATCGCCGGCCTTCGCGAGGGCTCCCGCGGGGCATGCGACGCCTACGGGCGACAGGCTCGTCGAGATGGTCGCCGCGGCCGCGCTGCATTCGGAGGGCACGCCGGAGGCGTCGCCATACGTCCAGGCGCGAGAGAAATACGTCGGCGCGAGCGCAGGAACGGAGCCCGAGCCGGGCACGGTCTCCCCATCGAACAGCTCCGGGTGACCGGCTGTCTCCACGAGCCACGCGCCGGGGTTCGTGGTCAGCAGCGTGTCGCGCACGGGGGCGTACGTGGACGTGCCATCGGTCTGCCAGAGAAGGAGCGAGGGATCGAGGGTGAGCGGGGCGCTCGTTCCCGGCGTGACGCCGCCCGTCGCGAACGCGTAGGCCGTGACCGCGATGGTCGACGAGCCCGAGGTGAGCGCGAGGGGGATGGTGGCGGCGCTGGTGTCGACGATACGCACCGTCCGCGTCACGATGTCGGGCGGCCCGCCCGAGTAGAGGAACGCGACGAAGCTGTCGCCGTCTGCCCCGGCCGCGTCGAGGAGCGGGGCGAGATCGCCCGTCACCGTGATCCCCCAGCCCGCGAGCGTGTCCCCCAGCGTCGCCACGTCGGCGGCCGTGGCGACGGAGTCGGGCGCGGTGGTCACGACGTGAGACAGGTCCCCGTCGACCTCCACGCCTGCCGCCCCACATGGGGGCGACACCTCCGGCGGCACGACGCGCGGGGCTGTCGCGTCCTCCAGCGACTCGAGCCATGCATCGGAGGTGAGGTCCACGAAAGCGCTCGGCTTCACCGGGACCACCCAGGCGAAGGCCGTCGCGGTGCCGTGAACGTGCAGCGACACCCACCGCGACGTGCGTGTCCCGGTGGAGGAGACCGCGACGCGCACCTCGGTCGTCGACGACGCCCCGGGAGGCGAGCTCACGACCGCGCCCATCGCTCGTGCGCGGCCGGTCGTCAGGGCGGTGGCGAGGAGACAGCCCGCGAGAAAGAAGGATCGAGCTCCCACGATGCAGGGTATGCATCGCAAACGACGTGCCTCGACGACGGCCTCACTCGAAGCGCAGCGCGTCGATCGGATCGAGCTGGGAGGCCTTCCTCGCCGGGTAGATGCCGAACACGATCCCGACGAGGCCACTGAAGCCCACCGACACGGCGATGACGTCGGGCTGGATGAGCACCGGCCAGTGGAAGCGCTGCGCCAGCCACGTCGCCGTCCCGACGCCGAAGGCGACGCCGATGAAGCCCCCGGCGATCGAGAGCGACAGCGCCTCGATGAGAAACTGCGTCAGGATGTGGTGCGGCTCGGCGCCGACCGCCATGCGGATACCGATCTCGCGGGTCCGCTCGGTGACGCTAACCAGCATGATGTTCATGATGCCGATGCCGCCGACGAGGAGCGACACGGCGGCGACGCTCGCGAGGAGTAGCGTCATCGTCTGCGTGCCCTGCTGGCGCGCGTCGGCGATCTCGCTGAGGTTGCGGATGCTGAAGTCGTCGTCCTCGCCCGGCGCCACGTGGTGGCGATCGCGAAGGAGGGCGGTGATGTCCTGCTGGGCGCGGGACGTCGAGTCCGAGGACATGGCCTCGACCATGATCTGTCCCTGGAGGAACTTGCCGAGGCCGCCCTGCACCTTGTGCGCGAACGTGGTGAAGGGGATGAAGGCCGCGTCGTCGTAGTCCTGACCGGTGGCCGACTGTCCCTTCTTGGCCGTGACTCCGATGATGGTGAAGGGCGTACTGCCGACGCGCACCATCTGCCCGACCGGGTTGGCGCTCGGCCCGTAGATCTTGTCGACCACGGTCTGCCCCAGCACGATGACCTTCGTGCCCCCGTCCACGTCGGCCTGGGAGAAGGGCGAGCCCAGGGCGATCGGCCAGTTCCGGATGTCGAAGTACTCCGGCGACGTCCCGGTCACCCCCGTCGTCCAGTTCTGGTCCTCGCTGACCACGGGCATGCTGGAGCGAAGCGAGGGAGCGGCTTGCTTCACGGTGCCGACCTCGGTGCGGATGGCCGCGAGGTCGTCCCAGGTGAGGGTCGGCATGGAGCCGTAGCCTCCTTTGACCCCGCCGGAGCTCGTCGACCCGGGAAGGATGATGAGGATGTTCGTGCCCATCGCAGCGAAGGCCTGCTCCACTTGCGCCTTCGCCCCGGCGCCGATGGCCATCATGGCGATGACGGCGCCGACGCCGATGACGATGCCGAGCGTCGTGAGGAACGCGCGCAGCTTGTTCCGGAGGATGGCGCGAAGCGCGACGCGAAGCGTATTGAAAGGGTTCACGCCAGCCTCCCTTCGGGAGCGTGGCCTGGACAAGCCGCTCGCAGGCTCGCTTGCATGTTCACGCCATGGCTCCTTCGGGCGCGGCGAGCTTTGGCTCTTGCGTCTTGTCGGAGAGGATGAGCCCGTCCTTCATGTGGACGACGCGCGACGCGTACGCGGCGACTTCCGCCTCGTGCGTGACGAGCACGACGGTGATCCCGGCTCGCCACAAACCCTGGAAGATGGCCATGACGTCCACGCTCGTGCGCGAGTCGAGCGCGCCGGTCGGCTCGTCGGCGAGGATCACCTTGGGCTCGTTCACGATGGCGCGGGCGATGGCCACGCGCTGCTGCTGTCCGCCCGACAGCTGGTTGGGGTGGTGGTGCATGCGGTTGGCCAGGCCGACGCGGGCGAGAGCCGCGGTCGCACGCTGCTTGCGCGCGCGTCCGCCGACACGGCCGTACTCGAGGGGGAGCTCGACGTTCTCCAGCGCCGTCGTGCGCGAGAGCAGGTTGAACTGCTGGAACACGAACCCGAGTACGTGGTTGCGGATCCTCGCCAGCTCGCCGCGGCTCATCCCGGAGACGTTCTGGCCCGCGAGAATGTAGGTGCCCTGCGTCGGCCGATCGAGGCACCCGATGATGTTCATCATCGTCGACTTGCCGGAGCCCGACGACCCCATGATCGCGACGAACTCGCCCGACTCCACGTGGAGGGAAACGCCGTCCAGCGCGCGGAGATCGACATCCCCGGTGTGGTAGACCTTGGTGATGTCGGTGAGCTCGATGACGCCTTCGCGCATGGGTGGTGCCTAGAACAACCGTCGCGTCTGGGCTGCACCACCCGCGGCGGACGGCGAGCTCCCGTCCGCGCTCAGCGTGTCGACCACGACCTGGTCGCCCTCCTTCAGATCGCCGTCGACGATTTCGGTGACCGTGCCGTCGGTGAGCCCCACGTGCACGGTGACGGCCACCGGGATCACGCTGCCGCGCATCACCCAGACGGTCTTGGCCTCCTTGGCGGCGGGCGCGTCCTTGCCGTCCTTCCCCTCCGTGGCCTCGGGCGGGTCGCCCGCCGCCGCCGCCGATCCCGCCCCGCGCACGTGACGGTGCTGGCCGGCGCCCGCGGCTCCCCCGTGTTCGTGCTCTCCCGAGCTACTACCGGCGAGCGACGGCGGTGCACGGAAGCGCAGCGCGGCGTTCGACACGGCGAGCGCGTCGCGCCTCTCCTCGTAGACGATGGTCACGTTCGCCGTCATCCCCGGACGAAGCCGCAGATCGCTGTTGTCGACGTCGATGACGGCGTCGTACGTGACGACGTTCTGCACGGTGGTCGCCGCGTTGCGGATCTGGCGGATGGTGCCGACGAAGCGCTGGCCGGGGAACGAGTCGACCGTGAAGTACGTCTTCATGTCCACCTGGAGGCGGCCCACGTCCCCCTCGGACACGCTGGTGTCGACCTGCATCTTGGTGAGGTCCTGCGCGATCGTGAAGAGCGTCGGCGCCGACAGCGACGCCGCCACGGTCTGCCCCGTGTCGACGCTGCGCGAGATCACGACCCCGTCGATGGGCGAGATGATGCTCGTGTACGAGAGGTTCACCTGCGCGGTGTTGAGCTGCGCCGCGGCCTGCGCGAGCTGCGCGTTGGCCGCGTCGATCGCGGCGTGCGTCGTCCCGACGTTGGCCTCCGCCGTGTCGAGGTCCTGCTGGGCGGCGAGGTTTGCGTCCTTGAGCGCCTTGGTGCGCGCGAACTGCAGGTCGGCGTTGCGCGCGGCGGCCTTGGCGGAGACGACACCTGCCTTGGCCTGGAGGTAGTTCGCCTCGGCCTGCTGGAGCGAGGCCTCGAAGAGCTGCGGGTCGATCTTGGCGACGAGCTCGCCCTACTTCACGTGCGAGTTGAAGTCGGCGTAGAGCTTCGAGACGCGCCCGGACACCTGCGTTCCGACCAGGACCGTGACGATGGCCGACAGGGTGCCGCTCGCCGTGACCTTGCCGACGATGTGCCGCTTCTCGACGGGAGCCGTCTTGTAGACCGCCTCGGGTGGCTTGTGGCTCTCGCGGTAACGCCAGTAGGCCACCCCCGCGGCGGCGAGGACAACGAGGACGGCGAGCCAGAGGAGTCGTTTCTTCATGGCAGGGGGCAGGCAGGTTCTGTTCTACATTGCTCCGGGATGCAGCCGCTGGTCATCGTGAATCCGCGCTCCGGAGGGGGTATGGCGGGGCGCACCTTCGCCGAGGTGAAGGCGGTGCTCGAGCGCCGGCTCGGCTCGGTCGACGTGGCGTTCACGGCCCAGCCGGCGCACGCCATCGAGCTGGCGCGTGAGGCGGCGGTCATGGGCACCGAGCTCGTCATCGCGGTCGGCGGCGACGGGACGCTGCACGAGGTCGCCAACGGCGTGCTCGACGCGGGCGTCGGGGACCGGACCGCGGTGGGGTACGTGGGGCAGGGGACGGGGGGCGACTTCCGGCGCACGCTGGGGATCGAGCACCGGCTGGACGCCTATGTGGAGGCCATCGCGTCCGGGCACACGCTCGCCGTGGATGCCGGCAAGCTTCGCTATCGCGATCGCGCCGGCAAGGGCGCCACCCGCTGGTTCGTGAACATCCTGTCGGCGG
>Ga0182030_10004756_pt1 | contig 29008 bp, 24 predicted proteins | sample 812S3MmetaG_FD_121299 | JGI IMG/M metagenome (GOLD analysis project Ga0182030, IMG submission 121299) | Permafrost microbial communities from Stordalen Mire, Sweden - 812S3M metaG (Illumina Assembly) | ecosystem: Environmental > Terrestrial > Soil > Wetlands > Permafrost | place: Sweden...
CCAGGAAGAAAATCCTTGATCTTCTCCCACTGCAAATCACTCAATTCATAACGGCTAGGCGACATACTTCCACTTCAGCAGCTAGAAACCAAGCTGCAAAGTGTATATGTCGATACCACCTAGTACTACAGCTGTATTTCGTTGAATTTCTGGAAAGTCCGCGAAGGCCCGGGCCTAAAGGCCGCGATATTTGGCTATCTTTCAGGGGGTTAAAACCCCCTGCTCCCTCCGGAATTTCCGATCTACAACTTAGTACTAGAGCAGCTGGAGAACCGCTGTAGCCCTTTTGACGGCGCAGATTGTCGCCTGCGGCGCCGGTTTTCATTGCGGAATGAGCCACTTGGGCCCGCGCCCGGAGCGGAGCCGCTGGCCGGGACTTCTTCAGGTGCGCGGCCGGGAACGTCCGTTGTGCCGGGATACGGCTGGGAAGCCGTAACCATGGCCGGAAGCCCTCCCGCAATTATTCCAAAGAAATTTCTGTTTACCACTAAAGTTCTTTTTGCGCCTGCCGATGTTTCTGGCATGGGAAGTTATGCAGGCAGGAGGGAACATGGGAATCACGCCAATTACCTACCTCACCCCGCTGCCTCTGGCCCGCTCCCTTCAGGCAGATCTTGATCCACTGCCCATGGAGCGGGTAGAGAACTCAGCCAGAACCGGCGACGAGAAGTACTCCCCCAGCAACGGCCGCTCCGCGCGCGGCTCCGAAGACGACGCCCCGGACGACGAGTTGGAAGCCTCGGAAGGCCAGGTGGCCGACGAGGCTGCTACGCCCCTCCGCGAACCCAGCCAACCCCGCACGATCAGCTTCTTTGCCTGAGCCCAACTGGGGCGCTGCCGGAAAATCCCGCCGAACCCGCTCTGCGGGATTCGCTTCTGGGCCGGCGCATTCTGTTGATTGCAGATGGATTTGCGGGGTGCGGCCGGGGAAGCGGCTTGCAATCTTTTTCTGCCTCAGGTAATTTACTAACTAGTTAGTTAATTTCATGACGGATACGCTTCAATCTCGGAATCAGGCCGACCGCGCCGATCAGACGCGTGCCCGCATCCTTGACGCCGCCACCCGCGAGTTCAGCGCCAACGGCCTGGCCGGGGCGCGAACCGAGCGCATCGCCGAGGCCGCAGGCGTGAACAAGGCGCTCCTCTACTACTACTTCCGCAACAAGGAAGCGCTCTACGCCGAAACCCTTGAGACCGTGGCGGCGCGCGTTTCCTCGTCGAACATGTCGGTACTCACACAGGAGTGCTCAGCCGGCGAGCGTGTGCTGCGCACGGCGCTCAACCACTTTGACCGCATTTACTCGCAGCCAGTCTTTCAAACGCTCATGCAGCAGGAGATGATCCGCATGCGCAAGGGCGAGCCGGGCGCGGTGAGTCCGCTGGTGGACAAGCTCTTCAAGCCCATGGGCGACCGGATGCTGGCCGTGGCGGAAGAGGGCATCCGCTCCGGCGAGCTGATTGCAGTGGAGAGCTCGCAGCTGATGTATGCGGTGATCGGGCCGAATGTCTTTTACTTTCTCTCCGCGCCGCTGATGCGGCTGATTGTGGAGGCCGACCTGCTGCTGCCGGCGGCGCTTGAGTTCCGCCGCCGGGCCGCGGTCGAGTACCTGGGCCAGGCGCTGTTCATCGACCGTGCGCATGGAGCGCGGCTGGCCGCGAAGGTGCTGGCCGACACGCCGATGCCGCAGCCGGTCGAGCCGCGCGGCGATCCGTTTCGCAACTTGAAGATCGAGCCAGGCAATATGGAAGCCGGCCAAACGTCACCCAAGTAGGGGTTTCGCAAGGACTGTTTCCAGCAAGTACGGCTCTAAGGTTCCTTTTTCCCCGAGAAAAAGGAACCTTTCAAAGGACCAACAGGGGCACTTAAATTGTGAAACCCCTCTAGAAGTGAGGAACAAGTGAACGCACGCAACCGAGTTTTTATGATTTTGGGCCTGCTCACCGTCGGATCGCTGATCTGGTATTTCGTCACTGTCCGGCCCAGCGGCGATCTGCAACTGATCGGCACGGTGGACGCGAACGAAGTGATGGTGAGCGCCAAGATTCCCGGCCGGATTCAACAGCTGCTGGTGGACGAAGGCCAGGACGTGAAGGCCGGCCAGCTGATCGCCGTGATCGAAAGCGACGACCTGAAGGCCGCGCGTGAAGCGGCTGACGCTACCGCCGCCGGCCAGCGCTTTAAACTGGGCGAAACCGTGGAGACCGAGCGCCAGACGCGCGGTGAAACCGGCAGCGCCACGGTGAATGCCGAGGCGCAGGTGAGCGCGGCCAAAGCCACGCTGGCGCAGGCCCAGGCGAACTACGAGCATCAGCAGGCAGACACCAGCCGCACCGTGGCGCTGGCTGCGCAGGGCATCATGAGCGCGCAGGCCAGGGACGACGCGGCCACCAGCCTGCAGGCCGCCAAGGCAGCCGTCGATGCAGCGCGGGAGAACGTGGCCGCGGCCGAGGCTTCGCTGCGCCAGTCCCGCGCCCACGAAATGCTCTCGACCGTGGCCGCGCGCACCGTGGATGAGACTCGCGACCAAGCTGCGAATGCGCGCGCGCTGGCCGAACAGGCCAAGGTTGAGCTTGGCTACTCGCAGGTGTTTGCGCCGGTCAGTGGCAAGGTGAACGTGCGCGCCGCGCGGCAGGGCGAAGTGGTGACCATGGGCGCAACCATTGTGACCATCATGGACCTGGCCGAGACCTGGGTGTACGCACCGCTGCCCGAGACGCAGGCCGATACTGTGCAGCTGGGCGACTCGCTCCGAGTGGTGATGCCGTCGGGCGCGACCCTCCAGGGCAAGGTCATCAACAAGGCCGCGGAGGCGGACTTTGCCACGCAGCGTGACGTGAGCAGCCGCAAGCGCGACATCAAGACTATCCAGTTGAAGCTGCTGATCCCGAATGATGGCGAGCGCTTTGTACCCGGCATGACGGCCGAGGTGTACATCCCGAAAGAGAAGCTGGTGAAGCAATGAATTCACCAGTCACAAATCCCGACCAAAAAGAAAAAGTGCCCACGGCACTGCCCCCGGCGGCGATTGAGGTGCAGAACATCGTCAAGCGCTACGGCACGTTTGAGGCCGTGAAGGGGGTGAGCTTTTCGGTCAACAACGGCGAGATCTTCGGCCTGCTTGGTCCCAATGGCGCCGGCAAAAGCACGCTCATCCGCATGATGACCACGCTGGTGCCGATCACATCCGGCCGCGCCATCGTGGGCGGCTACGACGTAGCCAAACATCCCGACGATGTGCGCCGCATGATCGGCGTCATTCCCCAGGCGCTCACCAGCGATCCCGATCTCACCGTCGAAGAAAACCTGAGCATCTACGCCAAGCTCTACAGCGTTCCCCGGGCGGAGCGCGAGAAGAATATCGCCGATGTGCTGGAGGCCGTGGACCTGGTCAAGTGGCGCGACGCGCAGGTCAAGACGCTCTCCGGCGGCATGCGGCGCAGGGTTGAGATTGCGCGCGGCCTGGTGCATAATCCGCGCATCTTTTTTCTCGATGAGCCCACCACCGGCCTCGATCCGGTCTCGCGCATCGCCGTGTGGGAGATGCTGGACAACCTGCGCAAAACCCGCCAGCTCACCATGCTGCTGACCACCCACTACATGGAAGAGGCAGACAAGCTCTGCGACCGTATTGCCATTGTCGACCATGGCAACCTGGTTGCGCTGGGCACGCCCATTGAGCTCAAGCAGAGCGTGCCGGGAGCCAACGTGGTGGAAGTCCATTTCAACCGGGAGACGGAAGAGTGGAAGCAGCGGCTGGAGGGTCTGACAGGTGTAACCAGCGTGCAAGCCGAGTCTGCCGGGTTCTATCGCGTGCTAACTTCCTCCGGCTCCAAGACCACCATGCAGTTAGTCGAGTTAGCCGCATCGCTGGGCGAGACACTAACTTCACTTAGCGTACAGAACACGACCCTCGACGACGTTTTTGTCCACTATACCGGCCGCCAGCTCCGCGATGAGACGGTCAAGCCCATCTTTACCATGCCACCCAGGCCGGGGATGCAGCCATGAACAGAATGTTTGCCATTATCGAGCGCGAGATGCGCAAGTTTTTCCGCTCGCCCACGCTGATGATCATGTCGCTGATGATGCCGATGCTGCAGCTTGTCATCATGGGCAATGCCTTCGGCGGAAAGATCACCGGAGCTCGCGTGGCGGTGGTGGACTATGACCACGGCCCGGAAGCGGTGAAGCTGCGGGAGGCCTTCGACTCAGTAGCCGCCAACATCAAGACCTTCAAGACCGTCGATTATCAGGACGAGTTTCAGGCGCGTGAAGACGTGCGCACCGGCAAGATCGATGCCGCGGTGGTGATTCCCAAGCAGTACTCGCGCCGCGTCTCCTCGCAGGACGCGCCGGAGGTCGGCCTGGTGGTGGATAACTCCGATCAGTTCATGTCCGGCTCGATCGAATCCGAAATGCAGCTGCTGGTAACCGCGCTGACTAACCCGCTCATCCAGCCGCGCCTGGCTAACTCCATTGCCCTGGAGATCGTCGAGCTCTATCCCTATGTGAATTACATGAAGTTTCTACTTCCGCTGACCATCGCGCTGGCCATGTATATCTCGGTCATGATCGGCGGCGGCATGTTGTATATCGACGACAAGGCGCGCGGTGTGCACGAGGGCTATCTTGTAACTCCCATTACCCGGCTCGAGTTAGTCTTCGGCATGAACATAGCCGGATCCATGAAAGCGGTTCTGGCCGGCATCTCGCTCACGGTGATCGGATCGCTGATGGCGGGCCTTGGTGTCATCTTTCATCCTGAGGCGCTGCTGGAGATGCTCTGCCTGATGGTCGTTACCGCCGTCGCCTTCAACGGCATGATGTTCCTGATGATGGTGCGCGTGGACGACCCGCTGGTGCCGCGCGCCATGTTCGGCATCCTCAACACGCTGCTTCTTTATCCCTCGGGCGGCATGTATCCGGTGGCCGCATTTCCGCGCTGGCTCCAGGCCATCTCCATCATCGATCCGTTCACCTACTGCGTGCACGGGTTCAAGGCGGTGCTGCTCAAGGACGGCGGATTCGTCGCCATCCGCTACGACCTGCTGTTTCTGTCTGTGTTCGGCATCAGCACCCTGCTGATCGCCACGCCGCTGTTCAAGCGCACGCTCTAGGGCAGCGCCGCGGCGTGGAAAAAGATCTCCTCGCAGGTGAGGAGGATGCAAAAGGGCGGTCCATTCCTTGTGGGAGGAGCGGATCGCCCGATTGCATTTGACCTTTGCATTTGAGGCCCGTAGGCTGGTCAGCAGAGTCACACTGATTCCCCGCAAACTGCCCGCGCAACCCAGGCCCTCGCAGCCCAGGTAAGCCCCGTCAGGAAGGAACCGCCCATGAGCGTCCCGGCGAAGTCAGCCGCTCCCCAATCGGTGCTTCTCAAGCCCATCTGGACCGCCCTTCTGGGGCCGCCGTGGGTGGTGTCGCTGGTGGTGTTCGTGGTGCTGGCCGCGGTGCGGTTTTTCGCGGTGCTCAGCCCTTATGCGCTGCAGGAGCTCTACTTTCTGCAGACCATGGCCATGTGGGGGCTGCCGTTTCTCTTGCTCACCGCCAGCGGACGGCGCCAGATCGGACTTACCGAGCGCGGCATGACTCCCGCTTCCATGCTGCTTGGCGCCCTGGCCGGCGCCGTGTGCGGCCTCCTGTTCTTCGCGCTGGGCATGGTACTCTTTGGCAACTCGCCCGGTAACTGGTGCCTCAGCATCCGCAACTATCTCCACTTCGACGAGATGCGCGGGCTGCTTTCGCCGCTGGAATTGTTCGCGGTCTACTCGCTGCCGGCCATCTTTCTCAATCCCGTGGGCGAGGAGATTCTCTTTCGCGGATTCCTTCAGCAGACCTTCACTGAGCGCTTCAACTCGAGGGTTGCCACGCTGGTCAATTCGTTCCTCTTTGCGCTGGTCTATCTATCTCTGCACGGAATCTGGCATGACGCCACGGGCTATCATCTGCGCGTTGTCTCGGCGGCCGTCGCTTTGGTGCTGATGACCGGCGTGGGAGCGGTGTTCACGCTCTGCCGAACGCGCTCGGGATCGCTATGGACTGCAATGGCGGCGCATGCGGCCTTCAACCTGACATTGCTGGCCGCCACAGTCCACCAATTCCTCCGCTAAGAACCGCAGTTTGCACTACCTCAGGTGCATTCTTGTCTCTTTTGGACTCACTTCGTCGGGCGCAAGAAGCCTGTAAAAGGATTTCCACTAATTCATTAAGATTTCCACAGAAATATACCCGTTCTTAGCATTGACAGCGCAAAAGACCAAGGCGCATAGTTACTTTCATTCCGGGTTGCCAGGTAAGCGGAAGCTGCTTCACTTGTGATGTTGAATAAGCTTACCAACTGGTCCAAGCACGGAGCATGAAGTGTTAGAAGCGGAGCAATTCGCGGCTAACATAGGGCACTAAGTGGGAAACGCGGAGCGATCTGCGAAGAACACTTCAGAGTCAAGTGTCGAGCGTGGAGTAATCCATGAACGGTGCGGAGCGATAAGTATCGAGCGCGGAGTACTACGGGTTCGATGCGACGCTCAAAGCGGCAGGCACGGAGCAATCCGCGACCGCCGCAGGGCGCAGAGGAAAGGGAGCGGAGCAATCCGCAAACGGAACTCGGCAGCCAAGCATCGAGCGCGGAGTAATCCGCGAGCGGGGCGGAGCTTAAGGTGTTGAGCACGGAGCAATCCGTAAGCAGCACAGGGGCGCACCGGGTGAGCGTACGGAGCAATCCGTAGACCCGCACGGAGCGTCAAGAACCGGGAGCGGAGCAATCTGCGAGCGGGGAGAGCGCGAGAAGCGAGGGAGCGGAGCAGTCCGCAAACGAGCGAGGAGCGCTAAGTCTCGGAAGACGGAGCAATCCGGAAACGGATCGAGCCGGGGTACGGGGCGCAAGCTCAAAGTGTTGAGCGCGGAGTCCTCCGTGAGCAGCACGGAACGCTGGGAAACGGGCGTGGAGCAATCCGCAAACCGGGCCAGGCGAGACCGGCTGAACACGCGGCGACGGGCGCAACACAAGGGCGCAGAAGTGTGGCGCACGGAGCAATCCGGGCGATGCATGGAGCGTCAAGCGTCGGGTACGGAGCAATCCGTGAACGGTGCGGAGCAAAGTGCGGGGGCCAGCAGCTCGGGACGAATTTGAAAACACCATTGCCGCACTTAGCGATAAGTGCGGCTTGTTGTTTTTGCATCTAACTTCTTCACTGTGGACGCGAATGATCTGACTTATAGCGAACCCAGGGCTGCTGTATCCCGAAGGCACAGTACCCAAGTCGACGCGACCATCAGGGAGCGGCAACCTTGCAAAATACTTCACAGGGCACGGTAACCCTGGCTTCGCTCTAGTAACTCGCCTGCCGGAACGTTCCAATCTCAGGCTATGCAAGCAGCGGTTCGTTGTCAGCATAGACGCGCCACTCGGTTATCACCCCGTCCTCGATCTCCGCGCGCAGAGCGGCGGAGGTCTTCCAGCGGTTTTCCGGCCTGCGCTCGCCGGCCGCCGCCTTCCACTTCCCCGACCGCACCGCCTACAATAGGAGCAGAACTTCCAACCATCGAGGAAAACCATGCCGCTGTCTGGAGAAGCAATTCGGTTGATGAACTACATTGATGACGTTGCCGTGACCCTGCGCCGGGTGCTGGCGACGATTCCTACGCTGACGGCGGATGAGCGGGCGCGCGTCGCGGAGCACCTGCTCCAGGCCAAACCCAATGCCGAGGATGTGGCCAACGCGCTGGCTGTGAAGTAAGCCCAGCCTTGGCGGAGACCGTAGCCATTATCGGAGCAGGGCCGCTGGGGCGCTGGCTGGCGCGGGCAGCCGCGCGCGCCGGCTTCCGTGTGCTGCTGGAAGATGTGATGCCGCATAACCTGCATCATGCGCAGGAGTGGCTGCGGCTGGAACTTGGGCCTGCGGCGCTGGGTGCGGAGCAGGGGGCGGGGCGGGGCGGCGCGGTCGCCTTCGTCTCCACGATTGAAGAAGCTGTGCGCGAGGCCGACCTGGCCATCGATTGCGTGCCGGACGAGCTGGAGTCGAAGCTGGAAATCTTTTGCCTGCTGGACCGGATGGCTCCGCCGCGGACGGTGCTGGCGACGCCGAGCACGCGGCTCTCGATTGCCGACCTGGCCAGCTGCACGTACCGGCCAGACCGCTGCGTGGCGATCGCCGCCGAGGCGGCCAGCCTGGCTTCTGGCGAGAGCACGGAGATTTTGCTGCGCACCACCAGCCGCACCAGCGCGGAGACCGTTGCGCTGCTCGACCGCTTCTGGCGCAAGCTGGGATTGACGCCCAGCTTTGCGGCCGATCCGGTGGAGACCGCCAGCGGCGATTATCCCATCAGTGAGCCGCAGCCGTGAGGGTGCTGGCCGCCGGGCCTCTTTCAGTTTTCAGTAGAATGTCTTTCCCGCGTGCGTGGGGCTGAACCGGGCTGCGGAAAAAGGCCTTGGATGAGGGGAGTTCGAGTATTGGCCTTTGCAGGGGCTGAAGCCCGACGTTGATTTGATTGGCTTTATCGGCACGACTAAAGTCATGCCCTGTTACAAAGCCCTCGAAATCGAGCTCTGGGTGAGTTTTTCCGCAACCTGTAAAGCCCACCGTTATTTTCTTGCATTTGCGGCACGCGACCCCGACCCAGATGGTCCCCCGGTACCCCGGTCGTGCGCTGTTACAAAGCGTCGCGGAATCGAGCTCCTGAAGAGTTTTTCCGCAGCGTGTGAAGCCCATACCCTTCCAGTCTGAGACTTGGGCGGAGATTCCTCTACTGCGCCAGCGGAGTAGCGCTGGTGCTGAAGCCCAGGCCCAGCGCGGGCGAGTTGGCCTGCAGGGCGTAGTCGCCGATGACCGCATTGGCGAACATGGGGTTCACCAGCTGCGAGTTCGCATCGGTGCCATTGCTTCCCATGGTCGTGTCGTCGGACTTGGCCACGTTCTGGAAGAGCACGTTATCGCCGATGCTGCCGGGGTTGGGGTCGATATAGGCCGGCACGGCCCCGTCCGACCAATCCAGCACGTCCATGGAGCCGCCGCCGTTGCGATAGACGATGTTGTGGGTCGCGGAGAAATTGGTGACCTGCATCCTGTCGCCGCCGGCCACAAAACCGTAGGAGCCGTAGTTGCCCGTCGCCTCCGGCGCCACCAGCTGCACGGCCGTGTTGTTCACAAACAGGGCCATGTTGCTGAGCGTTGCGGTCGAGGTTCCGGTGGTTGCGCCGTTGGTGAGCGTGATGCCGATGCGATGCACCATGTGCGGCGTAAGCTGCGCGGTGAAGATGTAGTCGGCAACCGCGCCGCTGGCTGTGCCCGTGCCGATGACCGTACCGTCCGCCTGCACGCTGAAGGCTGCACTGGCGCCGCCCGCGGCGTGGCCGGAGAGTTGTACGACGATGGTGGAAGTAGGCAGCGCGGCAGGGAAGTACGAGGGCAACAGGTCGACGCGCGTGGTGCCGTTGAAGTTCATGGCGCCGGTCGAAAAGCTAATGCCGTTTGCTCCGCGATCGTAGAACGCAGCCGGCTGCAAGACGACGACGTTGTTGGTGGCCACGTTGGTCTGGCAGCCGTGGCAGAGCATCATGCCGCTGCCGATGCTTTCGACCACATTGCTGTCGATGGTGATGGCGCTGACCTGATCGTCCATGTAGATGCCCTGCGAGGCGCCGGCCACGTAGTTGCCCGAGCCATTGCGCAGCAGGCCGCCCACGTTTTCGATGCGGTTGCCGGTGATGACGGTGTTCTCTTTCACGTAGCCGGGACTGTCGCCGGCATAGGAGTAGATGGCGCCGGTGTCGTTGGTCTGCTGGCTGGTGTTGCGCAAAATGTTGTTGGAGACCGTATTGCCGACCAGCGAAACGCTGTCAGTGGGATAGAGATCGATGCCCCAGCGCGGAGAACCGTCGACGGTGTTGCTGTCGACCAGATTGTTGGCGCTGTTTTCCAGATGAATGCCCGTGGAGCCGACGCTGATTTTGCCCAGGCCGGTGAGGGTGTTGCTAGTGACCTGGTTCTTGTTGCTGTTGCCGGTGAGGAAGATGCCGCTGCCGCCCAGCTGGCTGAAGGCGTTGCCGCTGATCACGTTGTTGGACGAGCCGCTGAGCGCAATGCCGTTGCCCACGTTGACAAACGTGTTGCCGGTGAAGCTCGAGTTGCTCACGCTGGTGGCCATCACCGCCGCCAGCCGGTCGTTGAACATGCCGGAGTAGATCCAGCGGTCCGAGGTTGTGTCAGAGAAGGTGAGGCCGCTGATGGTGACGCCGGAGACGTTGTTGAGTGCAAGCAGCGTGCTGAGCTGCGCGGCGACCACGGTGTCTGTCGCCAGCGTGTCTTCGCTCACCGGCTCGACGTATGCCTTGCCGGTTGTGGCGTCGTAGGCAAACTGGCCTGGGGCGCTCAGGTCGGCCGGGTCGTTGAGCACGCGCCAGCTGCCGCTGATGCCGGGAGTGGTGGTTCCGGTGTTGAACTGGTCGCGGACAGTGATGGTGTTGGTGCTTGGGTCAACGGCCGTGATGGTGGTGAACTGGTCGGTGTAGCGGAGAAAATCGAGCACCTGGAGGATGGCGCCGGGCTTGACCGAGGCGGTCATGTCCGAGGCCGGAACGGTGAAGGTGACGCCGAAGTTGCTGGGCTGGTTTGGGTTCAGTTCGCGCCAGCCAGTGATGAACGGCCGCTGGGGGTCGTAGCCCAGCGTGGCCGGCAACTGGCGCACGCCGTTGATGGCCAGGTCCAGGCCGACGGAGCCCGGCGCGGTGGTCGAGTAGATGCCGTTGCCCTCACTTACCCAGCCGGTGAGCCGCTGGCCGCCGCTCAGAATGACGGCCGCGCCGGGCATGGCCTGCCAGGTTTCGCCCTGATCGAGCGCGGTGAGCGTGAGCGGGCTGGTGAGGTAGTAGGTGCCGGCGTAGATCTGGGTCATCTTGATGGACGACTGCTGCATGGCAAGCTGGGCGCGGCCGAGCGTGGCAAAGGGGCTGCCGGCCGAGCCGTCGGCCGTGTCGTTGCCGTTGGTGGCCACGTAGTAGCTAGGCTGCGCGGGGACGTTTACGGTGAGGGTTGCGGAGTTGCTGGTTAGGCTTCCGGCCTGGTCGGTGACGACGACGCCGAAACTCGCGCCGCTGTCGGCCGCGGTGGTTGGCGGCGTGGTATAGCTGGCCGCTGTGGCTCCGGCAATGTTGACCGCGTTCTGCTGCCACTGGTAGGTGAGCGTGCCTGCGCCGGTTGCCGCGACGGAAAAGGTGGCCTGCTGGCCCAGGGCGACGGACTGGTTCGCGGGCTGCTGGGTCAGCGCGGGCGGCGCGCTGGCGTTCACGGTAAGCGCGGCCGGGTTGCTGGTGGCGCTGCCGACGGCGTTTGAGACGACGACCGTGAAGGTGGCTCCGTTGTCTGCCGCGTTGGTGGCGGGCGTGGTGTAGGCGGCTGCCGTGGCTCCGGCAATGTTGACTGCGTTCTGCTGCCATTGATAGGCGAGCGTGGCCGTACCTGTGGCGGTCACAGAGAAGGTGGCGGTCTGACCCAAGGTAACAGTGGCGCTGACCGGCTGGGCGGTTACTGCCGGCGAAGTGCTGGCAGGTTCCTTGGTTCCCGAGGAACTTGTATTAGAGCTTCCAGTGAGATTCATCGCGCTGCAGCCGCTCAGCACAAGGGCGAGAAAAGGGGTGCAGGCGAAGGTCAAGAGGGATGCATGAGGGCGAAGGGATGGTTGAAACATGCGCTTTACCTGCCGTTGAACTGCCGAAGTTGCGGAATCGCTCACGACAACCTCATCGGCAATTCGTTTTCCAGCAGAAGCGGCGGCGCGGAATCGCAGGTAAATAGCTGAACTTAATTACCTTATGTTCTTATTACGGGAGTCATAATAGGCTGCAAACTGCACAGCATGTTGTGCTTCCAGACATGATTTGTCTAGATTCTCGACAGTTTTCTTAGGATGGTCTATAGTCGGGAGACACTGGAGCAGAGCAACCTTTGAGGGTTCGAATGACATTGGATGGCTAGGTAATGCACGCCTCCCGCGCCGGACGCTGTGCCGGCCCTCTACCGGGGCGAGATTGCAGAAAGAGGCGCGATGCAGGAACGAGTCCTGGTTGTTGAAGACGATGCTTCGCTGCTGGATGTGCTCTCGATCGGGCTTGAGCTGCACGGCTTCGAGGCGGCCCGGGCCGACGGGGTCTCGCGGGCCATTCTCGAGATCCAGAAGGCCCAGCCGAGCATCGTGCTGGCCGACTATCAGCTGCGCGATGGCACGGCCTTTGACCTGCTGGCGTGGCTGAAGGCGCGCGATCTGCGGATTCCGCTGGTCGTGCTCACCGGCCACGCGCGCATCGATTTGGCCGTTGAGGCAATCAAGCATGGCGCCGAGCAGTTTGTCCCCAAGCCGGTGGATATTGAATTGCTGACCACCATGCTGCGGCGGTCGCTTGAAAACTTCCGCAACCTGCAAAAGACGGTGAGCAACCGGCTGGAGCGGGCCCGCTATGACCGCGATCCTTTCATCGGCACCAGCGCCGCGATCGTGGCCTTGAAGAAAGCCGCGCAGCGGGTTGCCGAGGCCAGCAGCACGGTCCTCATCCAGGGCGACACGGGCACGGGCAAAGGGGTGCTGGCGCGGGCGCTGCACCGCATGGGGCCGCGCGCAAACGAGCCCTTTGTCGACCTGAACTGCGCGGGGCTCTCGCGCGAACTGCTGGAGTCCGAGCTCTTCGGCCACCAGAAGGGCGCGTTCACGGGCGCGGTCGCCAACAAGATGGGATTCCTTGAAGCGGCGCATCACGGAACGCTGTTTCTGGACGAGATCGGCGACATGGACCTTGACATCCAGGCCAAGATTTTGAAGGTGGTGGAGGAGAAGCGCTTCTACCGGCTGGGCGATGTGGTGGAGCGCAAGGCCGACGTGCAGATCGTTGTGGCCACCCATCGCGACCTGAAGCGGCTGGCCGACGAGGGCAGATTTCGCAGCGATCTTTACTTCCGTATCAACACGCTGCGGCTGCGCATTCCACCGCTGCGCGAGCGGCGGGAGGACATTCCGATCTTGACCGACAAGCTGGTGGAAGCTCTGGCCAATGACATGAAGCGCGGCCCGCTGCGGGTCTCAGAGACGGCGCGGGCGGCGCTCGGGAACTACGGGTGGCCGGGCAACATTCGCGAACTGCGCAACGTGCTGGAGCGGGCGGTTTTGCTGTCAGACGATGGCGTCATCCACAACACCGGTCTGGAGTTTGAACCGCCGCAGCAGGCCGCGGAGCCCACCAGCCTGACGCTCAAGGAACTGGAGAAGCGCCACATCCTGGAGACGCTCGAAGCTGAAGGCGGCAATATGATCCGCGCGGCAAAGCGGCTGGGCATTCATCGCAGCTCGCTCTACGCGAAGGTTCGCGAGTATGGCAAGTAGAGCCCGCTCCTGTGCGCCGGCTCTAGTAGAGTGGAAGAGGAATCCTGCGGATTTTTTGCGCCGCTAGCGATGCGTGCGAACCCCTCTGTTTTGACGACTCTTTCCAATGCGAACGATTTGGCTGCGAATGATCTTACGGGCCTGCTGCGGTCCGCATTTGGCTTTGCGCGTTTCCGCGCCAATCAGCTTGAGGTGTGCGAAGCGGCCGTAGCTGGGCGCGACCTGCTGCTGGTGATGCCCACGGGCGCGGGCAAGAGCCTGTGCTATCAGCTGCCGGCCTTGGCGCGCGGCGGCACCGCGCTGGTGATCAGCCCGCTGATCGCGCTGATGGACGACCAGGCGGCCAAGCTCGCCGCGCTGGGCCTGCGCGTGGCGCGGATTCACTCTGGCCTGGAACGCAGCGTGGCGCGGCAGGCGTGCGTGGACTATCTGAACGGCTCGCTGCAATTCCTGTTCATTGCGCCGGAGCGGCTGCGCGTGCCCGGCTTTGCTGAGATGCTGGCGAAGCGGCGGCTGGCGCTCATCGCCATTGATGAGGCGCATTGCATTTCGCAGTGGGGCCACGACTTCCGGCCCGACTACCGCATGCTGGGCGAGTATCTGCCCCATCTGCGCGGCGAGGGCGATGCGGTACCGGTGCTGGCCATGACGGCCACGGCCACGCCCGGCGTGCAGGCGGATATCACCGCGCAGCTGGGCATGGAGAAGCCAGTGCTCTTCATCCATGGATTCCGCCGCGACAACCTGGCCATTGAAGTGGTGGAGCTGCCCGTGCCGGAGCGTGCCGGCGTGATTGCGCGTCTGCTGGCAGCGCCGGAGCGCAGGCCGGCGATTGTGTATGCCACGTCGAGAAAGCAGGCCGCGCAACTGGCTGCGGAGCTGTGCCAGGGCGGGCTTGCTGGTGCGGCGTATCATGCGGGCCTGGAGGCGGAAACGCGCGAGCGCGTGCAGACGGCCTTTCAGGCAGGCCAGCTTGAGGTGGTGGTGGCCACCATCGCGTTTGGCATGGGCATTGACAAGGCCGATATCCGCACTGTGATTCATGCCGGGTTGCCGGCCACGCTGGAAGGCTATTACCAGGAGATTGGGCGCGCCGGGCGCGATGGAGCGATGAGCCGCACGTTTTTGATGCACAGTTATGCGGATCAGAAGACGCACGATTTCTTTTTGGCTCGGGATTATCCGCCGGCAGATCACTTGGCGCGGGTTTTTCGCGCTTTGGGCGAAGAGCCGCGCATGATCGACGAGCTGCGCGACGCATCGCGGTTGAGCGAAGAGGAGTTTGACAAGGCGCTTGAGAAGCTGGAGATCCACGGTGGCGCGCGCCGCGACTTTGGCGGCAACGTGACGGTGGGCGGCCCGGGCTGGAAGAAGACCTACTCGGTGCAGGCGCAGTATCGGGCCGAGCAGTTTGCAAAAGTGCTGCGCTATACGGAGCTGAGCGAGTGCCGGATGTCCGCGCTGGTGCGCCACTTTGGCGATGTGGAAGACGCGAAGCAGGCGTGCGGCGTGTGCGATGTGTGCGACCCGGGCGGCGCGGTGCTGCGCCAGTTCCGGCGCGCGACTGCGGCGGAGCTGGATCTGGTGCAGCGGATTGTGGAGGAGCTGCGCGGGGTGGACTATAAGGCCACGGGAACATTGCAGCGCAGCCTTGACCTGGTGGGCCGCATCAGTCGTGATGAATACGAGTCGCTGCTGGGCGCGATGGTGCAGGCGGGGCTGATGGAGATGGAAGAGGCCACGTTCGAAAAGGATGGCGAAGTGATTCGCTTCCGCAAGGCGCGGCTCACGGATGGGGGACGCGAGATGCGCGCGGGCGGCATTGTGGACCTGCTGATCAGCGATGGCATTGTGGAGGAGTTTGGCGGGTGCGGTGCTGCTTCGTATTCAAAGAAAGCCAAGCCGGATGCGAGGAGTGGAGATCGGAAGAACGGCGCCGGTAAAAGCGCCGCAGCTGCCGAGCCGGTGCAGCTGAGTGCGGAGGGCGAAGCGCTGGCCGCGCGCATCCGGGAGTGGAGAGCTGCAGAGGCCAAGCGGCTGAAGGTGCCGGCCTACGTGGTGTTGCACGACCGCACGATTGCGGCGCTGGCGGCGGCGCGGCCCAGGAATCCGCGGGAACTACTGGGCATTGATGGGATTGGCGAGGCAAAGGTGGAGCGGTTCGGCGAGGAGATTCTCCGCTTGTGCGGGGAGCAGTGAAGAGCGGGAGGTGGGCGGGGCATGTGCAGAAACATCAAGATGCTTTTCAACTTCGATCCGCCGGTGACGGACGAGGAGATTCGCGCCGCAAGCTTGCAGTTTGTGCGCAAGGTGAGCGGGTTTAGCAAGCCGTCCAAGGCCAATGAGGCGGCCTTCGCGCTGGCTGTGGATGAGATTGCTGCGGTGTCGGCGCGGTTGTTGATTTCGCTCGAGACCAATGCGCCGCCGCGCAGCCGCGAGGAAGAAGCGGCGCGGGCGAAGGCGCGGAATGCGATTCGCTTCGCGACCAGGGACTGAGGACCAAGGGACCAAGGGACTAACGCTGGAAGCTTGTGGCTAGAAGCTAGAAGCTGAGGTTTGCGATGAGAGAGATTTTCGCCTGGCTGTTTGGACTGGGACTGGGCTGCAATGCCGCGCTGTTTGTGCCGCAGGCGATTGCGCTGTGGCGCAAGAAGACGGCCGAAGGGGTCTCGCTGGTCACCTTCGCCGGATTTAGCTTGCTGCAGATCATCGGCATTGTGCACGGCGCGCTGGAGCACGACTGGTCGCTGATTCTGGGCATGGCGGCCAGCCTGATTACGTGCGGGACGGTGACGGCGCTGACGATTTTCTACAGGGTCAGGCGGCCGCGGGTGACTGGTTGAGGTGGGTGGGGCAACCGGCCCGCCACGGGGTTTCGCGGCGTCCCTACGGGACGCCGACGTCATTATGGGGCGGACAACCCCGGGTTGCCCCTGCGCTGCGCTTCGGGTTACCCGGGGCTATTTTCCTGTCGTCCCTACGGGACGCCTTGGGGACACGCGGCTGATCAATTCAATCTTGGAGAGAGTGACATCCCTCACTCAGTGAGCTTCATACCGAAACTCAATGCCCATTCTCATGGAAATGGGCGAGCCATTCCTCTGAGCCGGCTCGAACCGATATTGCAGAGCGGCGTTTCCCGACTGCTCATCCAAATCGAAGCCCGCAGGGCGCATCAAGCATGGAGACTCGGGCCTGCCCTGAACATTGACCAAGACACTGATCTTGCTAATGATCTCGTTTGAGTCTTTGAAAAGCCCCTTCTTGTAGGCTTGTCGGCCTTCCTTCGTCAACTCGACGCCCACCATTCGCGTGACCCGAGGGGGAAGAATTCCAGGTGCCATCTTGTAGGTGACGCCGGGTTCGGCGAGGGATGCAAGGTCAGCAGGGCATGGCTGGATCTTTACAGCATCTGCTGGCCTTACAGGCTTGTATTGGACAATCTCAGGAGACTTTACAATCGTTGGACCTGACTGACCGGACACGCGAGGTTGAATGGACGAAACGGTTGTCAACATCGCAAGAATTCTGATGCCACGAACTACGTGTGCGCATGTCATCACTCATTACCCCAGAAACATCCCGGCGATCGAGGCACTGATCAGGTTAGCCATGGTGCCGGCTAACATGGCGCGGACGCCTAATTTGGCTAAGTCGTTTCTGCGCTCGGGGACTAATGCGCCGATGCCGCCGATCTGCATGCCGATAGAGCCCAGGTTAGCGAACCCACATAGCGCAAACGTAGCGATGGTGAAGGAGCGCGGGGCGAGGGTAGCTTTCTGCGCACCGAGGGCGATGTAGGCGATGACTTCGTTGAGCGCCATGCGGGTGCCGAGCAGGTTGCCGATGGCCATGCAGTCGTGCCAGGGAACGCCGATGAGCCAGGCGACGGGGGCGAAGACGTAGCCCAGAATCTGCCCGAGCGAGCCGGGAACCCAGTGCATGTAGGCCAGGCCGTGGGTCCAGAGCAGCAAGCTGTCGAGCAGCGCCACCAGGGCCAGGAAGCTGATGAGCATGATGGCCACGTTGAAGGCCAGCTTGCCGCCGTCGATGGTGCCGCGGGCGATGGCGCCGAGGAGGTTCTCTTCCTTGTGCAACTCGTCCTTGGGTATGACGACGCGGCCTTCAGTGGCGGGAATGCCGGTCTCCGGCACCAGCATCTTGGCGATGAGGATGGTACCGGGCGAAGTCATGATGACGGCCGAGAGCAGATGGCGCGCTTCGACGCCCTGCGAGATATACATGGCCATGATGCCGCCGCTCACATGCGCCATGCCGCTGGTCATGATGACCATGAGCTCGGAGCGCGTGGCTTTGGCGAGGAAGGGCCGGATGGTGAGCGGGGCTTCGGTCTGGCCCATGAAGATGCTGGCGGCCACGTTCATGCTTTCCGCGCCGGAGATGCGCATGGTCTTGAGCATCACCCAGGCCATGCCGCGGATGATGATCTGCATGAGGCCGATGTGATAGAGCACCGCGAAGAATGCGGAGATGAAGATGATGGTGGGCAGCACCTGAAACGCAAAGATAGACCCGGACGAAGGCGCGATGAGTTTGCCAAATGCGCCGGAGTTGGGAAGGCCGAGCTCGCCGAAGAGGACCTTGGTTCCGGCGAAGGTGGCGGAGAGCATGTTGTTGACCACGCCGCCGGCCCAGGTCATGGCGGCCTGGCCCTTGCCGAAGCGCAGCACCAGGAAGGCGAAGGTGACTTGGAGGCCGAGGCCCCAGGCCACTGTGCGCCAGCGGATGCGGTTGCGGTTTGTGGAGCCCAGCCAGGCCGCCAAAAGGACAGCGAGAATGCCTAGAATTCCCGTAAATCGATCCAACGTTTTCGCTCCTCGAAAACAGGGGTCAGGGATCAGGGGTCAGATTCTGACCTCTGGACGATTGACGCCGATCCTCGACAACTGTTCACTGCCGACTGAAAAGGTGTTCCGTATCCGACTACATTACAGCATTGCGCAGATAAGCTTCAGCATTTTCATGGGTGAAGATGCGGCTGACTAATGGCACAAAGTCGGGCGGGGTGGCAGAGATGGTGATCGCTTCTCTGAGTAGTTCGCTTGGTTCCTGCAGCATTGCCTCAGTGGTGGAGTAGAGAGTGGCGATGGGCTGGCCCTGTTCCACCTTTGCGCCGCGGCGGGCGTGGAACTCGATGCCGGCATGAGGGTCGACGGGCTCGCCGGCGATTTCGCGTCCCGCGCCGGTGCGCTGCACGGCCCAACCGATTTTTGTGGTGTCCATTTCAGAGATGTAACCAGACTGCCATGCGGTGAGCACCTGCGTTGCGCCGGGCTTGTGAAATGCGGCCGGGTCGGCGAAGACGCCGGTGTCGCCGCCCTGCGCTTCGATCATTTTGTAGAAGACAGCGAGGGCGGAACCGTCTTCGAGGGTCGACTCGGCCAGCACGCGGCCGGCTTCGGGCGTGGCAGCTGCGCCGCCCAGGTGGATCATCCAGCCGGCCAGGATCAACGACAGCTCGCGCAGGTCTTCGCTTTCGGGCGGGCGCTGATTGCGCAGCAACTCGACCGACTCGACGAGTTCAATAAAATTGCCGGCGGTGCGGCCCAGGGGCTGGCCCATGTCGGTGAGCAGGGCCACGGTGCGGGTACCGGCGGCCTCGGCGGTGGCCACCATGAGGGCGGCGAGGTACTCGGCGTCTTCCTGCGTGCCCAGAAATGCGCCGGAGCCGGTTTTTACGTCGAGGACCAGGGCGTCCAAACCAGCGGCCAGCTTTTTGCTCAAGATGGAGGCGCAGATGAGGCCGGGACTCTCGACCGTGGCGGTGCGGTCTCTCAAGGCATAGAGGACGCGGTCGGCGGGTACCAGAGCCGGGGTCTGGCTGACGATGGACGCGCCGCAGTGGGCCAGGACGGTCTCGAATTCTTGCAGTGTGAGCGCGGTGCGGTAGCCGGGGATGGACTCTAACTTATCCAATGTCCCGCCGGTGTGGCCCAGGGCGCGGCCGCTGATCATGGGGACGGCGAGGCCGCAGGCGGCGGCGATGGGGGCGACCAGGAAGCTGGTCTTGTCGCCCACCCCGCCGGTCGAGTGTTTGTCGACGGCGACTTTGCCGAGGCGCGAGGGATCAAACTTCTCGCCGGAGTCGCGCATGGCCAGGGTGAGGGCGCGGGTTTCGTCGAGGGAGAGGCCGCGAATCCAGGCGGCCATGAGCCAGGCGGATAGCTGCTCCAAGGGAATGGACGAGCTGGCCGCGCCGGAGACTAGGAAGCTGATCTCGCGCGGATTGAGCTGGCCGCCGTCGCGCTTCTTGCGGATCAGGTCGATGACGTGGAGCGGGCTCGCGTTGCTGTGTGTGTTCATGCGTCAGGGCCTCCTTATTTCAGCTTCATGTCGAAGGCCAGCGGGAGGATTTCGCTGAAGGGCATGGTGCGGGGGCCGTCGGCGGCGGGGAAGGCGACCGGGGCGTCGGGGAGGGTGAACTCGGCGAGCATCTGGCGGCAGGCGCCGCAGGGCGGGCTGGCGGCGTTGTTCAGGTTGGCAACGGCGACTGCTTCAACGCGGATGCCGGGCCCGAATTGGGAGACGGCGGAGACCAGGGCGGAACGCTCGGCGCAGATGGTGAGGCCGTAGCTGACGTTTTCCACATTGGTTCCGGTGACGACGGCGCCGTTGTTGAGGCGAAGCGCAGCGCCGACGCGGAAGCCGGAGTAGGGTGAGTACGAATTCAAGGCAGCCTGGCGCGCCCGCGCCAACAGAGCTTCCAGTGCGGGGTCCGGATTGTTGTCTGTGTAAGGCATGAAGCTTGAGGGTAAGACATTTTGGGGCGCTGTGTACATGGCTGCCGGTCTCCCGGGTGCTCCGGCAGACCCTTGGGGGCGCCGCCGCGCGCTGGCCGCGGAGCCGCGTTATCCGGGATGGCAAGTACGGCGTTTTGCGGGGAATGCAGCTTTCTGGCCAGCATTTCTCAAGTTGAGCGGGTTCTTACCGATAAGGGCTGGAGAGCTTGCTGTGCAGGGAACTGATCTTGTGCAGATGAATGAGTGGGCGCGATGGCATTGGATGAATTGACGAGGGAATTTCTGATCGAGAGCCAGGAGGGCCTGGACCGCATGGAGCGGTGCCTGACCGAACTGGAAGAGCGACCGCAGGATGCGGACCTGATTGGGGACATTTTCCGGTCGGTGCACACCATCAAGGGGACGACTGGATTTCTTGGCTTCAAACGCCTGGAAAAGCTGGCGCATTCGGGTGAAAACCTGCTCGGCCTGCTGCGCGAAGGCAAGCTGACGGCCGACGGCCCGATCACCACCGGCCTGTTGGAATTGCTGGACGGACTGCGCTCGATTCTGAAGTCGATCGAGGTGGAAGGCAGCGAGGGCGACGGCGAGGATACGGTGCTGATCGCGCGCCTCGAAGAGCTGCAGCTTCCGGCCCTGGAGCACGCCAAACAGCCGCATGCGCGGGCGAAAGTGCATGCCGGCGCAGTTGCGGCCGATACTCCGCCACACCACGAGGGTGAGCCAGCTCCGGCCGTTGCCCAAGCCGCAGCTCCTGCTGCCGCTGCGCCAGCGCAGGAAAAAGCGCCTGCCGAGCCGGAGGGCGACGCCGGCAAGGCGCGCACCGCGGCTGCGGGCTCGGCGGCCGAGAGCACGCTGCGCGTGGATGTAACGCTGCTGAACCGGATGATGAACCTGGTGGGCGAGCTGGTGCTGACCCGCAACCAGGTGTTGCAGGCCACCGCGAACGACCCCAATCTGACTCTGCTTTCGCGGCGGCTGGACATGGTGACGGCGGACTTGCGCGAGAGCGTGATGAAGGCGCGCATGCAGCCGGTGTCGAACATCTTCTCCAAGATGCCGCGCATTGTGCGCGACGTGTCGCAGTCGCTGGGCCGCAAGGTGCGGCTGCAGATGGAAGGCCAGGATACGGAACTCGATAAAAGCCTTCTGGAGGCGATCAAGGACCCGCTCACGCACGCGGTGCGCAACTCGCTGGACCACGGCATTGAGCCGCCCGATGTGCGCCAGGCTGCGGGCAAGGATCCGGAGGGAACGCTGCGCCTGCGCGCCGTGCAGGAGGGCAGCCACGTGGTGATCGAAGTCTCCGATGACGGGGCCGGGATCGCGGTTGAAAAGGTGCGCGCCAAGGCGATTGAAAAGGGACTGATCACGGCCGAGAAGGCCGCCAACATGGTGGAGCGGGAGCTGCTGCAGCTGGTGTTTCTGCCCGGCTTTTCGACGGCCGCCGCGGTAACCAATGTGAGCGGACGCGGGGTGGGGATGGACGTGGTCCGCACCAACGTGGAAAAGATCGGCGGCAAGGTGGAGTTGGAGTCGCGGCCCGGCAAGGGAACCACGATGCGGATGCGCATTCCGCTGACCCTGGCGATTATTCCCGCGCTGATTGTGCGTAGCGTGGAGCAGAGCTTTGCGCTGCCGCAGGGGGCGCTGTCGGAGCTGGTGCATGTGCCGCCGGAGCAGGCCGAGGCGTCCATCGAGTCGCTGGAAGGCGCGCCGCTCTACCGGCTTCGCGGCAAGCTGCTGCCGCTGGTGTTTCTTGACCGGCTGCTGAAGCCGCAGGCAGAGCACGGGCGGCGGGAGCGGGACAATTTTATCGCCGTGCTGAACGCCGACGGACGGCAGTTTGGGCTGGTGGTGGATGGGCTGGCCGATCCGGAAGAGATTGTGGTCAAGCCACTGAGCGCGGTGCTCAAGAACATCGGGCTCTATTCCGGAGCGACGGTGCTGGGCAACGCCGACCTGGCGCTGATTCTGGACCCCGGTGCGATCGCGCTGCGAGCCGGAGTGACGATGAGCAGCGAGGAAAAGACGGGACGCGGCGCAGAGCACGAAACGGAGGCCGAGGCAGCCAAGAACCCGGAGTATCTGCTGGTGGAAGTTGCCGAACGGCAGGCCGCGGTGCCGCTGGCCGACGTGTTGCGCATCGAGCAGCTGCAGGTTTCGCGGATCGAGTACATCGGCTATCGCCCGGTGCTCAACTTCGAAGGGCAACTGCTGCCGGTGGAAGATTCGGGCGGCGTGCTGGCGGCGGTCGCCGGCAATCCTGAGGCGCAGGTCATCGTGGTGGTGTGCCGCGAGGGCAACCGGCAGGTGGGCATTGCGGTCTCGCATGTGCTGGATGTGGCCGCGGGCGGCGATCTGTTCGAGGCCGGAACCAGCGCGCGGGCCGGCGGGGTAACGCTGCTGAAGAGCCGCGTGACCGGTGTGGTGAATCTGGGCGGAGTGCCGCCGCTGCCTGTGGATGAGAACCCGCAGGGCGAGTGGGGGCAGTTGGCCAACGGGATGGCGGAGGCAGTCAGATGAGCAATGCGAGTGCGGCAGTCAGTCGCAAGGAGAAGCCGGCGGCGGCGCTGGTGGAGATGTGTTCCGTGCGGGTGGGCAAAACATTGTTCGGCGTGCCCATCACGCACATTCTGGAGATCGTCGGCGGAGCGCATCCGCAGCCGGTACCGCTGGCGCCCAGCTTTGTGGGCGGCCTGATTCACTATCGCGGCGATGTGCTGACCACGGTGAGCCTGCGCTACCTGCTCGATCTGCCGCCTTTGGACGGCACGCAGGACATTCTTGTCCTTGAGAGCGACGGGGGCTGTTTCGGCCTGCTGGTGGATTCGGTGGGCGAGGTGCTCACCGTTTCCTCGGCTGATCACGAGCCCAACCCCTCGATTCTGGACGAGCGCCGGAGAAAGCTGTTTGCCGGCGCATACAAGCTGAAAGACAGTCTGCTGGTGATGCTCGACCCTGACCGTCTGGACCCGATCCGGCTGGACACGTTCCAACCGGCCGGGGCGCAAGCGGCGTGAAGACTCACTGCCTGATTCCGGTTGTAGATGGAGGTGACCATGCGAGCACTGATTGTCGATGATTCCCGCTTCGTAAGAGGTTTTCTGCGCGGGATGCTGGAGGAGAAGGGAATCGAGTGCGGGGAGGCCGGCGACGGCCAGGCCGGGCTCGACCAGCTCAAGATCCAGCAGGATGCCGGAGCGCCGTTTGACCTGGCGCTGGTGGACTGGAACATGCCGGTGATGGATGGTCTGGAGATGTTGAAGCGTCTGCGCGCGGACGGTTACAGCGCCATGAAAGTGATGATGGTGACCACCGAGGCGGAGAACGACTTTATTGTGCGCGCGCTCGACGCCGGCGCGGACGAGTACCTGATGAAGCCCTTCGACGACGAAGCCCTGTGCGAAAAGCTGGCCATGCTCGGCCTGGTGGAGGCCTGAGCGATGGCGCCCGGTCGCCGAACCCGGATTCTCATTGTGGATGACTCGGCAGTGATGCGCAGCCTGCTGCGATCGGTGGTCAGCGCCGATGCGGGGCTGGAAGTGTGCGGCACCGCGGCGGACGGCGCCTCGGCGCTGAACTGCCTGGGCGCGTTGCGCCCGGACCTGATTTTGCTGGACGTGGAGATGCCGGTGATGGACGGATTGGCGACACTGCGGGAACTGCGCAAGCGCGGACACAAGATGCCGGTCATCGTGTGCAGCTCGCTCACCCAGCGCGGCGCCAAGGTGACGGTGGAAGCGTTGGCCAGCGGCGCCTCCGACTACGTGGCCAAGCCGTCAGGGCAATCCAACCGCGAAGCGGCCGTGCACGCCCTCGGCCAGGAGCTGGGGCCCAAGATTCATGCTCTCACCCACCAGGACGTGCTGCTGCCGCAGGGCGCGTCAGGCAACACGCGCGCCAACCAGGCATCGCCTGTGTTTCCCGGCTTGGCGCGGCCTCCGCTGCTGGCTCCGCAGGCACCGCCGCAGCGGGCACAGGCCATCCAGTCCAGCCCCACCGTGCTGGTGATCGGCGTTTCCACCGGCGGCCCGGCGGCGCTCGATGTTCTTCTGCCCGCTCTGCCGGCAAGTTTTCCGCTGCCGGTCCTGATCGTGCAGCACATGCCGGAGCTGTTCACCAAACTGCTGGCCGAGCGGCTGGACGGACGCTGCAAGCTACGCGTACGCGAGGCCGCCGAGGGCGACGCGGTGCGGCCAGGCACCATTTCGATTGCGCGCGGCAACTGGCACATGGAAGTGGTTGCGGCTGCGCGCGGCGGCTCGTCGCACACGCTGCGCCTCAACCAGGGGCCGATGGAGAACCATTGCCGCCCCGCGGTGGATGTTTTGTTTCGCTCCACGGCTGCGGTCTATGGCCCGGGAACCCTGGCCGTTGTGCTTACCGGCATGGGTTCCGACGGGTTGGTCGGCAGCCGCATGATTCGCGAGCACGGCGGCACGGTGCTGGCCCAGGACCAGGCCAGCAGCACGGTGTGGGGCATGCCCGGTGCGGTCACCCACGCGGGCCTCGCGCACCGCGTCCTCAGCCTCCACGATCTCGCTCCAGAAATCCTCCGGATCATCAGCCGGACGCACAACGAAGCCCGGGAGCTTCGGGAATCGGTGGTCTAGTCATGCAAACTTCCTCGAGCGTGGACTACGGCTATCTTCGCCAGCTCGTTTTCGGCCTGTCGCAGAATGTGCTTGACCCTTCGCGCGACTACCTGTTCGAGACGCGGCTCACCAGAGTTCTGCGCAACCAGGGCATGACCCACCTGGAAGAACTGGTGCAGCACCTCAAGCTGAGGAAGAACCCGGTGCTGGAGCGCTCCATCGCCGAAGCCATGACCATCAACGAGACCAGCTTCTTCCGCGACAGCCGTCCCTTCGAGCTGCTGCGCACCGAGCTGCTGCCCAAGCTGATAGAGACGCGGCGTCAGGCGCGCGGCCTGCGCTTCTGGAGCGCGGCCTGCTCCACCGGCCAGGAGGCTTATAGCCTGGGTATGCTGATGCTGGAGCATTTCCCGCTGCTGGCGGGATGGAACCTGCGCATCGAGGGCACCGACATCTGCGCCGAGGTGGTGGAGCGCGCGCAGGCCGGCTGCTATCACCGCATCGAGATGAACCGCGGCCTGCCGGCGCGCTTCCTGGTGCGCTACTTCGACCACCAGGGCGAAGACTGGGTGGTCAAGCCGGAAGTGAAGAAGATGACCAACTTTCGGCAGGCCAGCCTGAGCGGGCCGCAGTTGCCCTTCAACCGCGCCGAAGACCGCTTCGACGTCATCTTCCTGCGCAACGTGATGCTCTACTTTTCGCAAGAGACGCGCAAGACGCTGCTGGCCGGCATTCACCGGGTGCTGGCGCCGGATGGGATTTTGTTCCTCGGCTCGAGCGAGCAGCCGGCCGACCCCTCGATCTGGACAGCCGTGCTGGCCGGGGGCACGTGCTACTTTCGGCCGAGGAAGCCGAGCTAGCCAGCGAGTCGGCAAGTAAGCGGGCCAGCAAATCAGCGTGGGCGGGTAGCACCATCGGCGCTCTTCACCCGATGAGCAGCTTCTCCACCTCGGCGTGCAGCCGTGCGGTGATCTGCGCCTCAGTGTCGGTGGCGGCGAAGCGGATCGGCTTGCCGATGCGTACGTCCACGGTGCCGGAACGGAACCAGCCACGCCCGCGAGTCTTCAACTCGCCCAGCCCGCGAATCGCCATGGGCAGCACCGGCGCGGAAGACTGCTTGACCAGCAGGCCGATGCCGGGCCGGAATGCCGCCAGTTTTCCTTCTGCCGAGCGGGCGCCCTCAGGAAACAACAGCACGTGCATGCCCTTGTCCAGCGCCTCGCCGGCGTGCGCAAAGCTGCGCTGAAAGTCGCGCTGCCTGGGCAGAGGGAAAACGTTGAAAAGCGCGGTGAGCAGGAAGTAAAACAAGGGGCCCGGGAGGAAGAAGCTGGCTTCGGCGGTGCGCCAGTCCTGGAAGCGATTCTGGATGCGATTCCGGCTGCGCTCGGGATTGCGGAAGTGGCGATACTCTTCCAGCATCTCGCCCGACATGGCCACGGCTATGCGGCGGCGCACAGCAGGCGGCAGGGCGTATTCGAGCAGCGGGCCGTCGAAGCTGGTGACGTGATTGGCGACGACGAGCATGGGCTCGGCGGCGGCGAGCTGTGCGCCGGACGCGGTGACCCTGGGCTTGGCCAGCAGACCCACCAGCGGACGGACGACCGATTCAAGAAAGGCCACGCGCAGCCAGCGGACGGGCGCGCTCCACGGCCAGTGCGGGTAAATATATTTTGCAGCAGATGTCTGCGTAATCGAGGCGGATTGGGGTTCTTGCTCTCCCACCCATTCCGCCGAAGGCAGCGGAATGGATGGGGCACGGAGCGATGGTGCGGGGTGCGGATATGCCGGGGCCGGGCCTGTCGGCTTCGGGCTGAGCAGACGGCGCAGTTCGCCGAGGGTCTGCACGCGGTCGAGCAGGCCGTTCTCCGTGTCGACGCCCACGCGCTCCTCAATTGCCGCGGCCAGCTGCACGCGGCCCAGGCTGTCCAAGTGCAGGTCTTCGGTAAGGAGCAGCTCGTCGCCCGCGCCTTGGGGCGCTTCACCGCTGGCCTGGGCGATGAGCGCAAGCAGCCAGTCCGACGATGCGCCAAAAGCCCCGATGGCATTCTTGTGGCGATTTCCGTTGCCATGGTGAAGCCCGTTGCCGTTCCCGCTTTTATGGCCATTGCCGGGGAGGCCGTACCTATTGCCGTTGGCCGCGGCCTGGACCTGGTCAAGCCACGCGGCAACGGCCTTGCGGCGCACCTTGCCGGTGGAGGTGCGGGGCAGGTCGGGCTCCGGCCACAGCACCCAGCGGCGCAGGCGCTGAAACTCCGCCAGCCGTGTGTTGGCGCGCTCAATCACGGCCGCCGGCTGTCCGCCCTGCCCATGCATGGCCAGCACCGCGCAGGGCTCGGGGCCGCCGGCGGCCTGCAACGGGACCACGGCGCAGGCGGCTACACCCTGCTCCTGCTCGATGGCTGCTTCCAGGTCCTCAGGGTGGAGGTTGAGGCCGGCGGCGGTGACGATGACTTCGCTTTTACGGCCCAGAAAGCGCAGCTCGCCGGTGGGCTCGGCCAGGGCCAGGTCGCCGGTGGGCAACCACTCCGTGGCGCGCGCATGCATGGCTCCGCCGGACCAGGTGGCGCGTGAAATGGCAGCGCCGCGCACCAGCACTTCGCCGTCCGGGCCGAGCTTCACCTCGCGGCCCGCCAGCGGCTTGCCGATGGTTCCCTGGGCTACGTGGAAGGGATGGTTGAGCGTGATGAGCGCGGTGGTCTCGGTCATGCCGTAGCCCTGCACCACCACCAGACCAACGGCGTTCCAGAAGCTCTCGACCGGAGCGGGCAGCGCGCCGCCGCCGGAGATGAGCGCCCAGAACTTGAGGCCGAAGGCGCGATGCACGTCGCGGAACCGCCACCAGCGGCGTGCCGCGCCCAGGTGGACTCCCCTTGAGCTCTCCACGCGCTCGGCCAGGCCCGACAGCGTGGATTCGAGGTGAGTCTTCAGAAGTGCGTAAACGCGCGGCACGGCGGCCAGCACGGAGATGCGTTCGCGGCGGATGGTTTCGACCAGGCGCGACGCCACCAGGCGATTTTCGAAATGCAGCTCGGCGCGGTAGATTTGCGGCACCCACAGGCCCATGGTCTGGCCGAAGACGTGGCTGAGCGGCAGCGTGTGCAGAATGCGTAGCGGATGAATCAACCGCTCGTAGCGCAGGTAAGGCTGCGAGGCTTTCTCAATCGGCTCCACGCTGGCCAGCACGTTGCCGTGGGTGAGCACAACGCCCTTGGGGTCACCGGTGGTGCCGGAGGTGAAGAGAATTTCGAGGGGTGTGTCGGCGGAGAGCGCGGTGATCGGCCCGGCTTCCGCGGCGGGCAGCGCGGTGGGCCAGTCTTCAAAGGCGATGCGCGCGACGCCGACGGGCAGCTGGCTGAGCAGCGCGGCGTCGCCCACGGCGAGCGCCGGGTTCACGTCGGCGGCCACGCGGGCGGCAAACTCGGCTGTTCCGGCTGCGTCCAGTGGGACGGCCAGCACGCCGCGCAGCAGGCAGCCGTGGAAGGCAGCGATCCACTCGGCGCTGTTTTCAGCCCACACCAGCACCCGGTCGCCGGAGCGGATGCCGCGCTGCACGAGCAGCGCCGCAAAACGGCCGGCGAGCCGTGCAATGTCTGAGTAGGTAGTCACGCGGCGGCGGTTGCCCTGATAACGGACCACGGCAGTCGCAGCGCCGTAGCGGCGAAAGTCGTCGACGAGGGTTGCCAGATGCTCGCGCATGGATGCTCCAGCCCGTTTCATCCTGTTCGATGCAAGAACAGGAGATTCGGTCCTGATAAAAGCAGAGATGCGGCGCGGATTCAGGCGGTTTGTGACACGATCCGGGGTGCCACAGGGTGATTTTCAAGACTCTTGTGCAGGGCAGATCCATCGTGATCTCTTCGATGCCTCGCCCTGGGGCAGCAATCCTACGGTCTGTTCCCTCGCCCCTATTCCCTGCTCCTTGTTCTTTCGCTTCCTCTTCGCCGCCGCGTGCGCTATTCTCAAGGAACCGTGTCCCCCAAACCGCCCATTCCGGATTCGCCTCTGATCGAGGCTCAAGCGGCCGATCCCTTCGCCTGTTTTCATCCGGTCACGGCGGAGTGGTTCAAGGCGGTGTTTGACGCGCCAACCGCGCCGCAGCGGATGGGATGGCCGGTGATTGCGCGCGGGGAGAGTGCGCTGATTCTGGCGCCGACAGGGACGGGCAAAACGCTCGCTGCGTTTCTGTGGTGCCTGGACCGGCTGATGCTGGGACAGGGATCAGGGGTCAGGGGTCAGGGATCAGGGACTGGCTGCAGGATTGTGTATGTGTCGCCGCTGAAGGC
>Ga0182030_10004757_pt1 | contig 29006 bp, 23 predicted proteins | sample 812S3MmetaG_FD_121299 | JGI IMG/M metagenome (GOLD analysis project Ga0182030, IMG submission 121299) | Permafrost microbial communities from Stordalen Mire, Sweden - 812S3M metaG (Illumina Assembly) | ecosystem: Environmental > Terrestrial > Soil > Wetlands > Permafrost | place: Sweden...
GGCATGGCGTATACTCCCATGCCGGCGCAAGGAACAAGCGCATACAATGCCTCTCTCGCTATCTATAACGATATGAATCAGCAGGCAACAACGTTGGAGAATGCGGCAACGCAGGCGGGTACGGCATTAACGCAAGATGCAGATAATTTCGCCAGCTCGACAGAACAACAGGCAGCAAAAACTGTGGCCGCAATGGAGGCGACAGGCAGCTATCATCACGGCACCTGGCAGTCTGCGTATTCAGCAGAAGCGATGAATGCTGTAACTGACCAGGCGGCTCAACGGGCAGCCAGATTGTCCGCTCAATCTGCAGCCTCCGCGCAATCGTTTACCGCGCAGGCAAATGAGAAAGCTAATCTCACGGTTGAAGCCGCCACAAATCTACAGTCACTATTGAACACCCCGACAACGCCTGGAGCGGCGCAACTTAATCCTGTCGGAACTAATCTGTTCGTGCGGAACTACGGTTCGGCGACTTCGGCTAAACCATTGGTCGCGCAAGCTGGCTTGCTGCCCGCAGCCCCCGCCGCGCTCAAGGCAACTCCCGGTTCATTGCACATAACGAAGCCCGGAACGACGGCAGCCAGCCGCAGCGCCCAGGTCAAAGTCACTATCTCTGGGAAGGTTATTGGCGCCCGCTAGAAGTTCAGCCCGGATTTAATGCTCTGACCGATCCCTGCCGTGCTGGACGGAACCTATTCCGTCGGAATCTCATAAAATTCATGATCTTCAAAAGCTGTAACTCATAAGTTTTAAGGCTTCAATAATTCTAGGCACCATTAATGGTGCTGTAATCAAGTCAGGTCGGTTCGCTTACTGCATAGTTCGCAAAACAAAGCCGCCCTGCTCCAGATTCGGCAGACCAAGTCTTTGGATGTTAGAGCTGGATATCTTCCGCCAACCGTGGTCGGTCGCGCCCGAATCGTCTCATCGCTTTTTTTGCTCCCGCGAAATTTACGAATTAATATACAAACAAATATTAAGTATCGATCTCCAGGCTTTCTGACAACGAAAAGCCTCCACCATCTAGCACTTTGGAGTGTCAAGCAGAATTTATAATTCGCTTAACACAACTGAGTCCGAGCTTGTCGGACACATTCTGCTCACTCGAAAAATTTCTCGCGCATCCGCACATAGTGGTATCAAATAATTTCCAAGGCACAAGCTCTCTCTCAATCAATCGTTTGCGGATACAGATGCAGCGCTCACCGAATATAAGAAGTCAGAAATAAGAGAACACCAAATTCTAACGTTCGCCGATCTGTTCAATTCAACAGTTACGATGCAGCGACACGTTGATATGCTCAGCCCTCTGCACAAAGAGGAAGGAGCTTTTGAGATTGGGAAGTTTCGAGGACATCAAATCAACACAGGCAATTATCCATTCCCCTTTCGACTGCGCCATTGTCTTTACGCGGGCAGTCGAAGACGGCTTTTTCAAAGAAGCTGAGAAGCCTTTTGTCGGTGCCAAACAGATTTGCACAGGTGAATCAATCCCGCCACCTGAGCCGCAAACAGAGCACAAACCCGGATACACTATCGGCTCAATGGCAGGCCAGGCGTTTGACTTTTTAGTCATACAAGCAGTCGCGAAAAGAGTCGGCTTGAACCCAAGAGCAACAACGATCATCGCCAGTGGTGCGCTGGCAGCATTGAGCCCTACTCAGCACGGCGGTGTCGACCTTACCGAACGTACCGAAAACTTTGTAGTTGGTGCCGGTTCCATGGCTGCTTTCGAAGGTGCAAACGCCGGTCTCCGAAAAATCGGACTGAAGCAGGGCTTTTGCCCAGGACTGGTCAGAGAAACAGGCAGTGGAGCATTAGCAGGTCTAACCGCAGCCGAAGTGAATAGCGCGATAAAACAGCATAAAGCTGCCACTGGGGACGTCGCAATTTATAGCATGCTCGGCTGGGCGGCCGCAGGCGGTGCATTTCACGTTGCGGGCAGTGGCATCAGCCGAGCCAGTTCGGAGCTGATGCCGGAACTTCTGGCGAGAACGGGTAATCTGAAACCAACACTGTCCGCTAGCGAAGCCGGATCATCAGCCAGAGAATTCGTTGTTACTTCTAAGCGGAATGCGCTGGACACATTTAAAGCCGACAGAGCCAAAGGAACTGCAGTAACAGTTAGGGAAGTAGTGGCAGGCACGAATGGAGCCGTCAAATTAGGATCGAGGCAAGGAATGCTCGTACAGCATTTGAGCGCAACAGAAGGCGATGGACGGCTTCTGCCCGCGGCTAAAACAACCGATATTATTGCCACATGCCATCCCGAAAATCTGTCGCAGGCTACGCGAGCGAAACATGTGTTCTCGTCACAGGAAGGGAACGTTTGGCTTTATACGGGAAAGAATAATCGAATACTTCTAACTGCCGGCGATCAGCCGATAAACGTCACCAATATTAACGGCTATAAGGAACCGTTTAAGCTCAACAGAGGCGACACGACAATCACCGTGATGGCACCGCTGATGGTGGGAGATCCAGACGACATTGAAAGCAAAGATTCACAAGCCGCGATGACAGACTTTCGTCGCATGTTAAAGGAAGCAAAGGACTTGAAAATCGATGGCGTATCCATCGATTTCTGGTGGGGACTCATTAACAAAGATCAGGGCAAATTTGATTTCAACTATTATCACAAATTGACAGACGAAGTAATAAAGTCCGGTCTAGACTTCGTCCCAGTTATGTCCTTCCACAACACAAAGAAAGGCGGAAACGTTGGCGACAACGTAGACATGCCGTTGCCCCCCTGGATTTGGCAAGACCTTGCCGACAAGCTCGGATCCACTGATCTCAATATTGGTAAATACAAGAGCGAACAAAATCACGTCAGTGACGAATATATTCAACTTTGGGCAGACAAAGTAGCGATGAATTATTACGCTGATACCATCAGTGCCTTTCGATCAAGTTTCGCTAGTAAAGCGCCATACATCAGCGAGGTCAGCATGAGCCTCGGTCCTGCAGGTGAACTTCGATATCCATCATACAACTCCCATGACGTCAACACTGGGTATCCTACTAGAGGCGCGTTGCAAGCCTATTCGGACCTGGCAAAAGCTGATTTTCGGGACTGGGCACTGCAAAAATACAGAAGCATTCAAGCTGTCGGGGACGCTTGGAGAATTGCGAATCTCAATGCCAACGAAATATTGCCACCAAGCAATGCCAATGACTTTTTCGATCGAAACGATCAAGCCTACACACAATATGGAAAAGACTTGATTGATTGGTATAACGAATCGCTCGTAAAGCATGCTGATAGAGGACTGGCCACGGCACAATCCATTCTCGGTGCGGCCGATTCATCACTACTCGGCACGCCTATAGGTGTGAAAGTTCCAGGAATACACTGGCGGATGGGTTGGAAAAATGGGGACACCGTGACATTTTCCGATCGAAAGGCGGAAATAAACGCGGGATTGATTCAGACCTCGATACCATGGGACGACGCTCACGCATATGGTTATCAGCGAATCCTGAAGATGCTCGTGGCGCGGCAACCACTGCGTGGTGGAGGGTCACCAATTGTCCCCTCCTATACATGCTTGGAGCTGCCGGACGGTCAAGAAGCCTGGAGAGACGCTCAATCATTACCTCATACTGCTGCCACCAGATTTGGTCAGGCGGCACAGCGCGCCGGACTCAGGTTGAGGGGAGAGAATGCTTTATCTGAGAGCCTGACTGACGGCAATAATTGGGACCTCATGGACTCCAAAGTGAGGACACCCTTAAATCCGACTGGATACTACGACGACGGACTGACGCTCCTGAGAATAAACAACGTTGTCGATAACCCCGTCGCTCGGGCCAAGGTCTCAGCACTAATTTCCGACATTCACGCTAAAACAAACGTTGAACACGCAACGAGACCAAGCCGCCAACCACAAGCGAAATCGAGCCAAGGGAAATGACCCTTATGCTCGACTGGTACGCCGCGTTCTTTCCAGGTGGTTCCTGACATTGCTAGGGCAAGTGTGTATTTCAACAGTTACAGCGATATATGCTGCTTGGTAACATCGTTCCGGGCTCAAGTTCTTCGTAGTACCACTTCGAGCAACCTTAAGTAAGTGCATATCAATGAGGTTCGAATATGAAAGCTGCTGTCATTCCTGCTATACGAAAATCCTGGGAAATCATTGAAGTGCCGACTCCGCAACCAGATTTCAACCAAGTGCTTATAAAAATAAGAGCCAGCGGACTCTGTTATACGGATATACACATCACAGAAGGAAACTTACCTGAACAATGGTTGCCCAAGTTTCCCTGCACCCTTGGACATGAACCTGTGGGTGAAATTGTAGCTATTGGTTCGGCCGTACAAACCCGTAAAGTTGGAGACCGAGTCGGAGTGCCTTGGCTGCAAGGATCCTGCGGGCGATGCGAATGGTGTGCACGAGGCAAAGAAATGTTCTGCTCACAGGCGCTGGGTACCGGTGCGCATCTGCCGGGCGGCCATGCCGAATATATGCTTGCCTACGAACATGCGACCATGCTCTTGCCCGAGAAGCTCTCTTATGAGCAGGCAGCACCAGTTCTTTGCGCCGGCTACACTGTCTGGGGCGGTCTTCGCCTTGCTAATCCTCAACCGGGCGAACGTGTAGCAGTGCTGGGTATCGGTGGGCTGGGACATCTAGCCATTCAATATGCCAAAGCAGCTGGTTTCGAAACCTATGCCATCTCGCATACTCCTGGCAAGCAAGCACTGATAAGAGAACTGGGTGCTGACGGCGTATTTGAGGACGGGGAATCGCTACACAAAGCCGGCGGTGCAGACATTATTTTGGCTTGTAGTAACTCGTATAAAGCAACCGCGGAAAGTTTAAATGGGATTCGTCCCGATGGGAGGCTCGTTTTGATGGGATTCGATAGTGAGCCCTTGTCTTTAGGTCCGGTGGTTCAAGAGCGCAGAGCTCGTATCATAGGCTCGCAGCAAAACGGACGCGAATACTTGTACGAGGCTTTGAACATCGCCGCGACTGGTAAGGTTCGTGTTATGGTCGAGACTTTCAAATTTGAGAATATTGGAAAAGCGTACGCTCAAGTGGCTTCTGGTTCGGTTAGATTTAGGGCAGTTATTACAGACTAAAAAAGGGTCAATTTGCCTAACCGCCGATGGTTAGGCGAATTTCAGCATATGCTTGAATTATTTAGCTGGCGCAGCTGAATCGCCAATAGCCACACGTAAATGTCCACCAACTTCCGCGAGCCTTTTGATCGCCACATCTGCTGGAATATTAAGCAGCAGCATAAGTATCGCTGTCTTGCATTGCCAGTCCGCGGCGGTCAGTGCCGCTTCGCAGTCAGCGTGCGATGCGCCAGTAGCTTGACCAACAATACGGATAGCTCGGTTGTGCAGCTTTACGTTACTAGCCCTCACGTCTACCATCAAATTCTCATAGACCTTGCCCATCTTGATCATTGCCGATGAAGTTAACAAGTTGAGCACTAACTTCTGAGCGGTACCAGCCTTCATGCGAGTAGAGCCCGTAATCGGCTCGGCCCCTGTCACTGCTGCAATCGTGTAGTCGGCATATTCGGAAAGTGCCGATTGCGAAACATTCACCACTACACCGGTAACAGCACCTTGCGCCCGGGCAAATTTCAGAGCTCCAATAACGTAAGGAGTTCTACCACTGGCAGCGATACCAACGACCACATCCTTCTTTGTCACGTTCATTTCCGACAGATCGCGTTCACCTTGCTCCCTATGATCTTCCGCGCCTTCGACAGATCGAGTGAGTGCTTTTTCGCCGCCGGCAATTATTCCTTGCACCATATCTGGTGACACACTAAAAGTGGGAGGACACTCGCTGGCATCAAGCACGCCCAACCTTCCGCTTGTGCCAGCGCCCACATAAAACAAACGCCCGCCGTTTTTTAACCGCTCTGCTGTTATATCAATGAGCTTGGCGAGCTCCGTTAAAACAGGGTCGATTGCGCTAGCAATCAAATGATTCTCTGCGTGCAACGTTTTGACCAGGTCGATGGTCGATAGCCTGTCAAGCTGCATGGTGCGCTCATTGCGTTGCTCTGTATCAAGCCTGGTAAAGTCTTCTTTGGACTGCTCGTCGATAGTCATTGGTCCGGTCTCCTGAGCCAATATGCAATGATACATCAAGGAGGTCATTTTCGCGATGTCAACCCTGTTCTGGGTTTGTCGCCCCAGGTTAATGCTTGCTCGTTTCATATCGCCTTGAGCCGCTGGTCGTTTACATCAGCGAATCCACCCATCATATAAAAGTCAGCTAGTTTCAGCGATACGCAGCAGAGTTTTTGAGTTGTCGTCTGCAGCCTGAAGTCCGCCTCTAAATAATTCCAGATTGATAAGTTTGTTGAGCCAATATGTTTTCAGTTCGTTGTTAGATGCGGAATTGAGTTGCACCGTCCACCGTGACGCAAGTCTATTCAAAAGCCCTCTCTTTGTCTTTGAAATTGCGAAATTAAGAGCGATCAAGAGGAAGATGGCATAGAGGATATTCATTGCAGAATTCTGCTCGGGCTTGACCGGCGCTTCTCTGTAGTTATTTTCTCTGAGCAGTCGGTTTGCGCGCTCCTTGTCTCCCATTGACCAGAGCGCAGGATATACTTGCAGAGCCACAAAAGCTCGCTCGCCGGGCTGGCCAGCATCTCCGGACACTGCTTGCAACGCTTCATCCACAGAGCGTCGAGCACTATCAAAGTTGCGGAGTTCCGCCTGGATGTACGCGAGCTGAGCTAAATTCTCAGCTCGCTCGCGTGGTCGCCCTAATTGAGAATATATTTTAATTGCATCTTTTCGAGCTTTTTCGGCGGTGACAAAATCTTCAAAGTTCGTTTGCAGGTGATTGGAAAGTATCTGTTGCCGACGCGCCATTTCGACACTGTGTGCGCCATATGTTTTTTCCACCATGCGATTCAGGCGGCCGTTCTCAATTTCATTTCGATCAGAATCATGCCCCGTGAATCCTGATGTTGAAGCGAGCGTGTTGCCGCGTTCGTCTCTAGTGAGACTAAATATTTGTTCGCCGAATTCGTATGAGCCCAGTCCGTCGGCGGCATATGCCAAATCTCTTAGTCCATAGCGCGAAGCCATCCCTATACTGTCAAGCGTTCCAAACAGGAGTATGCAGTATAGTGATGACAGGAAGAATCCGAAAACATGTTTGAAGGAAGGAATTGTTTCTCGGATGTCACTAAAGAATGTGGCAACAACGAGATCTCTTCGCTTGGTCCAGATTTTTTTCCAATCTATTGAAAATGCTGTCAGTCCTGCGGCCAAGAACCATATGTTGCAAAATCCTCGGAGGAAGGATTGATGCAGGTAGCACCGAATGAACCCCTCCGGATTACGAAAGAGGTCGAACACCTGCCATAAACCTTGGAGAGCACGCGGCGTGTTTCGATAGTGTTCGTAGACGTAACCCCAATAAAGATCATGAATGCTTAAGAACAGAGCGGCAAGCGCTACAGAGCTTACACAAGCGAGGAAGAGAATTCTGGTAATCCGTGTCATCGGCTGACTTGCCTTGTTGATACATATCCATCATATTCTTGAAATGCTTAATTCGCAGGCTTTTAGTCGTGAAAATACGACAAAAGTGGGGCGGCGAATATTCAAAGAGCCTATTGTGTCTTGCGACGAGTTCGGCGCGGCCGGATAGGTTCCGCAGCCATACAAGCATTGAGTACTGAGTTGTCGAACGCTTCGTCTCTGATTGATTGAACAATTACGAGGTGTGTAATCCGACCGTTATTTCTGATTCCGACAACAACTTCCGTCTTGCGTGCATACGTGCTCATAGATTTTCAATCATACTTGATTTGCGTTTTACTCACAGAAGTAGCGCACAATCGAGCATTCTGCTTCGGACATAACTGCAAGACAAACCCTGTTGGTCAGACGCATATGCTAACGTGAAGAGAGGATGTCTACTCGAATTGGTATGAACGTCCAAACAAACAGCAAACATCCTACCGAAATGTCTAGAAACTTTTACTTCTCAATTTGCTTGCTACTGCTGATGCTTTTGGCTGTTCAAGATTTAGCGCTGGCGCGTTCCGAAATTAAATCTCGTGTCACATCGAGGGATGTCACAATAAGGAAGCATGAGGGTGGCTATAACCTAGAAGTTCATTACCCAAACTTCAGCGCAACTGCTCATGATGCTGACGTGAACGCTGCGCTGAGAAGATTTATTTGGGAACGAATTCACCACTTGGAGCCCGGAGGAACCCGTCAGAAAGAGGACGTTATCGGTTGCTCTTACAAGATTTTATTAGAGACACAGGATGTTGTGAGTGTTTTATTTGAGCTCAATTGCCAAGTAGGTGCAGGTTCAGGGCGAGCTTTAAAAGAAAATGCTTGCTTCAATTTCAGTCCTAAGCAAGCTCAGCCAATTCGGTTGTCCGACCTATTTCGTCACGATCTAGATTACTTAGACATTCTTTCGGTTCTCTCAATCAGTCACTTTTTAAACAAGTCCGAAGATTATGATGCAGCAGGCCTTTTAAATAGCTTGAGCCCTTCCGAAAGCCACTTTCAAAATTTTTGTCTTACTCCAGCCGGCATTCAACTGTATTTTGATGAAGGAGAAGTTGGCAGTGCCGCTCTCGGCGAAGAGTCCTTCACTATCCAATACTCTGCCGTTCACGATGCGTTATCGACAAAAGAAAAAATTTTTCCCGTCGACTTAGGAAACGCACCGGTGTCACCAGATCGGTTTGGTCTGACCTATGAACTCGGGAAAACAGCTATAGCAGCCTATACTCATCGTATACAGAGACAGCCCGAATGCGTTACTGCATACCTAGAGCGAGCAAAATGGTATCGGCGTATAAACAACATCGCAGCATCGGAGAGCGATCTGCGCTTTGCGTCTAAGCTGCTGCTACACCCTGACGAAAATCAAGTTGTCGAACAGCCTCACACTCCGCGCAACAATTTGTACATTTTAGTTCTTGGATTTTTCTGCACCCTAGTGTTAGTTGGATTGTGCGTTCTCCGGTGGAAAAAAATTAGAACAGCAAAATCGCTTAGAGAGTCCAAGCTGCTTTGATCGTGTTAACAGTCAGCCGAGTCGCTAAGGTTATTTTCAATTTTTGGCGGAACCTTTCTTTGTTCATTCCAATTCAAAAGTGGCCGTAACATCAGAGTCGATTTCAAGCACTCCTAACTCAATGCCGCCGTTTACGCCAGTCACCCAGGTTGCATCAGAACCTTGAGGTCCAATGGTGCCGTTCGTGGCTCCCGATAATGATGGTGCGTAGGGACTTGATTGCACGTAACCTTCGCTGATAGTTATCGGCTTACCTACCTTTCCACCGACAGCTTCTGCAAGCTGGTTCGCTTTGTCCCGTGCGGCTTTAAGAGCCGCCAGTCTTGCAGCAGCTCTGTGCGTAGCTTCATCTGAGCATTCATAGAACGCCGATTCGATTCCGTTGGCACCGTGCTTCAAACCAGCATCCAGTAATGTTGCCAATTTGTTCACGTCATTCAAAACGAATGAGACGTTTCGAGTAACTGTGTACCCGACGGGCGTAAAGCGATTTAGCTGATGCGTCACATTATTTGTCGCATACTCTGCACGCACTTGAATGTCACCAGTTTGAACATCCACCTTGTCTATCTTCAACTCATCGGACAATGCAATTAAACTTTTCGCGCTATCGCTGTTGGCTTTAAATGCGTCTGAAAGAGCTTTATCGAACGTTCTAATGCTAAAAATCACATGCACCCTATCAGGTCTCACCTTAGCTTGAAAATGCCCGTGTGTAGTAATCGAGTGCGGCTGGCTTAGTTCGACGAAAGTTTTCTGTTCCGCCTGAGCGGCTGACGGGAGTAAGACACCGATGAAAGTTGCGCAAGCAATAAATCGCTTGCTCCCCAAAGCCATGCAAGTCATAGAAGACCTCCGCTCGATGAAAATAATAGTAGTAAGTCATCCGATAGTATTGCACGACTGGTGTGCTGTACATAGGTTTATCACTAGTCGAGTTTTCGGTAATTAAAACTTGATCCAATCATCAACACTGAGATCAGGCTCGGGTAAACCGAATTCAGATCGCCCACAGAGTCACTTATGCCCGCGCACCTCAAGCTCATTCAAAATTGAACTACAATGATCAATCCAATCGCTCTGAAATAAGCCCATCGGATCGTGTTCGGTTTTTAGCTTAAGGAATGCCGGAAACTCTGGATAGCACGCCAGTAGCTGTTCGGCAGAGGCAAAACGATGGTAGGTGAGATAGTAGGACCCGTGAAATTTGATTGCTAAATCTATCAGCCCACGAAAAGTAGTTTGGACCTTCGCGATTGCTTCAGGTTGATGATCGACGTGAAGATTCAGTACGATGCACGCCCAATTTTCTTTAGCCCATTTTAGAAATGAGTCATTGTCTTTTTCAATTAGACGCACCGTGCCATAGATTACGCTAGCGGCGTCGTTTCTAAGAAGGACCGCGGCATCATGCAGAAAAGATTTCAGCTTATGCCTGGGAACATAGAGTTCCGTAATCATTTCGGTTCCCTTTATCGAAGCACATCTTCTCTCATCGACTTGCTCGTGATAGTCATCTATATAAGTAGCCAGTTGAAACGAATCCGACGAATAGAGCTGTCCGTCGGTCGAGAGGTAATGGTCACGATACTTTTTGAACGCAAGTGACTTATCTTCATGCGCTAGATAGATCAGCTCGCACCAGTCGTCGAGTGACAAAATCTTTTCCTCAGTAGATCTTTCTGGATCGATAAAACCACTTGTCGGAGTATAAACACTTACAATTCCAGTCTTGAGAAAGTCTGGAGACTTATCATCGATGTTGAACTGATAGTCTCCATAAATCGCACCGTCCGAAGCTTTAGTTTCCAGAATGTTCACGACGTCATCTGTAGTGCAAATTTCTACTTTACGCTTTAGCACCGCTTCCGGAACCAGCCTGAACGTGATGGAGGAAATGACTCCGAAAAGTCCGTAGCCGCCTGCAACCAACCGAAATAAGTCTTCGTTCTCTACTCGACTGCAGGTCACGGTTTCCCCGCTGGCTTTTACTATCTTAAACTGTTCAATATCAGAAATCATTGGTGCCATAGTCAGCCCGCGCCCGTGGGCGTTAGCGGATAAGGCACCACCGACGCTCAAACGATCGCAACCAGTTTGCTTCTGCGCGACTACCCACCGGAAGGCGCTTTCTTTTTGCAACTCCTTAAGAGCCGGTATGAGTTCTGACCACAAGCAGCCTGATCCCACTTCCACCAATCCGGCATTTTTGTCAAAATTCAAGATGTGCTTCATACCAGTCATATCTAGCAAAATGCCTGATTGCCGAAATTGTTGTCCGCCCATTGCATGTCGACCGCCAGACACACAAATACCCTCTCCCTGAAGTCGTAATGCGTTGATCACAGCGACTAATTGTTCATGATTTTGCGGAGAAAACCGTGCCTTTAGGCAGGTTGGATTAAGTTGTGAATGCTTGTCGTTGACTAACTCTGAAACCATGAAACATTCAGCCTGACGGGTGCCTGGTATTGAATATTCATTCTTGCTGGACGAGTCTTGCAAGCTGCTAATTGACTTGTTCATCGAAATACTCCTTTGAGTTCAAATCAATTTTGCAACTCACAGTCGATTGGGAAATCACGGGCAGTATGATGCGTGACCGAAATGATTGACTCTGATAAACACTCTGGTGCGCAGGCACTGCTTTGGCTGCGGTGGGAATTACCACACTTGTATTCGGGTTCCGGTCGTAGCGCGGGAAATTACTACTAGATATCTCCACTCGAATACGGTGACCTTTCGCAATCACGATGCTAGTTGGCCACAAATCAATTTTTATTTCATGGACGCAAGAATTATCGGTGCGATTCAATTCCTTGGAAGAACGTTCGAACGAGTGACGCAAAATTCCATCACAAATATTGAATGCGCCGCCGTCAGGCTGTACCTCGACAAGTTTAACTGTAAAGTCGGTCTGCGGCGCGGATGTACTAACGAAAAGAACTGCGCTTACGGGACCTGTAATCTCAAGATCTTTTTTCAAATTTGGCGATGTGTACACGAGCACATCATCGCGACACTCTATTTGGTTCTGCCGTTCGATACCACCACCGATACCGATCATGGCTCCTCCGGCAGTAGGCACCGGCGTATTTGGTTCGTAGGTAAAATGATCCACTTTGATGTTCGGTCCTGCTGTCGAGAAAGAAAGTTTGCGATTCGATTTGGCATCACTCTGCAGGAAAAGAGGCGTATAAGCTGTTCTTGCCAGGGGCCATTCGTGCTCGTCTCGCCATTCATTTTTGCCCATTACAAAAATCCGAACGGGTGCCTCAACAGTCGTGACAGGCACCGCTCCTGACCTTAAGATATAGTCAAACCAGGGGAGACTTGTCACGATTGTTTCAAGTCGGAATGGTTGAGACTTTTGTCCGTTCGGAAACACCACTTCTCCGGCATGTGTCCACGGACCGATTATCAGCTGGCTTTTCTGGGCCTCTGGTCTCCCAAGCCGCCGCAGATTGATGAAGTCTTCAAGCTGAGAGGGCAAAAATGGGTCGTACCAACCGGCTATCGACAAGACCGGAGCTTGCGATTCAATTAGTCGATCTGAAACATTTAGAGATTGCCAAAATTCATCATCTGTTGTGTGTTGGCACCAGGCTCTGAAGAACGGAATTTCATTTCCTACAGCCCTCTTATCTGAGTCGCAAGCAGGAAAACCATTTGCGCTGCGAAACACAGATGCCGCATCTGGCCACTCCGGAAGGTCTTGTCGTCCGTGGCTATTAATTGCCCAGCTCAGTGCGCTCGAGAGTGAGAATGCACCACCCGGGTAAAACATTTTTCGAAAGTTTGTCGAGGACTCATACACCTCGATCACCGAAGCGTTCGATTGCAATTTATCGCATATCGACCATGCGGTATATCCAAAGGAAGAACCTCCCCACATAGCACACTGTCCGTTATACCAGGGCTGTGCTTTTAGCCAACTCAGAGTTTCGACTCCATCGCTGCGTTCGCCCACTAGAGGGCAGAAAATTCCTCCAGAACCAAAGCGCCCTCGAGTACCTTGAATGATTACCGTATAGCCGTGTTCGGCCCATACCCTTGAAATTAGATTCAAGAACAGATCGTTTTTGAATGATTTGCTTAGTGGAATACGCACCAGTAGTGTAGGAGTTGAACCCGCATGTTGCGGGTGAAAAATTTCTGCTGCTAAATTCACTCCATCACTCAAGGGGATTTTGACATTCTGTTGAATGCGAACAGCGTAACGAGGCAGACCGAGACCATAGTGGTAAGCGAGCACGGCTGGTAGGACCTGCCACACGCTCCATGCAGAAATAGCAAATGTAATTACAAAATAAATGCACCATCTAACGATTTTTTTCGCAGGAAATATCTTGACGGTTGGAAAACTTTGCTTATGGTAAGTAGCTAAGATGATCAAAAATAACGATAAAACCAGATGAAAAAAGATTGGTATAGATCCTCCAGTCCATCTTTCAGCTGGATATAGTCCCATGCGAATGACGTATCGCACTATCATCGTAAGAAAATAAAGCAAGCCAAAGGTAAATACCCAAGTAGCGAGCTGTTTATTGGGTGTTATAAAAAATCCGTGACCATTAAAAAAATCCCGACATATCTTGCCGTACAGCAGGATGATAAACGCTTGCAATATTACTAGCTGTGAATATGGAATAGCACCAGAGAACCATTCATCCATTGGCGGAAGGAAAGGAGCGTGCCCGGATGCAACTAATAACTGAGCACAAACTCGAAAACAAAATAGCAGCAGTAAAGACGTAAGTATTGCGAAATAACCGAAGCTGGTTCGAGAGGATGAGTATTTTTTGATCGCATAGACCATGATTCAAATTGCCTATCGAGAGTCTCAGTTATTCCAAAGATACGTCGTAAAGGCGATCAGTTGAGGACAGAAGAGACACTTCAAGAACTGTTGGAGTAAATTTGGGTTTGAAGCAAAAAGTTTCGAAATTATTTGATCAAACAAAAGATTCATTGACGGTCAGAGCATGGTTGGATGAACCATGATAGATTCGATAAGAGTAATGACCGGGAGGGTCAATATGCGTTTCACTGCTAGCGGCTCGATAGGACTCTCTATTTGCCTGCAAATCGCCTTTAGTTCAGGCGTTTTAGCAAACTCGAACAGCGATGCTATTAATCTATACAACGATAAACAGTACAAGGAAGCGCAGGCAATATTTGAAAAAGAAAGCAAAGCGACCTGGCATGATTCAAGTGCCGCTTACTATTATGCGCTCACACTCAATGCTTTAGGAAAAACCGAAGATGGACTGAACGTGTGCAAAAAGATCGTAAAGCTGTTTCCGCAGTCAAAAGCCGCGGGACAGGCCAACACTGCAATCAAGCTCTGGTCATACAAGCCTCCCTCCGCAGACTCGGATCTGGGCATGCTAGGGCTAGGATTTAAAATCTCCGAAGATCATCTGCCTCTAATTAGTAGAGTTTTTTCAGGCACCCCCGCAGACAAGGATCTTGGTGAGGACGACGTTATTCTTGCCATTAATGGCGTGAAAACTGAAAATCTCGACAAAGAACAAATCTTTCGAATGCTGACTGGAAAACCAGATACGAAAGTCACGCTCACTCTTAAGAGACGCGGTGTTACGTTTAATAAAACTCTCACTCGCATGCACTCGAAGGAATTTGCGATAGCTCATCCGGATATTTGGAAGCAATACGTAGCATCGCTCTCAACCGAGAAAAGAGAGCCACCGAACAAATGATCAAATGATAGGACGTGGCAAGAGAGCAGCATAGCCGTCATCAGCGAGAGACGTTATGTTTGACCATTGCAATCCAGGGTACGCACTGGGAACTTGCGAATTGATGCAGAGCAATACAATTCCGATACAGGCCCCAACACTTCCAGCAATTAGATATCGACGCATAACCAATTTCCAAGCGGGTATATCACGATTCTACCTTACATGCACATATACGGGGGTCGTCTCCGGACTACCGCGTTTATACAAAACTCCGCAAATTAGCAGTCGTGGAGCGACTTCCGCCGGTGGCGCCCACAACTGCTTGAGGCACCTCCAATGTCGCTTCACAGGATCACTGTCTCCTGCATCTCGCCGGACCTTAAGGCATCTACGGAACTTCTGAGCCCAATCGGAGTCTCCGGCGCATTTGCAGAAACATCTTTCACTGTCGCCGGCAAAAGCATCATTGATACCGTGAGAATCACAAGGTGAAACAAATTGGCCGCTCACCGACATGCTTTGGTATCGGAAGAGGACGAATACCATGCTCGTTGTTCCTGCTCAAACCTTTCCAAACAACTAAGGCGAACACCAATGTGTTTTCGCACGAGGGGTTCGGTACAAATGTCGTAGACTTGGCAAAATGTTGAATTCGTACAGCTCAAAGCCGCTCCATAGTCCTGGTTAATCTCTCGCTCATTTAGTCCCGTCACAGTGCGAAGTATTGCACTGCAATGTGTCGCAAGCGAAAAAAATTGTTCCGATAATTGCAATCCTTGGTTGGTGTCGCATATAACCAAGTTGCACAGTTTCGCTTCAATAGCTGCCGGCTCATCTGCGTCTGTAAGAATATGATCACCAAAATTCGAGTATACGAAACTAATTTTCAGGCTGTGGTCCGCCCGTGTTTTAGATATAAACCAATACTCAGGCTTGGTATGTTCCCTTTCGCCCGACTGTTTTTGAAAGATTACGCCTCGACGCGAAAAACATTCTTTCAGATCGTCGACACTAATACGCGGCAAATGATTGAGAAGCCTGCACGCATTTTCTTCATCAACAATAAGACTCATCGCACGGACCTCGTTAGCTATTACCAGTCACGATTGTATGCATGACACATACTAGATATGCCATTTTGTGTTTGGATAGAAACATTGATTCGGTACAGAGGAATCTCAGGAGGGAGGTCCAAACGGGAAGCGCGTTCAGTTGCTAGCGACAAACGTCCGTGCGTTTCTAAGCACTAACCGACCGCAAGGCGCATCCGCAGACCTCTAGACCAAGAATCAGCAGGTAGATGACAAGAAACTGTTAAAGGAGGACGAATGGGATAAGCGGGATTTTCGCAGCCGATGTTCACGTTAAGCCGCCAAACCTTTGCTCTTGATGAATAAAACAGAGCATTGCAAGCTTGATCCGAAGTCGTGTGCAATTTATTACGGAACATTTTTCTGGACCACACTCGGGTCCCAATGCCTCCCATTTACGCTTTCTCAGTTCTCTCAATTCAACTTTATCTCTGGTTTCTGCATCATCAACAGCTGTATCCGTGCAAAGATTGTCGAGCAACTGCTCATTCGTTGACGCAAAAAAATCGCAATCAGTCTTTCGATAAAAGAGAAATGGTTGGAATGATTCTAATCTTTTCCAGAAGATATGCTCAGAGTCGTCGACACCAGATTTTAAGGCACCTAACTTACTTACCACTTCTGCCTCCGAAAGATTATCGATGAATAGCACCGTAGTGTCATGGTCATAAATGATTTCTGACGGAGTCAAATTAACATCGGACAGGACGCAGTCGCTGACATTCGTCCAGCCCGGTAAGCGGTAATAGCGGTCGGTCGCGCCGCCCGTAAAAAAATCGAGATATGTTATCAAAATCCTATAACGGGACGGAAATTCTATGAATTTTTCAAAGTCCACCTCGTACTTTGGCTTTAGCCAATACAAGTTGCTGGTCTTGCCGCGCTCATATGTACGGTCGAATTTCCAGTCAATGAGTTGAAGATAATCATCGACCGAGAAATTTCTGGCTTTATTGAAACCACTGTTCTTGAATTGAACCACTTGCACCTCCTTTGACGTGCAGAGCTCCTGACCTCACACAAATCACAGTCAGTTGCTGTTGATATTTATTAGGTCTGGCGTCGGTCGTTTGCGTATCGCCGTTCCATCATCTTTGTAGATCTCCAGCTCATTTAGGAAGCCGTTTATGACGTGCAGTAACAATCTAACTTTTGGTGCCATTATTCTCTCTTCTGTTAAGGATTCATCGCTAGGTTGATCCGAATACTCAACCTCTACGGGCACCCTACCTTTTACGATTGCCTTCGTGCACGTTGCATTTATCTTGAATTTGAAGCTGCCTTCGTCATCTAAAGTCTTAACAGCACAGTTGTCCAGTTGTTTACCCAGGGCTTCAGACCCCTGAAAATTCGCAGATAAGAGCCTTCGTACCAAATTGAGTTCATAACAGGTAGGTTGTCGCCACATCCTTACTTTCTCTCAACGCCAACTGTCACGGTTCAAAATATAACAGGTAGCGCTCCAAAGCCCAGAACTTTTTGGTTGCCCGTACCTGTCTTTAATCCAAAAATTCAGACGAGATAAAAGAACCGATGCACTGACCGATTGACGTGGTTTAGCCGAATACCTACCAATCCACGAATTCAAGAATGCACCTTTCAAATCAGGGTCAGCCTATCCGTGTCATTGAGTGACAGACGGCTTACTCAGAAGTATCATTGGTCTTCCATTTAGGACTTCAGCATGTTTTAAAACACCCGATGCATTAAATTGGGTGTTAACCTTGTTGCCGGCCGGATCTGTAAGCACCGTATTCAAACGAGTAATCAGATAGTCTGGAGACGAGATATTGAACTTGAAACAACTTCCTTCGCATAAGTCGTTACTACGAGTGACTTTTACGCCGCCGCGGGCCGTAACGATTCCAGACTTGAGCTCGTATTCAATAGTATCAGCGGTTAATTTTGAGTCTTGTCCCCCGATAGTGAGAATCGCGTCTCCGGTGGCGACGTAAAAATTATGTTCTTTGTCAAAACCAGCTTGTTTACCTGTTAGCGCAATTCTCCCTATTGAATCGCTTGATTCAGTAACTGGATTTGCCGGCTCAGCCGCCACAGTCGGAAGAAAGTTTGTGCTTGCCGTCAAAAGAAAAACTAGAAGCAATTTTCTGGTTGCGAGTCTAAGGTGGGTCGAATTGAACTTGAGCATTATTAATTCTCCCCGGACAAGTCGAAGTTGTGTTTGGGATTATGACACAGAGTAGATGCTGGGAGTTAGAGTTCTGGTCACGACAATTCTATGACAGGCACTGTCATTTGAAATCGGAGGAGCTATGTTAAGAAGCGGTGCTTCATTCTTTTATTCAGTCATGCGGAAAAAGCTGTATGTCACGAACCAGACTAAATAAGCAAAGCGGCCGCTTATGATGCAGCTGCCGTGATCCATTACAACAATGGTGTCGATTATCATCAAGCAGGTGACTATGGGTCCGCGATTTCGGAGTATCGAGCAGCGATTGCAGCTGACCCTCGAATGGAAGAAGTCCTTGCATAGCTTGGGCAACGTTTATAAAGCGAAAAAAGAATATGCTCAAGCTGAAAAGTCGTATCAGCAGGCTATCGATCTAGAAGAAAAATTTTTCCATGATGGGGGAGAAAAAGAAAAAACCTTCTGTTCGCACTCATCGTATCTGGACTACATGTTGCTTGCTGACCTTTATACGAAAGAAAAGAAAGCACGAGGTCACCTGGAGTTAGAGTGCCTGATTTTTGTTGATGAGACCGCTGCACGGTAACAAACTCGATGAAGAAATTGCTGCAGACTTTCTGTCTCATATCAAAGCTTTTCTCTAAGTGTTGTGCAGCCCTAGCTCCAATCAAAGTAATGCGTCGGTCGCGCCCGAATTGTCTCACCCGCTTTTTTTGCTGCCGCAAAATTTTCGAATTAATGTACAAACAAATATTAAGTATCGATCTCCAGGCTTTCTGACAATGAAAAGCCTGCACCATCTAGCACTTTGGCGTGTCAAGCAGAATTTATAATTCGCTTAACACAACTGAGTCCGAGCTTGTCGGACACACTCTTCTCACTCGAAAAATTTCTCGCGCATCGGCAGGCGAACCCAAAAGAGTAAGCGAAACGCTCTCCTCACGATCTTTCCACTTTGACCCTCATAACCGTGACATAATCTACCAATCACCTGATTGGAGAGAAAAATTGAATTCGTTTAAAACTTCGGGCTCATTGATGGCAGCGCTGCTATATCACCTGCTTTGCGCATCACCTGCCTTCTGCGCCGACGCGCCTACTTGTCCGTCGGCACCTGCAGAAAAACCACTTGCTTTCAATAGTGTCAACGAACAGCTCCATAAAAACTATGCGCATGCGAAAGACGAAATTCGGCAAAAGCTTGGACCGATTATTTTTTGCACCGGCATGGATATTTCTTTGCACAAAGGCACAAACGTCACCACGGTGCCTTTCCAAAAGCCACGTTACACTGGTCTCAAGCAAGTCTCGCACATCACCCTCGGCACTTTTGTTTTACTCACAAATCATACCGACGAAAAATTGAGTGCGGATCAGATTGAACGATTGACAGCTTATAAAGCCGGCATTGAAAAAGCAGCTCCCGAACTGCAAAAGAATCAAGGTTTAGTAGCCGCAGATGACGCTAGACAGCAAGAACTGATTGCAAAAACGCTGACCTTTCTTGGCAAAGTACTAAATGAGAAGCAAGTTTCACAGGCGGATTTGCAAACGTATGTGCGCACGTGCACGGTGCCCGATCTAGAGAATGCCTATGATGCTGCCGGTTCTCAGATCAGAGCCATGGATGAAACTGTCTCGAAGTGGCATAAAGAAATGACTGACGACGAGTGGAACAAACTCCATGTAATTATCCTCACGTCTCATATGCCCAGACCCGGACTGCTCGCTTATCAGTATTTTTCGAAGCTATTAAATCAGAGCCAGGAAGGTGAGCAGATTATTGTAGCCGAAGGCATGACGGACGAAGAGCAAGCCACTGATTTACTTTTGACTCATATCATCGACGGCAAAATTGCTGTCGCATTTTTTCAGGACCCATGGCGAATGCACAGAGATTTGCTTTCTGACGGCGGAGAGCTTTATCTAAAGGAACACAAACTACAAGCAAATTTAGCAACCAAATAAGTGAAATTTGGCGAATTATTTTCGACTGTGCAATTCAACAGTGAACGAAACTTTATCCGGTGCGATAGTCCCTGAAGATCGATTCAGGACTACGGGGAATTATCGGAGGATTTTGCATGTCGGATGTTATAGCTGTCCAAACGCTTGGAGAATCTCAAACCAGTCAGCGGTTTGATCCTCCAACAATATCCGCTCTTGAGTTGCTTCGAGAAGAAATTTATTCCTCTCGTCCAACGTCTTCAAAAGAAGCTCCCAGTTCTTCAATACCTGAGGTTATCGATAAGATTGGTACGAGTCTGGGAAGAGTTTACAGACAGCACCCTTATCTGTCGACGGCGGCCATGCTTGCACTCCCACCACTGCTCAATGCGAGGACGCGCGCCGTAATTACCGAAGGAGCTGAATTTCTAAGTGGACGAATTGCTTTTGCTGGCGAAGAAGCTTTGGCGACGGTGACTCAAGCGCCCTATAAACTTAGAGTTTATGAGTGGAATACCCCTGCGGTTTTGACTGGTGTAGCGCGCGATAGTAAGACAGGCGAGATTTTGTCATCCGCACGTGATGCAGTGGCCAGGGTTACCGGGGTCTCAACGAATTTTGAGGAGAGTAATGTTGAATCATTAGCCACAGCATTTTCAGTCTCCAAAGATGGTCGATTTTTGACTAACTATCATGTGATCAAAAACTTCCCGACATGTAAATTGGTTGACAAATATGGCTTGGAACATAAAGCAACAGTTTTGATGCGCGATCCGAAGAATGATCTGGCTGTCTTGCAATTAGATAGCAAGCTCTCCTATTCATCATTTAAACCACTAAAGCTGGCTGATGGACTGGCACCAGGATATAGCAACGAGAAAAACCTGCTGGCTTTTGGACATTCGAATGGCTGCAGAAGTTTACATATGTCTAAAAGTGCAAAAGTCTTGGTTGAATGGCCGGGCCTCGGAAAATCCAAAGAGCAAGGCTTCTCTGTTGTGCCGCTCACAATCAGGCCAGGCAATTCCGGCTCGCCAATTATCGACCACGAAACAGGTGAGGTTGTTGGAGTCGCTAGCGCCATCCCGACAGACAAGGAGTTCAATTTTCAGCTTTCAGTTGTAGTGCCATCGGAGAGAGCAAGAGAATTGTTGCAAAAGTCGAGGCTCTAATCTTTTTGCTGACCTTCAACTCTTTCCGCGCCTGTGTATATATTGAATCGATTGTCTCGCACGAATCCGAGCAAAGTCATGCCGCACTCTTTTGCAAGTTGCACAGCGAGACTTGATGGCGCTCCGACTGCGGCAAGAACAGGCGTTCCGGCATGCGCTGCCTTCTGCACAAGTTCGAAACTAGCACGCCCACTCACAAGAATGATTCGCTCGTTGAGAGGTAGTGTCCCTTCCCATCCGCTCGCGCCAATTACCTTATCCAGCGCATTGTGTCTTCCGACATCTTCGCGCAAAATTATAAGTTTGCCGCTTGCATCGAATAGTCCAGATGCGTGTATACCGCCTGTCGAATTAAATGACTCTTGCGCAGCTCTCAGTGCGGCTGGCAATGAGTGAATCAGCTCTGGTGTAATCGTTGGCGTGAGTGCATTTAACTTATAGTTTCGCCTCACCTGAACTGCTTCGATAGATCGTTTACCGCAGACACCGCAACTCGATGCTACAAATGAGTGTCGTTCGAATACCGAAGGGTCGACTGCGACTCCTGAGTGCAGTGTCACTTCGATAACATTCTCTTCGTTGGATTGAACTTTTTCGATCTGGCTAACGTCCGAAATGATTCCTTCTGTAAAGAGAAAACCAGCAGCGAGATCTCTATCTTCACCTGGTGTTCTCATTGTAATAGCTACTGGGCGGGTTGTCTTCACACCCCTTACTTCTCCAGTAAGCCTGATTTCGAGAGGCTCTTCGACGGAGAGAACATCGGTGAATGGTACCGTATCCACACCATTAACTTTGCGACTTTTTACTTCCAGCAATTGTGGTGTGGGGTTGGATGTTTTCATGAGGCTCCATTTTGAGAGCTTGCTTTGATTTCGACTAGAAGTTGTTTCATCATCGGTTGATCGCTTTGCGGGCTGTAGTTGCCGATTGCGCAGAGCGCGTTCAATTCGGGCATGTAGCCCTGTGAATTCCCTTTGGGAATATTGTATTTTACAGCTCGAAAACCTTTGAGGGTTCGTGTCGAGCCATCTTTAGCGAAACTAGTTATGTCGATCAAACCGAATTCTTCCAGCCCCCGTTCGCGCATGTCTTCCTCGTTCATGAGAACTAGCGTACGAAGATTTTTGACCCCTCGATATCTGTCGTTGTCGGAATATATAGAAGTGTTGAACTGGTCGTGCGAGCGCATGGTCCCGAGCATCAGTTTGCCTTTTTCAGGCACAATATTGGGCAGTGGCGCTGCGGAAAAATTCGCCTTTCTTGTATCGGTCAAGAAAGTGAGTTCGCGAGCATCTTGTCTCAGTCTGAAACCGAGTGGCTTTCTAACTCGGTAATTGAAGTCCTCAAATCCGGTGATTGCATCTGCCATCTTGTCTCTAATCAAGTCATAGTTGCCGATCCATGTTTCCCATGGCGTTTTTGAGTTGGGCATCGTTGCTCGAGCGATACCAGCAATGATGGCAAGCTCCGACTTCAAGTGTGGAGAAGCTGGAGTCTTCTTGCCTACCGATAGATGAACCATGCTCATCGAGTCTTCGACTGTTACCTGTTGGGGACCGCAAGCTTGTTCGTCCCGTTCTGTCCGTCCAAGACACGGTAAAATCAACGCTTCTTTGCCGTGAACGAGGTGGCTTCGGTTCAACTTTGTACTGACGTGCGCCGTCAATTTGCAACAACGCAATGCTTCAAATGTGAAGTCTCGATCAGGGGTAGCGGTGGCAAAGTTGCCGCCCATTCCGACAAATACATCTATTTCGCCTCTGTGCATGGCTTGTATAGTTCGGACGGTGTCGAAACCATGTTCTCTCGGCGACTTGATGCCGCAAGCGTCATCCATTCTGTCAAGCCATTTTGGATCAGGTCTGTTCGATACGCCACAGGTGCGATTTCCCTGTACGTTGCTATGTCCGCGAATCGGGCAGGGACCCGCACCTTCGCGCCCGATGTTAGCGCGCATCAAAAGCACGTTGGCAAATTCTCGAATGGTATCAACGGCAAATTCTTGCTGGCTTATGCCGAGGCACCAGCTGAAAATTGCCGAATGTGCCTCTCTGTAAATTTCTCCTGCGGCCCGTATTTCTTCGGTTTTCAAGCCGGACTGGTGTTCAATTTGCTCCCAGCTCGTGGCTTCGCAGACTGCTTTGTATTCGTCGAAGCCCGAGGTGTAGTATTTGATGAACGTAGAGTTGATCGCTTTAGGGTCGGTTTCCGCTTTTTCCAAAAGGTGTTTAGCCATTCCTCTCATAAAAGCCATGTCGCCGCCGATGCGGGGCTGAAGGTTTAGTGAGCTGGTTTTGGTGGACTTAAATGTGACCATGTCTAAAATGTCGTGTGGTGCTATAGCAGTTGTCGCGGCAGCTTCAATGAGCGGATTCACGTGAACAATTTTAGTTCCATGCTCTTTAACCCCATCTGCCAGAGCTGATATCATCCGCGGCGCATTTGTGGCAGCATTTACTCCGATTACGAATATCGCATCTGCCTTTTGCCAATCTACGATGTCGACGGTGCCTTTCCCTGTTCCGATAGAGGCTCTCAGTGCACGTCCCGAAGCTTCATGACACATGTTCGAACAGTCTGGAAGGTTGTTGGTGCCGAATTCACGCGCGAAAAGTTGATATAGGAATGTGCCCTCGTTAGACAATCGTCCCGAGGTGTAGAAAGACGCGCGGTTTGGAGAGCTTTGTGCTTTCAGATGTCGAGCTATAGTCTGAAAAGCCGTATCCCAGGACACAGGTTCATATTTGTCTGTGGCTGGGTTGTAAGTCATGGGCTCTGTTAGCCTTCCTTGCTCTTCCAGGGCATAATCGCTCCAACCCATCAACTCTGTCACTGTATGTGTCGCGAAAAAGCTGGCATCTGTACGTTTGCTGGTCATCTCCCAGGTGACGTGTTTGATACCGTTTTCACAAATGTCCATCCTTAGACCTTTGCGATCGTCCGGCCACGCGCAGCCCGGGCAGTCATAACCTGAATTCTCGTGATTCATCTGAAATACTGCTTTGACGCCATCTATTGCAGCGTGATGCTTCAGCAGTACTTCTCCGACACTCAGCGCGGCATCCCACGCCGCCGCCGGATGATGATAGTCCTTCTGCGAAAAATCTTTGCTGCCATCGCCAGGACCGAAAGTGAAAGCTGGATCGGTGTTCTGGGATTTATCGTTGTCATTCGATTGAGTCATGTCGGCTCCAGGATGCAAAAGAAATTGTCGAAATCGCACGCTGAGGCCATTGTATCAAGCCAGGAATCATTCAAATCAATTTGCGACCCACTTGTGTTTGAGGGCGCTTTTGAGTTTGAAAGCCGGCAAATCGTTCCTTATTTGTACACTCTTTTAGATAATTTTCTAAATCCCAGGAACGCGGACCCATTAGTGGACGTCAGTGGCCTGTGTTGAGCCGAAATTTGATATGCGTTTCACATCATGTGACCTCCTCCCAAACACCTTTTAGTCACAAATGAGATCTACGATGATGAAAGCAGCGCAACGGCAACACAATCGAACGAAAGCATAAGAGGAAAAGTTAACCTTATGCGTCAGGAGGTTATATGGGCACAGTCCAGGTTTTGATAGTCGATGATTCGCCAGTTGTTCGTCTGGTAGTTACAAAGCTTTTGGAAGGTATGGGTATCAAACCCGACACTGTCGAAGATGGGCTTCAAGCTGTAAATGCCGTCAGTTCGAAGGCTTATGATCTGGTGTTGATGGATGTAATGATGCCGAACATGGATGGCTACGAAGCCACTCGCCAGATTAGGAAGTTTGAAGAGGAAGAAAGCCGCATGCCGGTTCCAATCATCGGAACGACTAGTTTTTCAAGTCGCACAGCCTGTCTGGATGCAGGAATGGATGATTACTTATTGAAACCTGTCGCGCTCGAACAGCTGCGCGGTGCAATGAAGACCTGGGTACCGAAGCTAGCATTGCCGGCGGCAGAAAGGTTATCTCAAATGTTGACTGACAACGATGTCACAGTCACGAAGAGCGAGCTTGTGGATATCCGTATTGCGGATCTAAAAACAAGATTAGGGTTCGGATCAGGTTCTGGCTCAGCAAGCGCCACGAAATGACTCGAGTATCTCGAGTTTCTAGAGTCCTTTAAGTTCGAGCGAGCTAGCGCTCATTTAAGAACAATCAGCGCCAGTCGCCCTTACCACGAGCTCAATTACACATGCATTTTTTCAATTCGCGCATTTTCTCGTGCGTGCCTTCCTGTTTTGGCAGCAAAGAACTAGCGATGGATTTGACATCTGTACTCGAATCTTCCAGCAACTTCTTGTAATCGGAAAGACCTTTGTCTTCACCTTCCTCAAGAACTGCGATTGCTGCCTTGTCACCAAATGCAGTGGCGCCGCCTTCCATCATTTTGGCGAAAGCTCCCCATGCTCCAGAGTTTTCGGCTGGCTTGCCGCCGATTTCAACAATCTTTTCGACAAGCGTATCCACGCGGCCACTGTGGCACATGTGGCATTCCTTCAAAGTCGATTTTGCTTTCGGATCTTGCACTTTCTCAAGAGCTTGACGGTATGTTTCAACCGCTGATAGCTCGCCTTGCAGAAGTGAGTTCAGTTTGTCGACGCACGCCGTTGCACTACTAGGAGTCATATCAACCTCGTCATATATGTATGTTTCTGCTATACGTATTTTCCTTACGCGTTACGATGCGAAACGACGGGAGCAAAGAATAAAAGTTTCTACAGTTCAGCTCAAAATTCTACTTGGCGTGAAGTGACGACAAAAGTTTCGAATATTTCTGTTTGCGTGCAGAATCTGCTGGGTCACAGCCTTTCACCAGAGAATCAAGAATTTTTGCTGCTTGTTTTTCTTGATGCATCCCAATGTTATCTCTGGCCATCATCTCCAGGTTGTCCTGTCGTTGTTGCTTCCACTTATCGCGATCTACTAGCATTATTGGCATACTCTTTTCAGTGCGTTCAAACTGATCCTCGGCTTTAGCGCGAGTGTTTAAAGCTTCTTGCAGGCTGCTTTCAGTCTTCGCTGAAGATTCGTAGCACGAGGCGAGCTTATCGTAGTATGAGGGTAACTTAGGGTCATCAACATCTGCCCTGTATGCGGACTGTATGCCAGCGTTGTAGAATGACTCTGCGCTTTTCCAGAGCTTGAAGTGTGTCTGGCAATCAGCTTTGAGGATGTTCGCCGCTGTTTTCACCGCGGAGTCGCCGGAATGCGAATTCGCGAACCTTAATGAGTCACTGACGTTATCGTTTGCTCCATTCCAATTTCCAGTCGCTGCGGCGGCTTGAGCCTTTTTTAGCGAGCCGCTTGCTATCGGTGTTTTGTCGATAATCTTCTTATCTGCTAACTCTTTTTTGGCTTTTATTGCATCGTTATCGGCAAGCGCATTTCCGTCAGTGTCGCCTTCCTTTACTACGCATTCAGGAAGAACATTCCGCAGTTTGTCTATACCGAGATTCGTTAGATTGTCACACCCTTCAAGACCCAGTAAATGCAGGTCGTGCAGGTTATACAGTTTTTGTAAATCGCTATTAGTGACGGGTGTGAAACTAATATTCAACTCAGTCAATTTAGTCAGATGACCAATGCGGTCGAATGCTTCCGGTGATAATTTCAGATGGGCCACGATGAGAACTTTGAGTGCTTTAAGATTGGCCAAAAACTTCAAATCTTTCGCGCGAGTGCTACTAATATCTAGCACTTCCAGTTTTTTCAAATCTTTTAAGTTGTCGAAACCACTGTCTGTAATCGGAAATCTTGTAAGACCGATCCTGGTTGCCAGTGTGGCTTCTTTAATGGTCGCCATATCTGCATCAGATAGTGAACCGCCCAGAACTGGACGTACAGATATTATCGACGAATTTTTGTCCACCTGATTTTTCAGAACCTGTCGAGGGGTGTCTACATACGGCAATGTGTCTCCAGTAGCAGCAAATTCTTTATCTCCTTCAGATTCCCTTTCTTTTAACTCCTTTTTCATTTTCTCGGCTGCTATTTTCTTCTCCGCCTCAGCTTTAAGATCGCTAGTGTCGGTGTCACCGATAGATGAAGAAGCGCTCGCTGGCTTGCTCTGCTTTTTATCACCACCCTCAGTGTGTGGAATGTTCCAAAGTAGAACACCCACACAGGCTGCGGTAAAAATCACGACGCCGCTAATTATTGCGATCAGTGGTGCCTTGTCTTTGAGTTTCTTCTTTTCTTTTTCTACAAGTCGAGCTTTCTGAATTGCAGTGACGAGTTGGCTGTCTCGCACACTTGGAAGCACACTGGTCTTATCTGGATCCTGCAACACTATTAAGTCGGTTCTTACCTCGTCCATCGACTGATAACGATCAGCTGGATCTTTTTCAAGCAGACGCATAACGATTTGCTCGAGTCGAGGGTCGATCTTCAGTCCCATTGATGCTTGCGAAAGCGGCAAAGGTTTGGTGTCGAGGTGCATCATCATCGTATCTAAAGCAGTGTTTCCGCAGAACGGAGGCGAGTTGCTCAAACACTCGTACATAACGCAGCCGAGTGAATATAAATCAGAGCGATGATCCATTTTGGCGCCACGAGCTTGTTCCGGGCTCATGTATATCGGGCTGCCAATTGCGTCACCGGTCTTGGTTAGATTTTGTCCTCCGGACTCGCTTTCATTCATCAACTTGGCTATGCCAAAGTCCATGATGCGGACATCGAAACCGTTTTTTTGATTTGCAACGAGCATGATGTTGCTTGGTTTTACGTCTCGGTGCAGGACTGAGCGTTCATGGGCGTGTGATAGGGCATCGCAAACTTGCAGGAATATCGGAACAAACTGATCCAGGGGCACGTGTCCATACTGACGCAAGGCGTCGGCAAGGGTCTGCCCGGGAACGTAATCCAGGATCATGTATGGCTGACCTGTCTGCGTCAAGCCAAAGTCTTGCACCCCAATTATGTTCGGATGCGAAAGAATACTGACCGCTTTCCCTTCGATTTCAAAACGCTTTATCAGATCCGCATTCGTGAGGTGGGAGTGAAGGGTTTTGACCGCCACAACTTTGTTTAAATGTTTGTGGCGAGCCTTGTAGATGACACCCATACCCCCTTCACCGATGCTCTCGATGAATTCGTAATTAGCGAAGGCGGGGTCGACATTGATCGTGGTTTTGACTGTCGTGCCATCGCGAGGGCAGGTCGTGACAGAGCTAGCGAGTTCTAACCCGCATGAAGGACATTTTCGCCGGCCGACTCTGGTTGTTTCTTGATCAGTTGCCATGTCCGTGCCCTGAAGAGCCCCTCATGGGCTCGGTCTCCCTATTATGTCATGCCCAATGCGCGCCATCTTTCTCTTTTATTAGACCTGGCGAATGGCAGGAAAGGTAAATTTTTGGGGCTTTTTCCATCCCGGATGAAAAGTCAACTAATCTTTTGGAACTTCCGGTGCTGCCGTCGAGTCTCACTGACTGTTGTTAAGGTTTGTCAGACCGGGGAGGTCAAATGGGATTGCTTAGTTTTATTCTGTTTCTTATAGTCGCAGCCGCTTGTGCTTACCTTGGTGAGCGTCTAGTTCCAGGAGTAATACCGGGCGGGTTCTTGACTTCTGCGATTGTCGGCATCATCGGTGCTTGGATTGGTGGCAGCATGATAGGTCACATCGGACCCGACCTGGCTGGAGTGTCACTTATTCCCTGCATTCTTGGCTCAGCATTGCTGGTCTTTTTGCTGTCGCTTATTTCCCGCGGAATATCAGGACGCAAGGCTGTATAACTCACAGCCATTCGCGAACTGCGTAATTTTGAGATGTCACTGAATTGGTTGGAGAGCAATCTCCTCCAGGCTCAGTGACTTTTCATTAGGAGGGAACTGAGGAAGCGAGAGCATGTTGAAGGCATTGGGGAAGTGTTTTCAATGGCAAGGAGCAGAAGCTTTGGGAAGCGCTCAGGCTTGA
>Ga0182030_10004758_pt1 | contig 29005 bp, 19 predicted proteins | sample 812S3MmetaG_FD_121299 | JGI IMG/M metagenome (GOLD analysis project Ga0182030, IMG submission 121299) | Permafrost microbial communities from Stordalen Mire, Sweden - 812S3M metaG (Illumina Assembly) | ecosystem: Environmental > Terrestrial > Soil > Wetlands > Permafrost | place: Sweden...
GGCCTGCATCACATGGTCTACGAGGTCGTCGACAACGCCATCGACGAGGCGCTGGCCGGCCATGCCACCGCGGTCGAGGTCGTGCTCAATGCCGACGGCTCCGTCACCGTGCGCGACGATGGCCGCGGCATTCCCGTCGACATCCACAAGGGCGAGGGCATTTCCGCCGCCGAGGTCATCATGACCCAGCTGCACGCCGGCGGAAAGTTCGACCAGAATTCCTACAAGGTGTCCGGCGGACTGCACGGCGTCGGCGTCTCCGTGGTCAACGCGCTGTCGAGCAAGCTCAAGCTGCGGGTCTGGCGCGACGGCAAGGAGCATTTCATCGAGTTCGCCCATGGCGACGCGGTGGCGCCGCTGGTGGTGGTCGGCGACGCCCATGGCAAGCGCGGCACCGAGGTGACGTTTCTCGCCTCCACCGAAACCTTTACCAATGTCGAATACGACTTCGCGACGCTGGAGCATCGGCTGCGCGAGCTCGCCTTCCTGAACTCCGGCGTCAATATCGTGCTGTCCGACATGCGCCACGCGGTCGAGAAGCGCGAAGAGATGATGTACAAGGGCGGCGTCGAGGAGTTCGTCAAATATCTCGACCGCAACAAGAAGCCGATGGTGCCGGCCCCGATCGTCATCAACGCCGACCTGAACGGCATCGGGGTCGAGGCCGCATTGTGGTGGAACGACAGCTACCACGAGAACGTGCTGTGCTTCACCAACAACATTCCGCAGCGTGACGGCGGCACCCATCTGGCCGGCTTCCGCGGCGCGCTGACGCGCCAGGTCAATGGCTATGCCGACGCCGTCGCCAAGCGCGAAAAGATCGCGCTGACCGGCGACGACTGCCGCGAAGGGCTCACCGCGGTTCTGTCGGTCAAGGTGCCCGATCCGAAATTTTCCTCGCAGACCAAGGACAAGCTGGTGTCCTCGGAAGTGCGTCCCGTGGTCGAGAACGTGCTTAACGAGGCGCTGGCGGCGTGGTTCGAGGAACACCCCGCGGAGGCCAAAGTCATCATTGGCAAGGTGGTGGAAGCCGCCGCCGCCCGCGAGGCGGCGCGAAAGGCCCGCGAGCTGACCCGGCGCAAGGGCGCGCTCGACATCGCTTCGCTTCCCGGCAAGCTCGCCGACTGCCAGGAACGCGATCCCGCCAAGTCCGAGCTGTTCATCGTCGAGGGCGATTCCGCCGGCGGCAGCGCCAAGCAGGGTCGCAACCGCGAATTCCAGGCCGTGCTGCCGCTGCGCGGCAAGATCCTCAACGTCGAGCGCGCGCGCTTCGACAAGATGCTGAGTTCCGAGCAGATCGGCACCCTGATCACCGCGCTCGGCACCGGCATCGGACGCGACGATTTCGATCTGTCCAAGCTGCGTTATCACAAGATCATCCTGATGACCGACGCGGACGTCGATGGCGCGCATATCCGCACGCTGCTGCTGACGTTCTTCTTCCGTCAGATGCCGACGCTGATCGAGGGCGGTTTTCTGTATATCGCGCAGCCGCCGCTCTACAAGGTGACGCGCGGCAAGTCCGAGCAGTATCTGAAGGACGAGCGCGCGCTGGAAGATTACCTGATCGGGACCGGTCTCGACGACTGCGTGTTCAAGCTGGCCTCCGGCGAAGACCGCAGCGGCCGCGACCTGCAGGCGCTGGTGGAGGATGCCCGCGTGATCCGCGGCACGCTGCACAATCTGCATAGCCGCTATAACCGCAAGGTGATCGAGCAGGCGGCGATCGCCGGCGTGCTGAGCCCGAAAATCACCGGCGATGCCTCAACCGCCAACGCCGCCGCGGGCTACATCGCACGCCGGCTCGATGCACTCGCCGATGAGGTCGAGCGCGGCTGGAGCGGGCGCTTCACCGAGGGCGAAGGTTTCTTTTTCGAGCGCACCGTGCGCGGGGTCAAGGATGTCGCCATCATCGACGGCGCGCTGCTCGGCTCCGCCGATGCGCGCAAGCTCGACGATTACGCCGCCAGGCTGCAGGAAGCCTATCCGAAGCCCGGCCTGCTGCGCCGCAAGGACACCGAAACCCCGATCCACGGCCCGGTCAGCCTGTTCGAGGCGGTGACCGACGCCGGCCGCAAGGGCGTCGCGCTGCAGCGCTACAAAGGCCTCGGCGAGATGAACCCGAGCCAGCTCTGGGAAACCACCCTCGACACCAACGAGCGCTCGCTGCTGCAGGTGAAGATCAAGGAGGTCGACGAGGCCGACGACATCTTCACCAAGCTGATGGGCGATGTGGTCGAACCGCGCCGCGAATTCATCCAGGACAATTCGCTCAGCGCCAATGTGGATGTGTGAGACGGGGTTTGGACCAGGTGCCGCCAATTCAATACATCGTTGAAGGCGGCCACCGGTTGTCCGGCACCATCGAGCCGTCCGGAAACAAGAATGCCGCGCTGCCGATCATCGCCGCGGCCTTGCTGACCGAGCATCCGGTGACGCTGGAAAATGTCCCGCGCATCCGCGATACCGAAACCCTGGTGGAACTGATCCGCTCGGTCGGCGCCGAGGTCGAATGGCGGAACCGCAACACGCTGGCGATCCATGCCAGGACGATTCGCGCCGCCGATCTCGATCCGGTGCTGTGCGCCCGGATCCGCGCCTCGATCCTCTTGGCCGGACCGTTGCTGGCCCGCTGCGGCGAGGTGACGCTACCGCCGCCGGGCGGCGACGTCATCGGCCGGCGGCGCCTCGACACCCATTTCCTGGCGTTCGAGCAGCTCGGCGCTACCGTCACCGCCTCCGACCGGCTGCAATTCCGCGCCGCGCGCCTCACCGGCGCCGACGTCTTCCTCGACGAACCCAGCGTCACCGCCACCGAAAACGCGTTGATGGCCGCGGTGGCGGCGCACGGCACCAGCCATCTGCGCAACGTCGCCTCCGAGCCGCATGTACAGGACCTCGCGCATTTCCTGGTGGCGCTGGGGGCGCGGATCGAGGGCATCGGCACCAACACCATGGTGGTGCACGGGCCCGCGACGCTCGGCGCCGCCAGCTATGCGATCGGCCCTGATCACATCGAGGTCGGCTCGCTGATCGGGCTCGCCGCGGTGACGCGGTCGCCGCTGCGCATCGCGCGCGCCGGCGTCGAACATCTGCGTTCGATCCGGATGGGCTTTGAACGCCTCGGCATCGTCTGCGAGGCCGATGGCCAGGACCTCGTGGTTCCCGGCGAGCAGACCCTCAAGGTCCGCGACGATTTCGGCGGCCACGTTCCCAAACTCGAGGACCAGCCATGGCCGGCCTTCCCCGCCGACCTGATGTCAATCGCGATCGTCACCGCCACCCAGTGCGACGGCGTGATCCTGATGTTCGAGAAAATGTTCGAGTCGCGGATGTTCTTCGTCGACAAGCTGATCGCGATGGGCGGGCGCATCGTGCTGTGCGATCCGCACCGGGCGATCGTGGCCGGGCCGAGCCGGCTCAGGGGCGCGCTGATGACGTCGCCCGACATTCGCGCCGGCATGGCCATGCTGCTGGCTGCGGTGTGCGCCAAGGGCGTCAGCACCATCAACAATGCCGACCAGATCGAGCGCGGCTATGAACGCATCGACGAGCGGCTCAACGCGTTGGGCGCCAGGATCACGCGGGTACCGGAGCGGGCGGGCGGCGCTTGAGCTCTTCCTTGCTTCCGGCGACGGGAACGAGGGGGGGGGAACCGGCGGCGACCATGACAGCAAGGAACACGGCCATGAAAGTCCAAGCCGTCGAGCCCAGCATCAACACCGCCGCGCTGCTCGCCGGCGCCCAGTTCAGCGATGCCTTTTGCGTCGCGATCGGTGCGCCCGCGCTCGACGCCCGGCAAGCCGCGGAAAAAATGCTCGGCCGTTCGCCGCGATGGATCAGGGCGCTGATGGCCTTGCGCGATACCCTGGTGACGCCGTTCGGCCTGAAGACCTCGCCGCCGGCCGGGACCTATCCCGACAGTATCGGGATCTTTCCGGTGCTGAGCCAATCGCCGAGCCGGCTGGTCGCGGGCTTCGATGACAAGCATCTGGATTTTCGCGTGGTGGTGGATGTCGCGACCGCCGGCCCCGGCCAGCAAGTCACCGCGACCACGTTGGTGCTGACGCATAATTGGCTCGGCCGGATCTATCTCGCCGTCATCATGCCGTTTCACCGGCTGGTCGTCCGCGGCCTGCTGCGGCAGGTGGCCTGACATCCGCGCATTCGACCGGCCCCGGCGTGGACGCGTCGCCGTACCCGTGCTTTGCTCCGCCCAGTCATTCACCGACCGGGTTCGTTTCATGACATTGTCCGTCGATCTGTTCTTTTCGTTCCGCAGCCCCTACAGCTATCTGGCGCTGCCGAAGACGCTGAAACTGGTCGGCGATTACGACGTGGCGGTGAACCTGCGCCCGGTCTACCCGCTTGCGGTGCGCGTCCCCGGATTCTTCAAGCGCGCCAATCCGCAATTTGCGCGTTACGTCGTGCTGGATTCGAGCCGGGTCGCGGCCTACGAGAACATCCCGTTCCGGTTTCCCCGACCCGACCCGATCGTGCAGGACATGGCGACGCTGGAGGTCGCGGAAAACCAGCCCTACATTCATCGCCTGACGCGTCTTGGCGCCGCCGCCCAACGCGAGGACCGCGCGCTGGCATTTGCCGAGGCGATCAGCCGGGTATTATGGGACGGCAGCATCAAGGGCTGGAACGAGGGCGATCATCTCTCGCGCGCCGCGGCCGCCGCCGGCTTCGATCTGGCTGCGATGGATGCCGCGATCTTGGCCGATCCCGATTGCTATGAGCGGATCATCGCGGACAACGAACAGGACCACGCCGCTTCCGGGCATTGGGGGGTGCCGACTTTCGCGTTCGAGAACGAGCCGTTCTTCGGCCAGGACCGGATCGAGCTTTTGATCTGGCGGATGCAGAGCAAGGGACTGGCGCGGCGCAGCCGATCCTGACGGCGGACCGGGCGGCACCCGGCGGGTCAGGCCGGCAGGGCCTGCCGCAGCTGCGCCAGCGGAAAATCCCGGAACGGAAGCTCGGTTTCGATGCTAAGCGCGGCCTGATCGGGCGCGTGCGTGAATGGCTCTTCCGGATTGCCGGCGTCGCGCAACACGAACCAGTCGGGATTCGGCGCCGGCGGGCGAACCCGATAGAGCCGCGCCGCGTCGCGCGCGCAGCCCAGCAGGATTTTGGTCCCGTCCGCCACCAGGCTTGGCATCGGCTTGCATTTCAGCGCGGGGGACAGATCGCGCAGCAGCATCAGGGCGACAATGATCGGCTTGGCGACGTCGCCGAGTTCATCGATCGGCACGGCCGCCGGCTCGCCTTTGGGCAGCGCAACCATGATGCGGCGCCGTGACGGATCATAGAACAGCGAGAGGAAGCCGATCCTTTGCACCGCACCGCCCGGCACCTCTTGATGCAGAATCGCGGCCTCCAGGGTCTCGCCGGAGCGGCGCAGCCAAACAGCCCGTCGCAGCTCGATGGTGGTCTTGTTGTGGATCGCCTGTTCCCAGCCGATACTCTCCAGCAGGCTGAACTCAAAGAAAACATTGCTGAGCGGCACCTCGCCGACCGGACCCTCGAGTCCAAAGCCATATTCGGGGCTACGGTCGGGCACGTCGGTCCACAGCAGCCCATGATGCCAAAGCTCGGAATCCGCGGGAGCGAAGGGAAACACCATGGGGGCCTCGAGCAATATGATGGTCGGCGACGGTTCGCCGGCGGTGGGCCGGGTCTGCAGTTCCGGCACGACGCGATGCACCAGCGGCGGCTGAATGGTCACGTCATGAAAATGTACCTCCTTGAGGTAGCGCTGATTGTCGCGGTCGTAATAGACCACGACGGGAATCGAACGCTGCAGCGTCGGCGGCGTGGTCTGAGCCGAATAGGTCATGGGTACGCTGAGCAAACGCGCATACCACTGGTCTTGCAGCGGCGATGGAAAGATATCGGCGACGCGGCGGTCGGGCGCCGTGGTGCCGGTCATCGGCCGTCGAACCCGCAACGGGGTTCCCGCCACCAGAAATTTTCGAACGTCCAATGGCGTGGAATCGTCGTTGCGGCAGAAAATCAGGCAGCCCGACTGCGCGCGCATCCGCGGACTGGAGGCGAAAATCGCCGGCGCCTTCGCCAGATCGACGACCTGACCGCCTTGCGCCAGCCCCTCGCCGTTCCACAACGGCAGGTCAAGAACGTAGATGCAACCCGGTTCCTCGCCCTCGCATGGCTCGTAGCTCACGAGATCCATCGAGGTCGGATGATCGCGCACCGGATCGGGCGGTCCATCCGGTCCGATCGCTCCATCCGCCTTGACGATCCTGGCCTTATTGAGCGCGAACCAGAGCGCGACGTCGATCGAATAGGAAACATCGAGAAAATCCGAGCCCGGCCCATATTGCTCGGCGAGCGCGTTGAACCACACGCTATGCGCCTGCAGGTCGGCGATCGACAGGTTGCCGGCGGGCTGCTGCGGCTTCAGGGCAGAATAGAGATGGGTCGCATAGCACTTCCAGATCAGCATCGCTCGCGGCGGGCGGCGCAGCCCGCTCGGATCGAGCCTTGGATAGTCCCTGGTCTGGCCGCGAAACACCCGGACCGCTCCCGGCGGCGGTTGCGGCAAGGCTTCGACGGCTGCCCGCAGTTCGGAATAGTCTGAAATAATTCCGGCCATACAACCCTCATTCGCCCGTTGCGCGCGTCTGGGTAGTATCCTCCGATACTGCATCTCTTGCCTCACTCTGACAAGACGGTGGCCGGCCCTCGCCGCCGCCTCGGGATGTTTTGGCTTCGGCGACGCGCCGCTCGCCGACGCCACGGCTCTGCCGCACGGGCAAATCGAGGCCCGCGGCCGGCGAGCGCGGAAGCGGGTTTTCACTGCCCGGATCTTGTTCTAGGCTCCGCCGCAATGGACAAGGAAACTGCCGATGGCCGATGAAACCGCAACGCTCGCCCGCTACGTCGCCGACCTGAAATTCGAGGCGATCCCACATCAGGTGCTGGAGCGCGCCAAGGTCTTGACGCTGGATTTTCTCGGCAGCGCGATCCGGGCGCGGCGCGACGCCGAATCCACGCCTGCGCTGCTCAAAATGCTCGAGGCTCTTGCGCTCGACGGCGACGGCCCGTCCACCGTGTTCGGCGATGCCCGGACCTGGACGCCCGCGGTGGCGGCGCTGCTCAATGGCGCGCTCGGCCATTCCCTGGATTTCGACGACACCCATGCGGATTCCTCGCTGCATCCGAGCGCGCCGGTGGTGCCGGCCGCATTCGCGGTCGGCGAGCTGGTCGGCGCTTCGGGCCGCGACGTGCTGACGGCGATCGTCGCCGGCTACGAGGTCTGCTGCCGGCTCGGCAACGCGCTCGATCCCACCTCGCATTATGCGCGCGGCTTTCATCCTACCGCGACGGCGGGAACCTATGGCGCGGCCGCGGCGGCGGCAAAGCTGTATGGACTGTCGGAACCGCAGATCGTCTCGGCGTTCGGCGTCTCCGGCAGCCAGGCCGCGGGCTCGCTGCAGTTCCTGGTCAACGGCGCCTGGAACAAGCGTTACCAGGTCGGCGCCGCCGCAATGAACGGCGTGATCGCCGCGACGCTGGCGCGCAACGATTTTATCGGTTCAAGCGAATCGGTCGAGGGCAAGCACGGCCTGTTGGTCGGCTACAGCGACAACGCCCACCCCGATTCTGCGGTTGCCGGGCTCGGCGAGATCTACGAGACCATGAAGATCGGCGTAAAGCCCTATCCGAGCTGCCGCTACACCCACGCCGCGCTCGATGCGCTGATCGCGATGCGCCGCGAGCACAATCTGACGCCGGACCAGATCAGGCGCGTCGAGATCGGCCTGCACCGCAACGGCATCACGCTGACCGGCGACGCCGCCACCAAGCGGCATCCGACCAGCATCGTCGGCGGGCAGTTCTCGATGTTCTTCACCGGCGCCGTGGCGCTCGACCAGGGCCGCTTCGGCTGGGACGACTACCAGCGGCTCGGCGAGCCTGCGGTCGATGCACTGGCCGACCGCTTCGACGTGGTGCAGGACGATCGTCTCGAAACCGGCCGCAGCCACCCTTTCGGGGCGCGCGTCAGCATCACCACCGACGATGCCGTGCACGAACGGCTCTATGCCGACCCCTCCGGCGAGCCGGGGTCGTTTCCCGACGCGCAGGCGATGGCGCAAAAATTCCTGACCCTGGCCCGCCCGGTGCTGCAGGGTCGCGCCGAACGGTTCGCCGACGCGATCCTAACGTTGGAGCGACTGGACCGCGTCGCAACCGCGACCGAGCTGGGACGGCAGTAAGACGTCGTTCAATCGCCGGCGGCGAGATGTCCGTGAGGGCCGGTGGCGGCGATCACGTCGGTAACCAGCCGTGAAACCCCCTCGATGTCGTGTTGATTTCCCGAGGTACCGAGGCGGACAATGACCAGGCGCGCGGACGGGACGATGATGACATATTGTCCGAAGGTGCCGCTGGCATAGAAAGATTCGGCCGGCCAGCCACGGCCGGTGCGGTATTTTGCACCAAAACTGTCGCCGCGATTGGTCCAGAATCCCGCGCCATATCCCACCCATCCGCGCGCAGTCGGCGCCGCGGAGTAATTCACCCAGCCCTCGGGCAGGATGCGTTGGCCACCGATGCGGCCGTCGTCGAGATAGAGTGCGCCGAAACGCGCCCAGTCGCGCGCCGAGGCCAACATTTGGCTGGAGCCTTCCGGCGTGCCGGCGGCATCGAACTCCAGCGTCACGTTGCGCATGCCCAACGGGCCGAACAGCTCCTGGCGGGCAAACCGCAGCACATCGGCGGCGTGCCCTCCGGCCGCGTCGCGGATCAAGTGCGAGAGAATGATGGTGTTGCCATCATGATAATTCCAACCGCTGCCCGGCGCGGTCTCCAGTTCGGCGGTTTCGGCAAATCCGGCCATGTCGCGCTCGATATATTTCATTCGGTTGACCGGCGCGATGGCGCTGGCAAGCGAGGCATTGAGCGAACTGCCCAGCGCAAGCCCGCTGGTATGCCGGAGCAAATCATCGACCGTGATCGTATGGCGGGGATCGCTCGGGCTCTGCCAGGCGGCGACCGGCGCCGGCCCATCGACCCTGAGTTTGCCGTCGCGGACGAGAATCCCGATCAAGGCGGAGATTACCGATTTGGTCGCGGACCAGCCGAGGATCGGCGTGTCGATGCCATGGCCGGGTGCATAGCGCTCCGCGATGACGTGGCCGTCCTTGAGCACGACCACCGCCTTGGTGTGGCGGAACGGCGGCTGATCGGGCTCGGCGAAGGCTCGGTCGACGGCGAGCTTGAGGCCAGGACTCGCAGGCTCGACCGCCACAGGCCCGGCAATCTCGGGCAACAGAGGGCGTTGTAGCTGGCTTCCCGCAGGCAACGCGGCATCGACGGCCTCCTCGCCATGGGCGAGGTAGCAGCCCAGACCCTCGCGATAGACCGCACGACTCTGCGCGCCGCCCCACAATGTCGCCGTCACCTCTTTGCGATCGTGATCGATCCCGTAGGCGAGCGCCCAGGCGATCAGCCCGGTGCCGGGCAACGCCGCCATGGTCTCCGAGAACACCTGATCCGGACCAAGTCCGGACACAAAGGTCTCCGAGCAGAGAATATGCGCGACAAAGCCGGTCGCGATACGCGGCGCGTCGTGGGCACGCACCGCGGTCAGCGCCAGGGCGCCGCATAAGGTGGCTGTCACAAGGATCAGGATGTTATTTTTTCGGGTCACGGTCTGCTCCGGAGATTGGCGCCGCTATGGCGTACCGGACCTGACCGTAAAGATCGCGCAAGCGCTCGCCGAATTCGGAAATCGCCGCGATCGAAAACTCAAGCGACCTCGCCGATTTCGAAATAGGCGATATGCCGCAACGGGTTGATACGCTAGACGCTGGCCTCGTTGAGGCGACGATATTCGCTCGGCGTGACGCCGGTGGTCGCCTTGAACGCCCGGTTGAACGGGCCGAGTGACTGGAAGCCCGCATCCAGCGCAATGGTGATGACGGGCACCTCGGCTTGCGAGGGGTCCGCCAGAGCCGCCTTCACCTCCTCGATCCGGTGATTATTGAGGAAGACGTTGAAATTGCGGTAACCGAGCCGCTGGTTGATCAACCGCCGCAATCTGTATTCCGGCACCGCGAGCCTGATCGCCAAGCTGCCAATGGTGATACCCTCATGGCGATAGATGCGCTCGTCGGCCATCAGACGCATCAAGGCTTCGAGCAGCTTGCGATCGGCCACGCCCGATTCGCCTGTAGCCGGCGTCGCGGCCGGCCGAGCTTCGGCGATGGGAAAGATCGCCTCGCCGCTGACGCGCATCAGCGAATAGGCGATCACGATCACGACGGCAGCGAGAATGCCCGCATTCGCGGTGGCCGCCACGGCCGGCGGGCCGTCGCCACGCACCATGAGCTGCAACACGGCATTGAAACCGGCATAGATCGCCGTCGCGACCACGACCAGCACCCGAAGCCGCCTTCGGCCCTCGACCAGATCCGTGGACCAAGAGGCAATGGTCTGGCCGACTGCCAGCGCCACGAAACCCAAGCAAATCATAGTGAAGGCGACGGCCGCAATCCGCCAATCCAGGATCCGCGCCGGCGCCAACACCAGACAATTGAGCAGGCTCAGCGCCACAACGGCGGCCCAGGGCGCGGCATGCCAGCCGCGCAGTCGGAACGTGTCGTCGAACAGCGCTTTCGCGAACAGCCAGAACACCACGACGTTCGCGGTCGAAATCGCAATCAGGGCCGCGTGCCACGGCGTCACCGGCACTGCAAATCCGGAACTGGCGGTAGCCGCATGGGCCGCCGAACCCAACGCAAAGGCCGTCGCCAGACGACCGGCCGCAATCGCCCTGAAATCGCGCAGCAGCAGCGCCGCGAGCATCAACAGCAGCGTCGTGGTCCCCGCGCCTAGCGCCAGATTGATATCGGTGAGCATGGGACTGACAATTTCAAAAATACCGCGCTGCGGTTGAATCTAGTGCAATCGACGGTCCGGATCAATTTTCCGGAGCTGACGAGCCTTGCCACCAGCTTCGCTCGGTCACCCACAAATCCGCGACATGGCCGAACAGGTCGATCTCGTGCTGCTTCTCGGCGCCGAGCCGCCGCGCCACCTGCTGGGACGCGGCGTTGTCGCGGTCGATGCAGTGGACGATCCGGTCGATCTCGAAGGTCGAAAAGGACCAGCCGATCGCCGCCCGCGCCGCCTCGAGCGCATAGCCCTTGCCGCGAAACTCCCGGTCGATGCCCCAGCCGACTTCAAAACCCGGCCAGCCCGGCGGCGACCACGGTCCTACCCGCCCGACGAACCGGCCGGTCGGCTTTTCCTCGACCACGAACATGCCCACGCCATGCAGCGCCCAATGCCCGGCCATGATCGCCGCGTTGCGCCATCCGACATAAGGGTCGGTGATCGGCTTTGCATCGGCGGTGATGAAGCGCGCGGTAGCGGGATCGGACAGCATCGCGGTGTTGGGGGCGATGTCGGCGCTGCTCCAGCGCCGCAGCCTCAGGCGTTCCGTCTCAATCACCGGCGCTTGAGCAAGGGTGGCGCCTCGCCTCAGGGGAGCAATCATCTCGAGCTTCCATTTTCATGGACAACTATCTGCCACCCTGTATCAGGCGGCAAGTGCGGCCCGGATCATCCGCGCCAGATCCGACTTGCGATACGGCTTGGCAAGCAGCAGCACGCCGGCGTCGAGATGGCCCTGGTGGATGATGGCCTCGTTCGAGTAGCCGGAAGTGAACAATACTTTGAGCGACGCCCTGCGCTGCAGGGCCGCCTCGGCGAGTTGACGGCCGTTCATCTGGCCCGGCATGATCATGTCGGTGAACAGCAGATCGATCTGCTCGGGGCCATCGATGACGATGAGCGCCTCGGCGGCATTGACTGCCGTCAATGTGGCGTAGCCCATGCTCTTGATCTGGCTGACGACGAATGCCCGCACCAGGTGGTCATCCTCGACAACCAGGATGGTCTCATGCCCGCCTTCAATGGTTGCAATGCTGGCGGGTTCGACCGCCGGCGCGTCGCCGCTGGCCTGCGGCAGATACATTCTCAGCGTCGTGCCATGCCCCTCCTCGCTGTAGATCTTGATATGTCCGTTGGACTGTTTGACGAATCCGTAGACCATGCTGAGGCCGAGGCCGGACCCCTTGTCGACGTCCTTGGTGGTGAAGAAGGGTTCGAAAACATGCTCCAGGATGTCGGCGGGAATGCCGTGTCCGGAATCGGTCACCGCCACCATCACGTAATTCCCGGTGATGACATCGCTGTTCGTGCTGGCGTAACTGTCGTCGAGGACGGCATTGCTGGTCTCGATGGTGAGCTTGCCGCCGTCCGGCATGGCGTCGCGGGCGTTGAGCGAGAGATTGAGGATCGCATTGGTGAGCTGGCTGGGGTCGATCAGCGCCGGCGCCGCATCGCCGGCGAGCACCAGGTGGATCTCGACGTGCTCGCCCAGCGTCGGCCCCAGCAGCTTGGCGGCCTCGGCCACCAGAGAATTGACATTGACCTCGCGCGGCTGCAGCGGCTGCTTGCGCGCGAAGGCGAGCAGCCGCTGGGTCAAGTCGGCGCCGCGCGCCGCGGCATCATCGATCATCTTGGTGATCGCCACCAGTTCCGGCCGGTCCGCGACGGCTTCGGCCAGGATCTCGATGGTGCCGGTAATCACGGTGAGTAGATTGTTCAGGTCGTGCGCGATGCCGCCGGTCAATTGACCCACCGCTTCCATCTTCTGGGCCTGGCGAAGCTGCAGGTCGGCGGAGTTCTTGTCGTTGAGCAGGCGGTCCTTTTCCTCGACCAGGGCCTTCATCTGATCGACGGTAGTCTGCAGCGCCGCGCCGCGGGATGCCGTCGAAACGGCCTCCGCCAGCACGTTGGCGAAACCGGTGAGAAAATTGATGTCATACTGGTCGTAATCGTGCTGCTTATCGTTGTCGATTTCGAGGATGCCATAGGGCTGCTCGTCGCTGCCCTTGATGATGACATCGATGATCGAGACGATGCCATGCGCGGCGTAGAATGGCGGCGGGTCGAACTGAGGATCGTTCTGCAGACGGTCGATGATCTGTGGTTCTGCGGTGACGAAGGCGCGGCCCTGCGGCGAGCTCGAATCGGCGCGCGACACCACGTGGCCGACCACGCCTTCCTGCCAGCCATAACCGGCCACGATCAGAAGATCGTTCTGCTCGGCGCGGTACTGGCAAACTTTGCTGAAGGGGACATCGAGGCCTTCGGCGCAGACCCGGACCGCCTCGTTCAGGATATTCGACAGATCCCGCTGGCGAAGCGCAAAGCTGCCGAACCTGGCGATGGCGGCCTGCTGGCGAAGCAGCTTCTGGACTTGCGCGGCGGCATCGATCATGGGCGGTTCGACTTCTATGTCGGGTTGCCAGGAAGCAGTATGCACCGCCCGGCATACGACTTATATCCGTAAACTTGCGGGAGTCGATTTCGGCTGTCCCGCAATCCAGGCGGGCAATCCGCATGCCGCCTTGAAGCTGTGCAGTTTTGACCACCCGGCGAGGGCCGGATCGGTCGTCCTGGCCTTGTCACGGATGCGGCAATCCCGCCGCTGGCGGATGACCCCATGGCGCGCAGACCGTGATCGAGACCCTCCGCCGGACGTCATGACGCCGCCGGGCGGTCTCGCCGCGCTTGGACGACGCCGGACAATTGCTGTTATGATGGCCGAAATGGCTACGGAGACCCCATGAGCTGGCTTCCCTGTAACGATCCGGTGCTCGGCGATGCCCCTTCCTGCGACGCGCTCGAACTGGTCATCGTGCCCCGCACCCGCGACCTCGGCGACGGATTTGAAGTGCGCCGGGCGCTGCCGCATGGCAAGCGCCAGATGGTTGGCCCCTTCATCTTCTTCGATCATTTCGGACCGGTGCAGTTCATGTCCGGCAAGGGCATGGACGTTCGCCCGCATCCGCATATCGGGCTCGCCACCGTCACCTATCTGTTCGACGGCAGCATCATGCACCGCGACAGCGAGGGCAACATCCAAGAAATCCAGCCGGGCGCCATGAACCTGATGACTGCGGGCCGCGGCATTGCGCATTCCGAGCGCACCCCGGACCTGCAGCGCCGCGACGGCCAGAACATGCTGGGCTTGCAGAGCTGGATTGCGCTGCCGGCAGGCTCGGAGGAAATCGCCCCCTCCTTCCAGCATTACGCTGCCGCCGAGCTGCCGACGGTCGCGGATCGCGGTTTTACCGCGCGCATCATTGCCGGCAGCGCGTTCGGCGCGAAATCGCCGGTTACCATGGTGTCGCCGTGGTTCTATACCGAAGTAACCACGCAGGAAGGGATCAGCGTGCCGCTCGACCCCGACCACGAGGAGCGCGCGGTCTACGTCGTCGACGGCGAGATCGAAATATCCGGTGATCGTTATCAGGGGCCGCGACTTTTGATTTTCCGGCCCGGCGACCGCATCACGGTCAAGGCCGTCACGCCGGCGCGGATGATGTTCCTCGGCGGCGACGCGCTGGAAGGTCCGCGCCATATCTGGTGGAATTTCGTCTCCTCCAGCAAGGAGCGGATCGAGCAGGCCAAGGCGGACTGGAAGAGCGGCCGCTTCGCCCACGTCCCCAACGAACACGAGTTCATTCCACTGCCGGAGTGAAACGTCTCCCCTGTCCTTGCTCTGCCGCCCGGGTCTGCGCGAGACGACACCGCCTTTGAAAGTGTGACCCATGACCACCATGCTCGCCAGCGACCTGCCTCTGCCACGGATCGGACGCGGCAAGGTCCGCGATATCTACGACGCGGGCAACGACCGCGTGCTGCTGCTGACCACCGACCGCATCAGCGCCTTCGACGTGGTCATGGCCGAAACGATCCCGATGAAGGGCGCGGTGCTGACCCAGATCAGCGCCTGGTGGTTCGAGCAGCTCGAGGGCGTGGTGCCGCATCACATGATCAGCGCCGACGCCGACGCCATCATCGGCGACGTCGCCTCGCTGCGGCCGCACCGCGCCTCGCTCGCCGGGCGCGCGATGCTGTGCCGGCGCACCACGGTGTTTCCGATCGAATGCGTGATCCGCGGCTATCTCTCCGGCTCGGCGTGGAAGGAATATGCCGCCCAGGGCACGCTGGCGGGCGAAAAGCTGGCGGCCGGCCTGGTCGAAAGCGACAAGCTCGAGCCCGCGATCTTCAGCCCGGCGACCAAGGCCGAGACCGGTCACGACGAGAACATCACGATGGCGCAGATGCGCGAGGTTCTCGGCGACGAGGTCGCCTACACGCTGGAGAGCATGTCCCGCGCGGTCTATACGCTCGGTGAGAAAATCAGCCGCGACCAGGGCATCATCATCGCCGACACCAAATTCGAATTCGGCCGCGATGGCGGCGGACGGATCATCCTGATCGACGAGGTGATGACCCCCGACAGTTCGCGGTTCTGGGCGGCGGACGCCTATCGGCCCGGCCAGCCGCAGCCGAGTTTCGACAAGCAGCCGCTGCGCGATTATCTCGACACCGAGCGCCGCGCCGGCCGCTGGAATGGCGAAGCTCCGGCGCCGGCTTTGCCCGCAGCGGTAGTCGAGGCCACCAGCAGGCGTTATCTCGAGGCCTTTCGCCGCATCACCGGAGCCGACCTGAAGATTGAAGGAGCCGATGGATGACGCTGGCGGTGCGGGAGATGATGAGTACGGAAGCGGACATCATCATCGAATATTTTCACAACGCCACCCCTGAGCATCTGGAAATGCTGGGCGTCGATCCTACCCGCATCCCCAATCCGCACAGCTGGCGAGAACGCCTCAGTCGCGAATTTACGCTGCCGATCGAACAACGAACCGTGCTGTACGTCATCTGGCTCTCGGAGGAGAGGCCGATCGGCTTTTCGAGTTCCGACAAGATTCTCTATGGCGAGCAAGCCCACATGCATCTGCATGTCACCTTGCCGGAGCGCCGCCATCAAGGGGTCGGAGCCGAGTGCGTGCGGCGCAGCGTCGACATCTATTTCGGACGACTGAAGCTGAAACGGCTGTATTGCGAGCCGAACGCCTTCAACGTTGCACCCAATCGCACGCTGCAGAAGGCCGGCTTCAAATACCTCAAGACCCACATGACCGTGCCCGGTCCGCTTAATTTTCACCAAGCCGTCACCCGCTGGGCGATCGAGCGGTGAGCATGATGCCGAATCCGACCAACAAATAATCTGGGAGACCGCCATGACCGACGCCGAATCCGTGCTTGTCGAACGCGATGGACCGGTGACCATCATCTCCATCAACCGGCCGCATTGCCGCAACGCCGTCGACGGCGCGACGGCGCGAGGACTGTTCGACGCGTTCCTGGCGTTCGATGCCGATGCCGAGGCCTCGGTCGCGGTATTTACCGGCACCGGCGGCTATTTCTGCGCCGGCGCCGACCTCAAGGCGGTGGCGTCCGGGGATCCCAACAAGAAACGCGAGATCGGCGGCCACCATTCGATCGCGCCGATGGGACCGAGCCGGCTGCGCCTGTCGAAGCCGGTGATCGCGGCGGTGGAGGGTTTTGCCGTGGCCGGGGGCATGGAACTGGCGCTGTGGGCCGATCTGCGGGTGGTCGCCGAGGACGCCATTTTCGGCGTGTTCTGCCGCCGCTTCGGCGTGCCGCTGATCGATCTCGGCACCATCCGGCTGCCGCGATTGATCGGTCATTCACAAGCGATTGATCTGATCCTGACCGGACGTCCGGTCGGCGCCCCCGAGGCGTTGCGGATCGGCCTCGCCAACCGTCTGGTGCCCAAAGGCGAGAGCCGTGCCCAGGCGATCGCGCTGGCCAGCGAGATCGCGCGGTTCCCGCAAGCCTGTCTGCGCGCGGACCGGCTGTCGGCCTTGCGGCAGTGGGATCTTTCGGAGGAAGACGCCATCGCGGGCGAGATGCGCGGCGGACTCGAGGTCATTGCGTCAGGCGAAACCCTGTCGGGCGCGGCACGCTTTGCCTCCGGCGAGGGTCGTCACGGCGCGTTCGGCGGCGACGGCCGGCAGGGCTAGCGCATGAAAGCGAGACGATCGCCGCCGCGCATCAACTTGAGCTGATCGCACGCTGGCGGCGAATTGTGAGCTGCTTCACTCCTCACCGTCATAAAAATATGATTTTCCCGATGCGCGGCTGTCGTCTACCACTGACAACTAAAGTCAAGGACACACTCGCGCGTGGAAAGTCGATCTATCCATTTCGGTCAGGGGGTCCGCACTGCGCTCAATGACGTCCTCGGCGGCGGTGCCGCCAGCATCCTGACCGTGACCTTCGGGCTGTCCTATTCGCTGCTGATCTTCGCCGGCCCGCTGGCGCCATACCTGTCCTATGGCGTGGCCGCGACATTCATCTCATCGGCCGTTCTCGCCACCAGCCTCGCGCTCGGCAGCTCATTGCCGTTTGCGATCGGGGGTCCGGAGAGTTCCACCGCCGCGATGACCGCAATCTTGACGTCATCGCTGGTGGAACGAATGACGGCGGCCGATCCGGCGGCGCCGCTGCTGGCGCCGGTTCTGCTCACGCTGGCCAGCACCACCATCGTCACCGGTATCGTGCTGTGCAGCTTCGGGATGACGCGGGTCGGCCGCGCGATTCGCTATGTGCCCTACCCGGTGGTCGGCGGATTTCTCGGCGCCACCGGCTGCCTGATCCTTCTCGGGGCGGTCCGCGTCATCACCGGCCACCGCCTGCAATTCGCATCGCTCGACCAGTTCGCCAACCTCCTGACGCTTTCCGAACTGGCGGCGGCCTGCGCCGTGGCCGCGGTCCTCTACCTCACCTGGCACCGCTCCCGCAGTTCGTTCGGATTGCCGGCGATCCTGATCGGCGGCGTGATCGCGGCGCACCTCGCGTTCTGGCTGGCCGGGATCTCGGACGCGCAGGCCCAGGCCGCGGGCTGGACCTTTCAGGCGCCGCCGGCCGTCACCTTCATGCTGCCGTGGAACTTCAGCGAAATCAGCCGCTATCCCTGGTACAGCCTGCCGGACGTGGCAGGCAATCTGATCGCCGTGGTCTTCGTCACCGCATCGTGCAGCCTGTTCAACACCACCGGCATCGAAGTCGCCGTGAACCGCGAAGCCAATCTGGAACGCGAACTCAACGTCACGGGCATCGCCAACATCCTGTCGGGAGCTTTGGGAGGCTATACCGGCTGTATCTCCGTCAGCCGCACCATCCTCAACTTCAACGGCGGCGGTACCGGCCGCTGGTCCGGGCTGACGGTGGCAGCGATCTCGGCGCTGATGCTGGCGGCCGCTCCGATGCTGCTCGGCTACATGCCCAAATTCGTCCTCGGCGGACTCCTGATCTATCTGGGCGCGGACCAGCTTCAGAAATGGATCATTCAATCGCGGCGGCGGCTGTCGTTCACCGAATATCTGTCGCTGCTGGCGATCATCGTCATCATCGTGCAATGGGGTTTCATTCCCGGCATCCTGATCGGCGTCGTGATCGGCTGCGCCACCTTCGCGCTCAGCGCGGCGCGCATCGATTCCATCAAATACGGCTTCGACGGTTCGGAATATCGCAGTTCGCTCGACCGCTCGCGAGACGATCAGGCGGTGCTGTCGGCGCATGGCGGCAAGATCCAGGGCCTGAACCTGCAGAGCTATTTGTTTTTCGGCTCGGCCAACCGGCTCTACCAGCACGTCAGGGCGCTGCTGCAGCGTCACCCGGAATGCCGCTTCCTGATGTTCGACTTCAAGCTTGTCACCGGCATCGATTCCTCGGCGGCGTACAGTTTCACCCAGATCAAGCGAGCCGCCGCCGACCGCGGCATCAAACTGGTGCTGGTCCACCTGCCCGCCGCCACCGAAAAGGCTTTGCGGTCGAGCGAATTCATCTCGGGCGAGGTCAGCGTCGTCGCCGAACTGGATCATGCGCTGGAATGGTGCGAGAACCAGATCATCGTCCAGCACCAGGGCCTCGAACAGGAAGAAGCCAGCCTGCGCGACTGGTTCGCTCAGATCCTCGGCACCGAGCAGGACGCCTCCGAACTGATCCGCCGCTGCCGGCGCATCGAGGTCGATGCCGGCGAGGTCATCGTCCGTGCCGGCGATGCCGCCGATTCGATGCATTTCATCCTGGACGGACGCGTCGGCATCATGATTCCGGGCGGCGAGGGCAGCATCACGCGGGTGCGGAGCCTCGGTCGCTACACCACCATCGGCGAGATGGGCCTGGTCTCGCATGCGCCGCGCAGCGCCACGATCCAGGCGGAGGTGGCCAGCGTGCTCTACGTGCTGGGTGCCGATCAGTTCGAGGCCATCAAGGCCGACGATCCGGCGCTCGGGCAGAAGCTGCTGACCTATTTTGTCGCGGTGATGGCCGAACGGCTGACATTTGCCAATCGCACGATCGCAGTGCTCAGGCGTTGACGCCTCGTCGTCCCGGCGGAGAGCCGGGACGGCGTCGACGGATCGAGCCTCAAATCCCCGCCATCATCACATATTTGATCTCGACATATTCTTCCATGCCGTGATGCGAGCCCTCGCGCCCCAGGCCGCTTTCCTTGACGCCGCCGAACGGCGCCACCTCGGTGGTGATCAGCCCGGTGTTGACGCCGACCATGCCCGACTCCAGCGCTTCGGCCACCCGCCAGACCCGGCCGAGATCGCGCGAATAGAAATACGAGGCGAGGCCGAACGGCGAATTGTTGCACATCGCGATCACCTCAGCCTCATCCTTGAACCGGAACACCGGCGCCAGCGGCCCAAAGGTCTCCTCCTGCGACACCAGCGCATCGGGTGCGACATCGGCCAGCACCGTCGGCTCGAAGAAGGTGCCGCCGAGCGAATGGCGTTTTCCCCCGGTGACGATCCTGGCGCCATGCTTGACCGCGTCGGCGATATGCTTCTCGACCTTGTCGACCGCGGCCATGTTGATCAGCGGCCCCTGCGTCACCCCGGGCTCGGTGCCGTCGCCGATCTTCATCGCCGCGACCTTCTTTGACAGCTTGTCGACGAACTGATCGTAGATCCTGTCCTGGGCATAGAGCCGGTTGGCGCAGACGCAGGTCTGGCCCATGTTGCGGTATTTCGAGACCATCGCGCCTTCCACCGCGGCGTCGATATCGGCATCATCGAACACCACGAACGGCGCATTGCCGCCGAGCTCGAGCCCGAGCTTCTTCACCCCGACCGCGGCCTGCTGGTACAGGATCTTTCCGACCTCGGTCGATCCGGTGAACCCGACAAAGCGCACCGCCGGATGTTCGCACAACACCTTGCCGATCGCCGACGCATTGCCGGTGAGGATGTTGAACACCCCCTTGGGCACGCCCGCCCTCTCCGCCAGCGCCACCAGCGCCAGCGCGGTGAGCGGGGTCTCGTTGGCGGGTTTCAGCACCACCGTGCATCCGGCGGCCAGCGCCGGCGATACCTTGCGGGTGATCATCGAACAGGGAAAATTCCACGGCGTGATCGCGCCGCAAACACCGATCGGCTGGCGGATCGCCAATAGCCGTGCGTCCGGCCGCTGCGTCGGAATGGTTTCGCCATAGACCCGGCGCGCTTCCTCGGCGAAGAACTCGACATAGGCGCCGCCGATGTCGACTTCGCCGAGCGCCTCCGCCAATGGCTTGCCCTGCTCCGAGGTCAGGATCAGCGCGAGGTCTTCGCGGTTGGCGATGATCAGGTCAAACCATTTGCGCAGGATGTTGGAGCGCTGCTTGGCGGTAAATTTGGCCCAGCCCGGAAACGCCCGCTCGGCGGCTTCCACCGCCGTGGTCGCTTCCGCCGTGCCGAGCTTCGGCACCTTCGCAAGCTCGACGCCGTTGACCGGATTGGTCACCGGATTGGTCGGGGTACCGGTCCAGGCGCCGTCGATGTAGCAATGCTCGCGCAGCAGCGAAGGGTCCTTGAGACGGTCGCGCAGCGATGGCGCGGAGGCTTGCGAAGTGCGGGCGGCGGCGGTCGGGGTCATGGCGTTCTCCTCGGATTTTTGCAGCGATGTTCCTGGAACGTTTCTTGAATTTTTTCCGGAAATTTTCTATCGGAACTTGTCTTGGGCCACGCTTGGCGATGCTTCATGCAGCTGGTCGCGCGCCGAGCGACCGTCAAGCCCCCTCGGCGCAAACGCGCCTTGAAGCATTGGCTCAAACGGGCGCCCTCGAGGTTCCCGCAAGCCCGGGCGCCCAGAGGGCAACCGCCGTTCAGGCCGCGCCGCTCATATAGGTTTCGCGGCGGCCGATCATGCGTTCCGCCGCGGCCTTGGCGTCCGCCTTGGAAGATGTCGCGCAGGTGCGGTATTCGAGATCCGGCATTTCGGCAGGTTCGCGCCGCGCGAACCATGATTTTGACGACACCGCCAGCATCGACAGCGCCTGCGCGACATTGTCGACCGCGCCGAACGAGTGCAGCGCACCGCTGCCGGCAAAACGGACTTCATAGATGCCTGGGCTGATCGGCGCCTCGATGTTTTCCCCGCGCGCGGCCCGGGGATACCGCTTCCATTCGCTCCATGTCGAAATCATCGTCACGCCTTTCGCCGCCTGGCGGCGCTACCATTTGACTAAAATCGTCCGTTCCCAATGCGCTGTTTGTGCTGCAATCTGAACACCTTACAACAGCCCCGTTGCTGGCCGAACGGCTTGGCGGAACATTATCGCGGATCTGTGGCGAGGTCACCGATATTGCAAGCCGATCGGCCGCAATTTATCGCGAGTGTTGCCGTTCAGTCGCCTGGCAACCATCCCTTGCGCTGCGGCAGCGATCCCGAGCGCGCGACATTTATGCGTCAGGCCACGGGCCGCCTGCTTGCGGGAAACCGCGGCCGGGAGGAAGATCGGCGACTGCAAAAAATCAAACGGGAGGTGACCTATGCAAAATCAAGCTCAGATTGATCAGGTCCTGCGTCAGAAAAGCGACGCCAGGGAAATTCCCGGCGTGGTCGCCATGGCGGCCACTTCCAAGGAAGTGATCTACCAGGGCGCCTACGGCAAACGCGACCTGTCCAAGGACGACGCCATGACCGCCGACAGCGTGTTCTGGATCGCCTCGATGACCAAGGCGATCACGACCGCCGGCGCGATGCAGCTGGTCGAGCAGGGCAAGCTTTCGCTCGAAGCCCCGATCGGCACGGTGCTGTCGGATCTTGCCGCGCCGCTGGTGCTGGAGGGCTTCGACGCCAACGGCGAACCCAAACTTCGCCCCGCGACCAGGCCGATCACGCTGCGCCACCTCATGACCCACACCGCCGGCTTCGCCTACAATATGTGGAACGGCGACATGGTGCAGTACCTGGAAAAGACCGGCCTGCCCGCCGTCACCACCTGCAAGAACGACGCGCTGAAAACCCCGCTGATGACCGACCCCGGCACGCGCTGGGAATACGGCACCAATATCGATTTCGTCGGCAAGGCGGTGGAAGCGGTGAGCGGCAAGCGGCTCGACGCCTATCTTCGCGACCAGCTGTTCGTACCGCTCGGCATGACCGACACCGGCTTCAGGATCGGCGAGGCGCAGCGCAAACGCCTGGTCGCCATGCATGCCCGCGGCGAGGATGGATCGCTGGCGCCGATCCCGTTCGAGCTCGAGCAGGATCCGGAATTCCACATGGGCGGCGGCGGGCTCTACGGCACCGCCGGCGACTACATCAGATTCACCCAGATGATCCTCAACAAGGGCCGCGGCAACGGCCAGCAGCTGCTGAAGCCGGAGACCGTCGCCCTGATGGCACAGAACCACATCGGCGAGCTCAACATGACCAAGATGACTTCGGCGGTGGCGTTCGCGACCAACGATGTCGATCTCTATCCGGACATGGAGAAGAAGTGGGGACTGAGCTTCCTGATCAATACCGCCAAGACCCCGGAAGGCCGCAGCCCCGGCAGCCTCGCCTGGGCAGGCCTCGCCAACACCTATTTCTGGATCGACCCCGCGCGCGACGTCAGCGGCGTGATCCTGATGCAGGTGCTGCCGTTCGCGGACAATAAGTGCCTGGAGGCGCTGGCAGGTTTCGAGCGCGGCGTCTATGCCGGGCTCGACGCGGCGCAAAAGGCGGCGTAGGCCCTTTTGGGTTTCCCGGCGCGGGTGGCCGCGCCGGGAAATTTCCCCAACCCCGGACCCCGCGCGCAAAACCCCCGGAAATCGCGTAAGAAGCACCCAGGAAGCGCCCCAGCCAGCGTGGTTCGGGACATGGAGAATGAGACTTGACCGAAACAGCACCGAGTTATGTTTGCGGCATCGCTGATGCGCCGCTATTGGGCGACACCATCGGCCGCAGCCTCGATACCGCGGCCCGGCGCTGGCCCGATCGCGAGGCGCTGGTCTCGGTGAGCCATGGCGCAAGGTGGACATGGCGGGAGCTGGCCGAACGCGTCGATGCGCTGGCGGCTGGCCTGCTGGCGCTCGGCCTCGAACCCGGCGCACGGATCGGCGTCTGGTCGCTGAACCGGCCGGAATGGACGCTGACGCAGTTTGCCGCCGCCAAGGCCGGCCTGATCCTGGTCACCATCAATCCCGCGTACCGTCTCAGCGAACTGGAATTTTCGCTGGCCAAGGTCGGATGCGCCGCGATCGTCACCGCGACGGCGTTCAAGACCAGCCATTACATGGAGATGCTGAACGCGCTGCTGCCGGAGCTGGCGACCGCGACGCCGGGCGATCTGCATGCCGCGCGGCTGCCGCAGCTGCGCGCCGTGATCCAGGTCGGCGGCCCGGCCTGCGCCGGCGCTGTTCCGTTCGAAGCCGTCGCCGGGATGGGCGGCGCGCGCCATCGCGCCGCGGTCGCGGCACTTTCGGCCAGCCTGCAGTTCGACGATCCCGTCAATATCCAGTTCACCAGCGGCACCACCGGATCGCCCAAGGGCGTCACGCTGACCCATCACAACATCCTCAACAACGGCTATTTCGTCGGCCGCGCGATGCATCTGACCGAGACCGACCGCATCTGCATTCCGGTTCCGCTGTACCATTGCTTCGGCATGGTGATGGGCAATCTTGCCGCCGTCACCTCGGGGGCGACCATGGTCTATCCCGGCGAAGGTTTTGATCCCCTGGCGACGCTGCAGACCGTCGAGCGGGAAAGATGCACCACGCTGTACGGCGTGCCGACCATGTTCATCGCCGAACTCGATCATCCCGAATTTGCAAGCTTCGACCTGTCGTCGCTGCGCACCGGGATCATGGCCGGCGCGCCCTGCCCGATCGAGGTGATGCGGCGCGTCAACGAAGCGATGAACATGCGCGACGTCACCATCGCCTATGGCATGACCGAAACCAGCCCGGTCAGTTTTCAGAGCGCCACCGACGATCCGCTGGAGCGCCGGGTGTCCACCGTCGGCAGGATTCATCCGCATGTCGAGGTCAAGGTCATCGATCTCGAGGGCCGCATCGTGCCCCGCGGCGAACGCGGCGAACTGTGCACCCGCGGCTACAGCGTCATGCTCGGCTATTGGGGCGAGCCGGAAAGAACCGCCGACGTGCTCGATGCCAATGGCTGGATGCACACCGGCGATATCGCGGTGATCGATTCCGAAGGCTATTGCAACATCGTCGGACGCATCAAGGACATGGTGATCCGCGGCGGCGAAAACCTCTACCCGCGCGAGATCGAGGAATTCCTCTACCGCCATCCGAAGATCCAGGACGTGCAGATTTTCGGCGTCGCCGACGACCGCTATGGCGAGGAATTGTGCGCCTGGATCCGGCTGCGGTCGGGCGAGCAGTTGACGGCCGAGGAGGTCCGCAGCTTCTGCCAGGGGCAGATCGCCCACCACAAGATCCCGCGCTATGTCGAATTTGTCGACGATTTCCCGATGACCGTCACCGGCAAGATCCAGAAATTCCTGATGCGCGACACGGTGGAGACCCGGCTCGGACTGAAGGCGGCAAAGACCGCGTGAGAGGAATGAGCCGCAGGCGGTCGTGGGCGGACAAGGACGCTCCTCGCAATGACGGCCGAACACGCAAAGACGTCCAGACATGGCTTGTCGGCCTCGCGGCGCGTAGCGTCCGAGCCTTGCGGGTGGTTTGGCGCCCTTTTCAAGATCAGGGCGCGCGGGAACGCCGGGTGCTCGATGCACCCTGGTCTCATGCGCAATGAAAATGAAAGAGACGCGCATGAGGAGTCGGGGCACCGGATTCACCCGGCGTTCCCGCACGCAGTGGTTTACGTCTTATGGCGTACTCTCCCCGGAGAGGTCATGCTCTGTTGCCTCCGTCGCCCCGCGGATCGCAGGCTTTTCCGACCCGGTTGAGCCGAAAAAACCTCCACGAGACTTGGCGCCAGCTTGGAGGCGCCAGGACCACACGCTTTTGTCGTCCGCCAGGGATACCCTCGTCAGGAGCATCCTGAGCGTCCACCGCAACCCATCCCGCGTTAGTGACGTTCGCCTAACGCCCCTGGTATTTGGGATAGGATGAAACAAATCATAAACAGATTTGGGCGGAAAGTCAAATGGATCGCTTTGGCGAATTGGGCTGAACCGGCCTACCGGCTTGATTCCAAATCGGAAACTTTTTTGCAGACGCAACTGAAATCGGCCCCCGCCAGAGGGAGGGAAGAAGAAGCCTGCGCCGCTTCAACCAAAGACCGGCGCGCTCTACACCGGCAGGCCGTTCGCCTTTGCCAGTTCCTTGAGCGACACCTGCGGCCGCGCGCCGATGTGCTGGATCACTTCGGCGGCGGCGAGCGCGCCGAGCCGGCCGGCATTTTCATGGCCGGCGTCCCGCACCAGGCCGAACAGGAAGCCGGCGGCGAACAGGTCGCCGGCACCGGTGGTGTCCACCACCCGCTCGACCGGAAAGGCCGGCACCGCGACCACGCCGTCTTTCGAGGCCACCACGCAACCCTTCTCGCTGCGGGTGACGACGCCGAGTTTTACGTCGCTGCGCAACTGCGCCAGCGCGGTGTCGAAATCCGAACTCTGGTACAGCGAATGCAACTCGGCCTCGTTGGCGAAGATCAGGTCGACCGTGCCGTTGCGCATCAGCTCGAGAAACTCGCCGCGGTAGCGGTCCACGCAAAACGAATCCGACAGCGTCAGCGCTACCTGGCGGCCGGCATCATGCGCGATGGTCGAGGCCTTGACGAAGGCCTGCTTGGCGTCGTTCGGATCCCACAGATAGCCTTCGAGATAGAGAAACGCCGAGGCCGCGACCTCGGCGGCGTCGATATCGTCGGGCGTCAGCAGCTGCGCCGCGCCGAGATAGGTGTTCATGGTGCGCTCGCCGTCCGGCGTCACCAGGATGTAGCTGCAGCCGGTCGCCGGACCATCGGCCGCCGCTCTGGTCGCAAACGCGACCCCCGCGGCGCGGATGTCATGGCTGTAGAGCCGGCCGATCTGGTCGTCCCTGACCTTGCCGATATAGCCCGCGCGCGCCCCCAGGCTGGCGACCCCGACAATGGTGTTGGCCGCCGAGCCGCCGGACATCTCCGTCGCCGGCCCCATATCCTGGTAGATCGATGCGGCGCGGGCCTCGTCGATCAGCGCCATGCCGCCCTTGGTCATGCCGTGCGCGGCAAGAAAGCCCTCGTCGGTCCGCACCAGCACATCGAAAATCGCATTGCCGATCCCGAGAACGTCGTATTTCGCTGAAGTCATCGATCAGTCCTGTTGCGGCGGAGCGCTGGCAAAGGGAAATCCGGCCAAGCCCGGTTTGACAATCGGTAAGCTGCTGCGGCGTATCACGATCGACCCTGCGCCAGCAAGCAACCGCGGCGCGCCAATCGAGCCCAGGCATGCCCACGGGGCAGAGCCAGGCAATGGTTTTGCTTTGCGATTCGCCCATCCTATAAGGAACGCGGTCGCGTCAAGCGAACCGGTTTTCACTTCGCTTGAAAAAACGCGCCTGGAAAACCAGATGGTCCGTTCCTTCCTCACGGTGTCCACCGGGACACTCGCCTCGCGGCTGCTGGGATTCGCCCGCGACGCGATGATCGCGGCCCTGCTCGGCACCGGCCCGGTCGCGGACGCCTTCCTGGTGGCGTTTCAACTGGTCAACGTGGTGCGGCGGCTGCTGACCGAGGGCGCCCTGAACGCCGCACTGGTGCCGGCCTGGCTGCGGGTACGAGAAACCGGGGGTGCCGCCGCTGCCTCGGCATTCGCCGGGCGCGTGCTCGGCACCGTCAGCGCCGCCCTGGTGGTGGCGACAGTGGCAATCGGCCTGGTCATGCCGCTGCTGATGACCGCGCTGGCGCCGGGCTTTGCCGGACACCCGACGCTGCAACTGGCCGTTGACGACGCCCGCCTGACGCTGCCCTACCTCGCTTTCGCCGGGCCGGCCACGGTGATGATGGCGCTATTGAATGCGCAAGCGCGCTTTGCCCTCACCGCATTCGCGCCGGTGCTGTTCAATCTCGCGCTGATCGCGGTGATGATCGCGCTGCTCGGCTGGCGCGGCGAAGCGGCTTTTGCAGCGTGGGTGATCGCGGCCACCGTCGGCGTCGCCGGATTGCTGCAATTGCTGGTTCTGGTGTTGCGCCGTGGCGGCGGCAGCGTCGCGACGCCGCTGCGCATCGGCTTTGGCGCCGACATGCGCGGCTTTTTCGCCAAGGCGATCCCGGGCATGGTCGCCAGCGCAGGACCGCAATGGCTGGTGGTCGCGGCGGCCGTGATCGCCTCCGCGTCGCCATCGGCGGTGTCGTGGCTGTATTTCGCCAACCGCCTGATCGAGCTGCCGCTCGGCATTGTCGGAGTCGCGATGGGCACCGTGCTGGTGCCCGAACTGACGCGCGCGCTGCGCGGCGACGATCGGGCGGCGATGGCCCACGCGGAGTCGCGCGGTCTCGAACTCGCGGTCGGACTGGCGCTGCCGGCGACGCTGGGGCTGATCGTGCTCGGCGGGCCGATCGTGCGCGTGCTGTTCCAGCACGGCGCGTTCACCGCGCAGGATACCGCCGCCACCGCGCCGGCGCTGATCTGGCTTGCGCTCGGCCTGCCGGCCCATGTGCTGGTCAAGGCGTTGTCGCCGGCGTTTTTTGCCCGCGACGATACGCTGACGCCGCTGCTTTCGACGCTCAAGGGGATTGCGGTCGCGGTCCTGGCGGCGCTGCTGCTCGGCCGGCTGTTCGGCGCCGCCGGCATCGCCGCCAGCATCGCGCTCGGCGCCTGGAGCAGCGCGCTGGCCCTGATCCGGCGCGGGGCTTTGAGCTTCGGATTTTCCATCGATGCCGCCGCCCGCCGCCGGCTGCCGCGGATCGTGGCGGCGGCGTTGCTGATGGGCGCGGTGTTGTCGCTGGCCACGCGTTCGCTGCCGGCGTCGATCGCGACGACTTCCGGCGCCCTGCAGGCGGTTGCCCTGGTGACGCTGATATCGGGCGGGATGGCGGCTTACGGCCTGCTGCTGGCGCGGTTCGGCGTCATCGACTGGGGCACGGCGCTCGGCGCGATCAGGCGAACCACGGCCGCCGACTTGCGCGACTGATGTCCGCATGGCAATGGACGGCGCAAGGCGCCTGTTGGCAAGGGGCGGCGCGAATCAGGGCTGCGCGGGAAATTGACAATGGCGATCGTTGAACGGGTTTTTTCGGGCGTCCAGCCGACCGGCAATCTGCATCTTGGCAATTACCTCGGCGCGATCGTCAACTTCGTGAAGCTGCAGGAAACCCACAACTGCGTCTATTGCGTCGTCGACATGCATGCGCTGACCATGCCGGTGTCGGTCTGGGGCGGTCCGGCCGAACTGGCGCGCAATACAAGGGAAGTGACCGCGGCCTTCATCGCTTCCGGCGTCGATCCCAAGAAGCATATCGTGTTCAACCAGAGCCAGGTGTCGGGACATGCCGAGCTGACCTGGATCTTCAATTGCGTGGCGCGGGTCGGCTGGCTCAGCCGCATGACCCAGTTCAAGGAAAAGGCCGGCAAGGACCGCGAGAACGCTTCGGTCGGGCTCTACGACTATCCGGTGCTGATGGCGGCCGACATTCTGCTTTATCGCGCCACCCATGTGCCGGTCGGCGACGACCAGAAACAGCACCTCGAACTGGCCCGCGACATCGCGCAGAAATTCAACAATGATTTCGGCGACTCGATCCGTGGCCACGGCTTCAACGACGGATTGTTCTTCCCGCAGCCGGAGCCGCTGATAACAGGCCCGGCGACCCGGGTGATGAGCTTGCGCGACGGCAC
>Ga0182030_10004759_pt1 | contig 29002 bp, 26 predicted proteins | sample 812S3MmetaG_FD_121299 | JGI IMG/M metagenome (GOLD analysis project Ga0182030, IMG submission 121299) | Permafrost microbial communities from Stordalen Mire, Sweden - 812S3M metaG (Illumina Assembly) | ecosystem: Environmental > Terrestrial > Soil > Wetlands > Permafrost | place: Sweden...
GACACAGGCCGTCAGTTCCACCCGCCCGACCACGCCGTCGTCGAGCACGGCCATGACGTCAAGAGGAGTGGAGTCGATCTGGACCACCTCACCCGGCCGGGCGGCGGAGGTCCGGGTAAAGGGCGTTGGAGGCCGGTTTGCCTGGGTCCGCCGGGTGGTGGCGTCCCCGAAGGTGTGGCGGCCGCGGTCCATCACATCGACGAGGCGGTCGAACGTGGCCGGAGAGGGCATTGCCACTGTCCCGGGCCCGTGCTCGGCCGCCAGGGCCTCCTCCACGCGGCGACGGAGCCTCGTCTTGGTCCCGGTCGACTCGTCCTGTTCGCTCTCGATGGCGGTGGCGACAGCGTCGACGAGACGGGGGTCGGCCCGGCCGTGCGGGCCCATTTCGCGAAGCACTTCCAGGGCGACAACCTCCGCAAGAACCTCGAGCTCGTCGACCGGGTGAAGCGGCTGGCTGACCAGCGCGGCGTGAAACCTGGCCAGGTCGCCCCAGCCTGGGTGCTGGCCCAGGGAGCGGACGTCGTGCCCATTCCCGGGACCAAGCGGCGCACCTACCTCCAGGAGAACATCGACGCCGTCGACGTGAAGCTGTCCGAGGACGAGCTGCAAACGCTCGACGAAGCTGCCCGCAAAGGGCGCCACCGCCGGGGACCGCTACCCGGACATGACCACGGTACGCAGGTGATAGCTGGCGACCGGGGGGCGCGCTCAGGTCCACGCTAACCAAGACGGTTACCCTGGGCCAGGTTGCTGGATAATCCGCTCATGCATCACTCGGGCCGTTACGCGGCGTGCCGCTAGTTTTGGTGTGGAGACCATCGTTAGCGCAGCTCAGCCGGGCAAGCAACGCTGGACTTGTGGACCGCCGCCGACAGGCTCCCGATCAGCCTTAGGGAGTTCCCCACGCCGGTCCCGGGTAAGGGCAGCACTGGTCGAAACCTAGAGTTTCGGGACGGTTAACTCTGAGCCGGGACCGGTCAGCACCGAGAGGACTTGGGTTAGGTTGGTGCCCAGAGAGCCCCGGCTGATGCGGCTACCCCCCCTGGCCTTTCCGGCCGGGGCTCCCGACCAGCTATCTACGCAAAGTGACCGCTCAAGCCACAGTGCGAACTAGCGAGGTGGAGCCAATTGGGCTTGGGGCTGTTGGGTGGCAGGGCCCTTCCCGGGATGGGCTTGGACAACGACACCGAGCGGGCCCACCGGGCCAACCTGGCGGCACGAAACGGCCCGCCGGGTGCGCTCCCGCGGCCATGTGGGCCGCCGACGCCTTCTTCCGGCCCAGCCTTGTCAACCCCAGGCGGTGGGTGCGTGCCGGCCTGATGCGAGCCGCGGGCGGCGCATCGCTCGGCCACCCGCAGGCGACGGGGCCGGTCATGCTCGAGCTGGTCGACATGGAGGAGCCACCGCTGCGGATCTTCTTCGGCAAAGGTCCCCTCGACCTCATCCGCGCCGACTACGCCAACCGGCTCTCCCTGCTGACCACGGCGCGACCTAGCCCGCCGCGGTCAGCGACGCCTGCCCGAGGCGAGAGCGAGCAGCTCCTGGGCCGGTCCGGCCGCTGGCTTCGATCCACCGCGCCAGACGGCGCGCAGGCTGCTCGCGGCTTGATCGATAGGACCTACGGCGCTGTGTGTGCGGCGATCAGCGTGCGTGCCACAGCACCGACCTGGCCACCGGGGTTGTCGTGGCCATGCATACGAGCGGCAGCAAAAGCTCCGTCCATCAACAGGCACAGGCCATCGGCGAGCTCGTTGGGCCGGCGAGCGCCCGCCTCCGTGGCGAGCTCTCGCAAACGTCCTCGCACCGCTTGCTTATGCGCTAGCGCGACCGCGTGGCCCGGGTGGGACGCTTCGGGGAACTCGGCTGCGGTCACCTGGAACGTGCACCCCATACAGGCAGGACTGGTCACCAGGGTCGCCACCGAATCGAAGATCCCGACCAGCGCCTCGGCAGCCGGGGCGTCCGGGTTGATGGAGGCGTCGAACCATTCCGAGAACCGAGCATCGGCGTCTTCGAGGTACGCGGATATCAAGTCGTCTTTGGTCGGGAAGTGCCGGTAGAGCGTGGCCTTGGCCACCCCAGCGCGCTCGATGATGAGGTCGACGCCGACCGCGTGGAAGCCATGCTCGTAGAACAGCTCGCTCGCGGTGCGCAGTACTCGGCCCCGTGCCGTCTCGGTCTCGGTCTTCGGCATGCGGGCCCCCTGCTAGACAGACCTGTCTTCCTCGTATATGCTACCCCCTCATGGTCACTCTCACTGACGACCTCCGCCGGGCGCTGACCGCGGGACGGCTCGCCCACCTCGCCACCATCAACCCCGACGGCAGCCCCCAGGTCAGCGTGGTGTGGACCGGCCTCGATGGTGACGACATCGTGATCGGGCACCTCGGGGCCGGCCGGAAGATGGCGAACATCGCCCGCGACCCTCGGGTCGCCCTCACGGTCGAGGCCGAGGGCGCAAACCCGGTGGGCATGGCCAACTACGTGATCGTTCACGGCACGGCCCGCCTGGTCGAAGGCGGCGCACCGGAGCTGCTGCAGCGCCTGGCTGAGGTCTACGTTGGTCCCGGCGTGAAGTTCCCGCCGATGGACAACCCGCCCCCAGGTCACGTCATCCACGTGGCACCCGAACGGGTCGGCGGCATCGGGCCCTGGGCCAGCTGAGAGGAGCACTGATGCGCGTCGGGATCCACTTCGTCAACTTCACGCTGCCAGGGGCACCCGGTTCCCTCGCCCGGACACTAGCCACGACGGCTCGTATTGCCGTGTGATGCACGATTCGTGCGCTGAACGGGAGAGGAGGAGGCTGGTTGTCGCAACGGGGATCGTCCGGCCGCCGTGCGACGGGCTTGGTGAACTTGACCTCGGGGTCCACCCATTGGAAGGCGGTGGCCGACACGACCATGTCGAACGAAACGCCGGGCCTTTCGAAGTCCTCGAAGGCAACGTTACGGAGCGAGACTTCCCGGTCGCCAATGCGGCGCCGGGCGCCGGCGATCATTGACGGACCAATGTCGATGGCGGTCAGGTCGAACCCGAAGAGGGCTAACTGCTCGGTCAGCTGGCCGGTCCCGCAGCCGACCTCCAGCACAGCACTGCCTGTCTGCAAACCCGCCGTCGTGAGCATGAAGTTGACGACCTCGTCGGGGTAGGCGCGACGGTACTCGTCGTACAGGTCGGCGATACCGTCGAACAGCACCCGCTGATGGTGGCGCTTCTGACGTTGTCCTTCAATCTCGGCGATCATGCCAGAAGCCTCGCATGTAAGGCCATCAACGCCGGCCAGCCTGGCCGACCATGGTCCAGCTCCGGCGACCCTCAACGAGCCTCGCACACCTTTGGCCGGGCCCAGTGGTGACCCGCTAACGCTAACGGTGGGTCCCACGCCAGAGACCGCTGCACCACAGTTGCACCACAAGCAAAGGTCACCAAGGGTTAGCGAGGGTTACCAAGGGCTAGAATAAAAGGCCCACTGAGCTGCTCTCTCGCACATACATCCAGGTCCGGGCCTTGGCCGTCTCAGCACTGATAATGCCGAGGTCGCACAAATGCGGATGGCCGCTGTCCGAGCCGAGCCCCCACTGGCACGCCACTGCCCCACCGCCCAGGCGAGGCGGCGGGGTGAAATCGCCCCAGGCCGTCTCCGACTGGTGCGCGAGATCGCCGGTTCTGTCTCGTACCAGACCCACTGGACTTGGCTGCTTTCGCGTTATTATTGGCGGAAGACGGGGATGGTCGCGCCCGCGTGATTATGCGTGCACATTATGTGTGAGCGAGGCCAACCTGTTTAGGCCAGTTCGCTGAATTACCGAATACTAGAACCGTCTGATTGATAATCCTTGTAAGCGTTACGGCCGAGCCGTAGCGTCGAGAGGTCCGATGGGCCAGCTCTCGAACCGTCTGCCGACTGCTTGCAGCCTGGCTTTAGAACGAGGTGCCGGCCCTCGGGCTTCGCCCGTGGTGTGGCTCAAAAGAGGCGCGAGCGCCGTCACCGTAATCAGACATGCCTGCCGCGGCCCCAACTTCCCCAATCCAATAAAGGAGCTGGCATGGTAGTAATGATCGGCATCGACCCCCACAAGGCCTCGCACACGGCCGTGGCGATCGATGACAAGGAACGACCGCTGGGCGAGCTGCGGGTGCGCTCGTCTGCCGACCAGGTCACCCAGTTGCGTGTATGGGCGGCCAAATGGCCCAAGCGGACCTGGGCCGTCGAAGGCGCCGGCGGGCTCGGTTACCTGCTGGCCCAGCAGCTGGTGTCGGCGGGCGAAAATGTGCTGGACGTGCCACCCAAACTGGGCTCGCGCGTGCGGCTGCTGGCCACCGGCAACGTCAATAAGAACGACCCCAACGATGCCCGCTCGGTCGCCATTGCCGCTCTGCGCTCCAAGGACCTGCGCCCGGTCGCTGCCGAGGACCATGCTGCCGTGCTCAAGCTGTGGTCCAAGCGCCGCCGGGACCTGGGCTCCCTGCGCACCCAAGTGGTGTGCCGCCTGCACTCTGTGCTTTGCGACCTGGTCCCCGGCGGGCACCCCAAGAAGGAGATAACCGCAGCTCAGGCCGCCCGCATCCTGGCCTCCCTGGAGCCTTTGGGCGCCGTCGCCCAGGCCCGCTACGAGCTCGCCCACGACTTCCTGGCCGACCTGTGCCGCATCGACGCCCAGATGGCTGAAGCCAAAAAGCGCCTCGAGGTGGCAGTCAAGGCGTCAGGCACGACGGTAACCGAGGTCTTCGGCGTCGGGCCGTACGTTGCCGGCACCGTGATCGGTTATGTCGTTGACGTCGGCCGCTTTGCCGACCGGGACCACTTCGCCTCCTACAACGGCACCGCCCCTATCGAGGTCTCCTCGGGAGGGCACAAGGTCTTCCGGCTGTCGCGGCGGGGCAACCGCCGGCTCAACCACGCCGTGCACATGGCGGCGGTCACCCAGATCCGTTTCCGCCACAGCGAAGGCCGGGCCTATTACGACCGTAAGATCAAGGAGGGCAAGACCAACAAAGAAGCGCTGCGCTGCCTGAAAAGGCGCATAAGTGATGCCATCTTCGCCCACTTGGTGGCCGACGCCAAGCGCAAAGCCGAGACTGTCCAGGCGGGCCCGGGAGGGCAAATCGGGAACGGCTCTGTCTCCAGCGTGGCCGGCTCACACCCCGAGCGCCGGCTCTTCGGACAAGCCACTCCCAGGCCCGTCCCCACCATACGTCCTCGGGTGACCTCCAAGAACTCGAAGGCTGAAGAGCTGGTCCAAAAGAAATCCCGAAAAGCCTCTTGACAACAAAGAGGTCTCGATCTGGTCGGCTCACGGCACATTGGCGCCCGATTTTTCGAGCACGCATAACCGATAATCGGTACCCGCGTGGTCGAGCGTTCACAGCCTGCCCCTGCGCACGCTCGTCGCGAACGCCTTCACCGAGCGTTGGGTGAGGACTGTGCGCCCCGAATCGCCCCAGGTGCGCGCTACAACCAGGGCCCCGCACCGAGCCTGCGGCTCGCACTGCCCGGGCCAAGCCCTGAGCATGGCCACGGCGAGCCGGTCCGCCGCCATGGTGTGCTCGGGATATCATCCATGCGTACCAGCGCGCTGCCTAGAGACGGCCCTCACGTCAGGAGTCCCGCCGTCGGCGCTTCGATCACGGTGAACGAACTGGGAGGCAGGTCGAGCACGATCCTGTCCTGCTGGGTCGCCTCCGACCGCTCCTCGACGTTCGCCCCTTCTATGTCGGGAGCGGGCCGGTGAGCGTCTGCAGTCACCGTGCATCGCCTGAGCGGCACTAAGAACGCCGGGCTGTCGATAAGCTCGTACACCGGGGCCAGACCAGTAGGCAGTGCGAACGCCTCTGCAGGCAGCACCAACTGCGGCAAAATGGGCCGACGCTCGCATGCTCTGAACATGATCGCAACCTCCTTCTCGTATAAGGGGTTTGGGCTATCGTCGCAGTGCACAAGCCCGCACCGGGAGAGCCCCGAGTTAGGAATTCCCTGGTCACCAATAGTCTTCAGCGTCCGAAAATGACCTGTGGTCGCTACCCCGTAGGCGTCTTTCGCGCACTGAAGGCGCGCAGCTTCGCGTACATGTCAGACAGGACAAAGCGGCTGTCTATGGTGTTGTAGACTCTTATTGCTCGGTTCTCTTTGGACAGGTCATAACTGCAGTCGTAACTAAAACCTGGGGCGGGCCGTTCCGCCCACAGGCCCGCAGCGGGGTTGAGCATGAGGCCAATGGCTGGCGAGTCACCCAGGCTGCGGAACTCTATGGACCGTCCGGTGTGGGGGTACTTCTCGTTGAACTCAACCAGTTGGCGTACGAGATAGCGCCCTATCTCGCCGCACGGGTTTACTTGTTCGTAAAGTTCAGCGTAGCTTACGGCCATCATGACGTAGGTGGACATTGGGACTTGCCACAACTTGAGCGACGATGCGAAAATTATGTTCGCTGCAACAATGTCGTTAGACAGGTTGAACTCCGGTCTGTAGGCAATGCCGAGGTCCCCGTAAGGCGGTCCCCCGATCCAGATCACCGTCAAGTCACGGTCGGCGATCCTCGGCTCGATCAACAGGGCTGATGCCATGTCGGTCAGCGGGCCCAGGAAAGCGACAAACAGCGGAGCAGCATCGTCGTTCATCGCCTCCTCGATGATGAGCCGGGCTCCAGCTGAGTCGACAGGCGTCTTGATGTCTGGGATCGCGAAGGCAGCCCCATCCGCCACCCGTACCTCGCCTTTCATATCAAGCAGGCCTAGCAGGAGGTCGATCTCCTCGCGGCTTTCCTGCATGCTTTCAGGGCCCCGGCGGTTGCCGAAATGCGCAGGAACCAAACCTCGTACGTCCAGGCTCGGCGACAGTAGAGCATGCACTATGGCGAACTGGTCGTCCGCTTCATTCTTGGCGTCGGTGTCCAAGATAACCCTTACCTGCGCGTCGTATTTCAAATCCCAGATCGACAATTCTTACCTCCCAGAGCAGGCACAACCAAGTGGTTATGCAATCACAATACCGACCAGTAAGTACGACGGTCCGCCCAAACTGTCCCACGTTTCATGGATGGCTAATAGCGCTGCCTTACGCCTCGCCACCAGAAGCGGCCCCTTTGTGTTCGTCATGAATTTCGTTTCTTGCTTCCAGAGAGGAGACGCTCAGCAGTAAAGCGATCGGTGATCACAGTAGTGATCAGCCGACCCTCTAGGGCGCCACGCACTGCCTCCAACTTCGCTTTTCCCCCCGCTATACCCACGGTGCGGGGGACGCTACGCAGTTGTTCCAGGGTCATCCCCACTACGCGGTCGTTGAGCGGGTTGGCCACGTCCTTTCCTTCCTTGTCAAAGAAACGCACACAAATGTCCCCGACCGCACCGAGGCGCTCGAGCGCAGCGAGTTCTTGCTCCGAGAACACGTTGCCGCTCTCGCCCAGCAGCCGGGAAGGGTGCACCGCCCCGATACCAACAAGTGCTACGGTGACCTTGGCAAAATAGGTCACCGTTTCTTGGACGTTCGGCTCAGTCAAGTAGGCTGCCGCGGCCTGGGGAGAAGCGGCTACGCCGGGAGCCGTAAGGAAATGCGGTTTCGCACCCAACAGAGATGCCAGATGTTCGGTCAGCCGGATGGCGTGCACTTCCGCGGTCGGTGCGCCTATTCCGCCGAGGATCTGTACAACGTGGCTTTTGTTAGGACGCCGACGCGGCTGCATCGAGGCGACGGTACGAAGAAGTGTCTCACTCCAAGAAGAGATCCCGACGATCTCGTTCAGCGCGAGTGTCGCCTCCAGGTAACTGGCGGCGGCACTGCCGATCGACCTTAGGACTTCGTCGCCGGCCTCGACGGCACAGTCGGCGACGACCGCGTCCTTCAGCTGGTACCGAGCAACCAGCGCCTCCTCGAGCTCAGAGTAGACACCGGTCGGGGTCGTGACCGTGGTGCGAACGATGCCTTCCTTGTGCGCTGCCGTTAACAACCGCGAGACCATTGCCTGCGAGAGGCACAGCTGCCGCGCGATCTCTGGTTGGCGCATGCCACGCTCGTAGTACAACCGCGCCACTTTGGTTATCAAGCGGAGCCGCTCGAGGGATTCCATGTCGCACCTCGCCCAAAGTCTCTGCCAACTGTACGGGAGACGCTCTCCCGCCACGCCGCCAACAGTTCCTCACGGTCGTTTGCGGTCATCTTGGGTTCTATCACTTCACCGCGCCGGCCGATGCCCTCTATCTCGTCTTCATTGGCGAACACGCCGGTGGCAAGACCGGCCAGGAACGCCGCGCCTAAAGCTGACGCGTCCCGGGTTCTGCTCCTCACGACGCGGCAACCAACCAGGTCAGCCTGCAACTGCATCAGACGGGCATTTGCCGCAGCCCCGCCGTCGGCATGCAGCACCCCCACGGGCCGGCCCACATCCTTCTCCAGGGCGGCAACGACGTCGGCCACCTGGAACGCTATCGACTCAATGGCGGCCAGGGCGAGCTCACCCCGGCCTGTCCCAAAGGTCAGCCCGTTGACATGCCCCCGAGCGTCGGGTTGCCAATAGGGCGCTCCTAGACCGGCAAAGCCAGGCACGATATGCACTCCACCGGGGGTGGGGACGGTGCGGGCGAGCCGCTCGACCGCCGCCGCGTCGGGCAGCCCCAGCAGATTGGCGACCCAGTCCACGGTGGCGCCGCTGGAGAAAACGTTCCCTTCTAGGGCGAAGGTGGGGACTTCGCGTAGCCAGGCAACCGAGGTGGCTAAGCCGTTGCTGGAGCACGCCACCTCCGGCCCCGTAGGCGATGCCACCGAGCTCCCCGTGCCGTAAGTGGCCTTAGCCGTCCCCGGCTTCAGGCAGCCTAGCCCGTAGAGCGCAGCATGAGAGTCTGCTGCCAAGCCCCCCAAGGGTGCACGGCGGATCGGCCCTTGAGCCACGGCCTCCCCTATGACTGCACCAGAGGGGACGACCTTGGGCAGGGCAGCCAAGGGAATATCGAAGAGCTCAAGCAGTTGCTCGCTCCAGGACAGGCGATGAATGTCGAAGAGGAGCGTCCGCGACGCGTTGCCGGCGTCCGTGACGTGCAGCGCCCCGCCCGACAGGTTCCAAGCCAACCAGCTGTCGACGGTCCCGGCACAGACCTCTCCCGAGAGCGCGGCGCGGTGCAAAGCGCTGTCGCTGTCCAGTAAGTACCTCAGCTTGCTGGCTGAGAACATGGGCTGAAGGGGCAAACCGGTGAGCTCGCGCACCAACGGCTCCGCGCCGGCGGCGCGCAACGAACTGCACAGCTCCACGCCACGGTTGCACTGCCAGCTGACGCACGGGGCCAGCGGCCGGCCGGTGCGGCGGTCCCACACCACGACGGACTCCCGCTGGCTGGCGACCCCGATGGCGGCGATGGCCGTCCTTGGCAACTGCTCGACGGCGGCCAGGACACTGCCCCACAGTTCGGCCGGGTCTTGCTCGACCCACCCCGGCCGAGGGTAGGACCGCTTAACTGGTACCGAAGCGAAGTCGGTCGTCTCGCCGTCGGCGGACACCAGGACCGCCTTGGTGGCGGTGGTGCCCTGGTCAATGGCGAGGACCGACGACATCACCGCTTCCGGTCCGTCAGCTCCGCAGCGGCCTCACTGATGCCCTGAGCGGTGAGGCCGAAATGCTCCAGTAGCCAAGTGGCGGGCCCCGTAGGAAGAAAACCCGGGAAACCCATGATGCGCATAGGTACTGGGCAACGTGACACCACCGTCTCGGCTACCGCACCACCCAGACCGCCACGAACAGAGTGTTCTTCCACCGTCACGATAGCGCCGGTCTCCTCGGCCGCTGCACGGATTTCATCTATGTCGAGCGGCGTCACCGTCGGCATCGAGACCACCCGGCAGGCGATCCCTCTAGCCGCCAGCAAACGGGCGGCTCCCAGTGCCCGCGCGACCATTGTCCCGTTGGCAACCACCGTCACGTCACTACCCTCGCCCAGACGGCACGCCTTCCCGATCCGGAACTCGTAGTCGTCGGCGTATACCTCGGGGACTCCCATACGGCTCACCCTGACAAAGGCGGGGCCATCGTGCTCGACGGCGGCTCGCACGGCTTGCTCGGTCTCACGAGGGTCAGCAGGTACGAGCACGACCATGTTATCTATCGCTCTTAGCCAGGCAATGTCCTCTATGGAATGGTGCGTCGGGCCAAGCTCGCCGTAGGCAACTCCGGGGCTCATCCCGCAGATTGTCACCCTCGCATTGGTGTAAGCCAGGTCGACTTTGATCTGCTCCAAAGCCCGGGCTGTTACGAAACAACTGGCGGCCGACACAATTGGGCGCTTCCCTTCATTGGCCAGCCCCGCCGCCACGCCCACCAGCGTCTGCTCGGCGATGCCCACGTTGATCAGACGGTCGGGAAAGCGTCGCTTGAACTCGACAAGTTTGCTGGAACCAACCGAGTCGCCGCACAAGACGACGATGCGATCATCGGCTTCGGCCAGCTCTTGGACCGTAGAGGCGAACGCGTCCCTGCAGTCGAACAGCACAGGGCTTGTTGTCACAGTCGTCATGACAGTTCCTCCAATGCCGCTTCCACTTGCGCCGCAGAGGGGATCTTATGGTGCCACTCCACACGGTCCAACATGAACGAGACCGGGTAGCCCTTGTGCGTGTGGGCAATGACGAAGCTGGGCCGGCCGGCAACCACCGGCAACCCCTCAAACAACCTCAACAGCGCTCCGTAGTCGTGGCCGTCGACCTCGGAGACGGCCCAGCCAAAAGCCCTGGCCCGGTCGGCTAGCGGTTCAAGGCGACTCGTCTCCTCGGTAGTCGCGCCCTGCTGCAAGCCGTTCCTGTCCACGATCACCGTAAGGCGTTCTAACCCCCGGTGCGCGGCCACCATGAGGGCTTCCCAGTTCGAACCCTCCTGAAGCTCGCCGTCGCCCACCAGGCAAAAGGTTCGTCGGGCGGAACGGTCCAAGTCCCCCGCGATAGCCATACCCACAGCGATCGGCAGCCCGTGGCCCAAGGTCCCCGTGCTCGCCTCCACCCCAGGAACCTTTCTGGCGTCGGGATGACCGCTCAGGGGCGACAATGGCGTCATGTACTGTTCGAGCAGGGCCGGGCTGAAAAACCCGGCCGCGGCAAGCGTGGCGTAGAGCACCCCCGAGCTGTGGCCCTTGCTCATGACAAAGCGGTCCCGGTCGGCCAGCTTGGGGCGACTCGGGTCGATGTTCAGCACGGCCAAGAGCAGGACCGCAACGATATCAGCCGACGAGAAGTCCCCTCCAATGTGCCCCAGACCGGCAGCTTTGACCATCTGCAGGTCGCGTCGACGGATCGCGCGTGCCGCTTGGCTGAGGAGGCGAGCCCGTTCCTCCGTCGGCAAGCCCGGGTCGACCCGGCCTACGGGTAATGCGTGGCCCGCAATTGCGGTCACTTGGTCCCCTTGGACCGCCCGAACACGACGTCGAACGCGAGCGCCTGCGCACCCAAAGCATCCTGGCGCTCCCGGGCGGCGGCAAGCTCGTCGGGGTCGATCCGGTCGGCGACATCCAGCAGGTCCGAGAGCATGCGGATGCTCGCCCGCGCCGCCTCGACCGGGTCCTCACGGAAGGGGAACTGGTCGAGCTTCCACGGCTTGGACCAACCCGCTCGTTTGAGCCCGAGCAGGAACTCCAAGGTCTCGACCGGGTGCACCGACCCGACAGTCATGTCGTCATCCCAAGACCGGAAGTTATCGTTCAAATCGATGTCGACGAGCCGGCCACGCGACAGGCAAAGCTCAAGCGCCTCAGCCGGCGATTCACCACCGTACATCGAATGCCCGAAATCAATGAGCACGCCCACGTTGTCCAGGCCCATGTCCTCGATAGCGAGCAGCGTGCGCGCCGCGCTCGAGAACAGCATGTGCGTGCGAGGTTCCTTTGGTTTGTACTCAATGGCGAACTTGAGCGCCGGATGTGGGCTGGCCACGTTGCGCATGCCCTCGACAGATAGCTCCCACAGGCGGCGAGGATCGGCCTGTAATGGGTAGTCAAAGCCGTCTTGGCCCGGCCATATCTTCATGTAATCGACACCCAGCTCCAGACCCACGTCGGTCGCGCGAGCGATCAAATCCACAGCTTTCTGGCGTACCTTCGCGTCCGGGTTTGTGAAAGCTCCTCGACAGAACTCACGTGTGTAGATCGCGGGTGTAATCGCCTGTGCTCGTAGGCCTGTATCTTCTAACGCGGACTGCACGGCAGCTAGGGATGTTTCGTCCCCCCAGAACGGGAAGTTCAAGTCGAGCGACTCGATCCCCCCGACCTTGGCGGCAGACCGTATGGCCTCTGGGATCGAGACTGCAGGCCCATAGCCGTCCGACGCAAAACGGTCTACGAATTGACCGAACATCCATATCCCCGCTGAGAAGCTACGATTATCAGGACCAGGGTACATATTATCTCCTTTTGGTGTAAGCAACTCCAATGGCGGCGTGGCGAAAGTCACGTGACAGAGCCAATATTGCAAGGTTCCGCACATCCACAGGTCCACGTTCTGTTCTTCATCCGGTCATCCCTTTAGCGCGCCGGCGGCCATGCCGCGGATGAGGTACCGGCGCGACACGAAGAACAGGATGATCATGGGGATAATGCAGATGAGAGTTCCCGCCTCGAGTTGCGCGTCGTTGGTCTGGGCGAACGTCCCCAGCAGGTTGAAGATCCCCAATGGGAGGGTGTAACTCGACTCATTCGTGAGCAGTGCCAGCGCGATGACGAACTCGTTCCACGTCGACACACCGTCCAGTATCGCGAGCGAGGCAATAGCGGGGACAACCATGGGCATGCAGATACGGGCCCAGACGTAGAGGTCCGAAGCGCCGTCCACACGAGCCGCCTCCAGGAGCTCGCGCGGGATGCTGGCGAAGGCACCGCGCATCACCAGGATTTCGAGGGGTGTCCCAAAGGCGAGGTACGGCAGCAGCAACGACCATACGGACCCGCCGAGGCCGATGTGGCTCACCATCAACAGAAGCGGGTAGAGAGTTATGACTTGGGGTACACCGAGCCCTATCAGGACCAGGACAAATATCGTCTTGCGCGAGCGGAAGCGCATCGTGGCGATGGGATAGGCGGCCAAGGAAGTCAGCAGGATGCCGAGCGGCACCTTGACGACGAGGATTAGCAAGCTGTTGCGGTAGAACTGAGCCAAGTCGGCTTGGGTCCATGCGGAAGAGAAGTTTCCCAAGGTGAAACGCTCAGGGAGGGCGGCGGGACCTCTGGTCATGAGGTCCATGTTGGGCTGAATGGCGCTCACGAGGACGATGAGCAGGGGCGCGGCGAAGATGAGCGCGCCCAAAATGAACAACGCCGTCGACGCCGTCGGTATGAACCACTTCCTCAGGCGTGTTGGCTCGACCCCTGGCGGTGCCGCTCTACCCGTGCGTGATGTTTGACTTCGTGTGCTCTCGAGTCCGTTGGACACCGACATCTTGCTGACAGTCACTCCCCTCTGGTCATCCATAGGACGTAGGGGACAGTTACCATGAGGGCCATTACGGCAAGCAACCACCCTACGGCAGAGCCATAACCGATACGGTGGTACGAGAAGATGTTGGTGTACATCCAGGTCCCCAGTACTTGAGTGTCATTACCGGGCCCGCCCGCAGTTAAGCCGTAGATGATGGCGAACACCTGCAACGCGCTGATGGCTTGGAGCGCAATGATCACGATGTGCATCTGGCGCAGACCAGGGACTGTTATATGCCGGAAAAGGGCCCACCTGCCGCCGCCGTCGACACGCGCCGCCTCGTACAGTTCTGGTTGTATGGTCCCGAGGCCAGCGGTGTAAAGGACGACCGGGAAGCCGACCGATACCCAGATGCCAGCTACGAGCAGGGCGGGGAGTGCCGTGTTGGTGGAACCCAACCAGTCCACTTGAAGAGAGCTGAGCCCGATTTCTCCCAAAAGCGAGTTCAGGAACCCGAACTGGGGGTTGTAGATCCATCCCCAAAGCACGGCGACGCCGATCATCGGCAATACCGCTGGCAAGTACAGTATCGACTGGGCCGGGCCCTTCCACCAGCCGTGGCCCTTCAGCAGGTTAGCCAGCACCAGGCCAAGAGCGGGCGGCACTGTCACCATGACGGCGGCCCAGAGGAGCGTGTTCCTCAGGGCCAAAAGGGAAGTTGGGTCGGAGAAGAGGGTGTCGTAGTTTTGCAGCCCAACGAAATGTTGCGCGCCGACGCCCGACCAGTTCGTAAGACTGTACCAGAGGCTCGTAACCATGGGGACAACAAGGAAGACCGCATATATAAGGACGGCAGGTGCGAGGAAGATATAGGGGACGAGCCCGCGCGTCGTCAGCGCTCCTAGCCGTTGCCGAAATACCCAAGACCCTCTGGGGTGATCGGGAACATCGCCTTCCACTGACCCGGCCGCGACGGCTGATTGCAAAGACAATGACCCTCCTCGAGAAGCGATGGCTCGAAGGCACTACTGTCGTGTTGTCCGCTTGCGGCTCCGCGCAATTACGACTGTCCTGCCCGCCGGTCGTTGCCATGTGACGGCGGGCAGGCGTCGGGTTAGAGTGGGAGCCGCTCGCTGCTATTTCTTGGATGCCGCCGCGAACTTCTGCATCTGAGCGGCGGCGTCCTGTGGGGTCATCTTGTCGCCGCCCACGGCAACCTGGAGGGTGAAGTACTTGTCGATGAGCGCAGGGCTCAGTGCCTCGTCCATGATCAGGTAGCCGCCGTACTTGGCGGCGAAGTTGAAGATTTCGTGGGCCAGAACATCGGCGGTGGTGTTGCCCGCAGGAAGGCCACCGTTGGTGGCAGTGCTCCCTCCATAGAAGTACTTTTGCGACTGGGCGGGCTGAATGAACCAGTTCCAAAAGTCACCTAATGCATCGAGCCGAGCGCCCGTGACGTGGGTGCTGATCAGGTACTGCTGAGCGAAGCCGGCCAGGCGGGCGGGGCCGTGGTCGCCTGGGGGTGGGAACACGCCGAAGTCGGCAAGGTCCGCGCCGGCCGAAGTGATGTTCAGCGTGCCCCAGGGCCCTTGGAGCTGCTGGGCGCACTTGGCGGCGGTGAAGAGAGCCACCGAGTCGTTCGGGTTTGTCCCGATCCAGCCCTTTTCCAGCCATCCCTGGTCGGACCACTTCTTGAACAGGCTGAACGCGTCCACGACTTCGGGAACGTTCCAGCTCGTTTGGAGCGCCAACAACTGGTCGTGGAGCTTGGGTCCGGCGGTAACCTCCAAGAGGTGCTCGAAGAGGCGCATGACGTCCCAGCCGTCTATTGCGGCTTCGCCAGCAGGGGTGACGCCGGCCTTGAGCAGCTTGCCGTTGACAGTCTCCCACTCGTCATAGGTGGTTGGTACCGCGACATCCGCCTTAGCGAACAGCTTCTTGTTGTACCAAACAGGGACCGTGTTGAGAGCAGTCGGGACCCCGTACGGTTTGCCGCCCACGCTGCAATAGTGGACAGCAAGGGGGTTGAGGAGCTTGTTCCAGCCGTATTTCGCGTACCATGCCGTGAGAGGCTGTACAGCTCCCTCGGTGACGAAGGGCGCGGCCAGGCTCCCGACCCAGTCTTCGAACAGGTCAGGCGGGGTGCCCGAACTGAGGAGGCTCTGGATCTTCGATGGGTAAAGGGTCGCCCCTGAGCCGGCCAAAGTAGAAATTTTAAGGGTGATCTGCGATTTTCCTAGCTTGTTGTAGGCCGCCTCGTACTGCTTCACCTGCGCTACTTCGGGAGCCCCATCGAAACTCCACAAGTTGTAGGAATAGGAGCCGGCGGCCTCCGCCAGTCTCCGCGAAGCGGCGCCATCGCTTTCCCGCAGGCCAGTACGGGCCAGGGAGGGTAAGACGACGGCACTGGCGGCAGCCCCGGCGCCATAGCGCAAGAAACTACGTCTCGACATATCTGAGCTCGGCATTCTTAACCCACTTTCATTCTTTCTGCCCTAGTCGGGCGCGGTTCGACCCCATACGTGGACTCTACTGCATAAATATTCAGTTACAGATAAACATCCAGACGCCGACATTTTAGGGCGGTCTCTGGCGATGGTCAAGTCACACGGTCTCAAGCCCTTTCACCGACCTCGCGTGCGCCCGGTTTGTCGAAAAAGATGGCCCGGCCCCCTGTTCTTGGGCATGACGCTCCCACGGAAGCCAACCGCCCATGGTTAGGCCCACCACTACCTGTCCCTCCGTGCCCCTGGCCATCTGGCCCGTGGCCCAGACCACCGCCCAGTGCCAGCGGGCCGGGCGTTACTTGCCCGCCTGCGCCCAGCACCCGGGCAAGATGCTCCCCGAACTGGCCCGGCGCATCATCACCGAGTACTCGGCCCCGGGCCAGCTCGTCGTCGACCCTCTGGCCGGGACCGGCACCAGCGTCGTCGAGGCCGCCTTGCTGGGCCGGCGCGCCATCGGCGTCGAGCTCGAGCGGCGCTGGGCCACCCTGGCCGACGCCAACCTCGACCACATCCTGGAGCCCAGCCAGCGCCACCTGGCTGAGGTCCGCCACGGTGATGCCCGGTGCCTGCCCGAACTGCTCGGTGAGCGGGCCGGCCAGGTCGACCTGGCCGTCACCTCGCCGCCCTACGGCTGCGACGTCGGCAACTTGGACCGCGCCGCATGGGGCGCTGGGGGCGGCCTATGCCCTACCCGGGCGCGGAACTACTCCCCCGAGCGGGCCAACCTGGGCCACGCCCGGGGCGCCGCCTACGAGTCGGCCATAGCCGAGGTGTACGCCGCCTGCCGTACTGTGCTCCGCCCCGGCGGCCGGCTGGTGGTGGTCACCAAGAACACCCGGCGCCAGGGCCGAACCTTCGACTTGGCCGGCCTCACTGTCGCCCTCGCCACCGGGGCAGGCTTTTCCTACCTCGGCCACGTCATCGCCCTGCACGCCGCCGTGCGCGATGGCGACCTCGTGGCCCGGCCTTCGTACTGGCAGCTCACCCAGGTCCGCCACACCCGCGCCCGGGGCGAGCCCGCCCACCTGGTAGCCCACGAGGACGTGACTGCGTTCCTCGTACTCAATCCGGGAGCGGACAGTGCCCGCTGACAGCTGGCGGGGGGCCTATGGCGGGCCCGGCGGCGGCCATCGTCGCTGTCGCCGCCGTCGAGCGCGTCCACGGCCCGGCCGCCCTCGTCCACCATCCGGCGCCCGGGCTATTACGGCCTTTGCTGACAGGGACGTTGACCCGTCACGGCGCGCAGCCCAGCCCGTGGCGCCAAGATCTCAGGGTTGACCTCAGCCCCGCCCCACCTCCGCGACCGAAACCGGGGCTCCGTCCCTTCCCTTGTCAGCGACGGATCCGGCGGCCTCGGCGATTACCGCGTTTCACCCTTCGTTGGCGCGCTCGAATACAGCATCGGCTATCTGCACCGTTCTGGCGGCCAACTCGTCGATACGAGTGCCGTCGAAGTCTCGGACGGAGCTTCGCACGCGATTGCCAAACACCCCCGACAGGCGAGCCGGCACACCCTGTCGACCCTGCAGGGCGCCCATCACGCTCCCGACGGTGGCGGCGTCAGAGTCCGTATCGCGGCCACCCCTGATTGTCAGGGCAACGCTGGTAACGAAGTCACCAGCGCCCCAGAGCAACCCAAGGCTGATCAGGGCAGCGTTGTTCACCGTGTGTACCCAGTTGTAGTGTCCCAAAGACTCCTCAAACCAAGCCATTGCCGCTGCAACAGGTGCCCTCTCTCGGTACAGGTGTAGGACGTTCCGCTGGGACTCGTACAGGCGGCTGGACCTCGGGACGTACCCTAAGGCTGTCTCTAAGGCTTGCGAGGCTGTGTCAGACACCAGTGCAGCAGCGATCAACGCGGCGGCCCACATTTCCCCGTAGATGCCATTTGACACATGTGACAACCTCGCATCGACCAAAGCCATACGGGCCGCCGCCGCCGGGTTGCCCGGGTTCGTATAGCCAAAAATGTCACCGCGGATCAGAGCTCCGATCCATTCCCGGTAGGGGTTCTCAACCACCGCCGTCTGCGGTATCGCGATACCTCTCACCAGGTTCCGGTAGGCGGCCCGTTCGGCCGTGAATGTCTGTGTGAAGGGCAATCGGTCGAGCCACTCCTTCGCAATGTTCGTCGTGCTCAAGCTGGGCCCATAAAGCTCAAGCGTGTGCAGCCCCAAGATGGTCCAGTCAATGTCGTCGTCACGAGGGACACTTTCGAAGTGGCCGGTCGTGGCGTAAGGAGCGGACTCGTGAAGGCGGTCAACGCCGGCAGGGAGCTTGTCCAACAGGGGCAGGAAACCAACCTGCGGCCAGTCCGGGACAGCGTCGAGGTACCTGTTGATCTGGACCGGCGTCAGGCCCTCGACAGGCTTACCCATCGTGCAACCGACGCAGCGCCCTAGCCACGCGCCGTGGATACGGTCAGCAACCGAAGAGCCCGAGGTAGGTCGTCCAGGCTCCGGTTGCAGCGCCGCCAGGATCCCTGGCTCCTCAGTCGGCTCGTCGTACTTCCATCCCTCGCCTCGGACAAGCCCGGCCAGCTGTTCACGGATGCCGACAAGGGCGGACAGATCTGACTGAGCCGCTGCGGCCAGCGCCTGTTGCAGAAGGTCCTCTGCTGGAAATCCGCTGCTCACCATCTGTTCCGCTTCGTCGGGGACCAGGTCGCGGGGGTCTAGAACATCATGCACGGCGAATACCTCCTAGAGGACTCCGATATCTCCGGGTGAGTGGCCGTTCCAGGCCAATCGGAGCCGCCCATCTGCGGGACGGTTCCGGACGAGGAACGACGGACAACAAGAAGTGGATCGACCTCATGTCGGCGAGGCGGCGGACTACCACCTCTCAACCGTGCATCTAGGAGCCGTACCACTTGTGCGAAAGTCCCGAGAAAGGGCGGTGACCCTTCAGTCGCCGAGCCGTCCGCCCTCGGGCTGCCAATGGACGGCTCGGTCGCCCAGGCCGTGGTCGCTCGGACCGTGGGCTCACGCCCGCGCACCGGCACAGAGGCGGCCGACCTTCGCCCTCAGTGCGTAGCCGAGGTGCTGCACCATGCCCCGAGCCGCCACTACGTCTACCTCCGCAGCCCGGCGCAGGTGCGCTCATTGCTGGCCCGGGCCCGAATCGCGTTCTCGGGTACGCGGGCGTGGCGCCTGACGGCGCTCCCCGGCAGGCACGTTTCGTCGATGCTCTTCTCAGCTGGCGCAAAGCCGCACGCTATTGAGCCTCGAAAAGATCGAGGTGGTCGACTCGTAAGTAGAACCGAACGTTAACATTAAGGTCAACTTCGGCTAGACGCAATCAGCTCGGCGTACCACCGACCGCTTTGCTTGATAATTCGACGTTGCGTCCCGTAATCAACAAACACCAAGCCAAACCGTACTGAGTAACCTTTCTCCCATTCCAAATTATCAAGCAGTGACCACACAAATATGCCCCGGAGGTCTACTCCGTTCTCTACCGCACGCGCTGCACTACGAAATGCCTCTTGTAGGTAGGCGACCCGGTCGGGATCGTTGACTACCCCTTCCGGGTTCACGTAGTCAGCGGAGCTGTAACCCACCTCCGTTATGTAGATCGGGATTTCCGTGTACTCTCGGCGGACCCGCTCCAGCATCCGCCCAAGGTTGGCAGGATGGGGGGCCAGACCGGCCGTATTGTGGGGGCCCTCTGGCATTACCATCCGTGCACGCAGCCAGGGCACCTCGGAGTCAGCCTTGCCGAGCGCAGTTATGTAAAAGTTCAGCCCGAGAAAGTCGAGCGGTGAGGAGATCACAGAAAGGTCGCCGTCACGCACAACGCTGGGGTCCTTTAGGACCGGGAGCACGTCCATCATGTCGTCTGGGTACCGGCCCTTGAACACCGGGTCAAGGAACACTCGGTTCTGTTCACCGTCGAACAACAGAGCGGCGCGCTCATCTCGCGGGTCGGTAGACCACGGGTCGATCCACGCTGTCGAGAGGGTTAGGCCCACTTCCACGCCTTTCATGCCCAAGGAACGGATAGCTCCCAGCCCGAGGCCGTGTGCTAACAGCATGTGATGTGACACTTTGCCCGCACTCACGTAGTCGGCCACGCCTGGAGCGTGGTCGCCTCGAGCGTAACCCACAAATGCGGCCGTCCAAGGCTCGTTGAGGGTAAGCCAGAGCCGCACGCGATCGCCGAGGCGCCCGACGACCTCAGCGGCGTAGTCGGCAAACCTAGCCGACGTGTCTCGTGCCAGCCAGCCGCCCTTTTCTTCCAACGCCTGGGGCAGGTCCCAGTGGTACAGTGTGACCATGGGCGTGATGCCCGCGGCCAAGAGCGCATCAACCACCCGGGAATAGTGGTCCAACCCCTTGTGGTTCACCGGCCCTGCGCCCTCAGGGAAAACGCGTGGCCATGAAATCGAGAACCGGTAGGCATTGAGGTTCATCGCGCGCATCATGGCGATGTCATCGGGGTACAGGTGGTAATGATCGGCGGCGATGTCCCCGGTGTCGCCATGCACACTGCGCCCAGGAGTGTGCATGAACACGTCCCAGATGGACTGGCCTTTGCCATCCTCGAGGGCTGCGCCCTCCACTTGGTAAGCGGCAGTCGCAGCTCCCCACAAAAACTCCTGCGGTCGCTTGAATACGAAGCTCAAGACTTCCTCCTAAATGCTCGCCAGACGCTCAGTTGAGCGCGCCTGGCCGTGACGTCGATACTAACCGCTACGATCAAGATGAGCCCAGTCACGATGGTCTGAATGGCCGCGGATTCGCCGACGAGGTCGAGCCCATTCGTTACTGCGCCAATAACCAGTGCTCCCAGAAGTGCCCCGGCCGGCCGGCCCCGGCCACCAAATAGGCTTGTACCGCCGATAACGGCCGCCGCAATTGCGTCAAGAGTGGTGTTCCCTCCTCCCGAAGTTACAGACGCGGCCATACCCCGGGATGCATCGATGATGCCCCCAAGGGCTGCCAACGTACCGACGAAGACGAACACTGAGACCCGTAAAGCACCAATTTTGATACCGGCGCGACGGGCGCCTTCGGGGTTCCCCCCAACGGCGTACATGTGCGTACCAAAAGGCGTCGAGCTGATCATCACGCCGAAGCCCACCGTGACCACGACGATCAGGCTTAGCAATACCGGGGTCCCCAGGAACCGGTTGAGGAGCAGAGGAGTCCCAAGCGCAAACATCGCAACGGCCACGATGCGTCCCACGGCCACTGGCACGCCCGTTGTGTCGTAGCCGTTTCGAGATCTCATGACGTGCATCGCAACGGTGTAAGCGGCGTAACCGAGCACAACTACCGCTCCTCCGACGACGCCCACAACGTGCGACATAACAGTTGACGAAATGTCCGAGACAAAGGTATCGCTTATCGCGATCGCTCCCTGGTTCCCGAGCACGAGGAACTGGCACCCTTGCCATACGAGCAGCCCAGTCAATGTGACGATGAACGCAGGGACCCGTACTAAAACGACCCACAGGCCCTGGGCAGCTCCGATGCCCGCGCCAAGAGCCAGGCTGGCAAGTATTGCCCAACCGGCTGGCCACCCATGGTTGGTTATCAACAAGGCTAGTACTGCACCCGTGAAACCACTTACAGAGCCGATCGAAAGGTCGATCTCCGCGATCAGCAGCACGAGCATGGCGCCTAGGGCGTACATCGACAGCGATGCGAACTGCAATGTCAGGTAGTAAAGGTTCCTGGTCGAAAGGAAGTTGGAGTTCTCCAGCTGGAAGAACACCGCGATGATGACCAGGGCTGTCACAACCGGGAGGGTGCCAAGCTCTCCTCTGCTCAGCCGCGGCGCGGCCCGACGAAAGAGGCCCTCTGTGGGCTGTCTGGCCCCCATCCCGTGGGCCGACGGAGCACCGCTGCCTTCGGCAGAAGTGGATGCGCTTACCATGTCGCAGGCCCCCTGGACACTGTGCCGCTGTCGAAAATGGTGTCTGTACCGGTAATTGCGGCCACCACTTGGTTCGGGGTCGCTTCTTTGGGTTCAAAGATCCCCGCCACCCGGCCCAAGCGGAGGACCACTATGCGGTCTGCTAGGGCGAAGACGTCAGCGAGGTTGTGGGACACAACGAGCACCCCTAAGCCCCGTTCACGCAACCGGCGGATCAATGAATGGACCATGGCCTGCTGCTGCACACCAAGAGCTGCTGTTGGCTCGTCAAAAAGCACAGCGCTCGACCCCCAGAGGATGGCTCGGCCCACGGCCACGGCCTGGCGCTGACCGCCCGAAAGGTCGCTTACCGGGGTGGTCAACGACGGGAGCGAGATAGCCAACTGGTCAAAGACTTTACGCCCTTCAACGCTCATCTTCCCTCGTGCCAGGAACCGGGCGATCAACCGGGGCTTCGGGACGCGCAGCTCCCGCCCGAGGTACAAGTTGGCCAGGATGTCGAGGTTGTTGCAGAGGGCCAGATCCTGGTAGACGGTCGCTACGCCTGCATCTACGGCGTCTTGCGGGCTGTTCAGGTGCACGCGATGACCATTGACCAAGATCTCGCCGCTATCGAGTTGGTGGACGCCGGCAATTGCCTTCACAATCGTCGATTTCCCGGCCCCGTTGTCACCTACCAGCGCGACTACCTCGCCGCCTCTCACCTGTAAGTCAACGCCTTGCAGTGCCGTCACTGCGCCGTAGGACTTGCTAACGTTGCGCAGCTGCAGGAGGGGAGGACCAGCGTCCTCCCCTCCCACGGCGTCGGCTCGTTGAGAGCTCAGAGAGGACACTTGCCCGGGTAGCCCTTGCAGACGGCTGCAATGGTCGTGTAGCCCGACTTGATGGCGAGCTGGACCAGGTTCGACCTGGTCAGCACCTGGGGCGCGAACAGGGTCGAAGGCACGTTGGCGACCCCATTGTTGACCATTGTCGTGCGGGGCACAGGTTTGCCTTCCACGAGGTCCAGTGTTGCCTTCGCCGCCGCGGTCGCCTCCCAGTCGAAGTTCTTGAATATGCTCATCGACTGGTAACCGAGCAGGATGTCCTGCAGGTTGACGTCCGTGGAGTCCTGTCCGGTGACGACCACCTTCCCGGCCAGGTTCTGCTCTTTCAGCGCAGCAATGACCCCTGTTGCTAGGCCGTCGTTGGCAACGACGATGCCTTTGACGTTGTCATGGAGCTTGGTTAGGGCTTCCTCAGTTTCGGTCTGGGCCGTGGTTGGCGACCAGGCAAGTGTGTCTGCTTCGTAGCCGACGACGATCTTGTGCGCCTTGATGAGGGGGTTGAGGACGTTGTACGCACCGATCTTGAAGTCTATGCACGACGAGCAGAACTGCTGGCCCTCGATCACGGCAATCGTGGACCCAACAGGAACATGCGAAATGACGTACTGGGCCTGCTCTTCGCCGACCTTGACGGCGTCAAACGACACGAAGTACTGGACGTCGGCCTTTTCGGTCATCCCGTCGTAAGCGATCACGGGGATGTGGAGCTTGTTCGCCTGGGCGATAACGGGGTTCATCGTTTCGGAGTCAATGGGATTAATAACGAGGACCTTGGCCCCATCGGTGATGGCAGACTCGCCCTGGCTCACTTGTAGCCCCGTATCGCCATTTGCGCTGTTCGAGGTTACCGTCGCGTTCGGGTCGATCGCAGCCAAAGCCCGTTTGAAGTCCGGGAGGTCAAAGTTCTCCCAACGGGTGGAGCATGTGTAACAGGGGACCGAGTACCAGACTGTGAATTTTGGCCCGCCTGCGGTAGCTGCCTGGCGGCCAGGTGGGCTGGCGACGGCTACCGAAGCGGTCGCAAGGACGAGCGCTAACACAGTACTTATTGATAGGGCGACACGTTTCATGTTGTTCCTTTCTGGGAAGATTGCTTTTTTGGCTAGGTGCGCGTGGCACGACATGTTTGAGGTACCAGGTCATCACCACAAAGCCGAGGGTAGGGCCTGCGGTACTACGACGGTCTCCCTCCTTCCTTAGTCATTCGGCCTCCATTAGTCATCGGGCCTACCTCCGCCCTCGCGTTCCTGACCCCCGAGGGCACGTCTTGTTTGCTCTGACATAAGAGAGCTGCTGGTCCGGGACGCTACAGGTGTGCCGTTTATCGTGACAACACCGGCGATCGGCTGGTTCCCGACGACAACTACATCGAGCCTCGGCAAGCCCGGCGGGGTGCTTATAGCTACGCCCCCGTCCGATGTGGGTTCGACCGATATGGCTGCTTCGCCGTAGCTTGTGACCACCAGGCGGACCGCCCGGGGTGGTGACGACCTCGTGGTTGTCAAGGTGACGGTGAGGTTGTCGTACCGGCCGTCGCCGATGCGTTGCCGGGGCTCGGTCAATAGCAGGCTACTGCCCGCACGCAGCCACAGCGGAGCGACATCTGTCGGCAAGCTGACCTCTTGGAACCCGGCCTGGGCCACTTGGCCGTTGCGGTAGTGGGCCCACTGCCCGGGCGGGAACCAAACGGGTCGGCTGCCCCCGCTGCGGTAAAACGGCGCCACCAACAGGTCTGGGCCGAGGAGGTACTGGAGGTCAGCTGCTTGCGCGACAGGGTCGTCTGGGTACTCGTACACCATCGGCCGCATGATGGGCACGCCGCTTCGCACGTACTCGGCGGCAGCCGCATAGAGGTAGGGGTGAAGGGCGTAGCGAAGTTGTAGCATGGCACGCACAGCCGCAAGTGCCCCCTCGCCATAGTCCCATGGAAAGCGCGTGGTCGTGCCATGGAAACGAGCCAGCGGCGAGAGGAGCCCGAACTGTGCCCACCGGACGTAGAGCTCTTGGCTCGGTCGGCCATGGAAACCGCCTATGTCGTGGCTCCAAAAACTGTGGCCGGAGAGGGCCATCGACAGGCCCGCTCGGAGCGTCGACGCCATGTCCTGCCAGGTCGAGTTCGGGTCGCCGGCCCACTGCCCGACGTGGCGCTGGCCGCCCGCCCAGGTCGAACGGCCCCACACCACGGGGTGCTCTATCCCATGGTCCCGCATCACCGACGTGACCAGGTCGTTGTAGATCAAGCTGTAGGCATTGTGCAGTCGCTCACCTCTAAGGCCATTGTCCGCGACTACCTCGAGGGGTATGGCCTCACCAAAGTCGGTCTTGAAGATCTCAGCTCCGTCCGATAGCCGCTCGGCCAACCGCTTGGCCCACCAAGCGCGGGCCGCCGGTTTGGTCACGTCGATGACAGCGACCTCCGGGTGGTAGTCGCCCCAGAGCTTGCCGACATAAGTGGTGCCATCTGTGCGCTTTAGGAAATACCCGGCGTCGTCTGCTTCTCTGAACAAGGGGCTTTCGGGGCCGATGTAAGAGTTGATCCACAGGCACGGTTTTAGGCCCGCCTTCCGCACTGAACTGAGCATGCCAGCTGGGTCCTTGAACCGGCTGCCATCCCAGAGCAAGTCGGACCAGTTGCCGAACTTCTGCCAGTGTGCGTCAAGGTGCAGCACGTCGCACGGCAAGCCTTCCGCGCCGAGGCGTTCGACCAGCGCCACTACGTCATCTTCAGAGAAGGGCAGGAAGCCCGTCGATACCCACGCTCCTAATGCCCACGCGGGCGGGAGCTCTGGCCCACCGACGAGGTCCTGGTACTGCGCCAGGCACTGGCGCGGGCTGCCGAAGACGAGGTAATAGTCGAGGACCTCGTCCGGGACAAGCAGGGACCAAAAAGCCTGGCTGGAGTGACAGCAGTCGAAGTTGACGTTGGTAGTGCTGTCGACGAAGCACCCGTAGCCCCGGCTGGACAGCATAAAAGGTACGTTCTTATAGCTCTGGGCACTCTGGGCGCCCAGAGCGTCTTGGTTCCAGCAGGAAACCAGCTGGCCCCGCTTGTTGAAACCCGTAAACCTTTCGCCTAAGCCCCAAAAGTGCTCGTCGGGTTCCGCCACGAAACTGTCGTGGTAAAGGGGGCTCCCGGACCTCAGTAAGGTGAGCCCGAGCGGGAGAGAGACCAACCGGTCGCTTGCGTCTTCGGTCGTATGGTCTTGGTCGAGGCGGAGGCTTCCCGAAGTCACAGTGATCCCGAACGGGCGCAGTCGCACCCCGACATTTACTCTGCTGCCTGCAATGGTCACGCTTTCGGGGGACACAGTCACCTGGGCACGAGATGGCCCTAAATTGCGCGCCAGCACAAGCCGCATTTCTTCTGCGATGCCCTCGGCCCGGACTCGGCAGCGCAGGGTCTCGCTCTTGCCGACCAGCTGCAGGAGCACAGAAGCAACCGTTCCACCCCCGGTGGACGCTTCCAACAGCACGCCGCCCTCCAGTTGCCTCACCACGCGCGCCTCAACAATGCCTTGCACCACCCGAGGCTCGCTCGGTTCCATAACAGGGGATGGGACGTAGAAATATCGTTCGTCCCTCAGGCTCAGACCGTTAAGCACCGGCTTGGCTCTCCCTCGGCTGACGGCCACTAGATGACATTTGACAGTTCCTTCCTCGACGACTCGCTCAGGCTTTCACGGCCGCTCTGGATCGGTGGACGGAAGAGCTCGCCGATCATGGCGCAGGCTGCACCTCGCGCCCAGATGAACTCGTCCACCGGCTCGGTGACGATACGCAAGCGTGCTCCAATGCCCCGGACGAGAGCATGGCCCAATGACTCGCGCATAGCGTCGAGGCGCAGCGGGCCCGCCGCCAGTCCTTCACCGGTAATTATCAACAGGCGTGGGTTGAGGACATTGGCGATCGCGGCAAGGGCAAGGCCCAGTGCCGAACCAGCTTGGGTCAAAGCTCTGATAGAAGAGGGATCCCCAGCCTCGGCCGCCTCCCGCACTGCCTCCAGAGTTATCCCTTCACGCGGTAACTTCAGCAAAGGGCTCTCGGGCCCCGCGTCGTCGACTGCTTCTCGCAGGACGGCGTAGTCGGCTGTCGCGGCCTCGAGGCAGCCGATGCGGCCGCACCGGCACCGGGCTGTGATACCGGGGACGGTTACATGACCGAACTCGCCGGCGGCCCCATCTGAACCACGGTAGAGCGCGCCGTTGACAACGATGCCAATCCCGACGCCCCGCCCAGCGATGACGACTAGGAAATTGTCCACACCGCGGCCATGCCCAAACCACAGCTCTGCCACAGCGAGGGTCTTCACGTCGTTCTCGACTAGCACCGGGTACCCGAGCCGTTTGGACAGCGGAGCGGCGACCGCTACGTTCTCCCAGCCAAAGATCGGTGAGTACAAGCAGACTCCTCCGTCGAACACCCCCCCGATCCCGATCCCGACACCAAGCACCTTCGTACGGTTGACTTTGGCCCGGCGTATCGAGCTCCTCACGGCGGCGCAGATGGCGGCCAAGACTGGGGACGGCTCAATGAAAACCGTCCCATCTGGAGCCTCAGGAGAACCGGGTACGACGGGGGGAAGACCTCCAGGGAGCGGCCCCGAGTCCCGATAGAGGACCTTACCGTGCAGGTCCGTGACGACCACGATGATGGAATCGCTCATTAGCCGCACACCGATGACGTAGTTCCGGGAGCTGTCTAGCTCCAGCACAACCGGTGGCCGGCCACGGTCAAGCTTGCCCGGGCCTACCTCGACCACTAGCCCCGAATCGATCAACGCCGCCGTCATGCCCGACACTGTCGTCGCGCTCAGACCCGTGTCCCTGGCGATGTCTGCTCGAGAGGCCCGACCCCTGTTCCGGAGCGCGTGGAGTACCAGGTTGCGGTTCATGTCTGCCATCAACTGGCGGTCGCCTCGGCGCACCTGGACATTTTGTTGGTCCACTGGCGGAAGTATATGCAGAGAGTCCGACCAGGTCAAGGTTGTCCGCGCCGCATCTGTTTCAGTACCTGGGGGGTCATAGCCTTCCGACTGTCCCGCAGCCCTGCTGGGCGTTCGCTCGGTGATTCCCGCAGTTCGCGGCAGGCTCCACCTTGACCCCCAGCATGACGAACGAGCCACCACCGCCCCGCCGTCCGAGACGGCACGGCTGCGAAGCCCGACGCGTCCCGACCAGGCGATTTGGGGAGCTTAGGGCCGTCGCGACAAGAGGGGCGGCAGGTTCTGCCCAGAGGACGGCCAGGCGCCTGGTCGGCCTAACGAGGGCGGTGCCACCCCTTCGTCCACGACGACGGGCTGGGCGGCGCGACGGCCAGTGCCGGTGGCGGTCGATCCCTACGCCGCTCACGACGGACAGCTGACCCGGGAGGGGCCGGTAGAAAACCCCGAAGGTGCTGGCTAGAGAGCGGCGAGGGCGGGTTCGTGGAACGTCGGTGGGCTGTTTCCGGAACGTGGGCTCGGGCGTAGCGGGAAGAGAAGGTCGTCGTTGTTCGTTTCGTCGCTCGTGTCGTTCGGTCGTGTCGGGATGATCACGAAAGGCCTTGACCTGGGCTTTCGGCTGGCCTGCCGATGCGGTTTCACGGGCTAAGCGCGGGTCGCTCCGCAACGCCGACGTAGAGCGTGTCCACCTTTGTCCAGTGATGTCCACCTTCAGCTAGGTGGCAAATAGCACAGCGTGTACCGGCTGGGGCTCTGCATGATTTCCGTGTGTGGTGCATCATGCACCCTTACAGTTCGCCAGTTATTACTATCATATGGGCCCTCATCGGCATCGATGCAATCAAAAGGACATTCAAATGAAGTGGCTTCTCAAGAAGATCCACGAAGGATAAAAGCGTCAAGCGGACACCGCGGCCCGCGAAGCAGGATCGCCGTCCCGGACGTTGGTCCCGTCCTCGGAACTGGGGGTTAGTGCCGAGTGGCGCAGCCGGTGGAAGCTCCAGTCGGTGTGCTCGCGGAACAGATAGCAGCGCGCCGGCAGACAGGCGAGCCCGGCCGGAGCCGGATCATGGTCAAGTGCCGGTCACACGAACGATCGTCGGCCACTACCGCACGACCAAAAGCGACCTATACTTGGGCGTTGATCGCAAGCTCTGGCCAGTGACGGTCGAGAGTGACTGTGACGGGCTCGAATATCGCTTTTGCGTTGAATACACGAAAGGGCGAGGCGACCGGCACGTTAATGCTCTTCTGCCATCGCTGCAGCGATGCCTTGAACGTCCTCGAGTAGGTGTGGGCTTGACTGGGTGAGATCGAGCGCCCAGGTGCGGGAGGGCGACTGGGAGAGTTATAACGAGAAGTTGTGGATGCTCGACCTGCTCAAGGCAGTGACGTACCCTCCAAGTTGAACCACCAACGAGCCTGCCGGGTGAGACCGGCGGGGAGGAGTACGCCAATGTTGAAGTTA
>Ga0182030_10004760_pt1 | contig 29001 bp, 34 predicted proteins | sample 812S3MmetaG_FD_121299 | JGI IMG/M metagenome (GOLD analysis project Ga0182030, IMG submission 121299) | Permafrost microbial communities from Stordalen Mire, Sweden - 812S3M metaG (Illumina Assembly) | ecosystem: Environmental > Terrestrial > Soil > Wetlands > Permafrost | place: Sweden...
CGAAGCTCGCGAGGGATTGGCCCGGCTCGACCAGGCGCTGGCGGTCGCCGACAAGTACTACGTCGGGGGTTAGTCGCCGACTGGCGTCGCAGTGAATTGCAGCCGACGTGAAATGGTGCCCCCGGCAGGACTCGAACCTGCGCACATGGTTTAGGAAACCAATGCTCTATCCACCTGAGCTACGGGAGCGTAAGCCTTTTGCCAATCTTGATCCGATTTTGCTCCAATTCTGCTCCAATTTTCAGTAGGTTCAAGAAATGGCTTCGCGGCGCTCCCATGGTACCGGCTCACTCGTTGAACGGCCGGTTGGTAGCGGTAAGTGGATGTTCCGTTACGCGGTCGGCGTCGATCCGACTACCGGGAAGTGGCGTCGTCGGACTGCAACAATCACGGCAAAGAACAAGAGTGCCGCCCAAGCGCAGGCGCGAAAAATCCTCGCCGAGGCCAGTGAACCCGCCGACCGAACTTCCCAGACGTTGGACCAGTTGCTCTCGGAGTGGATGACATTCCAGAAAGGTCGTGGCCGCTCACCAACCACGCTTCGCGGTTATCAAAGCGTGATCGATAACCACATCAAAGCCTCGTTGGGCAGCGTAAGGATTGGCGACCTCTCGGCTCATCAACTTGACTCTCTCTACGAAAATGCTCTCGCGCCGGGAAAAGCCCGAGGACAATCAGAAACATTCACAACGTGATTTCGGCAGCACTGAACCAAGCGACTCGATGGGGATGGCTTGAAAAGAACCCAGCCCTGCGAGCCACCCTTCCCGAAGCAAGACCTTTAAAGATCAACTCGCCATCGCCAGAAGAAGCTCGACAACTGATCTCAACGTGTCACGCCAAAAATGAACTTCTTGGGGCGTTCGTGTTCATCGCCGCAGTCACAGGATGTCGACGTGGTGAAGTGGCCGCCCTACGGTGGCGATCACTTCAAAAGGACCTACTGATCATCGACCAAAGCGCCTACGCGGTCAAGGGAGAAATAGGCACCAAGTCGACGAAGTCGGGCAGAGAACGCGTCGTTCACTTGGACCAAACCGTGCAGGACTGGTTCGCGTACTGGCGGAATCGCTGCGAAGAGAACGCAGAGAATTGGGGCGTAGAACTCAATTCAGATTCATTCGTCCTTTCGCCCGTGCCCGATGGCTCACTATTCGTGAGTCTCGATTCGATGTCTCGTAATGTCCGCAAAGTTGCCAATCAACTTGGGATGAAGTCAATCCACCTTCATTCGCTGCGCCATTTCGCCGCTACCGAGTTGCTTGCGGGTGGCATCTCTCCACACGACGCGGCCGAGATGCTGGGTCACGCAGATCCCGCATTGACCTTAAGGGTGTACGCCCACGCATCCACTGAGAGACAGAAGGTTGCTGCCGGAATTCTCGCGGGAGCTCTCGAGGCCCCGCGGCAGGACAGCATCACGTGAGGTTATTGGGTTCGACGTATTGAACCAAATCGATGACACGAATCAACCAGCGCGCACCGTGCTTTCTGCCGGGAATCTCACCACTCTTGAGCCGTTCCCGCACTGTATAAGCGCTGACTCCGAGGTACTCGGCGGCGGCTTCTGGCGACATTAATTGTGGCAGAGGCATTGCTGTTACCGGAAGAGCCACGTTAATCACCATCTTCAACGGAAGCGATCTGATGGGACGATGACTTCCGCGCTTCGACAGACAGCTGGTGGAGAAACTCTGCAATGGACGCGGCGCGAGGATCGTCGTATCCGCGTCCGTCGTAGCGAAAGGTGCCTGCGATGGGGTCGTCGGAGCGTGGCCCCGCCATGTACTCGGCCCTAGCGTCGCGAAGATCCTGAAAACGAGTGGAGTAGTGCCGAGACTTAGTAATCAATTGTCCGCGTACGCCGAAGGCGTGTGCGTGATGTCGCAGGTTCATTGACGCGAGAGATGGCTCGAGTGCCAGATCCCACGTGGTGAGCGCTAGTCGCCGGAGATGAGGAGCGACGTCGAGCTTGAGTATTTCGTCACGCGAGTGGAAGCGTCGTGCGAAGTCGAGTGAGCCGTCCGTCGTCTTGGTCGCGTACTTAGCCACGTAGGCGGCGATGCGCAAATCGTCACGATCCAGGGACGAGGCGTCGGCAATTCGATGTTGTTGACCCCACCGGACTCTGCCGTGTGTTGTGGCAAGCGAGAACTCTTTCACCACGCTCGAGATCACGTGGGTCAGGAGGGTCGTGCTCAGAAAAGACGGTGGAGAGTTGAAGGGTTCGTCTGGACCATCTGCGCGCAGAACGATGTGAAAGTGCACTACGCCCCGTCGCTGAAACTCGGCCACCTTGAGATAACTGAGTCGCAGGTGGTGATTGAGCTCTTCGAAACTGATGTTGAGTGAGACGGCCAGACGACGCCGGATCTGCTCGAACGTTCGATTCCAGAGCCGGGAGGACTCCGCGTTCCAGAGAACCGCGCCCCGGAAGTCGTAGCACTGGGTGCAGAGCGGACTTCCAATCAGTGCATCACCGTCTTCGTGGCATTGCGAACAGGCCATCGCCCGACCGTGACGACACGAGCGCCGAGATCCGGGCTGACAGGAGCCATCCTTTCTACGCGTGTGCACGGTTCCAAAGGAGGGGGCCGTCAGGGTGATAAAGAGTCGAGGATGAGTGTTCACCGACTCCGGTACTCCCTTCCCGCCCATGAGGCCGGTCGAGACAACAATCCAGGCGTCCGCTTTATACAGGTACGAGCACGCTGGACAGAGAACGGCGCGCCGGTCCTTGCAGGCGACCAGCAATTGTCGCTGGCTCACTTGGCCGGTCGCGGAGTTGACAAACTCTCCATTTAGGCGAATCGGGTGGGTGCAGCCGCCGGCCATTTTGATCTCTTTCACTAACTCGACGGTCGACTTTTGACGTGTCATGCGGGCTCCTCTCGTACAGGGAAAACAAAACCCTCTACTTACAAAGCCACTCTTTTCGGGCAAAATGGGACGAGAGATTTATGACAATTTCGTCATCAGTACGCCGCGGACTGTGATGGACAACAGCGGACACTTATCTGTGCGAACGAAATATCTTTCGACGACGCGAGCGCGTAACTTATTCACTCGCGAGAGCCAACGAGCATTGCCCATGAGCGTTGATCGAGGATGTTTTACGTACCCCAGATCAGAGAGACTCTCCGGGTTCACGATTCATTGAGACAACGATCATGAACTCGTTGAGCCGATTGGTAATTTGAGTTGACAAAGCGCACTGAGTCACCCAAACAGTGGGATATGGCTTTGATGCCGATACCTGTCTGACTAGGGCCGCTTGGCGCTCCGCGCCAGCGTCCCAAAGGCGAGCGGTCGATATTTGCGCAAGACCGTTAAGAGCATGATTGTGACGCGTAACTTCTCTTTACGTCTTTCGAGTGTCTCATGCCGCCCTAACATACATAAAGCTTTGCGGTGGCCTGGCACCGGGCTCAATGTCTCCCAGTGAGATCGGGATGTCATACTCAGTCACGGCATCAATGACTATGCCAACCGCCTCAGTCGTGCCCTCGAAGTATTCAAAGAAAGATCTTCTGTCGATTCCGGCCACCTTCGAGAATCGACGCCAGAGCGCTCCGGGCGAAGTAATGACCTGGCTAGCTACGGTGAACTCGCCGACTACAGCTTTAATCGGAGCCGTGGTGTAGATGATGACACGGCTGATGTCGTTCGCAAGTGCCCTCTTTCGAAACTCCACGGTTTTTGTGCCATCCAATATTGCGGAGGCGAATTGCGGTCGAATTGACATCAGCGCGGAGCGCTTAGTTGTTCGCGGAGCCATGTAAGTCCTTCCTGATCATTTACTTGTTGAATTGACTGTGGTGCTGCTCTCACTACCTTGTTTTCCTTTAACAATGAAAGCGGCCACGGGGTGCCCAAACAGCGATCCTGACGAAAAAGTATCGCCAGCACATCTCCCTGCGCGCACATTCCCCTTATCTCTTCGTCGGAATACACTGTCCGTGGTCCCACAAATCGTCGAAGTTCTACCGGATCACGTGACCGAAAGGTATCTTCGACCACACCAATCACCGTCGCGGCCCTTCTGTCATGCGATCGGTAGAAGATAATCAGATCTCCAGGGGCGAGAATCGTGATCGACGAACGGGACAGATACGCCTTGAGAATCGCGTTTCCCGACGGATCTTCGCCAAAGAAGCGCCCTTGGTCGCGGGCCTCCGGGATCAGAATGTCATGCCACCCTGGCTGAATTGGGATAACGAATGCCCTCTCAACAAGAACTGCCGAAGGGCCAAAGAGACGATTGAACCCGAGAGCCGTGTAACCCGATACGTCCTCGGGAATGCGCCGGCTCTTTACCATGACCATCTCACCCAGATCCGATTTCGTGTCCAGTTTCTCAAACCCGAACATCCCCAGAAGACGAACGAGTCCAACTTGATGTTCGAAGACGGTCACATACAGAAAGTCAAAATCAAGATCGCTTGAGTAATAGAAAAGTGCCTTCAAGACGAGCTCACCGCGTTTGGCGCCTTCAGCAGCTTCTGAAACCTTGAAAGTACAGATCTTCAGAACTCGACCTTGGAGTCCATAGGGTCGATCCTCTTCAATTTTCAAAACGGCGAGAGCCTCAATCGCGCCATCCTCGCTCTCTACGGTCCGGCATTCACGATGCTCACCGGAGGCTTTGTGCCACCAATCGTCGAAACCTTCATAATCGGCGCGCAACGAATCAAACAGCGGATCCTCGACCGCGATCTCGTACGCCTGTCTCCGTCTAACGGTAGGGAGCACGACAGGTTCCCCGAAAAGTCGCTTTAGATACTCAATCGCGCCAAGGATGGAATACGTGCGCGGACCAAGTCCCGCAGATTCAGCGTGTCCACGAAGGCGCCGATCTTCCGTCACAAGGAGGTCGACTGCGTTGTTGTCCAAAGCGGCGAGCATCGCGAAGTCAACCGCGTCGTTTCGGCTCAGGGGTTCGATGTAATTCGCGCGTTGCAACAGATTCTCTCGAGCGTGGATCGAAGACAGGTGCTTCCACTGTCGCCATTTAAGCAACGTCGCTTCGCGCAACGCCTCGTTCGAGGTTGCGCGTATGTCGCTTTCCGTTTCGGGAGTTAGGAACAGTTCGGACCCGTGACGCAGGGCGAGTTCCTTAAGCTCGGTTGCAATCCTGGCGTTTGCGTGTTGCCTCCCGGCACTGATGTCTTCGCAGGCATAGAAGGCATTTGTGTCAAAGAGAATTTTGAGGGCGGTCATACCTCATCCGAGTTCGACATTCGCTGAGAACACAACGCTTCGCGCACCCCACGAGTCTCCCAACGATTCTCGAACTCGTGCGGCATGCCAAATAATCTCGTTACAATTCGCTCCTCACGCTGGACAGATATCTCCAACCCGTACGATCCTGAGTTCGAATTCGCGGAGAGAGACTTCGACGGGAAACGACCACCGAAACCTTCCCGCCTGAAACGCCCATTGTCGCCAATTAATCCCAAATGTGATCTGGCACTGTTGAATGGGCATCGAGAAGTGAGGCAACGGTGGTCGCGATCCGGACATTAATAGTTGATGAATAAGGAATCACACTTTCGCGCGCTCTTTAGCGAAAACTATCGTCAGCTCGCGCAATATGGGCGCCACCGAGGTCTCAACGCCGAGGAAGTCGACGACCTCATCGCGAGCACCTTCGAAGTGGTTTGGCGACGATTTGAGATCATCCCTGACGGCGACGGAGCCGTGTTGTGGCTATACGGCATCGCGTATAACCAACTCCGAAATCTCCGCCGGTCGAATAGACGTCAGACTCGATTGGTCGCACGGATTCCTGCACCATCGATGCCCGAATCTGCAGAACTCAGTGACATACCGGTGGAGGCAATCAGAACAGCTCTGGGATCGCTCACCTTCGATGACCGAGAGGTGATCTTGCTCGTTGCTGTTGAAGGTTTGAGCGCGGATGAAGTAGGTGTCGTGCTGGGTTGTGGGAGCGCCACCGCTCGCAGTCGACTCCATCGGGCTCGCAAGCGTTTAGCAGTCATCCTCGAGGAGCAAAGCCAAGTGCAACGTCCGCGCGCATTCGGACATGTACCTAATGAAGACGATGAGACCAAGGAGGTTTCGGGATGAGCGACCAGTTGCGCGATGAACTACTAGAGCGAGTAAGCGCCGCGATTGGTGCCGAGGACTCCACAAGCGGCTCGTCCGAGAGTGAGGGCCAGCGCGCCCAGGCAGTCCTCGCTCGCGTGATGGAGAACATTCAAAATGCAAAGCCAATGCGGAAACTGAGACTTCCATACTGGTTGTCCGCAAGAACTCATCACGGGCGCATCGTTATGTCGGTCAGCGTGGCCCTCGCAGTCATCCTGCTCGCGGGTGTGTTGGTTTCGATTGTGAGTGGCAGTAGTCGGCTGAACTCGCCCATCACCACCGAGTGGCAGTCAGGGAAATCTCTGATATCGAAGCAAGTCGGCATCACAACGCCCGCCCGGCGCGGGACGTGGATGCTCGCCGACGACTCTTTGAGTGGCACGTGGCAACAAATTCCCGTGGGCCCTCCCGGCGTCGGTGTGACGTGCCCGACCGCGTCCGCCTGCTACGAAATGGATAAGGTAACCGCTGCGCCCGTAGAGAACTCTCCTCTCTCGTCGGTCTCGTTCTATGCGAGTAGCGATGACGGCGTGACTTGGACCGAGTACACGATGCCCAGCGGGTTCTCACCGACAACGTCGCTCAGTTGCGGAAGTGCCAGCGACTGTGACGCCGGCGGAACTTACGACGGCCGGTCCGTTCTCGTCTTGACCACGAATGGTGGGCACTCTTTCACTGTGGCGCCGCTTCCCTCTACGGTCGGAACTCTCTTTTCGCTTTCGTGCTCCTCTGGCCAGTTCTGCGGTGGCCTGACGTCTGTGGAGGCCCCCTACAGCCCGATTTACCAACCAGACGCTCTGGGAGACGGCCAACCCACTGACGCCACGTTCCTCTCAACTGACGACAACGGCTCAACATTTACCAGCACCGCGATCACGGCGGGTAATTCACTATGGACACTGGAGTGCACGTCAAGTCTTAACTGCGTCGCACTTGGAGACCAAGGGAGCCTGAGCGACGGAACCACCGATTGGGCTGAAGGCGTTATGGAGACAACGAACGACGGCGGGAACTCTTGGACATCTGCCAACCTGCCGAGCGGATTCACGGTCAGCAACGATTCAGTTCTCTCGTGCGCGGACGCGCTCCACTGTTCCGTTTCGGGTCAGATCAGTGTTCCTTTTCAGAATCCTCCTGCGTGCGCCACGATGAACCATCCTTCGAATTCTCCAACTTCGCTTCCCGTGAACGCTGGAGCGCCCACTGCAGCACTTGAAACCATCGTGCAGTTCGAATCCTCGCTCATCACTTCAGCCAATCTTCACGCAGTACCGGACACGGAAGGCTTCGGATGCTCGTGGCCAGCTGAGACCCGAGTCAGTGACATCGTGTCGACCACCGACGGGGGAAACACGTGGACGCCTGAACAACTCCCGGCGAGTGTGCCAGGCCCGGATCTTCGTGGACTCTCGTGTCCCACGGACGACGACTGCTGGGCCTCCGGAAGCGACGAGAACGTACAACAAGTACCCGGTGGCGTCGACAACGGTGAATCCGTACTTCTTGGCACGACTGACGGTGGAGCTACCTGGTCGACCGTAACGTTTAGCGTTCCTTCGGGCACGCCAAGCTTTCAGAGCGCATTCGGCGACGGGATCGGGAGTATCAGCTGTCCCACAGTGAATGTGTGTATGGCAAACGGAGTGGGCATGGTGGATTCTGCCTCACTGCCCTTCTACAGGCTCGCGATTCCGAGTTCCACAACATGATGTGACCTTGTACATGACCTTTTGCGATGGAACGAATTCACGTTCAACGGTCGTCTGATCGGTACGAGGGGCGATGCAACCGGATGCTGATTACGTGCGGCTCTTCTGGATGCGCTTCACGGCCCCCAGGCCCAATTGCGCCGTAAGGGCGAGTAAGAACACCACCTAAATGCAATCGAGGCACTTCGTGCGAACGGGGACGAAGACGGCGCTAACAAACTCATGGAGCAGTTGAAGAGCATCGACGAAGAAATCGCACATAATGACTATCGGGCAGCCAACATCCGCAGCAACGAAGGTGCATTCGGCAAGGGCGTCGTCAAAATCGGTCTCACCCGTAGACGCACGCCTGACGACCGCATACGGGAGCTGAGCGGCGCGTCAGTGCCCTTCCCGATCGACACTCATGCTCTGTTCTTCTCAGAAGACGCGGCCACTCTGGAAACGGATCTGCATCACGCGTTTGCAGACAGAAGACTCAACCACGTCAACGAACGAAAGGAATTCTTCTTTGCAACTCCGCACGACGTACGCGTCGTGCTCGCAGATAAGGTTGGCAATTTGCTTGAGTTCACTGAACAACCGGAAGCTACTCAGTTCTTGCAGAGCAAGGGATTCTGGAGTTCGATCGAAACGGGTCAGTGATGAAAACGAGTTCTGAGGCCGATCCGAACCATGAATGATGCAATCCCTACGCGTGGACGAAACTATCTTCCTGAATCGTCTTCTCGCTTGGGGAAGGCGACGCTCCCAAGTCCGCGTTGGGTCCCTGATGCTTGCCCAAAGCAAGAATATTTGCGTGATTCACGACACGAGCCACTGATTCCAGCTCCGATTTCTCAAGACCGAAATTCTTCATTGCCGTGTAGACGACGAGAGGTTGAACCGGAAGCATGATTTCCACACCGACGACCGCTCCCAGCGCGTCAACATCAACAATCACAGGAAAATGATCCAATTGACGCTCGACTGCCTTTTCACTGAAACGAACATACAGCGCGTCAGCATTTAGATCCCAATCAATCCTCATTTGTCGCCCGCTCCTCAGGTTGCCTTCCAGAATGCCGTTTTGACGATGACTTCCGAACCTTCGTACAAGCATACGACCCAAAGATATCGTCCAGCCGTCGCCATACCAAGTTCGCAGATGGCACCCATATCTCCTGGTCGAACCTCACCTGTCCTTCGGGCATATGCCAGACGCACATCGTCTTCAGTTATACCTCGTTCGGCCAATCGCCTTCGCGCGTGATTTGTGAAGATCACGCGTGAGGTTGAGATGACAGCACCGCTTGCAGGGGTAGCTGATGCAATTCAACTCCGTCGACCTCAATCTTCACTAAGTACATTCCAGCTTCTGAGAAGTTAATCGGGATGGGGAGAACAATGTTCAATCCCTGCGCAACCCAGATTCCCTCGAGTTTTGGACTGGCAGATGGGCCGACTTGAGCGCTCGCGGTGAAGATGACTTCCGACTGGGGGTCCGACACGGAAATTGTAAATGAGTGGGGTACTTGTAATTCGTCTCCGTCGAAGGCGACGCGACCAACAAAGAAGGGTAGACCATCGCTGGGGAACGTCGAGCAATTCCAGATCGATACGAAGCCGCCAAGGATCGATACTTTGCCTCCGTAATCCTGTGCATTGTCACAAAGCAGAGCCGCCTCTAGAAAGGGCATGGGACCTCCAATCAAATGAAAAAATACCATTCAGATGTGACAGGAGCTCAGTGATGCCTCCACATGATCAGGCTCTAATAAACAAGTGGATTTCAAAATCCTCAGTCATGCACGTGCTATATGCCCGTGGAGCGCCCACGAATCGAATGATCACGAAAACCTAATTTGGAATGAGCCGGTGATCAGGTTTTACGTGGAACGAGAATTAAGTATCCTTCCACCCTTTCAAGGTGGTGGCGCTCGATCGATTCCTGGCGCCACGAACCTCGGAGCGTAGGATTTCATAGTGACAATCGATAGCGACGAAGATCTCGAAGGTCTACTACGGGCGGGTCGAGTAGTTGCGGAAGCTCGAGATGAGATGGTTGCCGCTGTCACGCCGGGAGTCACGACCGGAGAACTCGATTTAATCGGACGCGAAGCCATTCGCCGACACGGTGCGCGATCTGCTCCTCGCGTGACCTACAACTTTCCCGGATCCACCTGCGTCAGTGTCAACGATGAGGCAGCTCATGGTATTCCATCTCTCGCCCGCCATTTACGCGATGGCGACCTAGTCAACATTGACGTTTCTGCTGAGCTCGACGGCTATTTTTCCGACACCGGGGTGAGCATTCCCGTCGGAGTTGTTCCGGCGATCTCGCAGCGACTGTTGGAGGCAACTCGGCTCGCACAGCGAGACGCGATGTCCACGGCACAAGCGGGCAACAGACTTCGCGATATCGGCAGAGTGGTTGAGTCCCATGCGCGTCGACACGGTTTCCGTGTGATTCGGAATCTCTACGGACATGGCGTCGGCAGAGGACTTCACGAAGAGCCTTCCGTACCAAGTTTTGATGATCACCAGCGGATGGTCATGCACGATGGAATGGTTTTAGCCGTGGAGCCTTTTCTGTCCGTGTCCGCCAGCTTCGTCGTCGAGGATATGGATGGCTGGACGCTCCGCACTAATGATGGGAGCCTTGTGGCCCAGTTCGAGCACACTATGGTGGTCACGAGCGGCGCTCCCATAGTTCTCACTGAGTAGTTTCGATCGCAATCAATGAGTAGTGCCGTCGAGTTGTCACGGTGGACCCCACAGCGCTCGTCATGACTCCAAACAATGCTTGATTGTCATGCAGTGCAACTCTCGCGGTTACGTCTCGGCGTATGCGGTCGCTGCCCGAACGTCATCAACTCGCTTCACAGTTAGTTCGTACTCGCAGGAACTAAATGCGCTGGGGTAGATGGTTCCACCTTGATTAATAAACGTGTAGGCCATGCATTCCGCGTCGCGATACGCGATCCACTTCAACTGAGCTGCATTGACCAGGGCGGGATTACTGGCGGTCCGTTCTTTGACAAGCGCGGCGTTAAGCACCGAGTCCGCTTCATTTTCAATTTTTTCCGCGCATCGATCTATTGCGACTTGACTCACTGCGGTCTTCGAGCAGGACAGATTGATTGACAGCGGGTTCGACTCGGCCACCTTGTCTGAACTGACCCCCCGACTTACGTTGCTTGCAGTACGAAAAGCAAAGTGTCCTATGGCTCCCGCCGCTGCTAGGGCTGCCACGATCAGGATTACTCCCCAGACGAGGGACCTTGACCTCACAGTGCGAGCGTACAACGCGCGGACTCAAGCAACCGAGACCACCCAGAGATCCGCCACTCGGAGATTGTGGGCCATCGGGTGACTTTTATTCAATGGTCTGTCGCCGAATCACGTTTAGGTACTCTCGAATCTCTCTTCTCGACCTCAACTCAATTACTTGGAAAGTGTCGACGTGTCGGGCTAGAGCTTGGTCGAGGCGACCACGACTATCGACCGAGTAGCGCCATACCCACTTAAGGAACTTGAGATCGAAGTGCTCGGGGCACCCCGGCGCCTGAATTTCGCGTCGCCAATTCTTGATTACCCTTTTGAGCACTCTTGCGCAGCAGATCCAACGACTCAGCGAAAGAACGTATACCGCATCGGCGCGATCGAACCTGATATCGAACGACGCGCCATAGTTGCCTTCGAGAATCCACTGTTCCTTGGCAACCAAATCAAATTGTGTCGCGTGCCACTCTTCTTTTGATGGCTCTTTCCAACCGGGAAGCCAGTGATACTCGTCAAGGTGATAGACGGGCAATTGAAAAATCACCCCCAACTCTCTCGCAAACGTCGACTTTCCCGCCCCGCCAGCTCCTACCACCGCCACCCGATCCACTAGATCAACGTAGTTGTCGTCTTTGATGACGAGTTGAATCAATCTTGGATACGCCAATGGGAGATTGTTGATATCGGCTCTCCGACACCGGCATTCTCCGTGCCTTGAGTGCTATTTCGGACATCAGAAGGCTGATCGCAGGACCGCCGGACTGACATCGATGTTGGTCCAGAATGTTGCTATGAGACGTTCCTGGACTCGTCCATACAAAAGAGGCTGGTTCGGAGTGGTCTTGATCTTGCTGTATGGCTTTGGAGCGGGCATTGTCATCGCACTTGTGATCTCGGCAGCACGGGGCGGATCATCGCATCGAGGCGTTGATGTTGTGGACCTAGTGGTCGCGATCGCGTTTGTGATTTTCTGGATGATTCCACTTAACCGAATGGCTTTCGTCGGAATTTACGTCGGCAGTTCGGGCCTACGCTATCGAGGCCCAGTTCGCACCGTGAATATTCCGTGGGCAAATGTCAAGGGGGTACGACTAGACGCGGCGGGAATTGGCTGGATTGGAGAGACCGTTCACACGAGAGCAATCTGGATTGATCGTACCAATGAGGATCCGATACGAACGGTGATCAATGACAAGGGAATCGACTTTCTGGGACGACACAGCGCGTTCCAAAATGCTTTTGACAAAATCGCGGCCGCAGTCAATTCCGGCATCAAGTCGGCCTAAGGGGTTTCAAATCGAATCGGAGTTCCTAGTGAGTGGATCGAACCATGCAGTTTGGAGGTGCTGTGAAACAGGGAGCGCACTCGATCAGTACATCAGCGTCGCATTCGCTAGTTCTCCCACTAAAGCGATGCGGCCAACATCATGCACAAGCCGGCAATCGCTAATGCCGGACACACCCAACGGAGTTGTCTGGCTGAGAGTATCCGACCTCTCGCGGCGCCTCGAGCTGGGAACTCCTGCGACCTTCCGCCTGACCATAAGACGACGAACAGAACAACGGTGACGACGCCAGCGCCGGCTGCTAAGTGCTCGCCAGCGCCAAAGAGAGAAGCGTCCAAGATCATCAGACCCTACGGCCGTTGTTCTTTCCTGAGCCTGAATTCGCGGCGCATAAGTCGAAGCCCTCTAGAAATCCAAACGACTGCGAACGCGAAAACGATTAATGCCAAAACGAGGAGACCGATTCGAACGATCGTCGGAGGCTTGAATGCAACGATGATAAGTAATCCCATCACAACGAAGAGCGCATACCGTCCCCGAAGTCTCCACGTGGCTGACTGATAGCTGAGGTCGTCGATCTCGGAAGTCATGAATGGTCCTCAGAACCGGTTCCTTTGGCTACGTTACTTGCGAACACTTCGAGTCCCTTGAGACTCCAGTCACGGAGCCGCCATTAGATTATTGATGTCGGCTCTACGATATGAACCCGCTCACTCACTCCGTCAGTCGGTCAGTTAGTCCTCGGCGACACCGCTAGAAGATGGATCTCTCCGTGCTCTCATCGGAGCGCCAAGGGCGCACTCGAGTTCGCATTTCTAGACCGAGGGAACAGTTCTTCTTGTCGATACTGCTCCAATATTGCTCCAATTTATTTCAACTCTGACGGAACCGATTCGCTTCCAAGTCGACCAGAAGCCTTTATTTACTCGCGATTGCCATCGCTCGCCACACGCATCTTCGGATTAGGAAACCAATGCTCTATCCACCTGAGCTACGGGAGCATGTACCAAATCAAGGGTACCTGTGGGCGGAGCCAGCCACTTCTTATGGGAGCCTTATCTCGTGCCGTGAGAATAGGTTCGCCGCGAACTTATCGTTGAACGGTGGGCGTTGTAACGCGATTTTCTCGGTGATGACTACTAGGGAGTGATGAACGGAATCACCCGATTCCACGCGCCCTACGTTTTCTAGAAGGCAGTGACGTGACACTGATTCTCATAGCCCTCGTAGCGGGTCTCATCGCGGGCATCTCGCCATGCGTGCTGCCGGTCCTGCCGGTGGTGTTCGTCGCCGGCGCCACAACGAAGTCGCCGTCGTCATTACGACGAGCACTCTCGATCGTGCTGGGGCTCATTATCAGCTTCTCGATTTTGATCCTCGCGGGGTCTGAGATCGTGTCGCTGTTGCATCTCCCCCAGACGTTCTTGCACTGGACGGGAATCGTCCTTCTCATCGTCGTCGGTATCGGACTCTGTTTCCCCATACTGGGATACCTCCTCGAGCGACCGTTCACGCGATTCGTCGCCCGACAACCGAAACTCTCGAGTGGTGGCTTTGTCATCGGTCTCGCGCTGGGACTGGTATTTGTTCCCTGCGCCGGACCGGTGCTCTCGACCATCATCGTCCTGGGCGCAAAAGAGCAGGTCAGTTTTATGACGCTGCTGGTCACGCTGGCGTTCTCCATCGGCGCGTCCGTTCCCCTTGTCATCATCGCCCTCGCGGGCAGCGCGCTTGTCGAGCGGGCGCGTTCACTGCGCCAACACGGACCGCTGCTCCGCAGGATTGGCGGCGTCGTCTTGATCGTGATGGCGATCGCCATCAGTTTCAACGTGTTCAACTCACTGCAGACTGATGTTCCGGGCTACACCAACGCTCTCCAGTCACACGTCGAGGGTTCAGCGTCGATACGCAAGCAACTCCAGGCACTGAACGGCAACTCCCAAGTTTCCGATGGCGCCCTTAGTGCGTGCACCGCGGGCCACCCCAACTTGCAGAAGTGTGGCAAGGCTCCCAACTTTACCGACATCACCGCGTGGCTGAATACTCCCGGTGGGAAGCCTCTGTCAATTAAGGGCCTACAGGGAAAAGTCGTCCTCGTCGATTTTTGGACGTACTCGTGCATCAACTGTGAGCGAACATTGCCGCACGTGGAAGCTTGGTACAACCGTTACAAAAACTATGGACTGGTGGTCGTTGGCGTACACACGCCCGAGTTTGGCTTTGAACACGTGGTGAGCAACGTTCGCGCAGAGTCCAAGGAATTGGGCGTCGACTATCCCGTCGCCGTCGATGACAACTACGGGACCTGGGAGGCGTACCACAACGAGTACTGGCCGGCCGACTACCTCATCGACGCGAACGGCGTGGTTCGCCACGACGAGTTCGGTGAAGGCGGCTACTCACTCACCGAAAATCTGATCCGCACGCTCCTCGTCGACGCGCACCCCGGCCTCAAACTGCCTCCGCGCACTGACGTGCCGAATTTGACACCGACGCAAGACACGAATCCCGAGTCCTACGTGGGCTACGAGCGAATCCAGTATCTACAGAACACCAGCGCCCCTACCCGGAATCAACCGGTCACCTATCAATTCCCCAAGTCATTAGCCGCGGACTACTTCGCGCTGTCGGGTGTCTGGAACGATCACGCTCAAGAGGCGACGGCCGGATCCAAGGCCAAACTCGAACTTAGCTACTTAGATCAAGACATCTATCTCGTCATGGGTGGCTCCGGTACGGTGACCGTCTCCACCGGCGACGGGACTGCGCCAAAGACCATTCAGATCACGGGAGTACCGCGCCTGTATACGCTCTTTCACGCGAAGTCCACCTCCGTCGGCACGTTGGTGATGAAGGTGTCTCCGGGCGTGCAGGTCTACGACTTCACGTTCGGATAGATCTGCGCGCCCCTCGTCTCATAAGACGGCCAAACTGGTCAGATGCAGATCTTCCGATTTGACCCCGATGTCGCGACGACCGTACGAGACGGCGAATCCATCTCGAAGTTCGGTGAGCTTCTCGGCAAGACTTCGCTCGAACGCGCGGGCGTCCTCTTCCTTCATGAAGGCGCACAGTACGGGTTCGCACCGTCTCCGTCGCAACAACTCGTCGCCGTCACCGCGGGTTCGTGCACCGTGGACGCCGAGGGGCTCTCTCCCTTCGTCCTCGCCGCCAATCAGGCGATCGTCGCCGACTCGCGTGAACGTTGGTCTCTCTTGGCAAACGAACCGGTGGTCGCCCTCGTGATGGAGGGCTCCTTCGACGTCTGGGCAGTCGCTGTCACCAAGGACATCCTGGTAGTCCCGTACGACGACGCCTGGCCCGACTGGTTTCAGCGTATTTCAGACAAACTCGAGGCGTTCATTGGCACCCACGCGCTTCGCGTCGATCACGTGGGATCCACGTCAGTCCCCGGCCTCGCGGCCAAGGCGATCATCGACGTTGACGTGGTGGCGTCGAGCGAATCAGAAGTGCCGACCTTGATCGAAGCGATCACCGCAGCTGGATATCGGTGGAGAGGGGACCTCGGTGTCACCGGGCGCGAAGCCTTTAGCCCGGTCCGCGACGCCGGCCTTCCCGAACATCATCTCTATCTCGTCGTCGAGAATAACAAGGCTCACCTCGACCACCTCTTGCTGCGCGATGTCCTGCGAAGCGACCCGCACCTTCGAGACGAGTACGCCGCTCTGAAACTGTCCAACGTTGTCGCTGCCGACGGCAACATGGACATTTACCTCGCGGCGAAAGCCAGTTTCGTGGCGCGTCTACTGACTCAGGCGCGACGAGACCGGGGCCTGTCACCCGCCGACTACTGGAATCCCAACCCAGAGGGGAACTCTTCGGTCGACGGTTAGCGGTTTGCCTGTAGCGAGTCGATGAGTGCGGTGATCTCGTCAGACGTATTGAAATAGTGAACGGAGGCTCGGACGGCGGCAGGAATCCCCCGCTGGTCCATGTCAAGGCGTGCCGACTGAGTAAGAGCGACATTGGTATTGATTCCGTTCGCGCTCAGCCGCGTTTGGGTTGCCTCGGGCGACTCCGTCGTCGAACGAAAGGTGACGATCCCACTGCGAGCTTCGCCGCCGTCCAACACTTCGTACCCACCTCTCGAAAGACGCTCGCGCAGTTCCGTGGCGAGTGAAGCGATGCGTTCGGCGATCGCATCGATTCCCCATGACAACGCGTACTCAATGGCGACGCCGAGCCCGACTTTTGTGGCCATATTGACTTCGAACGACTCGAGACGACCGGCGTCTGGAAGAAGCTGGTACGAGTCATCGTCGCACCAGAACGCGCTATGGCCGTCGATGCCCGGAGGATCCACTCGATCGATGAGCCGACTCGACACGTAGGCGAATCCCGTTCCCCGTGGAGCACGCAAATACTTGCGCCCCGTCGCGGTCATCACGTCGCACCTAATCTCACGAACATCGATGGGGATCTGGCCCATCGACTGACAGGCGTCAAGTGAGTAGATGGCGTTGCCCGTCGAGCGAATCAGGGCACCCGCCTCCTCAACGGGGTTAATCACACCGCGGTGCGTTCCGATGTGGGTTAGTTGCACGAATGAGACCCGCTCGTTCAACAGGCTCTGGAGCGATTCGAGACGTAGTACCCCGTCACTCCCCGACTCAATCACCCGGATCGTGACGTTGAGCAATTGGCGAGCCTGCAAGAGGGCGAGGTAGTGCGAGACATACACCGCGCGATCAACCAGAATCACGCTGTCGCGAGGGATGGTCCCCGTCGCCACAAGTCCCCAGAAGGTGTTGCTGAAGGCCAAGGTGTCGTTGTAGGCGAAGGCCACCTCTGACGGGTCGGCGTTGATGAGCGCTGCGGTGGCGGGTCGATACCGGTCGATCAACGTTGCGTCGATGACCGCCTGCTCATAGGCCCCCGCGAGCGCCTCTCGCTGGATGTAACCCGTGACTGCCTCGACGACGACTCGCGGCGGAAGGGAGCCTCCGGCGTTATTGAAATGAACAACGTGTTCGCAGCCCGGAGTCTCCGCTCGCGCTCTGGTGACGTCGATTTGCTTCAAGAAATCACCCTACGGGTTGGACGTTCAAAGAGGCGACATACAACGTGGCGAGCTCTCGTCGGTTCCTCAGGCGCTCCATCGCCGTACCGACCATATGGAAAGCCCCAAAAAGAGCCCCGCGAGCGCCACATAGATGCCCGCTTCACGCCATTGAAGAATCCAGTAGTGACTCTCGGGTTGAAAGAATATGACCGCGCGAACATTTCGAATGGCGAGGCATCCCCAGTAGCTGGTCCCGACGTCCTTGACAGGGCCGCTGTGCGGAGAAGAGCAATACTTAACGGCTGACGCGATAGAGATCGAGTGGTGGCCGGAGTGAATGCGAAGGTAGCCAGCTCCGACGTTCCATGCGTTCGGATAGTGAGGAAGTCCTCCGTCAATCGTCGCTTTAAATGTTGTGGAGGCGAGCCTGGGCAGCACCATCCACTGGACCACGGTCCCCACCGCGATCATGGCGACAACGCTCGTCGCGTAGGGCGAGAGGTAACGACGCGCGATGACACCGACGAACATGCCCAGAGTCAGTGCGAACAACGCCGACGCAATGGGATCGACTCCGGAAATCAGCATCTGTTGGGGCTGAACTAAAGCTCCGCCGTTTGCGGCGCTGGTCACGATGTGGGTGGCCCACCACTGAGTAATGAGGGCTAGCACCGACATAAGAGCCACTGTCGGAATCGCCAACGTCAACCAGGTACGTACGAGCCATTTCGTGCGGGTCATGCCCTGAGACCACGCCAGGCGATTGGTCTTGTTCTCAAATTCCGAGGCGACGATCGGTGCACCCAGAACGAGACCGACGAGCAGCGGCACCAGGGCCAGCCCCACCGACACGTACGTTCCATTTTTCTGTGCGTTGCTGAAGCCGGTGCTGCACGCCGGGCACGATCCAAAGCTGGTCTTCGCGATCTCGTATGCGTGCTCCGTTATGAACATGGCGACGACGAGCACGGCAACGTAGAACGCGATCACCAGAAACCGCACCCGGTAGCGGTGCCAGGTCACCCAAATCATGAGGGTTCTCCTTCGCCACGGTCGTTCGTGACCAACTCGGTTTCGACGGAAGTGGCGCTCGGCTTGGCCAAATACGCCAAGACGATCTCTTCGAGGCTCGGCTCCAGTACTTGCCAACCGTCGCCCAATGGGCCCGGATCTCCATTCACGAGAAGTGTGAGTTGGCGACCAGCCGTCTTCGCGGAGATCACCCCGAGAGACGCGATTGGCTCGGACGCGGGACCGATAAGAACTCGGTGCGTGGCGAGCAGGGATTCAGTCGAGGCCGACACCTGGACGTGCGACTTCGAAAGAATCACAAGGTAGTCGCAGATCGACTCGAGTTCACTCACCACGTGCGACGACATCAGCACCGTCGTGCCCTTGTCGGCGACCGAATCCAACAGCAGTTGCGCGACGCCCTGGCGAGCGAGCGGATCGAGACTGGCGAAGGGCTCATCGAGCAACAAGAGCGGCGATGTCTTCGCCATGCAGACCGCCAGGGCGACCTGAGCCTGTTGACCTACCGACAGCACCGACACCTTTGAGTTAAGGGAGATGTCCAGGTCGCCAAGGTTGCGCCTGGCTGTAGCGTCGTCCCACGTCGTATTCAACTCGCGACCCCACCTCAACATCTCCCCGACGCGTAAGCGCTTGTACAGCGGTCGGAGTTGATCGAGGTAAGCCACCGTGGCGAGAAACGACGCGGAGTTCGGGTCCGCAGTCTCGCCGAACACGCTTACCTTTCCCTCCGAAGGCTTTGTGATACCCGCCGCCAAACGCATCAACGTGGACTTGCCCGCGCCGTTGGGACCGACGAGTCCTGCCACCGCCCCTTCGGGGATGCGGAGGTTGCAGTGACGAAGAGCCCAGCTGAGCATGTAGCGCCGCCCTAACTGCTCGGTCTCGAGTGCGAGCGTCATGGTTGTCCCTCTTCCTTCATTGAGTTGATCGCTTGAGCGATAAGAGCGTCGATGGCTTCTGCTCCGAGTCCCGCTTGTTGGGCGCTGTCGATCCATGCCTCGAGTTGGGATAGCAGTCTCGGCTGTTCGTAAGAGATCTCTGATAGCGACTGTCGAATGTATGTACCGCTGCCAGTTCGACCTTCAGTGAGCCCTTGGAGTTCCAGTTCGAGGTAGGCCCGATGGACGGTGTTGGGATTGATGGTGATCTGCTTGACCACGTCGCGCACGGTGGGAAGGCGGTCCCCCGGCTGAAGTATTCCGAGGTGGATCGCATTGCGCACTTGGTCGATGATCTGGCGATACGCGGGAACGCCAGAACGCTTATCCAAGCGGAAGTGGATCGTCGGCTCGCTACTCACGATCCAGAATGTACTAGAGAATTAGTACAATTTCCAGTGATCCCCACCGTTCGTGGGTAAAAGGACCCGCCCGGTCCGTCGGTAACGTGAAAGACCCATGGCAATCCTCATCGACCTCGAAAAAGTAACCCTCCAGGGCGCCGATCGAGCGATCTTCGAGGATCTGACCATGACTATCTCGAGCGGGGACAGAATCGGGGTCGTTGGCATCAACGGCGTGGGGAAGACCACGTTGCTCAATATCGTGGCGGGAGTCGTCACTCCCGACTCCGGCTACATCCGACGCGGACGAGACCTCCGCGTTCAGTTTCTTCCACAGATCCCCTCACTTCCGGTCGGCACCGTTCGCGAAACGCTGGGCGCTGGCTGGCAGGTCGATGCGGTTCTGGATCGGCTCGCCATGCTCGACGCCGTCGACACTCCCACCAGTGCATTATCCGGCGGTCAGTTGAAACGCGTCGCCCTGGCTCGGGTCTTCGCCGAACCGAGTGACGTGCTCATTCTCGACGAACCCACCAACCACCTGGACCTCCACGCCATCGAGTGGCTCGAGCAACAGATCATGGACTATCCCGGTGCCATCGTGCTCGTCAGCCACGACCGATTTCTGCTCGACCGGGTGACCAACCGCATGATCGAGATCGATAGAGGCAAGACGTATATCCACGCGGGCGGCTACTCACGACTGTTGGAAGCCCAGGCGGATCGCGAGGCGCAAGCCGCCACCGCCGAGCAGGTGCGACGAAACTTGGCACGGACGGAACTGGCGTGGCTGCGTCGCGGAGCGAAGGCCCGTTCCACCAAACCCCAAGCGCGCATAGACGCGGCGAAGCGGCTCCTCGCCCAGCGACCCGAGGCCGCGGCGAGAAGCGGCACGATTGAATTCGGCCTCGATGCACCGCGACTCGGAAATACGGTCATCAAAGCTCACCACATGGGATTCTCCTATGAGCCGGAGAAGGTCATCCTGCGCGACGTCGACGTTGACCTCGGCCCCGGCGACCGGGTGGGCATTGTCGGCTCCAATGGTTCGGGGAAGTCGACGTTCGTCAAGTTGCTCGCCGGTCGCCTCGAGCCCACTACCGGGACAATAAAAACTGGCCCGACCGTGGTCTCGTCACACCTCGACCAGGGCGGCGGCGACTTCGATCTCGACGCAACAGTTCAGGAATTGGTGGCCGGGCCTCAAGGAATTCCCGGCTCTCTCGAGGACGTGGCGCTCATGAAGCGGTTCTGGTTCACCGGAGCGCTGCCCGTGACTCGAGCAAAGGATCTCTCTGGCGGCGAGAGACGTCGCTTGCAACTCTTGCTCGCCCTTGCGGCCCGACCCAACGTGTTGTTCCTTGACGAACCGACCAACGACTTAGACCTTGAGACCATTCGCCTGCTCGAGGAGTTTCTCAGTCAATGGCCCAGGACTTTGGTCGTGGTGTCGCACGACCGCACGTTCCTCAGTCGCACGACAGATCGACTTCTCGAAGTGCACAATGACGGTCTCATCGCCGACGTCCCGGGCGGCATCGATGCGTGGATCTCGCGAGCGATGAGCGGAACTTCTTCATCGGCCACCGACAACGGCAACGAATCAAGTTCGGTGTCGCGGGGTCGCCAATTGCGCGACGCGGAAAAGGACGTTTCGCGCCTTGAGAGGCGGAAGGTCACGTTAACCAAAAAACTGCTCGAGACGACTGATCACGCGGCACAGACCACATTGGGAGTCGAGTTAGCCGACGTGCAGAAGGCGCTCCACACGGCAGAAGAACTCTGGCTCGGCTTACTCGATTGAGAGAGATTGTCGCTCCTGATGATTCTCGAGCTGCGAGGCGAGACGAAGCGGAGGCGTGGAAGAACTGCACCCACGCGGACTGACCGAACACTTAAGCGAAGAGGAACATGATCACGATCGCGAGTTCCGAGTCCCCCGGAACACTATTCGAACCTCGTGAGTCAACACGTGGAAGCGAACCTCATCGAACGTGGCTACCGACGAGTTTGCCCGGCAAGCTCACAGCGACAGGGAGGACTTTTAAGCTTCACCAAACAAGCGGGAGGAGTCGATAGCGGGTGCGCGAGACGAACTCCTCGTAGACGCTCCGAAAGGTCGTAGATAGGAGTCGCTCCTCTACTCGTATTCGATAGATCTGAAGCCCAAGAACACTCAATGCTCCGATCAAGCCAGTGAAGCGGAGACCGCTAACGGCGAACCCGACGATCATGAGCAACTCGGCTAAGTACATCGGATGGCGTATCCACCGATACGGACCCGTAACCACGAGCGACCGCACCTCGGGGACGATTGAGAAGTTGGACCTGAGACTCAAAAAGGCGACAAGAGCAAGGGCCGCGCCGAGCACAGTGATCACAAGACCGACCTCTGTGACACCAGTCGATGGACTCCACACGACAGGGCCAGTCGGCAAAACACTCGCCCCCAACAAAAGGAAACTCGCTGTAAGAGAGGCCACGACGACCCACCCGCGAACGTCGCGCACTCGGGCATCTTTACTCGTCGCTAAGACAATTGCTGCCCCGAGGATGAAGGACCCGTAGAGAGCTTCGCGTGCGACCTCGACAGCCACGGGCCAACTAGGGCCTGCCGCCAAGAGGATTGCACCCCGAATTGCGTCGTCATCTTGGGTGAGCGCCAGCCACCCGAGGATTACCGCTGGCACAAACGTTATCAGTGCCCTTTGAACGACGTCACGTCGGCACGAGCGCCACGCGTTCCGTATCACGTTTGCGTCCCACGCAGCCCCCTGGGATCCCACTGGCTCTATCTCCGATGTCACTATGGGAATGCTCCCCCGCCGAAACCAGTTGATGTCACGCCCTTCGCCGTGTCGGAGATTGACGTCGCCTCGACCGTGCCGTTCTTCTCCTTCGTCCCCTGAACTGTGACGGTGTCGCCCGGCTTCAACCCGGCGAGAGTCGTGGAAGCGTTCCGGTCCACCGTCGTCGAGGTACTCACATTCACCGCCACCAGTGAACCGCTCGAGCTCGTCACGTAGAGCGTGTGACCCTCAATGTCGGTGACGGTGCCTGTCGTCTCCTTGGCTGCGGCTTTCGCCAGCGAGCTCAGCCCAGTTCCCCCACTCGGTGCGCCCGCGCCCGCGCCGAACAGACTGCTGAGCGACGGCGTGGATGTTGAGGAGCGGCCGCGCTGGAGATACGCGCCCAGCCACAGTCCCGCCATGAGCAACAAGAGCGCCGAGAATACGGTGATGAACCACGACGCGCGGAAGCCCTTCGACGTGGCGTTCTCGGGCCACTCTTCGGTTTCGTCGCCGAACAACACGTCGAAACCTTCTCCGCTTCCAACGTCCGTCAGCTGATTTGTCATCGTGACCTTCCTTTCTTCATTACTCGTAGCGCAGCGCGTCTATCGGACGCAGCGACGCAGCTCGATAGGCCGGGTAAAACCCCGCCACGATGCCCACAAAAATGGCGACACCAAGGGCAAGCGGGATGGAGTACGACGCCAGCACCGGCGTGACGCCGTCGATTCGAAAACGCGACACCAAAATGCCCGCGCCCGCACCACAGACCCCGCCGAGAAACGAGATTACCGTCGACTCAATCAGAAACTGAGTGAGCACGACTCCTTTTCGAGCACCAATGGCCTTTCGAATTCCAATCTCGCGCGTCCGTTCGGTGACGGTGACGAGCATGATGTTCATCACGCCGATCGCGCCCACGAGGAGTGACACTGCCGCCACCCAACCCAGAAGGGCCGTGAAGGTCTTGGAACTCGACGTGGCAGTCGAGAGGAGACTCGCTGAGTCAATCACGGTGAAGGGAAGATTCGCCACGGTCGTGTCGTTGAGCGAAGCCAGCGTGCTCTTGACTTCGCTTTCCGCCAGGGACAAGGTCGACGAGGACTTCCCCTGAACCAGCAGCTGCGAGAACGACTGCGATTCGCCGGTGAGTTGGTCCTGCACGGCGGTGTAGGGAGCGATGGCCACGGCGTCCTGATTGGAGAGACCGCTCGATCCTTTTGACGCCAGCAGGCCCACGACCGTGAACTCCGAGGACCCGAGTTGGATCTGCTTTCCCAGGGGATCGGATCCCGTGGCGAAAAGGGCGCTCGCCACGGAGGTACCAATGTCGATCACCTGCGCGTGATCGACGACGTCGGCATGCGATATCGAACGACCGGAGGACACCGTATAGTTCTCGGCCGCGAGATATGAGTTCGTCGAGCCGATGACCGAGGTCGTGTAACTCGACCCATCGTACGTGGCGCTCACACTGGTCGTTACGACGGGCGACACCGACTTCACGTCGGGATCGTTGAGAGAGTTCGACAGTGCGGTCACTGAGGCCGAATTGAGGGTCGAGTTGCGAATCTCCGTGCCGCTCGATGAGCCCGAGCTCGAGCCACTGAATATAGTCAGCGTGTTTGAGCCAAGGCTCTCGATCGACTTCTCGATGGACTGGGAGCTCCCCGTGCCGATTGCCAGCAGCACGATGACTGACGCCACTCCGATGAGTACCCCGAGCATCGTGAGTAGTGTTCGAAGCCAGTTTGACCCGATGCCTCGCACCGCCATGACGAGATTCCCGAACGCTGTCGACATCATGCTTCAACTGCTCCGTCTCCGAAGGCGTATCTGCCCGATGGTTCGAGCTCGTAGGACACCGCGTGCGAGGCACTCTGCGGTCGGTCACTGACTACCGCACCGTCGCGCAGCACCACGACACGAGACGCGTACTCGGCGATTTCGGGTTCGTGAGTGATCATCACGATGGTGCGACCGTGTTGGTGGAGATCACTGAAGAGAGACATCACCTCGGCTGAGGACCTCGAATCCAGATTTCCCGTAGGTTCGTCGGCCAAGATGAGCGCGGGGTTTGTACACATGGCGCGAGCAATCGCTACCCGCTGTTGTTGACCACCTGACAGTTCATTTGAGAAGTGATGGAGACGGTCGGCGAGCCCGACCATGCCGAGCGCCGTCACCGCACGCTGCCTTCGATCAGCCGGTTTGATGCCCGCGTAGGCCATTGGTAACTCGACGTTCTGAATCGCGGGCATTCGAGGAATCAGATTGAACCCCTGGAACACGAAGCCGATCTTCCTGTTCCTAATGCGAGAGAGGGCTCGGTCGTCGAGATGCCGGATGTTCACGCCATCCAGGCGATAGTGACCGCTCGTCGGCACGTCCAAACATCCGATGATGTTCATCAGCGTCGACTTGCCTGATCCCGATGTGCCCATGACCGCGACGAACTCTCCTTTCTCCACGGTGAGCGAGATACCGCGTGTCGCAAGCACTTCCACGCCGCCCATCTTGTAACTCTTCACGATGTCCTTTAAGGCGATGATCGGCGACGTCTTGTTCGCATCGAGCGCTTCGTCGCGCGTGTCAGCTTGACTTGAGGCGATCACGGCGCTCCCCCTCCAAAGCCACCGCCGCCGCCGAAGCCGCCGGTGAGACCAGAAGCTCCCGAACTGGTCGACGCGCTGACTGAGGCAGTGGGCTCGACAACGGTCTCGCCTTCGGTGACACCGCTCGTGATCTGCGTATAGGAACTACCCACGATTCCAAGCGTCACGTCGACAGTCTTTTGAACGCCCTTGCTCAAGACCTTCACGGTGGACACGTTCCCGGTCGTCGTAATCGCCGCACTCGGAAGCAGAAGTACATTCGACGCCGACTGTACGACGATCGCCACCTGCGCGGTCATTCCGTCCTTGAGCGACGTCGGCGCGTGCTCAAGAGCAATAGTGACCGGATACTCGACGACATTGTTCGCGACCGTCGATACCGGCGACACCGCAGTCACCACACCGGTCACCTCGGTATCTGGCAAGGCGGCGAGCGTCACTGTCGCCGTCTGGTGCACCTCAATCTTGATGGCGTCAGCCTCGGCGACGTCCGCGACGAGTTGGAACGAACCGAGGCTCTGAATCGTCACGAGCGCCGAGCTCGTTGACGATGAGGTTGAACTTGATGTCGAGCTTGACGTGGAGGAGCCACCGCCGCTGACCGTCTGACCCACTGAGCCGCTTACCGCCGTTACCGTACCGCTGACCAGCGCCACAAGTTGGGTCTCTTGAAGTGACTTCTCGTCCTGCTCGACAGTGGCCTCATCTTGAGCGATGGATCCTTCGTCTTGAACGAGGCCGACCTTGCTTTGGGAAATGTTTGACTGGTCCTGAGTGACTGTCGTCTGGTCGGCTTGAACGCTGGAGGAGGACACCTTCGTGTTCGCCTGATCGACTTTCACCGCGAGCTCCTGCGCCGCAATGCTCGACTGATCCTGGGTGATCTGATTCTCGTCGGTGGTGACTTGGGCTTGGTCCGTCGTCAGGGTCGCAGCGTCGAGAGAACACGAGGTCTTGGCGGTGGTTAGGGTCACTCCGGTACCCACGTTGGAGCCGGCGTTGTTGGACGCAAGGATCGTGAATAGGTACGTTGTATTGGGGCTGAGGCCACTAATTGTTGCAGACACCTGCGTCGCGTTGGTGCTCGCGCTAAGCGTCTCGGAGGCCGTGGCCAAACCGTAGCCGTCGGTTGTGCCGTACTCGAAGTAGTACGTGGTGATCGCGCCGTTGGGATTCACGGTGGCGTTGAGAACGGCCGACGTCGTTGACACCGACGTGGCGGAGTTGGTAGCCACTGACGGTGCTGAGTTCGCGGACGCCGTCACGGTCCCCGAGGAGACACCCGACGACCCCGAACTCGTCGAGGAGGCAGGGCACCCAAGATTCTCATCCGCAGTGTACGTAGCGGTCGCGGTGGAGAGCGTCGTTCCATCGTTGGCTTCTTGAGTTTCGGCAGTCGTGAGTTGATTCTGGTCGTTCGTGAGCTGTTGTTCGGCGTTGATGAGAGTCTCTTGATTCTGATCTTGCTGCACGGTGGTTCCGCCAGCCTCAGTGGTGGCGAGCGTTGACTTGTCTCTCGTGAGCGTGCGCTCGTCGTTCCTGTAGGAGGTCAGGGCGTTCGCGTCGTTCATCTTTGCCACATTGAGAGTCGTCGCGGCCTGCTGAAGAGCGGAGTTCTGCGACGTTGAATCAATGGTGGCGAGCACCTGACCCGCCTTGACCTTCTCGCCGACTTTGGCGTTCAGGGTGGCCAGCGTGCCGCCCGAGACGAAGTTCTCCTGCGCGGTCTTTACCGTCGAGAGATTGCCCGACGCCGAGACGCTCGCCTGCACCGTTCCTTTGGTGACTTTGACGGTCCGTGCGACGGTCCCGCCCGAGGACGAGGTGTGGTAGATCGAGTAGAACGCGAACGCGGCGACGACAGCCACCACGAGCGCGAGCGTAACGTAGGCCACGCGCTTGCGCGAGAGGAACCCGGATGCTTCAGAACTCATTTTGGTATCTCCGTATAGTTGGGGCCCATTGGGACGCGGGGTGAGATGCTAAGAGGCAGCAGAATCACCCGCTCTTAGGGGCCGTCGTCGGCAGAAGCGCTGAGCACGCTGAGTACGCCGTCTTGTAGCTCGAACTGGTCGTGGCCGTAACGCTTGACGACTTCTTGGTGTTCCCGTAGGCACCCTCGGCCAAGGTCACGTGGTGAAGCGTCATGCAGTTGCGAAACGAAGCCAGCGCCGTCGAGGTATTTCCCGTTCCCGAGCCCGGCGCGCCACCGAACTGCGAGCCGGCGGGCAGGAATTTGGAGCACGCCTTCAGGGCCTTCTGTGTCTTGGCTCCGCCCTTGAAGCCGCTCGGTGCGCCACCACCGGACGGGGGTGCACCCCCGCCAGAAGGGAATGTCCCAGATGGAGCGCCACCCTTCGGAGGGCCACCCGTGCCAGGGAATGAAATCTTGACGCCGTGCTTCTTCAGACAGGTGTCAAATTTCTTTAAGGACTTCTTGGCGGGCTGTTTCGTCGAAGACTTAGACGAGGCCGACGCGACGCCTCCCCCCACGACCAGACCGACCCCCGAGACGGTCAACACGAGCACCATCGCGAGTGCTGAACAGAATCGCAATCTCCGATGACCTCGTGCGTTGACTCGCTGGGGGAACGCACTCGAAATGTTGTTGAACATGGCCAGAGTCTGCGACCTGAGTCTGGCGGATCGATGAGAGCACGATAATGATTTCCTGAGTGATGTCCGCGACATTCGCACTCAAAACACCGTCGGTTTGGAGAATTGAGGTGTGACGCGCCCGTCCCTTATACAATCCTCATGATCCGCTGGCATACTTCGGCGGTGGGCATTGAGATTCTCTCGGTCGAGGATGACGACAACCTTGCCTTCGTCATCATGACCACGCTCCGCCTCGGTGGATTCAACGCCACTCGCGCAAGGAATGGCCACGATGGACTGAGCCTGGCGCTCGGAGAGGACAAACCCGACCTGATCGTCCTCGACGTCATGCTTCCCGACTTCAGCGGGTTCGAGGTCTGCCAGCGACTGAGAGAAGCTGGCTCTACAATCCCCGTGATTTTCCTTACGGCGGCCGATTCGGTCAGTGACAAGGTTCGGGGCCTCGTAATCGGGGGAGACGACTATTTGGCCAAACCCTTCAGCGGCGATGAGCTCATCGCGCGGGTGAGAGCGAAACTCCGCCGCATCGGCAAGGTGCCAGACGATGAACTGTTGACGTGCCGAGATATCACCATTGACGACCTCGCTCACACCGTCACCAAGAACGGCACGTCCATAGATCTGTCACCGATCGAGTACCGGCTCTTGCTCTTCTTCATGTCTAATGTCGGCAAAGTCTTGAGCCGTTGGCAGATTCTCGATCACGTGTGGAATTACAGCTACGAAGGTGACCCCACGATTGTCGAGACGTACGTGTCCCAACTGCGTAAGAAGATTGACACGTCACCGCCAACCATTATTCGAACCGTCCGAAGCATCGGTTATCGGTTCGAACGACAGTGAGTTCGCAATGAACCTTCGCGTCCGACTCTTGAGCGCTGCCCTGGCATTCGTCGTGGCCACGTCGCTTCTGGGTCTGCTATTGATTCACTCGGTAGCGACATCAGAGACCCGACAGATAGATCAGCAGTTGGTGAGTTTCCTCCCCACTACGAAAACGGTCAATATCTCAACAATTCCAGCGCGTCCAGCCGGTCGAACAACGCCCCGCCCATTTAATACCAGTCATTTCAGCGCGCTCTATCTTGCGATTGTTTCGGGGGGAAGTCGAAGAGTTCTCTCGACGCCGCTCGATACCAAGCACACACCGCCGCAGTTACCAAAGATCGTTTCGACATCGCTTGACAACGTCAAGATCGTGACCGTCGCATCGAGGACTGGTTCGCTGTCGTGGAGGGCCGTACTAGTCGCGCTGCCGCACAATC
>Ga0182030_10004761_pt1 | contig 28996 bp, 27 predicted proteins | sample 812S3MmetaG_FD_121299 | JGI IMG/M metagenome (GOLD analysis project Ga0182030, IMG submission 121299) | Permafrost microbial communities from Stordalen Mire, Sweden - 812S3M metaG (Illumina Assembly) | ecosystem: Environmental > Terrestrial > Soil > Wetlands > Permafrost | place: Sweden...
GGCACGACAAAAGTTGAGCGTAACCACCAATTCTCGAAATTCCTGAATTTTGGCGGCGAAGGGGGTTTGAAGACGAACAATCCCGCGGACCAAGAAAAGGCGATCGTCTACAATGAACTCGTGGCCAACGCTGTGGCCGCACAAACGGTAAACGATCTAACTCATGCATTGAATAAGCTGCATGATCGAGGCATTAACATTGCAGCGGAGGATCTGGCGCATTTCAGTCCGTACCCGACGAGCAAGGTGAAACGCTTCGGCGACTATCCTGCGCAAGTGACTACCGATTCTCGCCCGATCCAGAAGCATTTGCCGGTGAGTTAGGTATCAATGGTCACCTTGTGACCGCAACGCCCAAGACCGACGAAGCCGTGAAAGTCCTATTTTTACACCAATCTTACCTTGGTGCCTATTGCGCTTCGCCAAGAATGAGTAGACGGACTCCGTCGAGACCGTCGCTTTCGTACCGCGACCCTTTCCAAGGCCTGAATGCAGGGCCGTTCAAGGCGGTCGAGAAAGTGATGTCACTCATTTGGATGCCCTGCGCGGTTTTGTCGTATGTTTCTTCAGCAAATCGTCCAGCGCCTCTCTCAAGTATGCCGCCTGCGGCACTCGTGTTGCCAGACTGAGTTTTTTCAGCTGCTGCACTGAGGCAGGATCGTAATAGCTCGTGACTTGCGCCTGCTTGCCTTTGTCTCTGCTGACCATTGTTGTACCCGCCTATAGACATGTATCTACAGGTAGATTGCAGTAACGACGCAATATCAACAAGCGGCGCCGGCCCATCATGATTCGAGAATTGTCTTTCATTCTATTGCGTTCCTAGGGGCCGCTACGATGCGGGGGACGATACCCCCATCATACGCTTGCGTAGCCTTGCATTCCCGTCGAGCGTTCGCTAGCGTCGGTGTTCACGACCCACGCGCCGTAATGCGTGGACGCCGTGGGGGGTGAACCTATGATCGCAAATTGTCCGGAGTCGACCCCCATCCAGACGGTCGCGGTCGTCCGCTATGGGGTAGACCAGTGACAAGAACCCCCGGAACGAGGGGCGGGGGTGTCATGAACCGGCATTAACGCTGTGCGACGAGTTGATCCTTAGGGTGCAGCTTAACGAGTGCAGCCTGGATGCCAGCTAACTGCTGCTCAAGTGATGCGATCTTTGCTGCCTGAGAATTATTCTGGTCAGCCTGTGCTGCATTGATCCGCTGCTGCTTCTGCACTTCATTCAGCAGCATCGGCGCGAGTTCGTCATAGCGCACGCCCTGGATCTTGCCCGCCTCATCGCGAATCACGAGTTCCGGGTAGACCTTGTCGACTTCTTCTGCAATCAGACCGTACTGCACGGTGCCGTTGGGATCGGTTTTCAGGCGGAAGCTCACGGGCCGTAACTGCTGAAGTTTCTCAGTGCTAGTGCCCGCCATAGGAGCAATTGCAGTCTTGTACCGCTCGGATGAAGCCAACACGCCAAGTTGCCCTGAGGATGTGACGTAAACGACGCTACCAGTCACCTTGGCGTTTTCGATTCCCGCAACATAGGTCTTCAACTGCGTGTTCACTGCGCCAATGCGGATCACGCCGCTATCGCCAGCGATTCCCTGATTTGCAATGTCGATGTTGTTCGATCCACTGGTCAAGTTGTAACCGGCATTCGCTCCCAACCCGATATTGCTCGATCCCGTCGTATAGTAGAGTGCGTCTTGGCCCAATGCGGCATTACTGTGACCATAGGTATTTGAACTAAGCGCACTGTGACCAAAGGCCGCGTTGCTGCTACCGCTCATGTTGGAATACAGGGCATTTTGCCCCGACGCGACATTATCATTGCCGATCGTGTTGGAATAAAGCGCACTATCGCCAGACGCAGTGTTGTTGGTACCTGTGGTGTTCGAATACAGTGAATTGAATCCGGATGCGGTGTTGTAGCTACCGGACGAGTTGTGATACATCGATTGGTATCCGGAGGCCGTGTTATAGCTACCGGAGGAGGTATCCGCCATGGCCGAACTGCCGGACGCAGTGTTGTAGCTTCCTGTGATGTAGTCTCCCATGGCGCTAAAGCCAACAGCCGTATTGTCGGTCGCGGTCTTATTGCTCCATAGTGCATACGCACCGGCAGCGGTATTTCTGCTACCAGTGGTGTTCAGCCATAGCGCATCCGCTCCAGAAGCAGCATTAAAAAGCCCGGTTGTATTATTTTGGAGGGCTTGCAGGCCCATCGCAGTATTCCAGTACCCAATCGTGTTGTAGAAAAGCGCGTTCCCACCAAAGGCTGCATTGCCAGACCCGGTTGTATTGGATGTCAGCGCATACGCCCCACCTGCGGTGTTAAAACTCCCTGGCGATCCAGGAGGAGGTGCGGGCTTGAGATTCAAAAGTGCACTGGTGCCCATAGCAGTGTTCTCTGATGGATCGCTTTGCACCACGTCCGGGGGCTGCTGCCCGTACGCGGTCCCTGCAGTGATGATTTGCGCAGTAATGGAGATTGCAGAGAATTGGAGTGCATATTTCATGGGTGTTCCTTCACAATTTGTAGTTATCTTGGAATTATTCTGGCCTTAAGCCCTAGCTTAGCCCAAAGAATCAGAATTTTCAGATCAGGCGCTTCGATCCCAGCCCATTCGGCCACTCGACGTTTGACACGAACGAACATTGCGGCGGCCACCGTAACGCTATCTTTGGCGGGAGGGCCCTTAGCATGAAATACGCGATCGGCTATCTGAGAGTCAGCACCAGGGAACAGGGCCGCAGCGGGCTAGGACTTGCGACGCAACGTCACGACATTGAAGGCTTTGGCGCGCGCGAAGGGTTCTCAGTCAAAACCTGGTATCAGGACATTCAGACCGGCGCCGGAAAGGACGCGTTGCTACTGCGCCCGGGGCTTGCATCGGCCCTAAAGGAGGCGCGCGCCGCACGCTGCCCACTGATGGTCTCCAGGCTCGACCGCCTGTCGCGAAACGTGCATTTCATTACCGGACTCACGGAGCACAAGGTGCATTTCGTTGTTGCGGCTGTGAACCGGCTTCGAATATTGATCAGGGATTTCGGCCATCGTGCGCGCCGATACAATGAGTTGCGGCGCCGGTCGGCGTCCAACTAGCTTGCCGGTTCACACACTGACTTTACATATTAGTTTTTGCGCCGCGACTCGCTGCACGTCATACGGGCCGGGCCTCGCTTATGCTTTGCGCTTCGACGAAACGAAAGGAGTACAGGAAATGAAAAGGACGTCTCTGGGATTGATGACCGCGGCCCTTCTCGCGATGTCATTAAGCGCTCGGGCGCAGTTGACGGCGGTCGACAACGGTCTTGCGCTTGAAGATAGCGCCGGAATCATGTTTGCCAATACCGTCACAGGCTGCGGAGCCGGATGCAGCGGAAGCCTAGGTGGCCCGAATGGCGGAGGTGCGGCCTGGGTGGCGACGCTCAATGCCGAGAATTACGGCGGCTATAACGACTGGAGTCTCGCGACAGGTAACGCGACCGTCGCGCCCAATAACACCACGAACCAGCTCGGGGAGCTCTTCGGCGTCGATTGCGCCGCGTTCTCCAGCTGCCTGCCGTTCACGGCAATGATATCTAACCTGCTGCCCTTCGCTGACGGAGGAATCATTACGTTTGGCTCATCGAGCGTGGCGCCTTATGTGCCAGGCTGCACAGGGATGGGGTGCGGGAGCACGTACTACATCTACAGTCTTGTGACCAATCCCACCTTGGGCAAGTCGGGCGGCGGAATACTCGCGTTCGACACGCAACCTTTCTACGAACAGGTACTCGCCGTGCGCGACGTGGCGGCGGCGCCGGAAATCAACCCGGCATCTGCGGCCACCGGTCTTACGATGTTACTTGGCGGCCTGGCCGTGCTGCGCGGAAGACGAAGGGTTGCGATCTAGCGCGATCTAGATTTCTCGTAGCGTTTCTCATCGGTAGCGTCTTGGTCTCAATTGAGAATCGCGGCCAACGGTTATAGCCAATCTCTGGACTGTTCGCCCGAAATTTAAGGATGTATTCCAATTCCTTGGCGTCACGTCGGCCGGAGTTGCAGTTTCCGACTCCCAAAGAATTTCCTTGCGAATCGTAAAATCTCGGCCTTGTTCGCGTGTGAAGTCCGCCGCAATGAGTTTGCTGGATGCGCTTCCGAAATAGTTAATGCTGTCGGTCACATCTTGGCCGACGTAAATCTTTCCGTTTGGGTAAGTGACTTTGTAGGCCACCTTCATATTCATGTAATCAATCCCGCCCAACGACCAGCGTACCGCCTCCCCACGGAAGAGGCCACAATCACAGACTCACGGACGGAAACGAGAGAGCTTATGAAACCAGACGCCGCGTTCATTGTTGCCACAGCGGGTTGATTCCTTGAGGTTTCCCTCTTCTGCAGGGCCCGAACCATTCCAAGATGCTTCGCCCGGTCGACGTCGGCCGCAGTGATGAACTCGCCGCTCGGCCTAACTCGCCACGCGACCTTGCCATGCCAGCAGTATCCAAGGGATTTGCGAGGCCGTGAATTGAGCCACGCGCGCCAGCACGTTGAGCACGCAGTTTCTGGTTGGATCAGTGAATGCATAGGTCTCCCGTTCGGCTGCCGGCCGGCAATGCTGCACCATCTCTCGCTGCTCGCCAAGGCTTGTCCTCGCGCGAGTTGATGCCCGCATCTCACCGGCGATTCCGTGTCAACGCCTGATGCGTGACATTTAGGCACTCAGTTGGGTGACTTTTTGGCACTTGAGCGCCGTCGACCCCGCGGAGAATCTGCACGAACGTACCCGATTTGGTGATACCAGCCCGGCGGTGAATTCGTCTATACCCACATGGTGCGGCTGAAACTGTCCAACTTGCCCGACGACTGGCGCCAGGTGCTGCAATGGGGCCAGTGCGTGTGCATCGCGATGGAAGGCGAGACGTGCCCGTCATGCAGCAACTCCCAGCGGATCGAGGCGGCGGGTCTGGATTGGTCTACGGAATACGAGAAAGCGATTCAGGCGGGCGAGGCTATTTTGCTTTGATTCGATGGAGGCCCTAAGGTTTACGATCGCGATCCGGCCTCAGGCTGTGGCGTCGGCGATAACGCGGGATCCCGGAGATACGAACGCAAAAAGGCTCAAGAATTAACCCTTGCTTCTTTGGGACATAGAGTACGCGGTACTCTTTTTGATCCGCGTATCTCAGCGGCTTTATAACGCCCAGTCGGTTGGGAGGGGGCTCACTAAACACACCATTTTCGTTGACGATGCTGAACTCCCTCTCCCGGTACTCGACCGGAGCGTGGTGGAAAAACGCCTCGATCGCTCCGGTTCTTGCAATCTTTTCCGTGAGCGCCATTATGAATCCCTCCGGGTCGAATATCTCGACGCATACGGTGTAGGCGGGATCTATGTTTGCCTCCCACGAATCGGTCAACGAGAAGCAGTAAAGCCATTGATCGGGCTCCGTGCTGATGATGCTACTGAAGCTGCAGTTTGTAAGAGTGGCATTCCTGCTGCCAAAAAATCCCTGTAGAGGTGCGCCGAGCTGGTTGGAGGTGGCCTGCGTGACGTGCTCGCTGTAGCGGATCAGGCCCTCTTCTGTGTCAAGCACACCATGCCCGTAATTTTCTTGTTTACGAAAGTCGTATATCGTTCCGTACCGAACGCGGCTGCGTTGGCATAAGATCTCCGCGTGCTCTGGCTTCATGAACTTGTACAAGCGGCGAGGGAAATCTGGCGATTTGACGAGGCTCATGTTCCGTTGATAATGGCTCATCATTACTTCTCGTTCAGTGCTCAGTCGCCCTATCTCGTTCTAACCAAGTCCGAGACCGTAGTCCCCAGTGCTTCGGCAATGCCCAGCAAGGTGAGTACCGTCGGATTGTAGCTGCCGCGTTCGACCCGCCCGACAACATTTACATGGACGCGCGCCTTTTGGGCGAGCTTGGCCTGCGACAAGCCCGCACCCTCGCGGAGCTGGCGGATCTTGCCGCCCAAGCCAGCAAGGAAAGCCTTAGAGGTAATCGGCATTTGCAATGATCCTCATGCTAGACCGGTTCAATCAATTTCGCGTCGTTATTCTTCGGTGTGTTCACACGGGCGCTGACGGGCCATGCGACCATATGCTCGTCGGGATAGGGCTTGAGTGTCGCCCAGGCTTCGTCAGGTGTGCCCGTCAGCCATACCTCCCGGTCTTCCTTCGCCAGTATCGCCGGCATGCGGTGCTTCGTGTTGTGGATCTCTGCGACGAGTCGGTTGGCCGGCACGGTGATATGCGTGCACGACTCGATATAGTCGCCGGCTTCGGTCTTGGAGGAATCCCACAGGCCAGCGAACGCGGCCACGTCCTGGTCATTCATGGTGATGTAGAACGGAATTTTGGTTTTGCCATCGGCCTGTACCTGCCATTCGTAAAAGCCGCGCACCACGACAAGGCAGCGCTGTGCGCGCTTCCATGGTCCGCGGTAGCTCGCCGCGGTTTGCACCGTCTCGATCCGGGCATTGATCGTGCTGTACTTCGTCGGCACGCCGCGAGCGAAGAACGGAATCAGGCCCCAGCGCAGCAATGCTCCGTGCCTGACGCCGTCGATGGTGCGGACGATCGGTACCGACTGCGTCGGGGCGACATTGAAGCTCGGCGGGAACTGCCATTCGGTGCGCACGAGGTTGAACTCGCGCTCGATCGAGGCTTCGTCAGGTGATACGTAGCGGCCGCACATGTTCGGAGCCTAGCGTTAGCGCGGTCGGTGGTCAAAGGTTCCACCGCTTAGGTCGCGTCTCGGTTGGCCGAATACCAAGCGCCGACGCGCTAGCCGGCCCCCGGGGCTTTCGGGCTTGTCGCACGCAGCCATAGACGGCATATCGTGATCCTCCATACCTAAGGAGAGCGCGATGCAACAAGCAATCGGATATTTGAGGGTTAGCACCCGGGAACAAGGCCGTAGCGGCTTAGGACTAGAGGCGCAGCGATTTGAGATTGAAACGTTCGGAAAGCGCGAACGGTTCACGGTCAAAGCCTGGCATCAAGACGTTCAGACCGGGGCAGGGACGGACGCGCTACTTTTGCGGCCGGGACTCGCGACGGCACTCAAGGAGGCTAAGTCAGCGAGATGCCCGTTGATCGTCTCGAGGCTCGATCGCCTATCGCGTAACGTCCACTTCATCAGTGGGCTCATGGAGCATCGGGTGCACTTCATCGTCGCCCAGCTAGGGAAGGACCGCGACGATTTCACGCTGCACATCTGGGCGTCGCTAGCTGAGCAGGAACGGAAGATGATTTCCGAGCGTACCAAGGCCGGCCTGGCAGCGGCGAAGGCCAGAGGAGTGAAGCTGGGGCAAGCAGGTCGCTCGAAGGCGGAACAGCGACGATGTAGTAGGCTTGCCAATGTAGCTAATAGCAAGGCCGCCCTGGAGCGTGCCGAAGCGTATCGCGCGCACGTCGAATGGGCACTGCGGCAGCCGGGCATACGCGGAAGACCCATCTCGCTCCGTTGCGCCGCGGAGGAGCTCAACGAGCGAAACATCCCATCGCCAAAGGGCGGCCGCTGGGGCGGTGAGCAGATGAAGAGAGTGGGTAACCGGCTTGGACTGCGTCACCCGCCGGCCGGTAAACCTAAGACGTTTGCGAAAAGACCTCATCACCGTGATCGGTGGGTTATGGGTTAGATGACGCCCGGGAGTACAGCACTCGTACAGTCCTTGTTACCGTTCAGTTACTGTACGAGTTATACCCGAGCAATCCACTGCCGGGCGGCGGTAACGTCAACGGGTGGAATACGCCCGCCTCGAAACCGCTAGGCTCAAAGACGTTGACGAAACGTACTACTATGGAGCGTCGTGCCGCTCCTGTCGGCACAGCGCGCGCCTCGACCTGACCGAGCTGCGTGCGTATTTGGGCGATGACTACCCGCTCGCGAAAGTCCGCGAACGACTGAAGTGCGAGCGCTGCGGTGAGCGCCAGGTCGTCATAACATTCCTGGGTCCGCATCAGCGAACCGGGACACTGACATCCCTGTTCAATGAGACCGTCGATAGGCCGCCGAGGTTGCCAAATGACTGATTATTGTGATTGACCGCAACCGGTTTTAGAACCGACTATTTCGCGCCGTTTGTGGTTGCTGCTGCTGCGCTAGGCTTTGCACTGATTGACCCTATAGCCCACCTTCGGGCCTTTTATTGACCAACAATTAGGGTTTCGCTCCCTCGCTCATTTCATATTTTGCGCATGCCTCACGCGCCACAAAGGTATCGGGAAACGGCGGTTGTTTGCACTTGTCGATCGTTGCCTGCGTGATGTTCGGAAACTCGTTTCCCGGTACGAGTCGCTTCCAGGCGGCAATTTCGCGAGCCCGGCACAAGGTCTGGCGCTGAGTATTGCCGCCGGCATCCTGCCGGCAGGAATTAGCGATGTGATCGGCCGCTTGAGCGTCGACGGCGCGCACGGGCGCTAGATCGTCGAGAGTACTGGTTGGAGGGCGGGATGCCGGAAGGCCATCAGCGGCGACCGGCGCTGAGACCGGGGTGGCAGGGGAGTCCATTGGTTCGATGGTAAGAGCGACTGGTGTCCCCGTCTCATTCTCTGCTGACTCCGCTGACGGATGAACTGATTCGCTCGGTGAGGGCGACGGCGCCGCCGGATGATATGGCGGGCTGTCAATCGAGTATTCGACGGTTTTCTTGGCCTGGGTGTCATAGTTGCAATAAAGCTCGACACGCTCGAATGCTCCAAATCCATTCTGTATCGAGACTTTGTTTGAGATCGAAGTTAGAACTCCAGGCGATGAAATCACTTTACGATAACGGTCAAATTTGAACTCCAAGAATCCCATGTCATCCCACTTAAAAGCGTACTTTGCAACAGACTCGCGGCGCTGCTCGAGTGGCAGGCGATGGCGGAGGGTGCCTACTCGACGAATACGCTCCGCGCCCAGAAAGCCGATGGGGCGATCTTCCAGGCATTCTGCGAATCACGCGGGGAGCCCTACCTGCCAGCGGATCCCAAGACCATCCGGGCGTTCATCGACGATCGAGTGAAGGCCGACAGGAAGCCCGCGACGGTGAAGCGTTATGTGGCGACCATCGTGCGGGCCCATATCGCGGCGGGGTTATTGAACCCCTGCTCGAGTGAAGCGGTGCGACTGGGACTTAAGAAGATGGGGCGGGAAACCTCAGCTCGCCAGGACCAGGCTCACCCCCTAGGTTGGAAAGAGATCAAGGAGTTCGTCGATAGCGCCGGCGAAGGCCTGCGCGCCGATCGCGAGCGGGCGATGCTCTGTGTTGCCTACGAGACTCTCGCACGTCGCGGCGAGCTCGTGGGGCTGGAGGTTCGGGATGTCGATTTCCATTCCAATGGTACCGGCCAGGCGCTAATACGGCGTGGCAAGACGGATGCGGAGGGGCAGGGCAGGGTGGCGTATCTGTCGCGCGAGACGGTGAGATGGCTGAAAGTGTGGATGGAACACTCGGGGATCACGGAGGGGGCGGTATTTCGCCGCCTAATTGGAAGGGATCATGTGGGTGGATCGCTGAATCCCGGGAGCATTGCGCCGATCTTTAAACGGGTGGCGCAGTGGATCGGGATGCCGGAGCGGTTTGTTCATCACGTTAGTGGCCATTCGACCCGAGTGGGCGCGACTCAAGATCTGGCCGCGTTGGACATCGACCTTGCCGCAATTACTCAGGCTGGGGGATGGAAATCGACGCGTATGCCGCTGCAATATGCTGAGAAGATTAGTGCGGCGAGGTCGGGCATGGCGAGAGCGGCAGAGAAGTCGGGGAGGGACTCGATCAAGCAAGTGAAAAGCTAAGTTCAAATCCGCTCGTTTTCATGACTTGTGAGCCTACGTTTGAGCCCGGCTTGACAATGAGTTGCGGCGATGATTGCGGCATGGCCACAGAGAAACCGGCGGTTTTGACAAAAAGGACGTCGACCCCTCAATCCGAGTCGCCCGGCACGTTGCACGTTGCACGTTGCACGTTGCACACCCTTCGGCAGGTTAGTGAGTACGCCATCACCAGGTGCTGGGAGCTTAGCCACGACAAGACTCCACGTCGTCGCATCTTTCAGTACGTGGAGGAAATTCTTGAAAACGCACGATGCCCAACACCACCGGCTTGGCGCGGTAGAGGCCACTAGCTGGCTCGGCGGCAGTGAGAGATTTGGCATTTGACGAAGCTCCGTGCGTGGCATCGCTGCTGTGGCGCGGTGTCCTACATCTTCCAATGCTTTTATTCGATGGCGCGATGCATTTTCTTGCTTTGGCGCACTGAGTTTTGCGGTGATACTGGGAGTCGATCGAGACATGATGCGGCGCGGAGACATGATCGGCTCATGAGGGCGCCTGGCAGTGGGGACGTCGTCAAGAATCTTCAATATGTAAGGAGATCGCGATGCAATTTCAGAATCGAGGTAACCGCGCAAGCTGCGGCGTCGCAACCTTGACCGCCTTGAGCTTTGCCGTGTTGAGCTTTGCAGTGCCGCCTCAAGCCACGGCACAGCAGGCGCCCGCCGTTCAAAGCCAGTCGAGCCAGTCTCAGCTCGAACAGATCGTGGTGACCTCGAACCGCCAAGGCGAGCAAAACATTCAAGACATCCCGATGGCGATTTCCGCAATCACGCCGCAAAGCCTTGAAACGTTCGGTCTTACCGGCTTGGAGGACTACTCGCGCATGGTGCCGTCCCTCAATTTGCAAGAGCTCGGTCCCGGCATCAACAAGATAGACATTCGCGGCATCACCACGAGCGGCATCGACTACACGGACGTGCAGGACCGCCCGCTGGTGACCGTGTACCTCGATGACACGCCGATCTCGCTGCAGGCACAGAATCCAGATTTGAAGGTCTTTGATCTCGAACGCGTCGAGGTGCTGCGCGGGCCGCAGGGTACGCTGTACGGCGCCGGCGCCATGTCCGGCACCATCCGTCTCATCACGAAGAAACCTGACCTCGAACAGATTTCCGCATCGAGCGGCGTCGATATGTCAGGCACCTCGGGGTACGGTGGCTTCAATTACAACATCCGCCAGATGGTGAACCTGCCGATCATCGACGGCGTCCTCGCCATGCGTGCGATAGTCTATCGGGGCGATGACTCGAGTTTCATCAAGAACGTCGAGCAGAACGACACCGGGCATCGCAACGTCACCAATCAAGCGCGCGTGGCCTTGCGTTATCAGGCGAATAACAGCCTGACCATTGACGCCAGCCTCACCTATGAGGACCTGCATGCGGGCGTTTACGACGGCTTCTCGGGTCTGCCGGCGTATCAATTCACCTCGCTCGAGCCCGAACTCACCACCGACAGCCTGAAGGTGTTCAATGTGACGGCGGAGCAGAAGTTCAATTCGGCGGTTCTCACGTCTTCCACCTCGTTTCTCGACCGCAACAATGCGAATTTCGGAGCTAACGAATACGGGGTGAACGCCTTCCTATTCGGAGGCCAATTACCGGTCTACCCGGCATTGGACGTCGTCAGCGACAACACCAAGGATTTGGTCGAAGAGCTGCGCCTCAGTTCCAACAACGAAGGTAAGTTGAAGTGGACGACCGGCATCTTCTATGAGCATTTCGAGCGCTACTATTATCAGAATCAGCCTGATGCGCTGGGCTTCGATCAGCGATGGGGGAATGAGATCGGCTTTCCGACCTACAATTCGCTCGATGACGGTGCTTTTCAGCCCAACGATGACTTTTCCGGTGTGCAAGATTCAGGTGAGCACCAGACCGCGGTGTTCGGTCAGGCGACCTACACCGTGTTGCCCAACTTGGACGTCACGGCCGGCCTTCGATACTTCGACTGGCATCAGGACTTCGTGCTGTATTTCGGCGGCGTCTTTGGCGCCTCTCCCATCGCATCCTCTCCCACATCTCCGGGTGTGCCGCTGAAGGAGTCAGGGACGAACAGCGCCAGCGGCGTAAACCCGCGCTACGCGATCGACTATCATTTTTCGGACGATGAAATGATATTCGCCGAAGCGGCGAAGGGGTTCCGATACGGTGGTGTCAATCAACCGGTACCGCTGAGCATCTGCGCACCCTACCTGCAGGCGATCGGCCTCACGCAAGCGCCGCTGACATTCGGTCCGGACAAGCTGTGGAGCTATTCGCTCGGGGAAAAAAGCAGCCTGTTGGATCGTCGCCTGACCCTCAACGTTACCGGATTTTTCATCCACTGGACAGACGTTCAGACCACCCGCGATCTGACGTGCAGCTATTACTTCATCGAAAATAAGGGCACGATCGAAAGCCGAGGTATCGAGCTCGAAACCCAGGCGAAGATTACCGAAGCACTCACATTCGGCTTCAACGGCTCCTATACCAATGCCACCACCGACGGTCTCGTCCAAAACTTAAACGCGCCCAGCGGTTCGCAGACGCCCTATGACCCGAAGTGGATCACCAATACCAATGCCACCTACAATCTGCCGGTGGGCGATGACGCTGTGAGCTTCGCGGTTAACTTCTCCTATCGCAGCGGCGCAGCCAATACCTTCAATCCAACAGATTACAACTATCGTACGCTACCCGATGTTCGTGACGTCGATCTGGCGGTCACCTACAAGAAGCCGCGGTATCAGGTCGGACTGTTCGGCTCGAATCTCACGAACGGTGTGAAGGTCATCAATGATCAAGCGGTAGTGCCGGGTTCGCGGCAACCTGGCGACACGCTGTTCTACGCGCGACCGCGCACCGTGGGCGTGCGCATCGCGGCGCAATTCCAGTAATGAAAAAATCACGATCTTCAGCAAAGTGGAGTTGGTGAGAGCCATGATAAAGAAATTTTTGCCAAGGTTTGGTAACGCAGTCTTTCTCGCCAGTTCATGTAGCGGTATGGGCGGCGCTTAAGAGGAATCGATATGACAATCTCGCGGCGCGATGCAGTCTTAGGAACCCTCGCAGTGGTACCGGCGCTCGCCGGCGCGCACCTTTTCGGCGCCGCAAAGGCCGCGGCAGCGTCACCCTGGGCTTTGCCCGCCAAGCGTCAAGTGCGTGTGATCGAGAACACGTGGGTACCTATGCCCGATGGGGCCCGGCTCGCGGCGAGACTGTGGATTCCGGAAGGGGCGGAGAAAGCACCAGTGCCCGTCGTACTTGAGTACATTCCTTACCGCATGCGCGATGCCTATCGTTACCGCGACGATCGCTGGGGAACGCAGCTCGCTCAGTATGGCATCGCGTATGCGCGGGTCGACGTGCGCGGGTCAGGGGATTCCGACGGCATCATCGTTGATGAATATGCACCGCCTGAGCTCAACGACGGCGTCTCGGTGATCGCCTGGCTCGCGGGCCAGCCCTGGTCCAACGGTTCGGTCGGCATGCGCGGTATTTCCTGGGGGGGCATCAATACACTGCAGGTTGCCGCGATGGCGCCGCCGGAATTGAAGGCCATCATGCCCATGGGATGCTGTGACATTAGATACACCGACGATGCCCATTATATTGGCGGGGCGTTGGGCCTCACCAACTTTCAATGGGGTGTGGCATTTAAGAGCGTCATGTCGGGGCCGCCAGATCCTGAAATCGTGGGCCCCGACTGGGTCAAGATGTGGCGCCGCCGCGTAGATGATACGCCTGCCATTCTCGCCGAGTGGGTGTCGCACCAGCACTACGACTCGTACTGGCAACGCGGCTCGATCGCCATGAACTATCAGGCGATAAAATGCCCGGTGTACGTGGTTGATGGCTGGATCGACACGTACTCGAACGTCGTCGGCAGGCTGCTCGAGCACCTAACGGTTCCGCGCAAGGGCCTGGTCGGTCCCTGGGGTCACAACTATCCGGACGCCGTGAACCCGGGCCCCGGACTCGATTGGATATACGAGGAGGTTCGCTGGTGGCAGCAGTGGTTGCAAGGCGTCGACACCGGAATCATGAATGAGCCCATGCTGCGAGCCTACATGCCCTACGCCACGCCATGGCAGGTGTATCCGAAAGATGTACCGGGCCGCTGGGTGGCGGAGTCGGTATGGCCTTCGCCTAGTCTCACCACCTCTACTTGGCATTTAAACGCCGCGGGTAAACTATCGCGGCAAGCCGCAAAGCCCGAATCACTGCGCTATGTCGCAGACAAAATCGTGGGCCTCAACAAAATGCAATGGCTCCCCTTTCCCCCGTCGGGGATGCCGACCGAGCAAAGCGAGGATGACGCGAAGTCCATGGTGTTCGACTCACCGCCGCTCAATTCCGACATCGAGATTCTCGGCTATCCGCTGGCAAAGATCCGGGTCGCATCGAACGTACCGGTGGCGAAACTCGCGGTCCGCATGACCGAGGTCACGCCGGAGGGAAAGTCCTGGTTGGTCAGCTACGGATTGCTCAATCTCACGCACCGTAGCTCGCATGAACACCCGAGCGCTCTCACGGCCAATGAATTCTACGACGTCGACATCAAGATGTTTATGGTGGCCCACCGCTTCAAGCGGGGGCATCGCATTCGCATCGCACTGTCCGAGAGCCTCTGGCCCATGGTTTGGCCGTCGCCCGAGATTGCGACGCTCACTGTCCAACTCGGTTCGTCCTCCATCGCGCTGCCGGTGCGGCCGGCGCCCGCTACCGAGGCGACTTTCCCGATCCCCCTGCAGCCGTCCGCCCCGCAACTATTCGCGGGTCTCACCGGACATAGACCCGAAGAATCCGTCCAACGAAGTCCGGACGGTCGCCTGACCGTGAAGCGCGAATCGCCCGAGTCTGCCTACGTTGTGCCCGACATCGGCACCACTCTGACGCGAAGCGGCAGCGAGTTAAACGAGATCACCGAAGGCCAGCCGAACAGCTGTGTCTGGAAACAGGAAACCCGAGGCGGATTCAAGCGCGGCGATTGGGATTGTCGATCGATGACGGCCTACGAACTCACCTCGACCCCAAGGACTTTCACCATCAAGGAATCGGTCAAGCTCATGAGGGGCGAGGAGCTCTTCTTTGAGCAGGAGACGGTGAGCACCGTAGAGCGGAGTTTGGTGTGAGCGCCCTATCTGAGGAGAAGACACGATTCGCGTTTTAAAGCACGCTAAGCCGCGGCGGCGTAGCTCTGCACGCGCGTTCGTAGTGGTCTGAAGTGATCCGGACCGAGCGTCGACGAGGCTTCCCAGTGGTAGTCGCGGGTCAGATTGATGTGTTCCCAGCTCAATGGCGATAGATGGGCCAAATCGCCGGGTGTCGGATAATACCCCTGCCTTTTAAGATGATCGACAGCGCGCTGCAGATACGTCGTATTCCATAGAACGATGGCGGACTGTCGTTTTTCTTTCATTACGGCATTTTTCACCTTTCAACATGGCACTTTTTCCTTGGGCGTGCCAGTCCTGCTCCAAACTGGCTAGTGGTAGAGCGCTAAAATCGATGTGAGTTGTCGCTTTTCTTTCATTACGGCACTTTTTGTCTTTCATCGTGACACTTTTTCCTTGGCTGTGCCAATCCTGCGGCCAACAGCCTAGTGTGTGAGTTTTCCTTCAAGCTGTCATTTTTTACCTTAAGGATGTCCTAAAGGTAAAATTCAGGACCGTTGACCGATCGCTGCAGGCATGTGGGCACCAACGTATTGAAGTTGCTGGAGTCCCATTTTTTGGGTTTTATCGATAATGCCTTGCAGCGCCGCCCGGCGGAGTATATCAATAATCCGGCCGGTCACGCCGTCCGACAATTCGAGTAGGTATTCCACAAATCGTTTGTCGATTTCGGCGGCGGCCTTCTTGAGCGGGAGGAGCGCGAGATATCCGGCAATGAACCGCCGCAGCTCCTGCGATTCAGTCCAAATTGGAAGCTCTAGTTGCTCGAACCGACTTGCGATTTGAGGATCCGACCGCATGACATGAAGCGCCTCATGGGTGCCGGCGGCAACGATGGACACGCGCAACTTGTTCGCGAGGTACTTAATTGCGTTCAGCGCTGCACGTTGTTCTCGCGCGCTGCAAGAGAGCAGGTGTTGGATCTCATCGATCAGCAACATCCTGGGTGAAGCGTGCGCAAGCATTCGCCTATCCGAGCGGATGGTTGATCATCTCCAGATGCAACAGGTCACCGCGGTACGGGTGCGCCAGCGCGACCGCCTCATTGAGCTCGACCCCGAGTCCCGGCTCCGTCGGCGGAATCACAAAGCCCTCATGCCAGACGATCGGCTTCTTCAGCAGCTGCGCATGGAATCCGCCCCAGCGCTGGATGCTTTCCAGGATCAGGAAATTCGGGATGCAGGTCGCGATCTGGATATTTGCCGCGCCGACGATGGGCCCGCAATACAGGTGCGGAGCGATCTGCGCGTAATGCACCTCCGCGAGCGCCGCCACTTTTTTCGCCTCGAGTATGCCGCCGACACGGCCCAGATTCATCTGCAGGATATTCGCAGCGCCGGTCGCGAGCACGCGTGCGAACTCGTACTTGGTGGTCAGGCGCTCGCCGGTCGCGATTGGGATCGTCGTCGCGCGCGCAACGAGCGCCATCTGCTCGGGCATTTCGGGCGGCACCGGCTCCTCGAACCACAGCGGATCGAACTCCTCGAGCTGCCGCGCCAGGCGGATCGCGCCGGAAGTCGAGAACTGGCCATGGGTTCCGATCAGCAGGTCCGCTTTCGATCCCACCGCCTGGCGCACGAGGCGTGTTAAACGCACCGTGCGCTCGAGCGCCTCCTGGGTCGGTTGGCGCGGATCGTAGGAGGAAAAGTCGCCCGTCGGATCGAACTTCAGGCCCGTGAACCCGAGCTTCACGTATTCGGCCGCACGCTGTGCCGAACGCTCCGGGTCGTGGTAGAACTCGTCGCCTTCGCCGTCCGCCGGATACAGATAGGTGTAGGTGCGCAGCCGTTCGTTGAGCTTGCCGCCCAGCAGGTTGTAGATCGGCTGCTCGACGGCCTTGCCGATGATGTCCCAGCAGGCCATCTCGAGCGCGCTCAGCACGCCCATCATCGACACATCGGGGCGCAGCGTGAACCCCGATCCGTACGCTTCGCGCCAGATCGCCTCGATCTGGAACGGATCACGCCCCATAAAGCGCCGCGCAAACACATCCTCGATCATTGCCGCGATGACCTTCGGTCCGAAGGTTGCCGCATAGGCCTCGCCGACGCCCTCGATGCCGCACGCGGTCCCCAGTTTCACGAACACGAAATAGCGGCCACCGAAGCCCGGCGGTGGATTGCCGACAATGAATACCTTGGCGCTATCGAGTTTCATCCGTCCCCCTCAGGAGTTAACCGGCCAGAATCAGATCCGCGGCCCGGCGCGCGACCATCAGCGTCGGCGCATTGGTGTTGCCCGACGTCACGGTCGGAAAGACCGATGCATCGATGATGCGCAGGCGCTCGATGCCGTGCACGCGCAATTCCGGATCGACGACCGAAGCAGCCGGATCCGGGCCCATGCGGCAGGTGCTGACCGGGTGGTAGACGGTGGCGCTGCGCGCGCGGAAATCGGCGACCATGGCGGCGTCATCCATCTGATCAACATCCGGCCCCACCGGTTTTCGGATCAGCGTGCGCATCGCCCGGGTGCGCGCGATGCGCTGGATCAGCTGTCCGCCATGGACCACGTCGGCGATATCCTCGTCCGTCGCGAGGTAATTTGGCGCAATGCCCGGGGGCTGCCGGTAGTCGGCGCTCGCGATGTCGATGCGCCCCCGGCTCGTCGGGCGCGACGGCTGGAAGCACAACAGGAAGCCGCGGAATGCGTCAACCTGGATGCGCTTGCGGCTCGCATCGCCGATGCCATAGGTGACGGGGCTGAAATACAGCTGCTGGTCGGGGCGCGTGCCGCCGGGTCGCGCGCGCACGAATCCACCGAACTGATTGACGCTGAGGCCTAAGGGTCCCGTGCGCGTCAACATGTAACGCACACCCGCGAGGAACTGCCTGAACGGCGAGTGCAGTTCGTTGTTCAGCGTCGGCTGCGTGGCTTCATAGTAATAGCTGACCGCCAGATGATCCTGCAGGTTGCCGCCGACCGCCGGGTTATCGAGCACGACCGGCACCCCCAGCGTCGACAGGTGCGCAGCCGGCCCCACGCCCGACAACTGCAGCAACTGCAGCAACTGCGGCGAATCGACCGCTCCGCCGCACAGGATCACTTCCCGGTTCGCGGTGACGCTGTGGCTCTTGGCGCCGTGAATCGAGACGCGTCTTAGACAGCGATGCTGGACGACGAGGTCCGGATGATCGTTGAGGTGCTCGCCCACGGCGGGCAAATCGTGGTGCGTTTGGATTCCTGCACGGAATAGTTCCGCAGGTGCACCGATTCCAGACAGCTGCAGGAGTTGTGGCGAATTGATCGCGCCGGCTGAGAGTATGACCTCGGCGTCGGCATGCGCGGTTACAAGGGTGCGACGATGAACATACTCGATACCGATGGCATGATCGCCGTGCAGCAGAATCCGGTGCACCAACGCCCCGGTGACGATGGTCAGGTTCGGACGTTGCCGCGCAGGCGACAGATACGCGCGCGCCGTGCTGCAACGACGATTATCCTCGGTGGTGCGGTCGACGCGGCCAAATCCCTCCTGACGTTCGCCATTCGGATCGGCGGAGAAACCGTATCCCGCCTGCAAGGCTGCGTCGACGAACGCCGCCGCCAGCGGGCTCGCGCTCACATCGGGGGCATACACCGGCAGGGGACCGGTTCCTCCATGATAGGCATCCGCACCGTGCAGATGTCGTTCCGCAATCTTGAAATAGGGCAGAACATCGGCGTAGCCCCATCCATCGAGTCCCGACGCGGCCCAGGCGTTGTAATCGTCAGCGTGCCCCCGGATATAGACCATGCCATTGATAGACGAAGAACCACCGAGCACCCGGCCGCGTGGATGCGCCAGGCGCCGTCCGTCCAGAAACGGTTCGGGTTCGGATACGTAACTCCAGTTGAACCGACTCGTGCTCAATAGCGTACCCACCGCCGCCGGCATATGGATGCGCCAGCTACGATCGGGCGGCCCGGCCTCCACCAGCAACACGCGAAGCGCGGGATCCTCGGTGAGACGGGCGGCCAGGACGCAGCCGGCCGAACCGGCCCCGACAACGATGTAGTGGAAATGCCTGGTCACGCGCGGCTGGTCAGGCAGGCCAATTCATACTCAGCGGGATCAGCAGGTTCAGCATGTTTCGCATGTGTGCTCCTCGACCAAGGATGCCCGGACCCTGCGCATGGCGCGTGCGCCTTTGCCAGGGGGGCGGCGGATATCTCGCAGCTAACAAATCTTGTTCGCCAGGGGTGCTGCGGCAGGCGGCACCGCGCGTGCTCGCCAGTCGATCGGCGCGATATCGGGCAACATCCCGATCCAGCCGATGATTCCGAGCAGGCTCACCGCCGCGGACAGCACGAACGCGGCCGTGAAGTGCCCGGTGGCATCGATGATCGAGCCCGTCACCGCGGGCGCAACGACGCCGGCCAGATTGGCCAGAGAATTCTGGATACCAACCCAGCGTCCCGTGGCCTCGGCGCCGCCCAGGATCTGGGGAATCGCGTACACACCGGGTGAGGCAGCGCCGGTCAGTAACTGGTACAAGAAAATGCTGGCAATGGCGAGCGGCCGCGGTCCGAAGGCCATCGCCAGCATGCAGAGCACCGCTCCCGCGTGCGCAACCAACATGATGCCCTTGTAGCTGAAGTTGGCCGAACCGCCGCGCGCGATGTATCGATCGGTGGCCCAGCCACAGGCCAGGGCTGAGACTGCCGTAACGACGTACGCCGCGCCAGCCAGCTTGGCCATTTCGGCGGTCGCGTAGCCGCGTTCCTTCACGAGATAATACGGCAGCCACAACAGAACGAAATAATACGCATAATTCGCCGAGAAATGACCGAGTCCCGCGCCCCATACGGCCCGACATTTGAGCAGGGTGAGAAGCGCCGGTCCCGCGTCAGCCCGGCGCGGTTCAGCAGCCTGCCGCGTCGGCGCCATCTTCGACCATGGGTATAACCATAACAACGAAAGGGCGCCGAAGACGATGAATGCCGAGCGCCAGCCGAACTGTGCCATGAGCAGTCCGCCGACATAGGTGCCTACCGCTGGGCCGAACAAGAACGCAAATCCGACAATGCCGTTGGCGGTACCGAGACTTGCAGTCGGAACGGCCGTGGCAAGCAACTTGCTTACGCATGGGAAACCAGCGCTTTCGCCTATTCCGAGCAGCATGCGCGACAAGATCAACATGGGGAAGGCCGACGATACGCCGAGCATCAGCGTCGCACCCGCCCAGATCACGAGGCCGGCAGCGAGTACCCGTCCAGCCCCAACCCGTTCCGCCAGCCAGCCGACCGGAATCTGGATAAAGGCATAGGTCCAGAAAAATGCAGAACCGAGCAGCCCGAGCTGAGAGGCGGTCAGGTGCAGATCTTCCTGCATAAGCTGTGCGGCAGTCGGCAGAACGCCCCGGTCGACGTAGTTGATGAACAGTACGGCGGCCAACAGCAACACCAGGGGACTACGTCCGGCACCGGCGGCATCGCCCGACACAGCCCCGCTGATCGACTGCAAAGGATGAATGGCTGTCATGTTGTCGAAGGCTCTTCACGTACGGCCTTGACGGGAAGCGCCTTCAGCCTCGAGGTTCTCTCCGGCCCAAGAAATTTCTCGGCGTACCCGACGAGAATCATCCGTGCCTGAAGGTGGGTGACGTCATCCGTCGAGTGACCACGCCTGAGCCACAATCCGTCGAGCATTGCGGCGAAGCCAAGAACAAACTCTTTCATTTCGTCCCCCGGCACCAGCGGAGATATCGCTGAGACGAGGTTCGATCTCAACCGTTTGTAGAACAGCCGCTGCAGGCTTGTGTAGCGGGGATTGTGAGCTGCTTCGGCATAGAAAGAGATCCATGCATTGGCTGTATTCCGATCGAACGTGCCCTCCGGAAAATTGCCGTCGATGATCGCCATCAACCGCTCCCATCGGGTCCTGGCCTGACTGAGATTGAGAATCACGGAATCCATGAGCAGTCGATTTGCATACCGAACCATCTCGAAGAGTACTTCTTCCTTGTCTTTGAAATAGTAAGTCAGAATGCCTTGAGACATGCCGGCCTCGTGGCAGATACGCACCGACGTGAGGCCCTTGAGACCTGCCCGCAAAAAAATGCGATGGGCGGCCTCGATCAGCTCGACCCGCCTGATGTCCTCGATCCGCGTCTTGCGTTTTTTGAATCTGGCTACCATGAGTCTGATACAGCCTACCGTGTTTTGTACGCGATAACAAAAACTTCCTTGCCTTATCAACCCAAACGTTTTAAGCTTTCTTGAGGATATTCCGACGGAACAAGACCGCAAAACGGCGGTGCGATCAATAGTTCGCTCTCTGGGATAGTCATGACGTCAGACCAGTCCACCATGCGCGCAGCCGTCCTGACCCGGTGTGGTGAGCCGCTCGACGTGATGCGCGTGCCGCGTCCGGTTGCAGGGCCCGGACAGATACGGGTTCGATTGTTGGCGTGCGGCGTGTGCCATACGGATGTTCACATCTGGATGGGGGAGAGCGTGCCGCGGCCGGCGCCAACGCCCTTCGTCATGGGACACGAAGGCGTCGGCGTGGTCGACGCCATCGGAGACGGCGTGAACGGCTGGGCGGTCGGCGACCGGGCGGGCGTGCCGTGGATTCATGACACCTGCTGCATTTGCGACGAATGCGCAGGCGGTCATGAATCGTTTTGTCAACGCCATCGGGCGCATGGATTCAGCGTCCCGGGAGCGTTTGCCGAGTACGTGGTTTGCGACGCCCGGTTTGCTGTTCCGCTGCCTCCGGAAAGTGATCCAGTTGCGACGGCGCCAGTCATGTGTGCGGGAATAACCGCATTCGGAGCCGTCAAGCGTGCCGGTCTCGAGTCGGGACAACGCTGCATCATTTTCGGATGCGGCGGCCTTGGGCTATATGCGGTCCAAATCGCGAGCCGGCTGGGCATTGAGGTCCTGGCTGTCGATCGCGATCCCGCGAAGTTGGCGATTGCTCGTAACTGGGGTGCGATGGAGGCGGAGACCGTTGACGCTTCCTTAGCGGGACGGCTCGCGGCCAAAGACTCGAAATATCACGCGTGCATCAATTTTGCTCCGAGCACCGCAACGTGGGGTGCCATGGTCGCCGGAATCCGGCCACGGGGCAAAATAATTGCGGCAGCGATGGTGTTTGAGCCGGTCCCCCTCGTCCAGGAATGGCTGACCGCTACGGGCGTGGAGATTACCGGCACCAGCGTAGGAACGCGCGAGGAGATGCGCAACCTTGTCGCGATGCATGCGGAGCGGCCACTCGAGGCCATTGTCGAAACCATTGATCTGAACGGGTTGTCGGCAGCACTGGTGGCGCTCAAAGCCGGTCAGGCGAAAGGACGATTTGTAGTCAGATTCTGAGGGTTGGTGATCGTGATCTTTGGATAATCAATAACGGCAAGGGGATCAAGGATGAAATCTGAAAAAACATTGAGCCTTGCAATCGCCGCGATTCTTGGCGGAGGCAGTGCCCCGCTGTATGCGGCTACCGCGCCGGAATCAGCGGGCGATTCGATCCAGGAAATCACAGTCACTGCACAGCGTCGCACGGAAAACCTGCAGGACGTGCCGGTCACAATCCAGGCGCTGACCAGCGAGACTTTGGCGCAGCTGAATGTCCAGACAATCGATGATTTCGTGAAATATCTGCCGAACGTGACCACCGCCACGAGCGGACCGGGTCAAAGCGACATCTACATGCGCGGACTGGCCACCGGCGGTGCCGGCAATTCAGGCGGCGGAGTCGGAACATTTCCGAACGTGGCGGTGTACCTGGACGAGCAATCGGGCCAGTTACCGGGACGCAATCTGGATATTTACGCTGCGGATCTTCAGCGAATCGAAGTCCTTGAAGGGCCCCAGGGCACTCTGTTCGGTGCCGGCGCGCAGGCGGGCGTGCTGCGCTACATCACGAACAGACCGAAACTGGACGTCACGGAGGGCGCAGTCAACGCGGGCTACGCGTACACGTCGCATGGCGATCCCAGCACCAATGCCGACGGCATGATCAATCTGCCGGTGATTCCTGGATTTCTCGCGGTACGCGCCGTGGTGTACGACGACACGCGCGGTGGATATATCAACAATGTTCCCGGAACTTTCGTGCGACAAAGTTCGGATCACGGCATTCATTATGCCGGATACATCAACAACATCCCCGGACCACCGACACCGACGAATTCGGTCAATAACAATAATCTCGTCGGTAATGCGATCAATCCCGTCAATTACCAGGGGATTCGCGTCGAGGCATTGGCCCAAGTCAATGAAGACTGGAATCTCCTTCTTTCGCAGTCCTATCAAAGCATGCATGCCCAGGGTGTTTTCTACGAGACCCCGCAGAGTTCCGGCACACCCGGGATTCCACTGCCGGACTTGTCGGTACAGCTCTACAACCCGTCCTACGATAATGACAGGTTTGAGAATACCTCCCTCACCGTGACTGGCCGCATTGGCCCTTTGAAGGCGGTCTACGCCGGCAGCTATCTCGTGCGCAATATCGACCAGGTCCAGGATTACACCAACTACGCGCGCGGCTTCTTCGGCGACTATTATCAGTGCATCGCGCCGACCACGCCGGGGACCTCTGGCCAATGCTACTCGCCCAGTGCGACGTGGCGGGACCAGGAAAGAAACACCCACGACAGCCAGGAATTGCGTTTCAGCACCCCCGACGACTGGCGTGTGCGCGGCATCGGTGGCCTTTTCTGGGAAGACTATGTCATTCAGGAGCAGTTGGACTGGCGTTACAAAACGGCGCCCGGATTCACCGCCATCGGTCCGCCTGCGGGTACGGATGTGAATAACCCCGATGTACGCGGCAGCAATGTTGCCTTCTTTGACGACATCACGCGCGGCTACACCCAGAAAGCCGCGTTCGGTTCCGTAGACTTCGACATCATCCCGAAAACGTTCACCGTCACGGCGGGCACCCGGTACTACAACATCAACACCACGGCCACGGGGTATTCGGCGGGAAGTTTTGGCTGTTACCAGGACGGCCCGGCACCGTGCACCGGCAACATCCCGGGAGATTCGTCGAATCTCACAGCGGCGGGTCTCAGCAAGAAGTACACGGGCTTCAAGAGCCGGGCCAATGCCAGCTGGAAGATGACCTCCGACGCGTTGATCTACTACACCTGGTCACAGGGCTTTCGCGCCGGGGGATTCAATCGCTCCTCCAGCCTGGTGTTGAACGGAACCTATCGAACACCGATCAGCTACGCCCCCGATACGCTGATCAACAACGAACTCGGCTGGAAGACGCAGTGGTTCGACGATCGACTGCAATTCAACGGCGCCGTCTATCAGGAAAACTGGAACAACGTCCAGGTCAGCGTCTTCGATCCGTGTTGTCTCGGTAATCTCAACTTCACCATCAATGGCCCCAAGTATCGGGTGCGAGGCCTGGAAACCCAATTGGTCGCGCGCGTCACGCACGGATTGACGGTTACGGGAGCCGCATCGTGGAACAGCAGTGAACTGACCTATGCCCCCTATTTGATCGGCACCAATGGTCAGGCCATTACTTCATTCACGAGTCCCTATGGCGCTCCCGGGAGCACCCTCGCGCAGTCTCCGCCATTTCAAGGCAATCTGAGAATACGCTACGAATTTGCGGTGGGCGACTACAAGGGGTTTTGGCAAGCCGGTGGCACTCATCAGGCGCACTCGCATTCGGCCGCCGGCGACATTGTTGCTTACGATCAGGCCGGTTTTTCCACGTACGATGCCGCGCTCGGTATTGCCAAGGATGCCTGGGAGGTCCAGCTGTATGGACAGAATCTGACCGACACGCGGGCGGATCTCTATGCGAACTCGTTTCAATTCGTTTTTGCCGAGATCGTGAATCGCCCGCGTGTCGTTGGAGTACGATTTAGCTATAAAAAATGAGGCTTGAGGTGCTGGAAATGGAGATTTCGGAATGCACAGTAGGACCCAATTCATGATGACGGGCTATCCGCGCCGCCATTCTGTTTGGCGATTGTCCGGAATTCGGCTGGTTCTGGCGACCCTCGTGATCATCTTCGGCGATGCATGCGCTACCGCAAGCACCATCACGGCGACATCTCCCTCACCAGTCGCGGCAGACGCAGATCAATGGGAGGCGCCGGGGCGTGACGCGAACGGTACCTACTTCTCACCGCTACAAGCAATCAATGCAGGAAACGTCGCGAAACTTGGATTGGCATGGGAGTACCGGATGCACACGACACGGGGCCTCGAGGGCACCCCGCTCGTCGTCGACGGGGTGATGTACGCCACGGGTCCATTTGGTCGCGTGTACGCGCTCGATGCGGCGTCGGGTCGAGAGCTGTGGACCTACGATCCTCAAGTGGACGGTCAGTGGGGTCGTTTTGCCTGTTGCGATGCTGTCAACCGCGGCGTGGTTGCTCTTCGCGGACGGATCTATGTCGGCGCGCTGGATGGCTGGTTGCACGCGATCGATGCGCGCACCGGCCGCATGGTCTGGAAGGTGGACACGCTGGTGAGTCGTACCCAACGCCGACCGTACACCATCACCGGAACGCCTCTCATCGCAGGCAACCTCGTGGTCATAGGCAACGGTGGCGGCGAATTTGCCGGCGCTCGCGGCTACGTCTCTGCGTACGATGCCTCCAGCGGAAAGTTGCAATGGCGCTTTTTTACCGTGCCGCAAAATCCAGCGGAAGGTCCGCAGGATCAGCCGCACCTGACCGCCGCGATCGCCACTTGGGACCCGGGCCATCCGTGGAACTCCGGGAGCGGCGGCAACGTCTGGGACGGGATGGCATATGACTCTACGCTCAATCTCGTCTATATCGGCACAGCCAATCCGGGCCCTTACAACAGCCACCTCGGGGGACGCAAAGGTGGGGACGAACTTTACGCGAATTCGATCATCGCGATCAAGGCCGATAACGGCGCGATGGCCTGGTATTATCAAACGGTCAACGGTGACCGCTGGGATTACGACAGCACGCAGAAACTGGTGCTGGCCGACTTGGAAATTGCCGGCACGCGCCACAAAGTGGTGATGCAGGCCTCAAAGAACGGGTTCTATTACGTCATCGATCGTGCGAGCGGCGAGCTCCTGTCCGCGCACAACTTCGCCTACGTGAGCTGGACTCAGGGAATCGATTCCAAGACCGGCCGGCCAATTCTGGATCCGAGTTCCAACTACGATGGCGGTCCCGCGCTCGTATACCCGTCCGAATTCGGAGCGCATACCTGGCAGCCCATGGCGTTCGATGCGAAACGCGGAATCACTTTCATTCCCGTTATCGAGGCCGGGAACGTCATGGTCGAGAGCAGCGATCGCCGTGCGGGTTATGTGGACGGACAATTCACAACACCCGCTTTCCTGCCCGAGAGCTATGACCCCGCTGGCATGAGCAGTCTGTATGGCTCGTTGCCCTCCATGGCGCAGTTGGCGCGCGGAATCAAGACAAAGATTGAATCGCGCGGATTTCTTCGCGCCTGGAGTGTCACGGAGCATCGCACGCTTTGGGAGACGCAAACTGCCACCGGGTGGGACGGCGGCGTACTCGCAACTGCGGGCGGCCTGGTCTTTCAGGGGGACGTTACGGGTCACCTCAATGCGTATTCGGCCTCGACGGGGCAGCGTCTCGCTTCGGTCGCGCTCGGCACTTCCATCATGGCGGCACCAATGACCTATAGCATCAACGGCGTGCAGTATGTTGCCGTGCTGGCCGGTTATGGGGGAGGGGAACTCGCCATACCTTTTGATCCGGTCACCGCTGCGTATAAATACGGTAACGAAGGGCGACTCATCGTGCTGAAGGTCGGGGGTTCTGAGCCGACGATGCCGCCTCCCTACAGCGAAGTGCCATTTCCTCAGCTACCGCCGCGACCTATCGGCGGCCGGCAAATTGCCGCAGGCGAGGTGCTCTACAACCGGTACTGTTCGCGATGCCACGTATTCGGGCGCGGTGTGTTGCCGGACCTCAGGCGTCTTGATCCCGCGACCCATCAGATTTTTGATTTGATCGTTCGTGGTGGCGTTTACGCCTCGAAGGGAATGGGTCGATTTGACGACGTTCTCTCCGAAGCCGATGTGCAGGCCATCCACGACTACCTGATAGACCAGGCGTGGCGACGTAAGGCAGACGTGTCGACGCCCACAGCGGATGCCCGATAGTGATTCAAGAGCACGCCTAACATGGCTCGTGTCGGGACGCCGGATCAGCCCGATGCCCTGCAGTATGGCGGACCATCCCTGGTCCTCGATCACCGTCCCTGAATCTGCCGGCGATCGCGCGGTTTCTCCGCGCGCGATCACCTGCATCCCTCAATTCGCCGCGAACCGTGCAGCGGAGAGTTTGCCTGTCCTGGCCTGATAAACCGCGGTCAGGGTCTCGTTACCGACCGCGGCGACGGCCATTCCCACGGGACGCTTCATCGACGGCTTGCCGGTGGGCCTGCAGGCCATCGGACCTTATTTGGAAGATCGAACTGCACTGCGGTTTGCGCAACTCGCCGCTGCCGTAGTCGGCAGATTCGTCGCGCCTCCACAATCGGCGCCGGCCGGCCTACGCTGAAACCGTACGCGGCAAGGTGACCGACATCGAGCGGCGGCGCCTGATCGCCTCCAGGCACCTGACGCGACATTGGCGGCGGCGGTCAGCACCCGGAGCGCTCTCGTCATCCATAACTCGATGATTATTTAGTAGTTGTAGAATATTCCTTGACGTTCGATAATGAGACTTATCGAACGTAAGGTAGAATGCACCGGCGGGAGAGGGGGTTTACAGCATGGGAACATCGCCAGGGACGCAGCGCACTGACCGCGCCACCGGAGCGCTTCGGTGACGCGCGCTCTGGTGCCCTCGTTTCGGCCCGGTGCCGAGCGGCGACTGCGCGCGCTCGAGGAAATCCACCGTCACGTCCGAGATCGACTCGCGAGCTATGCGCCGAACACACAACGCGCGCTCAAGGCCGACTGGACCGTATGGCACACCTGGTGTGTCGATCCACGCAATCACCTCGACGGCGCGCCCCGCAGCTCGTTTCCGATCACGCCGGCGGTGCTCATTGAGTTTATCACTGCGCACTCGCCCGGTGAAGTGCGCGCGGCCGATGGCACACGCAGCGTCGACGAGCGACTGACGCACCGGCGCGTCAAATCGGCACGCACCATCGAACGCTATCGCGCCTCACTGCGCGCCCTGCACCGTCTTGCAGGGTTTAAGGACGATCCGACGGCGGATGTCGATGTCGAAGCCGCGCGCCGCCTCGTCATGCGCGGCCGCACCCGCGCTAAGCCTAAAAAGCCGCTGCGCCTCGCGCAAGTCGAAGAAGTGTTGGCACTCGAGGCCGGGACACTGCGAGAGAAGCGCGATCGAGCGATGCTCGCCGTGGCCTACTCGGCGATGCTGCGACGCTCGGAGCTCGTCGCGCTCGAGGTTCACGATCTCGCGTTCGATGCCGATGGCTCTGGCACGGCGACAGTCAAGTTCTCGAAGACCGATCAGAATGCCGAAGGACATGTGCGGTACTTGGCGCCGTTTGCGGTCACCGCGCTCAACACCTGGCTCAAGGAAGTTAACATCGACGGCGGGTGTTTATTTAGACGGGTATTGCCCAATGGGGCGCTGGGAGAAAAGCCGCTCACGGATCACGAGGTGGCGCGGATATTCAAGCGGCTCGCGCGTCGCGTAGACGCTGGGGGCCTCGGTGTCATGGGTATCGCCGGCCACTCCACGCGGATTGGAGCGGCGCACGATTTGGTCGAGGCCGGCTTTGACGTGGCCGCGATCGCGAACGCCGGCGGCTGGAAGAGTTTGATGATGCCGAACTATTACACGCGCGAGCTGCGCGCGAAGCAATCGGCGATGGCACAGTTGATCCGGCGCCGTGAAAAGGAGAAATAGGATTTTTGCAGGAGGGCCGTTGGTCGATCCGACCGCCCGACCGAATGAGCGACGCAAACTCTGGGATTGGCGCATACTTCTACTTGCAACGTAAGCACTCCGGCAACCCCGTACTTCCCGCCCTGATCTAACCAGACGAAGCTTTCCGCGCGGCGCTGTTGCCGCTGAGCGGGAGAGTGCGATGTCGGAACGGAACGTTGAACCGCTGAACGA
>Ga0182030_10004763_pt1 | contig 28994 bp, 26 predicted proteins | sample 812S3MmetaG_FD_121299 | JGI IMG/M metagenome (GOLD analysis project Ga0182030, IMG submission 121299) | Permafrost microbial communities from Stordalen Mire, Sweden - 812S3M metaG (Illumina Assembly) | ecosystem: Environmental > Terrestrial > Soil > Wetlands > Permafrost | place: Sweden...
GTAGCGGTTGCCGTGCAGGTATCCGTCGCCTCGGCTGGTCGCGCCCAACTCGCGGGCGATATCACGCGCTACCGAAGGTTTCTCCGCCAGCACCGCGATGGTCCCGGACTCCAGATCCGCCATAACCCATAATAATGCTTCTCCTGAAAAGGTGGACGTGCTTTGGTGACACCTCCCAAGGTGTTCCGCGATGTCTTGGCGCTTCCCGGATACGGCACGGTGCGAGCAAGATTGCGGGCGAGCTAAAAACCCTTCGTAATCGGGTCCACCAAACGGCTCAATGAAAGAACTTAACCGGGGCGTTCCGGTCGGGCGACAATTATAAGTTTGCCGCTCGTTCGACGCGCGAGACTCGCCTCACGCTAATGAAATCAAAAGCCTTGACAGCGAATTTTCAATCCCACCTGAAGCCATAACGTCGCCGAGGCGACGCATCGTTAGCTACGTCTGCCGATCAGGCTTCGCCACGCCTTCACAAAGTGGCGGTCGCGAAGAACGCAGCTGGTCGCGAGCAGGTTCCATGCACTGTAGACCCTTTGCGCGTAACGGTCCTCGGCTTCTCGCCGGTGATGCGGGGCATGTTCCCAACTGTTTGCAGGTTTCCAATACTCCTGGTACGGCATGTTCGGCTCGAAACGGGGCTTGCCAGCATGAAGACAGTACTGCCCCTGATCGTCATCTGTCTCAATGACTGGGAGTACGACGTCGACAGCCAGAAACTCATTTATCGCTAGGTCGTAGAGATCCGCATCTTCCAACACGCTCGCCAAGTCGAGAATCGCACTGGCTATGTAGCTTTCCGACCGTCTTCGTAACGGCAGGCCCTCGAAGGGAGGGCCGAGCAGATAGAGGACCTCGTCCGCTGGAGATGCGTGCGGTCCGGCTAATCCAAAGCCATCTTTGTCATAGTAGTCGGCGACCCATTTCGTGCATGACCGGAGCAAGGTTTGCGCTGCGTCATTCTCTCCGAGTCGTGAAAACAGGAGGACCGTCGGAACAAGTGAGACGCCCCACCGGTCGGATATTGGATGCGCTGCACCGACGTTCGCGCCGATAAAGCTAACCAGATAGCTTGCAAGCTCGCGCACAAAGTCCGCATCGTCGTTCGGCTCGAGTTCGAGCAGCCCCAACATTCCCAGTATCTCAATGACGGTGAGGCACCGAACGGGGTACGTGGCAAATCCTGCCGGCGTCGGGTCTGTCCCGACCATTTCATCCTGCTCAAGGTAATGATCTCGACAGTCGGTCCAGAGCTGCCGAGCATAGTACCGAAACTGCGCCTTGGCGGTTTTCATCGCAAGGGTGGCCGTATCGGGAACGGGTTCCTGGCCATGGAAAGTGGCGAGAGCAGATCGAAGGAGCATCAGGGAAACGTAACAGGCGAGGTCGGCCCTATTCTGTCTGCGGCAATGACATGCTATTACCGCCGCCTCAATAGCGTCGCGCAGGTTAAGCGCGTTCCATGCCGTGCGAATCCATCCGCGGGAGTAGTTTTCCAACACCACGAAGTTCAACTGCTCGTGTCGAGAGCCGAGGATTTGAAGCAGGCCCAATGGAGACCCGCTCAGGCAAACCGGATCTATCGCCAGTTGGTCAACCAATGAATCGCGGTCCCAGGTCTCGAAGTCGGTTTCGCCAAGAGCATTTAGATGCTCTCGATACTCCTGTGCTGCGATGGGAGCGCCCCCAATCATCCTACCCGTGATGACAAAACGAGCACGGCGAGGCAGAGTCTTGTCGAAGTTGGAGTGCGCGACGGAGTTGGTTCGAAGCATGTCGATCTGTGCTCGGCAGCCACCCCAATCGGAGAGATTGATGTTCCCAGCCTTCGTCTGGAACGTGTATTGATATTTGTTGCCGTCTTCGTTGCGCTTGGCGATGAAATCCTTGCCGAACTCGAAGGCTCCATGGAGAAGATGAATATCTGTAAAACCCCGCAGCCGAAGGAGCACCATAAAAGGCGCATCGAACTCCCTCTCCGTCAGCGAATCAAGATAACTTCCGATGGCGTCTGCTAGCAAAGTATTCCTTCCGTTTCCCTTCGATCATCGCATCCCAGATCTTCTGCTGTTCCGCAGTCCATGGAGGCAGACTCGCGAGCATTTCCGCGGTTTTCGGGTGGACCACCAACTGCGGCATGATCGGCTCGCCATTGTTCTCGAAACGCAGCTCGATCTTTGAGAATGCGGCCAGATACGATTCGAATGTCAGAGGCGCACCCGCCATGTCCGTTGCGGTGCCTGCCGCAACAGAGGTCCTCCCCACCATCTCGAAAAGTCGAGGCATGATGATCGAGAGCCCCTGTTCGGCTGCGTTGTCTGCTTGTTCAGCCAGAGCGTCCAGATTGCAGTTCCTGATATCGTCCCACTGAACAACGATCTTGCTCTCCATCATGATCGGCTCAGACGTGACGATCTCGCCCGAGGGCATCGTATTTTGTGTCGCCGGTATTGTCTCGGAAGGATCGCCCTCCGGTATCTGCGCGTAAAGAGAATCCTTCGCCTTCATCAGGTATCTTACCGCGGAATGAAACAGATAGAATTGAGCGCGCTCGTACTCCGGAAGCGCGAAGATCCGTGACGCGACCTTTCCAATGTGTGGCATGGGTTTACCGATGAATCTGAGAGAATCATCTCATGGTTCTCCCAATCCTCCGCGCTGGCTCTTGCGATAGGTGGCGACTTGTTCCCGCATAGCGATATTAGAGCCTGGTTTCCGCACCCGCAATAGGATAAGTACCGACATACGCCGTAGCATCCGTCCATCAGCGGACCCACGCTGCCGGATCACAAAGTGCGGTCCGAACGTGTGCCGAAAACGTTAGGTGGTGTCGTTGGGACCGATGACCTTGAAAAGGCGATAGACCAACTTCTTCAGTTCTTCGTCGCAGACACGGGTGCGGTTCAGACACGAAATGATGTAGTCCACCTGTGTTGCGGACCGATGCGGCAAGCTGAACGAAATAGCGAGCTGTTCGGAGGTGAGGTGTTCGGGCAAATGAGCATATGGGTCGGCGTTTGCTTGTATCCAGAGCCTGAGCATCAGCTTGTAGCTTTGGCGTCCATGATGGCGCTTCACTGTGTCTCGGCAACGACGAAAGTCTTTGACGGATTCGGGTAAGTTCCATTCGAGTTCCGGAAGAAGCCATCCATAGAACCGATCAACTCGTTCAGCGTAGTTAGAGAGAAGTTCGCTGACGTCTACTGTTTCGCCAAGGGTTGCAAGATGTTTTTTCGCAGCGGCGCTCAGTACCGCTTCCACCAAGATATCTTCTGTCTCGATCTTGAAATGAGTGGAGCGGCTGCCCTTCGAGTAGACAGTCTGCCAGTTTGCAGCGGTGTGTAATCGATGGACGAGAAGGTTTCGCAAATCCTTGACGAGCGCGTGTTCATTCTCGTCGAATACCTCTATGCGCTTATTGTCGAAGTTGCCTGTGGGAGCTTGGTCCTTCATCCGGCGGGTGTAATCCACTAAGGCTTGGGACGCACTGACCGCAGCGAGCAGCTCTTTGTTCACGCGAACCGAGACCTCTAGCTCCAATGCTTCGCGTTCGCTCTGAGTATCTGGAGTGCCGAGAGCTGGAAATTCTCCTACTGCAGTCTTCAAGTCGGAAATTGCGCGATGGAACACTTCGAGCATCGTCTGGATGGATTCAATATTGCGTTGTGGTTTGTAAGCAGGATGGACGCGGATCACACGCTCAAAGTCTTGCGGCGACAGCGAGCAAAGTTGCCCGAGAGTCTCCTCCGTGGTTGGGAGCGTCTTCAGCGCGTCGCAAAGCCGTTCGCGCTGCTTGCGTCGCTCCTCCGCCTGGTGACGGACTACAAAATTGAACAGCTCATACGCTTCCGGCGACGTCCATCCCATGCTGTCAATCATAGCAATGACTGGCTCTTTCTGAGGCTACACAGTGGTCCGTGCTCCGGTCGTTGGCGAGGTTTTCACTAGAAAAGCTTATTCCAACATTTCCCGAAATACTGGCGCGACGCTGGACGGAAAGCGCGGTGACGCGCTGCCATCGACGAACACCCGACGGAGTCCGACAGGGACCGCTACAAGATTACAGGCTAATCTTTCGCTCGCTCCGGCGCATCGCCTCGAACTTTTCGAATAACAGCCGATCTTATCGAGCGCCGTCTGCGCTAGCTAGGAGTGATATCTCGGTATCCCAACTCTGTCTGGCGGTCTTGCCGACTGCTTCAGTTGCTGCACGAAACAAATCTTGGAGTCGTGGAGGACTGAACCACGATTGCGGAACAGAATCGAATTGGCGACACCACATCTGTGCAACCTGGATCGCATATTTGATCCTTACCGGCGGCGGGGGGTGCGTCAACTGATAAACAGATGCAACGATGTTCCCGTGCCAGAACGTGCAAAAAAACGCCAGCACCGCCAAGAAAAAACAAGACAAAAGCAGTTCGTCGCAATCGGCGGCGGGCATGTTAGCCCGCTCTAATTGGATGAGGGCGCTCTGTCGTCGCTCGCCACGAAGAAGATGCGTCAAAACGAGATATGTGGCGTATCCGTCCGCATCAAGCTCCTGGGCTTGAAAATCTATATTTCCGCAGGTCGCCCGGTGCGGAAACTCTGTCCACACCCTACTCTGGTCTCTTCTCGCACTGTGTTGGTGAACATGATGGGCGTATTCATGCGATATCAGGAAGAGCAATTGAATTTGGGCGAGAAATCCTTGGAGAATGTCCGGTTCCAAAGCTCCCGAGTCAAGACTCAAAAGTTGCACGGCGACCGCTGACCTGCTGAGGCGCTGCGAGACATCCACAATCGACTCGACCAAAGGCAAGGTCGCGACGATGAATGAGAAGCCCTCATGCTGAAAGGCATGATCATTTTTGATTTCAACAGCCGCGTCAAGGTAATCGAAATGGAATGGCGGGTGCTCGACACCGCCAGAGGCATTTGCATTTTCCAGTCGGAGCGCCTCGTTCATCTCATTTTGAAAGCTGGACAAAAATGCTCGGAATGATGGCGACCCGACCCGCTCAATGTCTAATTTTCCGACGTAACTGGAAAATTCAGGCTCATTGCGGAAACGCGCTTTTACCCAGCGGTCAAGAATGACTTCGGGCGGTGTCATAGTCAGGATTGTAGCGCTGCATTCCGGTCATTGGGTACCGCCGCACCCGGAACGGGTCACAAAAACGGACGATTTTGAAACGAGAAATCGCGAGCCGTAAACTGCTGATTCCGCCGGGGTGAAATGTTCTTGTTCCGGCCCCGTTTTTGAGACGGGACCGGTGGTGCGTCAAGCCCGCCCGTCAAGCGGGCGGCGGCGTCCGACGACATCAGAAAGATATTTCGTCGGGTTCGCTCGGCGAGGTCGGCGGCACTAGCCCAAACAAGTGTGTTAATTCGTCGTACTCCGGTTGAGGAATCTTGCCGGATGCTTACACGGGCTGACCTAAAGGTCGGACAAGGGCAGTTGCGTATTTTTGCCGCGGTGGGCGTTAGTCAGATTTTCACGGATGAGTTGGCCCAGCCCGAGACGTTTACCCGTTGTAGCCATCTCAAATATTGGGGACTCCTGACCGACATTTCAGTGCAAGATGACGGAACAGTCTATACCGTGGATCGCCTCCGGAAATTGACCAGGCGCAAGACGCAGCAACTGGTGCTGCGGAGCACATGTGCTCTGAATGGGTAAACGCGACATAACTTGCGCCGCACAGACCAAACGAAAGCGTGAAAACTGTGGCGAGGATCGCTGTTGCCTTTGCCAGTCCGTCTTTCCTTTCCATGGCACTTTCATAGTTCCCTCTGGCCAAAAATGGAGCGCAGGACTCCCCAGATGATGTCGATCGCCACGCCAAGCAGCGATCTTTCGCGTTTTCATATCGGCCCTGAGGCATGAACCGCCGCTCGCAGCCGTCTGTGTTGCACTTAGGCTCGATGTCGACAATCTACCCAAACTCGAAACCGCGGACTTACCTCGTCACAGAGATGCATGATGTCGATCACAACCGCTTGCAAAGCTCGCTTGCTAATCCTAAAATTGCTCGCCTTAGGGATTGTGGGTCCCGAAATGATGTTGGTTGCTTGGATGAATTCAACCGCGCCAATAGGACTGACTTAGGACTTTACCAATGACGAAACTCCATAAAGTAGTACTCAGCGCATTGCTGTGCGTACTGACGGTAGGCGTCGCATCAGCTCCAGCCCAGACCGGCAAGGCCCAGCAAGGGCAGAAAATCTTCGCAGAGAAGTGCGTGCGGTGCCACTCCGAGGACGGAAGTGGAAGTGCGGCAATCGGGAAGGCGCTTGGTGCTGCGGATCTGCGCTCAGCAGATGTTCAGAAAAAATCAGACGCCGATTTTTATACGCAGATCGACAAAGGCAAAGGCAACATGCCTCCGTTCGGCTCAAGCCTCGCCAAGGATCAAATTGACGACCTAGTCGCGTATGTCCGCCAAATCGGGAAGAAGCAGGCAGATAAGAAGTCGCACTGAGGCGCACATGGATATCGGACCAGGGTTGAACCGATCTGACCGCAGAGGCGGGGCCAGCAATGATGGCAAGTCCCCGTCGGGCGATCGGCTTCGCCGCTACAGCCGCCCAATGATGTTCATTCTGATTGCCGCGGTGCTGGGGGGCAGTCTGTGGGCTGGAATAGCAAGAGTTAGCAAAACAACGCTTCTAAGTTCACCATTACTCGTCCAGAGTTCGACCAATTCGGCGGCGTCGGCAAGTTCCTCTTTTACTCCGGCTCATGCGTCATTCTCGGACGCGTTGAGAGAATATCTGGGGTTGCAATCCACGCCGGTCCAGCCGATCGCATTTAATCACAAGATTCATCTGGAGAAACACCTGCAGTGCACAGGTTGTCATTCTGGAGCCCCGCTAGGGCCAGACGCCGGAATTCCCAGTGTCACCTTCTGCATGGCGTGTCATCAGGTAATTGCCGCGCAAAAACCGGAAATCAAGAAGCTTACGGCATACGCGGATAAAGGGCAGGACGTTCCCTGGCAACGCGTTTACTGGTTCTATCCGGTTAAGCACGTCCGATTCATGCACTCGCCGCACATTCGTGCCAAAGTTGGCTGCGAAGAATGCCATGGCGACTTGTCGCAGCAGACTGTTGCCGTTCGGTCGAAAAATCTGACGATGAACTTCTGTCTGAATTGCCACTGGGCCAAGGGAGTCTCGGTAGATTGCACAACATGTCATTACTAGACGGCTGCGGCGAGGCATTTGGCCCTTGCTACGCTGATTTGAGTGCAGGAGCTTTGAGCAGATGAAACGCCGAGATTTCCTGAAAATATCTGCCATCGGAGGCGCCGCCTTCACGACCGAGGGCTGCCGCGATCATGGGACCCAGTTTATCCGCTTTATTCCCGAAGAGACTTTAGTTCCGGGGGTGGCCGTTTGGCGGCCGGGCGTGTGCAACCAGTGTTCTGCGGGCTGCGGTTTGCAGGCGAAGGTCGTGCAGGGGGATGCGGAAGTTGTGCGCAACGGTCAATCCGGACTCATCAAGATGGGACTGCCCAAGAAGTTGGAGGGAAATCCGCAGCATCCAGTAAACCACGGCAAGCTGTGCGCTCGTGGCCAGGCAGGGCTGCAAGTAACGTACAACCCCGACCGGATCCAGCAACCATTGAAGCGCACGGGAGAGCGTGGAAACGGCCAGTTCGTCCCGATCGGGTGGGATGAGGCAATCGAGAGTCTCGTCGCCCATCTCACTCCTCTCGCCTCGGAGCAATCCCCTCGGGCCTTGGCGTTCCTTACGCGTCCTCTCACGGGGCAGCGCCGGACGTTAGTCGAGCGGTTTCTCTCTGGTTTCACTAGCGCGCAAATGGTTTCATTCGAGCCGTTCGACGATTCGGTTCTGCGTGAAGCAAACCAGTTGAGCTTCGGCTACAGACAGCTTCCCACCTTCGACCTTGCGCGGTCGAATTACGTAATTTCCTTCGGTGCCGACTTCCTTGGCACCTGGAACTCGCCGGTTGCGCAAAACGTTGGATACGGAACGATGCGCCAGGGCCGCTCCGGCAATCGGGGAAAGTTCGTGCAAATCGAGTGCCGGATGTCGCAGACCGGTGCTAACGCGGACGAGTGGATTTCAGCGCGGACAGGAACAGAAGGCCATTTAGCCTTGGCGCTCGCCCATGTGATTTTGAAAGAGCATCTTGTAAAGGTCGAATCGGCAGGAATCGCGGGTAGCCGAATTGATGGCTGGCGCACAGGCCTGCCGGATTACTCACCTGATGCGGTTGCGTCGAAAACAGGAGTGGCTCCGGAAATTATCACAAGGCTGGCACGGGAGATTGCCACAACCGGGCCCGGAGTGGTCATCGTGGGCGGCGCGCCGCTCGCGCAGACAAATGGATTATTTACAGCCCTTGCCGTCAATGTTCTGAACGAGCTTTTGGGCAGCGTTGGAAAACCTGGGGGCCTGTTCTTCTCGCCGGCGCTACCGTTGGGTGAGTCGAATCGATCATCCGCAAGTGTGGTTGAGCCGAAGTTGATTTCCGTCCGTTCTCTTGCGGAGCAGATTCTTTCCATACACGGGCCGCAGGCCATCAAGCTTCTCTTTGTCAATGGGGCGAATCCTGTCTTTGCCGCACCCCCGGGATGGGGTATGCGGGAGGCGCTCGATAAAGTTCCGTTCATAGTGAGCTTCGGCAATTTCATGGACGAGACGAGCAAACTTGCCGACTTGATCTTGCCCGATCACTCCTACCTTGAGTCATGGATGGATGATGTACCGGAGTCTGGAACCCTCGAAGCTGTACTGAGCATTGCGCCCCCGGCCATGCTCCCCCTCCACGAAACTCGGGCATTACCGGATTTGCTGCTTGATGTCGCGCGCCGCTTGGGCGGCCAGGCAAGCAAGGCGCTTCCGTGGAAAAGCTACGAGGAAATGCTGCAAGCCACATTCACTCCTCTGCGGCATTCCCCAGGCTCGGTTGCGGCGGATACCGATGAGGAGTTCTGGGGGAAACTGAAGGAGCAGGGCGGGTGGTGGAGCATCAATCGAGGCGCGCCACGGAAATCATCGTCGCCCGTGGGATCCTTCACTCCAGTCAAAAGCGAAGATCCCACCTGGGACGGGCCAGCCACAGAGTACCCATTTCAGTTCCTCCCCTATGTTTCGCAACAGTTTCTGGATGGTACTCACGCGAACCTGCCGTGGATGCAGGAACTGCCCGAAGTTCTTTCCACTGCGATCTGGAGCAGTTGGGTGGAGATCAATCCGCAAACCGCCGCACGCTTAGCCATCAAGCAAGGTGACTTGCTCGAACTGTCCTCTCAACATGGAAAGCTTCGCGCTCCAGCGTGGCTGTCTCCGGGTATTGCACCGGACGTCCTTGCCATGCCGGTGGGTCAAGGACACGAGGAGTACGGCCGCTATGCTACGGGCCGCGGGGCCAACCCTTTTCAGATTTTGGCGAAGCAGATGGAAACAGCCACAGGTTCGCTAGCCTGGGCGAGTACTCGCGTAAGAGTGGCGCGGGTCGGCGTTGGCGATCTGATCTTGTTCTCGGGTGGTCCCACCGAGTTGGGTGAGGAAAAGCTCCGCAGGTAACAACAGCCGACGAAAGCAGGAGGAGAGTTCATGGCTCATCGATGGGAAATGATAATTGATCTCGACCGTTGCACCGGCTGTGAGGCCTGCGTCGTTGCCTGTCACGCCGAGAACAATATTGCCACGGTGAGCCCCAAGGAAGCAGCGCGAGGCCGAACCATGCACTGGATTCATGTGGAGCGGTCTTGGGAAGGCGAATATCCGAACATACGCGTCCGATTCCAGCCCGTACTCTGCCAGCAATGCGATGCCGCTCCCTGCGAGCCAGTGTGTCCGACGTATGCAAGTTATCACAATGCGGAAGGCCTGAACGCGCAAGTCTACAACCGCTGCATTGGTACCCGATATTGTGCGAACGCCTGCCCCTACACCGCGCGGTTATTCAACTGGTTCAATCCCGTGTGGGACAAGCCGCTGAACCTTCAGTTCAACCCGGATGTTTCGATCCGCGAGGTTGGCGTGATGGAAAAGTGCACATTTTGCAACCAGAGGATTACTGTGGCGGAAATTCACGCCAGCGCAGAAAATCGCGAGTTGAAGGACGGCGAAGTCACTCCGGCCTGCGTGCAATCCTGCCCCTCAGGGGCCATGGTCTTTGGCGATCTCAACGATCCGAACAGTCAGGTTTCCCGGCTTACACGTCTGCCGCGAGGTACAAAGCTGCTCGGGGAACTCGGCACGTCTCCGAAGATTACCTATCTTGAAAGAGAGTCCTCGCATGGAGCCGAATAGCGTCCCGCAGAACAGCGTGGTTGATCAGGAGGCAGAGCGTATTCGCGAGGACCTCCTGCGGCCGTTGTTTCAAACAACTTGGCGTTTCTACACTGGCGTCAGTGTTTTGGTCGCCATTGGCCTCGCCGGCATGGCGGCCTTCATCTATCAAACCTACGCGGGTATGGGTGTCGCGGGAATTTCGCGCCCTGTTTTTTGGGCTTTTTACATTACAAACTTCGTCTTCTGGATTGGCATTAGCCACGCCGGAACGCTGATCTCCGCCATTCTTCGCCTGGTAAATGCAACGTGGCGGCGCCCTGTGACTCGTTGCGCAGAGGCCATCACAGTGTTCGCCTTGATCATTGGCGGCCAGTTTCCGATTATCCACTTGGGCCGCCCATGGTTGTTTTTCTGGCTGATTCCCTATCCTAACGAACGGCACATTTGGCCCAATTTTCGCTCTCCCTTGCTGTGGGATTTTCTTGCCATCACCACCTACATAACCGGGAGCGTAACGTTCCTCCTCCTTCCCATCATTCCCGACTGGGCCACCGTGCGTGACCGCGCGACAGGCTGCCGCAAACGCATCTACAGGGTTCTTGCTCTTGGCTGGCAGGGAACGCCGCGTGAATGGCATCGGCTTGAAACAGCCATGCATATTATGACCATTGTTATTATTCCTGTGGCAGTTTCAGTGCATACGATTGTTTCCTGGGATTTTGCAATGGCTTTGGTCCCAGGCTGGCACTCGACCGTCTTCGGACCGTACTTCGTCGTGGGTGCCATTTTCAGCGGCATTGCGGCCCTTATCGTCGCCATGGCGCTGCTCCGTAAGTTCCTGCATCTTGAGGAGTATCTGAAGCCGATCCATTTCGAGAATCTTGGCAAGCTTCTGCTGTTGTTTAGCCTTCTGTGGGTCTACTTCGTCTTTGCCGAACGGCTCACGGTTTGGTACGGCAATGAGACCTCCGAGATGGCCGCTTTCTGGTCCATCCAGCGCGGAAAGTTTGCCTTTCTATTCTGGACCATGGTCTCCTGCAATTTCATCATTCCATTTCCGATCCTTGCAATTAAACAATTGCGAACGATTACCGGCACGGTGATCGCTTCTTGCACAGTGGTCATCGGAATGTGGCTGGAGCGGTTCTTGATTGTCGTGCCTCCTCTGGAGCAGAAGTACTTGCCGTATGACTGGGGCAGTTATAGACCGACCTGGGTTGAAATCACGATCATGATTGGAACTGCTGCGGGCATGATCCTGTTTTACGTTTTATTCGTGAAAGTCGTGCCCATTATTTCCATGTGGGAGTTGAAGGGTGGCGAGCACACTGAAACAGTTCCTGCCGAGGCCCCCGTTGTTGTGGGTGGACGCGGCTCCGGGCTGGAAAACACCTTGCCAAGCACCAACAGTTAGAGACGGATGAGGCATATGGACGCCATATACGGACTGTTTCCAAATTTGGATACCGCGCGGAGAGCGCTTTCCGCTCTTCGCACAGGTAGCCCTGAACTCCGCATCAGGCAGGAGTCGATCATCGTCATTTCTTCCGAGCCTTTGGAAGGAGAGGGTCTGTGTTGGAATGAGCAGCGGAGTTTCATGCCCTGGCTTGCGGTAGTCGGCGGCCTGATAGGGGGAACGGCGGGCTACGCGCTCGCAGCGTTCACCCAGCGAACCTATCCCCTCCCAACCGGGGGTATGCCCATTGTGGCGCTATGGCCCACCGGGATTGTCATCTATGAACTCGGGATGCTCGGTGCAATTCTCACGACGATTGTTACTTTCCTCATCACCGCACGGTTGCCGCGGTACAGAAACCGGATTTACGATCCGGAAGTCTCTTACGGCAAAATACTCGTGGGAGTGACTGGGGCGGATCGAGATCTTGGCGCAAAAGTCAAGCAAAGGCTACAGGAGCAGGGTGCCGAGCAGATCAAGGAAATTATGGGGCATCAGGAATAGGAAGAGTGTGTAAACGAACCTTGAAATCTGTTTGATCGAGCCATTACCCACAAGATTGGGCAGGGAGAGAGCGGAATGATGACGGATCGAAGATCGTACTTTGGCATTACTTTGCTGTTCGGTGTTCTCGCAGTGTTGGCTGTCCTTGCTTTCGTGCGAGTGCCAACCGCAAACGCTGTTCCCAGCTTTTCACGCCAGACGGGCTATGCGTGCAGTTCCTGTCACATGACGCCCCCCGAACTGACGCCGCTTGGGCGAACGTTCAAGCTCAATGGCTATACGATTGCCGGAATGGCGACGATCACCTCGAAAAAAAGTGGACGAGACGCGGGCCTTGAGTTACTTCAGACGTTTCCCCTCTCCGTGTTGTTCGACACCTCATTCACGTCAACCAAGTCGCCGCAACCGCAAACCCAGAACGGAAGCTTTGAATTTCCCCAGGATGCATCCTTGTTTCTGGCTGGTGCATGGTCACCCCACGTCGGCAGCTTCATGCAAGTAACTTATGAGGGCCAGTCAGATCATTTTAGTTGGGATAATACGGACATCCGCTATTCCAACGCCACCAAGTTCCTCCACAAGGACCTCGTTTATGGCACCACACTGAACAACAACCCTTCAGTCGAGGATCTTTGGAACGATACGCCCGCGTGGGGCTTTCCGTGGGTCTCGAGCGCTTCTGCACCCGGTCCCACCGCTGCTGCCCTCATCAACGGGCGCTTAGCGCAAGACGTCGCCGGAATCGGTGGTTATGGAATGTGGAACAATCACTTGTACATGGCCGGAACCATATACCGCTCTGAGCACTTGGGAGGGCCGAATCCGAATCCGGGAACGAGTTCTGCCTACAACATCCGCGGCGTAGCGCCCTACTGGCGTGTCGCCTGGCAGGAGACCTCCAAGAATAACTATCTTGAAATCGGTGCCTACGGGATGCACATGAACTCGACTCCTTACGGAATCACCGGTCCGGAGGACAGCTATACCGATTGGGCTGTTGGTTTTCAAGACGATCTGAAAATTCCCCAGTGGCGCGGCGATATTTTGTCGTTTCGCGGCAGTTATATTCGCGAGAACTCGGCGTTGGTTGCTACCTATGATGCGGGCGGTGCATCGCAGCCGGGACATCACCTCAATACCGTTCAAGCAGACGCCGAGTATCACTTCGGCAATCGACTTTCTGGAACCTTCGGATTGTTTAGCGTTAACGGCACTCCCGATCTATTGTTGTACCCGGCGGGGTCGGTGAGCGGCAGCGCCACCCATGATCCGAGAAGCAACGGTTACCTCACCAACGTCTCTTGGTGGCCCGCGCAGAACTTCGACCTCACCTTCCAATATACCGGCTACGCGCGATTCAACGGCAGCGGCACAAACTATGACGGGTCAGGACGAAGTGCCGGGGCGAACAGTACTGTCTACCTCCTTGGACGTTTCATTTTCTAAGGTAGCCTTCGGACTGAATGATGCGGATGCCCGCAGATAACAGTAAAGCGTCAAGTACGGTTTGGGCTCGAACGATTATCTTCGAGCCCTTTCATTCGTGGGCTTTCACGCAGGTCGAAGTGCGCGAAATCGAACCAATGAGTTTCGAGGGGCCGGAGTATAGGTCCTGATATGTAGGCATGTGGTTGCGAATCGTGAGCGGTTCGAGCCGCCTTCGTCTGGACCGTCGCTCATGAGAGGCCGGCGCAGGCTTGAGCCAGTGGCACTAGCCGAACGCTTCAACCAGTTCTATTGCCACGTCCAAGTGTTCGCGTTGGAAACAACGAAGAAAAACGCATCTCAACACAACCGTTCTTGGAGGGAGTCCTATATGAAGAAGTATCTCGTTTTTGCAATTGTCGCACTTTGTGTAACGATCACAGGCGTGATCCTTGCTCAACCACCTTCTCGAAATATAGTCATGCAAGTAGAGGCTGCAAACCTAAGCAACGGCCCAGCGTCGGTCACCTATCTGCGTAAGCACATCGGCGACTGGCCGTCGTCCCTCTTTAACACGCAGCCGCTGGAACGGCGCATGCGCGCTTTGCTTGGCCCAGAATATTCTCGCTTCATTCAAAATATGGGTACCTCATCCCCTCTTGCAGAGGATCACGGAATACTCTATACGTCTGGAAATGCACCTCACCAAGGCGGCATGGAGGGAGCGGTCTTGCTCATTGATGATAGGCAGAATCGCATTGAGGCAATTATCTTGCATGATGGGAAATCAGTGCGTGCGTGGGCAGAAGGCAACCGCGCCATCATCATCCCACCAGCGGCCCAAACCATTCTGCAAAATTGGCCACAGGATGCCTTAGCTCGCGCGGTTGGGAAGCTGTCGCCTAAAAATTCACGATAGAGCTCGTCGCCTAAATGCTATGCAAAGTGAAGCATATTGGAACTGGCTGGGCTGCGTTACTCACGACTCCAATATAAGCGCCGAAGCAAAACTAGACCAGTTGGTTGCCGGATCTTGGTTTCAAGAAGCAGTTGTCGCGAGTTACTGCTTTTTGAAACACCGAAGGGAACATCGTCAGCCTTAGCAGTGCCAGTATCGTTTCGTCGACCCGGTCCTTGTCGTAGTTCATTTGCCGTCCCCCGCCACCAGGATTCGATGAAATCGTACCACCAGTTCGGGGCCATCCTGTCGGGAGGCTGTCACAGAAGCGCTTGCAGAAACGGAGAGGGGCACGGTTCCGCATATCCATGCGGGTGTCATCACTAACCGCTAAAGTGCGTTGTCCACGAAATGAAAGCAATCGTTCACGGCCCGAGCGAACCGTTGTTTGTAGCCGATGTACCTCTCAGTCGTTAGAACGGATGCATGTCCCAGCAGGAACTGGATCTGCTCCAACTCACCTCCGGCAGAATGGCAAAATCTCGCGCAGCTGCAGCGGAAGTTAGGTCGATTTCGTGATCGAGCTTTCTAGATTCATGACCAAGATCTGGATTGCAGTCTGATTTATGGACTTGGCGGAGTTCAATAGTCATCGCTGGCTTCATATGGGACGCAGTCGAAATTCCCGCCCGGTGACGATAGGGTATGAAATCTCTCCAACGGGATCAAAGAATGCTGTCGCTTCGACGGCTTCTCGCCACCATGTCAGTGATCGCCAGTACCGGGACCATGCTTTCATCCGGGCTCAAGAAGCACCAGTGGGAAGTCGGCCTTAGCTTGCCGAACCGGATCGTTGTGTAGGGTGTCACTCCCGGGCGACTCAATACAAGTTTCTGGTACCAGTGACCATTCCGAAGGCACGGTCGAATGCTTTTATAGAAGCCGTTTAACTTGCCAATGGTGTTATGGTGTTCAAATCGAGGAATCGCCTGTGAAGGTTGCTGACCATCGCCGCTATCTGCTTGCATGGCGTATTCGTGACGTATTACGGACGTAATGCTGATTTGTTTAATGTGCTTGATTCCGACCGCCTGGCCAATCACCATAAGATATCGATTGGCGAATTGGCAGCATCCCTACCAACTTAATCCAGAGGATGGCTCATTCCCTCTGAACTGTAGCCAACTCAATGCAGCCAGCAGTCTCATAGGTTCTGAGGATGAACATGGACTTGACCCATCAGCGAAGTGGATCCTCACTCAGTGCCGCCGAAGCCCATCTTTCAGCTTTGATAGAGAGCACTGAAGATCATGTCTGGTCGGTGGACCTTGATTACAGACTGGTGACCTTCAACAGGGCATTTCAAGAGAGCATCGAGAGGATTTATAGGAGCCGGGTAGCGGTGGGGAAGTTACCGAAGGAGTTGGTGTCTCCTGCAAGGGTGGCGCAATGGCGGAAACTATTTGAGCGTGCGCTGTCGGAGGGTGCCTACCGGAGAGAGTTAGCGTTGATCGATGGCCGGACCCTGGAAATGTCTTTCAGCCGAATCACGCAAGAGGGTGTGACGACGGGCATTGGGGTTTTTGGAAAAGACATAACAAAACGGAAGGCAGCGGAAAAAGCAGCACTGGAAGCCGAAAGAAAATACCGGGAGATAATTACCGGGGCAATCGAAGGCATCTATCGAACAACGTTAGAGGGAAAAGCTCTGCTTGCGAATCCCGCCGTGGCGAGGATACTAGGTTACGCTTCAGCAGAAGAATATTTATCTGCAAACATCGACACGGCTCTTTATGTGTGGGCAGAGCAGCATGAGCGTTTGGATTTTGTAAAACAGCTCTGGGATCATGGAGCAGTGCGGGGGTACGAATGCCAATTCAAACGCAAGGATGGAACAGCTATTTGGGTTTCCCTCACCAGCCAGTTGGTCTGCGGAGAGGACGGAGAAGCACTCTATAATGAAGGCTTCATCGAAGACATCAGCGAGCGGAAGTGGGCTGAAGAAGCAGTCAAGAGGAGCACGGCGGAGCTGAAAGAGGCACAACGCATTGCCCACCTCGGAAACTGGACGCGGGATTTGAAGACAGGATACAGCACGTGGTCGGACGAAATGTTCCGCATGAAGGGGCTCGAACCTTCACTTCAAGGGGCCCCGACGTATGCGGAACTGGAGCGCCTGTTCACGCCTGAAAGCTGGGCTCGGCTGAACGCTGAGGGTGACAAGACGGCGCGCACTGGGCTGCCTTACGAAGTGGAGCTGGAGACTGTGCTGCCCGACGGGCGCAGGGGATGGGTGCAGGCACGGGGCGAGCCGGTGCGGGACGCGAGCGGCGAGATTGTGGGACTTCGCGGCATATCGTTGGACATCACCGAACGCAAGTCTGCAGAGAACGCGCTTCGGATAAGCGAGGCTTTGGCCGAAGCCGCCAACCGCGCGAAGAGCGAGTTTCTCGCCAATATGAGCCACGAAATCCGCACTCCGCTTAACGGCGTAATCGGCATGACCGATCTGGTGCTGGACACAGAGCTTACCTCCGAACAACGGGATTGTCTCAATACTGCTAAACTTTCGGCCGATTCTCTTCTTTCTGTGATCAATGACATTCTTGACTTTTCGAAAATAGAGGCAGGAAAGATCGAGCTGGAAGTAGCTGATTTCAACTTGCGTGATTGTGTCGAAGAAGCTTTGAAGACATTTGCGTTACGGGCCGATGAGAAGGGGCTGGAACTGCTATGCGACATCGCACCTGACGTGCCGGAAATGGTGCAGGGGGATTCGGGACGGCTCCGTCAGATCATTCTCAACTTGATGGGTAACTCCATCAAGTTCACGCAGCAGGGCGAAATCGCTTTGAGAGTGGAAGTCGAGACGGAAGACTGCGACAGCAAGATCATACGCTTTACCGTGGCCGACACCGGTATCGGTATCCCATATGAAAAGCAAAAGGCTGTCTTCGATCCCTTTACCCAGGCAGACTCATCAACGACGCGCAACTACGGTGGCACCGGACTCGGGTTAGCTATTTCGAAGCGCTTGGTATCGATAGTGGGAGGAAAGATTTGGCTTGAAAGCGAGGTCGGCCGGGGCAGTCAATTCCACTTTACTGCGCGGCTGAGGAGCTCGGAGCAGAGCGCTAAATCAGAAATCTTTGTTCCGACCGAGATCTTGCGCCGCATCAAGACCTTGGTGGTTGACGACAACGAAACGAATCGACGAGTGTTGCAAGGGATTCTGAATCGCTGGGAAGTGGAGACAACCAGCGTTGAAAACGGAAAGCAGGCTCTGACAGAACTGATTTCGGCACGCAAGGCGGGAATACCATTTCAGATGATTTTGACAGATATGCATATGCCGGACATGGATGGTTTTTCCCTGGTCGAACATATCCGTCGCAGTCCGGAGTTGTCAGCGATGACCATCATGATGCTCACCTCAGCGGGCCACCGCGGGGACGTCGAGCGTTGCCGGAAGCTGGGAATCGCGGCCTACCTTTACAAGCCAGTCCGGAAACAAGAATTGCTTTCATCCATTCTGGCGGCAATCGGGCAACACAAGACTATTACTCAACCCGCCAAGGCAATGCTGTCTGAACCATCAGCGAGCAAGAGGCTCCACATTCTATTAGCCGAAGATAACCGCGTCAACCAGACCGTAGCCATACGCCTATTGGAGAAGATGGGGCACTCCCCGGTTGTCGCGAACAACGGCAGCGAAGCTCTCTTGCTGCTTGCGACCCGATCCTTCGATCTCGTGCTCATGGATATCCAGATGCCCGAAATGGACGGATTGACTGCGACCGAGAAGATTCGCGAAGGGGAAAAACAGACTCAGTTGCACCTGCCCATCATCGCCATAACCGCTCACGCCATGAAAGGAGACCGAGAGCGCTGCCTCGAAGCAGGAATGGACGGATATGTCTCCAAGCCAATAAATCGCCGAGAGTTGGAGGAGGCTATCGCCAACGCGCTCGACGAGTGGGGTTGTCCCGGTCCTGTCACAAGTTCTGAGACCCAGGGAAGGAATGCCCCACAGGATAGTGTGATCGCCTGGGATGCTGCGCAGACTTTGCAAAGATTGGGTGACGACGAAGAACTTCTTCAAGAAGTTGTGGACATATTCCTGGAAGAAGGTCCAAAACAGCTGACCAGCCTCCGGCAAGCGATTGCAGAAGGTAACGCCCTAGATATTGAAAAGGCAGCCCACAGTCTGAAGGGTGAGTTGGGATACCTGGGGATTTGCGAAGCCTCACAAATGGCCTGTGAGTTGGAGGAGATGGGCAGGAAGCATAATCTGCAAAAAAGCGCAGAAGTATTGGCTACGCTCGAAACTGGAATCTCTGAAGTATGTCGGACGTCAAGCGTTATTCCCTATAGGGAATAACGCTTGACGTCCGACACGGTGCGTTGGGTTCGCAGTTGAGCATGTGCCGCTGAAGCAGATCCCTGATCGAGCCACGACAAGCTGGAAACCAGCACCCGGGTGAAGTCTGGCCGGGAAGCAGTCAGCAAGGTGGCAGACATCAGTTAGCTGAACAAAGGGAAACCCGGGAGAGAGGACTTGAACCTCCGACACCCTGGTCCCGAACTCTGAAGAACAAAACTCTAAGTGCTTTACATGGTGCCTCTTAGGGACGGTAAGGCCATTCTTTCTCTCTTTTATTTGTACCGAAGTTGTACCGAGCTTTCTTGCCGGTCTCATTAACGCTATTCCCCCGGCCCTCAACGTGGCTCCAAAGGGGCTGCAAGTGGGCTGTTGTGGACATATAGAAATCTGTCTGGGACAGATCTAGCAGAGTCCAGCTCTTGCTAGTAGAAGGACTAAACATGCAACTCCAACCGGGATTCTACGTCTATATCAATGAGGCATCCGTTGCCCGACTGGCTCATCAAATGCGCCTCGCTGAACGTCCGTATTAGCACATGGACTATCTCCGCCCATACACGACTCTGGAAGCAATTGGTCTTGCTCCGACCGGAAATCACGGAAGCACAGGTGGGCAAGGTGTTTTTCGCTGAGACGAATGGGGATCGATACCACTTGCCGGGTTTGGGTCCTCAGATTGCGACTGCGGACGCATCTGTTCTTCTTTCGGAATCGTCCGGCGAGGGAAGAGCGAGGACGCTTTTCCCTCCGAGGCTTTTGCTGCGTTCCGCTTGGTCAGTTTAGAAGCGGGATCGGTTACTCCCTTTTACCAGTGTCACCAAACCAGCGGCACCCACCAGCATCACGACGACGTACAACAGACTGCTAACCCAGCTATGGGTCAGGTCTTTCAGAAAGCCAACCACCAACGGGCTCAATGAGGAAGCCGAGAGCCCGATCATGTTGATGAAGGCGAGACCGATCGGCAGCCCCGCTCCTGACAGCACCATTGGAGGAATGGTCCAAAAGATCGTCATCCCGGCGAAGGCCCCCACGGAACAGAAAATCAGGCCCAGCATTCGCACTTCAGGGGCATGGACGAAAGCCACTAACAGCCAGCCCAGTGCCGCGAGGATGATGGGCAGCACCAGATGCGCTGTACGCTCCATTTTCCGATCGGAACGTGCCCCCCACAGTGGCATGGCGATCGCCGTCAGGACGGCCGGGAAGGCCGTGACCAAACCGACGTAAGAGAAGCTGTGCACCTTCATCAATTCACGAACAATTTGCGGGGACCAGGTGGCATAGCTGTTTAGTCCCACGACCAGCCCGAAGTATGATAATGAGAGCAGAATAGTATCGCGGCTGAGCACCTCTCGCCATGCGCTGCCTTTGGCAGCGGGGATGCTCTCACGCTCCAGACGGCGCCTCAGTAGAACCTTCTCGGTTTCGGTCAACCACTTGGCTCCCGCTGGACCATCACTTAGATAAAAGAGTGCCACGAAGCCGAGAATCACTGCCGGGATCCCCTCGGTCAGGAACAGCCACCGCCAACCCGAAATCCCGAAGAGCCCATTGGCGTGATCGAGGATCAACCCGGACAAGGGTGAGGCAAGCGCAATCGTCACCGGTTGCGCAATCAGAAACATGGCTGTCGCCCGCGCCCGATAGGTAGGCGGGAACCAGTACGTTAGGTAAAGCAGAACCCCAGGAACGAAACCTGCTTCGGCAATGCCAATCATCAGACGGTTACCGTACAGGCTAGCGGCTCCCGACGCCAGCGCGCTGGCCACCGTGAAAATCCCCCACGTAACCAGGATGCGGGCAATCCACCTCCGCGCCCCGAAGCGGGTCAGCATGAGGTTGCTGGGGATCTCGAACAGTGCATATCCGGCGTAAAAGATGGTGTTGGCCAAGCCGAACATGGTGGCTGTCAGCTTCAATTCCTTATTCATCGAAAGCGCGGCAAACCCGATGTTGATCCGATCCAGATAGGCGACGATGTACAAGATGAATAGAAACGTGACCAGGTGCTTGAAGACCTTGCGCAAAACCTGGTCCTCGGCTAACACATCGTCCTGCAACTGCGGGCGCAGAACTGCTGCCATGGGTTTCCTCCTGCCAATCCGCCGGAGCGTGATTGTCGCCACACCTGTGGAATTGAATTGTTTTGTTACGGCGAGACGACGGCTGGCTATCATTAGCCGGCCGCCCGCTCCTATGTCCCGCTCAGAGTTTGAAGATCCGCTCGGCGTTATTGCCGCGAACCTGATGACGGGTGCATCCAGCCAGGGCATTGACCCGTCCGAGGCAGCCGGCCATATCTCCTATATTGTGCGGATAATCCGATCCGTACAGTACGTTGTCCGGTCCGCAAACGTCGATGGCCATCTGTAGCGCGTCTTGCCGGTAAACCACTGAATCCACGTAGATGCGCCGCATGTAATTGCTCGGCGGTTCCTTGTACCCGCAGGTCTTCTCCACATGCGCGTTACACATGGAGATATTCTCGAAGCAGCGGTCCATGCGCCCTATGAGAAAAGGCAACGCCCCCCCGCCATGGGAGGCAATCAGCTTAAGGTTCGTATAGCGGTCCAGAAAGCCGTCGTGGATGCAGCGGGCGATGGCAAGCGTCGTGTCAAACATGAAGCCAATAGGCGGCACCAACTGGTGCGTTGCCATGTCCATCTCGCGGATTCCCGGAGGCGCCGTGGGATGAACCAGAACCGGCAGCGCCAGATCGTCGATAGCCTTCCACACGGAGGCAAAAGCGGGATCCGTCAGAGAACACCCGGCAATGTTGGCCAACACCATGACTCCCACCGCTCCGGCCTTTACCGCCCGGTGTAGTTCCGGCACAGCCAACTCAGGGTATTGCCAAGGCAAGGATGCGAACCAGCGGATGCGGTCCGGATACGCGCTCTGGCCGCGCGTCATATCGTCGTTCATAACCTTGGCCGCCTTGAGACTGATCTGGCCATCGCCCCAGAACACATTGGGGCAGGTCAGCGAAACGATGGCCATGTCCACCTTGGCTTTGCTCATATTCTTGACACGCAGGTCGTAGTCGAACATTTCGTTCAGCGGAGTCATGAACCCAGCTCCGTCAAGATGGATGACCGCCGGAAATTCGGCCACCGCTTTCACTGTGTAGCGCGGGCCGCCGTGCTCTTTCAGCATTTCAAGCCATTCCTGGCCCAGCATGTGTGTATGTACATCGATTACGGAACTCATTAGGATTGCTCTCCTGTAGTGGATTCGGGTAAGGGCACGCCCATTCCACTAACTCAGGGCATGCATTTAGTCTTTCTGTTAGCGCTTGAAAAGCATTGGAATTTAATCCTTATGGCACGACTGTAGTCGTACGCTTGCCCGCATCAAGCAACGTGGTTATTCCTGAGACAATATGTGGTTCGTAAATGGCTATAAGGATTCGGGCACCGTCCATCGGTGATCACCGACACCCTTGGCGCTATCAACTCGACTACCGAGGTCAAAACTCCGGTCATTTCATTTCCAGGATTCCAGGGGAAGCCCCTCGCACCGGCGATGGAAAGAGCAGCCCCAACGGATATCTGCCGGCCAAGCCGAGATGGATTGTGAATAAGGCACGCGATTGCAGCTATCAATCGCGTCACAGGCATCTCCCCGATTAGTTGTTTAAGAACCCCACAAATAAAGGCGTGGGAGGAACTATACCACCACCTACACGGGAGGCAAACAGAAATCATGTCGGGGGCATGATCAGAAAGTATCTTCGAAATAAAGCGACGCTTACCGTTCTTCAGGCGGGCGCTTTCGGCCACTGGGAATAATGGTCGGGGGAGAGAGGATTTGAACCTCCGACCCCCTGGTAAAGAACCAGTAACACATGTAATAGAACTAACTTACACCAAGCAGCATGGAGCGTTCCCAAGTACTATCAGGATAACCAGATCACTTCTTAATCTTCTTGAAGTCCGCTGCCTGCTCCAGAGCCCAAGTGCCGTTTTGCACCTTCAACACACACATACCAAGCTCGTTGATGCCGACGTGGTCATTGGCGGACATAGAGTACACCGCCGCAGCTCCCACTATTCCCTGGACGTTCTCAAGAGCCGTGCGCAAAGCCTCGCGGAATTGCACGGTGCCGGGTTTTGCGCTCTTCAGGGCAACCGGGACGGCCGCCTCGAGAATCTTGATCGTGTCCCAGGGATACGCGGCGTAAGGGGCCGGCGGACCGTACTCCTTCTGATACAGCGTCAGCCATTTCACGGCTTCCTTTTTTGTCGGATAGCCGTCCGCGAGTTGGTTGGCGACGATCACTGGTGACTGGGCTGCGTACGAGCCCTCCAGGAGCTTTCCGCCGACGCGGAGAAAATCAGGATTTACTGCGCCACCCGATTGATAAATCTTGCCGTTGTAGTGGCGTTCGACCAGCGATAGGTGCGGCGTGACTGCCGAGGTTCCAACGGCAGCGATGACAACAGCGTCCGGATGGTCCTTCACTAACCGCATGGCCTGGGGCGTAGTGCTGGGATCAGAACGCTCGAATCGCTCGATGCCAAGCATTTTTATGCCTTTTCCCTCTGTGGCCTTCTTCACCGCCTTGATCCAGCTCTCTCCGTATGAATCGTTGACCGCGAGCATGGAGATCGTCTTTACGCCATGTTTCAGCATGTGGCCGACGATCGCTGCGACAAAAACGTCGTCGTTGGGCACGGTCTTAAATACCCACTTGCGCTTGCCTTCCTGCGGGCTGGTGATCTGGCTCGTGGACCCATAGACAATGGCGGGCAGCTTGGCATACTCCAGGGTGTCGAGTATGGCCATGGATGTGGGCGTGATGCTGGGTCCCATCAGCAAGTCGATGTTATTCTCCGAGACTAAGCGCTTTACATTCTGGATGGCCGTCGTTGGATCGGAGGCATCGTCAAGGAAGATGTACTTTACTTTCAGCCCCGCAATTTCCGATGGACCCAGCATCACCGAGTTCTTGTTCGGGATTCCCAGCGATGCGGCTGGTCCGGTGGTGGAAAGATTCACTCCGATAGTAAGTTCTTGTGCAAGCGCGGATGAAGCTAGCACGGCGAGCAAAGTGGCAATCACGAAAATGCGACGCATATATCTCCTCCAGACTACGAACTGTCAACTTTCAACGCGCTGATCTTAATGAAGGTACTGGTGCTTAGGCGGACACAGCGGGCTGACAATCGGCGCTCGCCCTTTCGTGCGATTAGATTGTTGCCGGGTTACCCCGTGATCTGACCAGTCTCCTCACTGATTGGCGATCAATCGGGGTAACGCCGAAATGCTTTTTCCGCGACTCGCGCAGGCGGGCAGCGAATTCCGCACCACTCACCTACTTCGGAGTGAACAATACGGCATGCGGTTTCTCTTCCATAAGGATTGCCAGTTCTGCGACCGTGCCATACCACATAGTCGCTGCCTGGCAGGCTTTTACGCAAGCGGGTTTTTCTCCTCGCCCCACCCGAGGGGCGCACAGGTCGCAGTACTCCGTGGGAAAAGGAAGATAATCAGTTCGGACCTTGTCAGGTAATTGGGTATAGATCTCGCTGATCCTCAGGCCGCCCTTTCCAACTGGATATTGATGCTCCTGTTTACATGCCACATCGCACGAATGGCATCCGTTGCAGTACTCATATTCGATCAATAATCCGTTTCTCGGCATCTTAACTCCTTATCAATCTTGGGCAGCTGTTCCTCAGTTTTCCTGAAGACTTCGAACTATACTTTACGAATTCTGCACAGCATGTAAGACAATGGTCCCCCGCCGAAGCCAGATTTATCCGGATAGCCCATGGGGATAAGTTGGTTGACATTCAAATCCCACACCCCATAAAAGTGGGGCGCTTTACCTTCTGATTCTGGCAGCCACCAGGCATGAGGAACCATCACAGTCTTAGGATGGATGATGGGAGTAACCTTGGCCTTTCTCTTACACTTACCCATCGTTCCTTCAATCCATACCCAGTCTCCATTCTCTATTCCCTGTGCTTTGGCCGTCTCCGGGTTGATCTCGACCAATGGATCTGGATCTATTTCCCGGAGCCACGGGATATTACGATGCTCACTGTGGAACAGGACAGGTGAACGCCGGCCGGTCATCATGATCAAGGGATACTCCTCGTAAACCTCCGGCGTTTGCACAGGGCTTTCCGGGCCGGGTTCTTTGTAGGACGGTAATGGATCATAGCCCCACTTCTCGTAGCTGGTGCAGTAGAGCTCTACTTTCCCGGTAGGAGTTCTAAAGCCAGGCTGTTTATCCTTCCGCAGCTGGCCTTTCTCATATCTTCGATAGGGACGGCTACCGCAGGCATGGTCCTTCGGAGCCAGATCCCAACGCTTTTCACCTAGGGACTCGAACGTATACCCGGATGGCAGCATTCGGGCAGTGAGCATCTCCTTGACGGAATTCCAGGGAACAGCCTTCGGATTCAGCCGCTTCGCCAGGGTAAAGTTGATTTCCCAATCCGACTTGCACTCAGGAACGTCAATAACCTTTTCAATGATGTTGAGGGGACCGCCGATGCAGTAGATGGAATCCTTCTCCGGAAAACTGGCTGCCGGCAAAACAATATCCGCCACGGCTTGCGCCGTCGGAGTCATAAAGAGGTCCACGACGACGTTGAAGTCAAGGTCTTTGATGGCGTTGTAATGCCGTCTGGGATCAGCTGCCTGGTTGGCAAGCCAATTGTTTGCTTGCGTCCAGACACCTTTAATGGGATAGGGTTTGCCGGTCTCAAGCTGCTTTATGATCTCGTCCGGTTGCGCCCAAGCCCTGAAACTCTTGACCAAGGGGTATTTGTCAGCGCCGATTCTCTTTTCGCTTAGCCTTGAATAGAGCTCTTCTCCGTATAACTGAATTACTTCCTCTGTGTTATAGGGGTAGGTAGTCACTCCATAGGCCGAGCGGCAGATCACATTACCGCCAGGGACGTCCAAGTTGCCGGTAATGGCTATGAGATCATGGATCGTCATGATGACGGTGGTGCCCTCGGGATTGCCCTCTATGGGACGGCCGATCTCAATGCCGGATGGAGTCTCGGTGGCATACATTCTGGCTGCCTGTCGGATTTTCTCTGCCGGCACCCAGGTAAGCTTCTCCACCTTTTCCGGGGTGTACTCTTGTACCCGTTCGGCCAATTTGTCAAAGCCATGGCACCATTTGTCCACGAAGTCTTTATCGTAGAGCTTCTCGGTGATCACTACATTCAGGAAGGCTAGAGCTAAGGCGCCGTCAGTACCAGGCCGGGGTTGCAGCCACAGGGTCGCACGCGATGCCTCCCAGGTGCAGCGGGGATCAATTACGATCAGCTTGGCGCCGCGCCGCATCTGGTCCAGGAACCAGTGGCCGGACCAGTAATGGTCCACACACCCACGGTTCATGCTGGCACCCCAGCTAATCACGCACTTGGGCGCTACCCACTCCGGATCATCATATCGGTCGGGAAGAAACTGGGCGGCATCCGGGAAGGTGAAATCCCCCTGGGTTATATAGCCCGCCGCCAATTGGGGAGTAAAACAAGAGTGGCCGGAGAGCCCCATCATGCACCAGTTTGGGCTGCCATAGGAGTAGGCCAGGAAACTGATCATGCCGCCGACATCACGACCCGTGCCTTGGGTGAAGAGCATGCATTCGGGGCCATATTTGTCGGCGAGTTCTCGCATCCGAGTCTCACAGATGTCGAAAGCTTCCTCCCAGGAAATCTCCAACCATTTGTCTTCGCCTCTAGCGCCCATGCGCTTCAGGGGGTGTCTGAGGCGATTGGGACTGTAGATGTATTGGGTCATGGCGAGGACGCGGGCACAGGCCCTTCCGTGGTACCAGGGATGGTCAGGATCGCCTTCAATCTTGGTTACCTTTCCATCCTTCACGTGGACTTCCACTCCACATCCGCCGTGGCATCCAGGTCCGGCTGACCAAGCACCCATCTTGATTACCCGTTCACCAGCATTAGCATCACTTCTCATTACAACTCCTTTTGCGAAGCGCCTCGGCGCGCCAACCTGAAACTGGAGAAAATAGCCTGACAAAACCATGCAGACCATCATGATTGCTTACACGAGTCTGCCGCTCCCAGAACAAAGCAGGAGTCACCGAGGACCCGATGATGGACTAACCTAGCGATCAGTGGAGCGAGTTTACGCCAGAGTATCCTCGTGTCAAGTCGTTCATTCGGATACAATGTATCGACGCGGTCGATGTGGCAAAAGGTGAGGGCCAAGGACAGCCCTTTTGCTTGGAAAACCGATCTCCCGCTGAGGCGGCTTATTAGGCAGGCGTATATGAGTTCAGGCATGATCGAGGAGACTGGTCTTTGGGTTGAGCGTGGAGGGAACGGCGCTCCGACACTGGTTCTGCTTCATGGGCTGGGAGCAAACGCCGCCGTTTGGGCTGGTTTGCGGCCGGTCGTTGAAGCAAAATGGCCAGCCCGGTGGATGATGCTGGATCTGCCCGGCCACGGCCGTTCTTGTCAGCGTGCGCCATATGGCTATGCAGCCTATGCCGCAGCCGTCGCCGGTTTGCTCGGACAGGATGAAGAGGTGGTATTGCTCGGTCATTCGATGGGCGGTGTGGTCGCCATGGTGCTTGCTACAGGCTGGTTTGGCATCCGCGTCCGCCAAGTACTGGCTTTCGGCGTAAAGCTTGACTGGATGGACGAAGAGGTAGCGAAGTTAAGGGAAATCGGACGCGCTCCCGTCCGCTGGTTCAAAACGCGGGAGGAGGCTCAGGAACGCTACTTGCGAGTGTCCGGCTTGAAGGACCTAGTCGACCCGGATTCAGCTTGCGCGGCCCGGGGTATTATCGAGAGTGAAGGCAAGTTCAGGCTGTCCGTGGATCCTGCGGCGAACCTTGCAGTTGGCCCGCCGGTCGACAGCATCATTCGGGCAATGAACGCCCCCTTGCGGTTGGCCGCCGGCGAGAGAGACCCCGCGGTCAGCGCCGAACAAATGCGTCGCTACGATCCTCATGCGGTTTTGCTGGAGGGCTTGGGCCACAATCCCCATGTTGAGTCTCCTGACCGCCTTTGGCAATTAATGGAGTCTCTACCCATAACGCCTTAACCTCACACCTTAAAGGCAGTCGATTTCAGAAGGCCTCGGAACCACACCAGTGCCGGGTCACGGTCCATGTACTTATGCCATTGAACGCGTTCCTTCAGGGGAGGAATGTCAAATGGAGGCGCGACCATTCGCAAAGAGTACTGCTTCGCGTACATAAGGGCGTGGCGCAGATGGCAGGTCGCTATCCTTTGCGTGCCAGATACCAGTTGGAGCGCCATGCTGAATGACGGCACCACAATTTCAATTTTGCGGATGTTGCCGTAGCGCTTGAGAAACCACTCTTCATAAGTGGGTACTCGCCACTCGCCCAGGTTCACACATACATGCCCCATCTTCTTGTATTGCTCGAACGAGATCTTTTTTCCAATCGAGGTATTCTTGGACCAGATCACGCATGTCCAGCTCTCCTGGTACAAAGTTTCACTGGGATGGTCTTCGGACGTGTAGCCTTCGGGAATGATCATCAGGTCGAGATGGCCGCGGGCGAACTCTTCCCGGAAATTGCTTGTAAACGGCGCGAATTCGAATTGGATCCCCGGGGCCTGTTGTGCCGCTACAGGAATGACTTTCTTCAACAACACGTCCACCATATAGTCGGAAGTGAGCATGGTGATCTTCCGGTTGGAATTGGCAGGGTCAAAGTCAGCCGTCGAAGAGGCGATGGACCGTATCTGAATCAGGACGTCCCTTACCGGCTGCTGCAGCGACTGTGCCAGCGGTGTGGGCGCCATGGTCCTCCCCACTTGCACCAGAAGGTCGTCGTGGAAATAATCGCGCATACGCGCCAGCGCGTCGCTCATGGCGGATTGACTAAGAAAGACGCGCTTGGCGGCTTTGGAAACGCTCTTCTCGGCGAGAAGGGCATCGAGATGCACCAGCAGGTTCAGGTCCAGATTATTAAAGCGCACGGCCAACCCTCCAAATCCGAGAGGTCTGTAATGCCTGCAAGCCTGGAACTGGCGAGCACCACCCCATCATGGTTTTTATTTTATATCGACCGCGTCGATACAATCTATCTGAA
>Ga0182030_10004764_pt1 | contig 28990 bp, 23 predicted proteins | sample 812S3MmetaG_FD_121299 | JGI IMG/M metagenome (GOLD analysis project Ga0182030, IMG submission 121299) | Permafrost microbial communities from Stordalen Mire, Sweden - 812S3M metaG (Illumina Assembly) | ecosystem: Environmental > Terrestrial > Soil > Wetlands > Permafrost | place: Sweden...
GTCGAACACCCCATCCTGGTGCGGGCCGACTCGGCCGGGGCCACCCACGGATTCGTGGACAGCATCGTTTCGGCCAACTGCGACTTCTCCATCGGATTCCCCATCGACCAGGGAGTTCGTGACGCACTGGTCCTCGTCCAAGAAGAGGACTGGGTCCAGGCCCGAGAAACCGACGGTTCGGTCCGCGACGGTGCCTGGGTCACCGAACTGACCGACTTGATCCCGCTTGCCGCATGGCCGGAGACCGCTCGGCTGTTCATGCGGCGGGAGCGACCCCACCCGGGAGCCCAGCTCACCCTCTTCGACACGGCAGAGGGCTTCCGCCACACCTGCTTCATCACCAACACCGAGGGAGGAGACATCGCCACCCTCGAGCTCCGTCACCGGGGACACGCCCGGGTCGAGGACCGGATCAGGAACTGGAAGGACTGTGGTCTGGCCAACCTGCCCTTCGACTCCTTCGTCCGCAACGAGGCCTGGGTGGCCACCTCCCTCATCGCCGGGGCACTCCTGGCCTGGAGCCAGATGGTCTGCTTCGACGGCGCACTGGCCAAGGCCGAGCCGAAGACCATGCGCTACCGGGTCCTCCACGTTGCCGCATTCCTCGCCCACAAGTCGAGGGGGCTCACCCTGCGGCTAGTGTCCTGAGTCGGCAATTCGCGTTAGATATCCGCTGAGGGATTCGAGGATCTCGTCGGCGGTCTTGTGCCACACGTAGGGACGGGGGTTCTCGTTCCAGGTTCCGACCCAGTGCGTGATGGAGTCGGCGAGTTCCTTGACACTCCGGTGGGTGCCCCGTCGGATTGACTTCTCGGTGATCTCGGCGAACCATCGCTCGACCAGGTTCAGCCAGGAGCTGGAGGTCGGGGTGAAGTGGATGTGGAACCGGGGATGGGCGAGCAACCACTTCTTGATGGCCGGGGTCTTGTGGGTGGAGTGGTTGTCGATCACGATGTGGACGTCCAGTTCGGTGGGCACCGACTTGTCGATGAGGACCAAGAACTTCTTGAACTCGATGGCCCGGTGTTGGGCGGTGAGCTGGTGGGTGATCTCCCCGGTGGCCAGATTGAGGGCGGCGTACAGGTCGATGGTCCCGTTGCGCTTGTAGTCGTGGCTCCGGCGTTCGGGTACTCCGGGGAGGAGCGGGAAGATCGGCTGGGTGCGGTCGAGCGCCTGCACCTGAGTCTTCTCGTCGACGCAGAGGACGACGGCGTGGTCTGGCGGGCACATGTACAACCCGACGATGTCGCGTACCTTGTCGACGAAGAGCGGGTCCGATGACAGCTTGAACGTGTCGACCAGGTGGGGCTTCAGACCGAAGGCCCGCCAGATCCGGCTGATCGCCGACTGGGACATGCCCGTCGTCTTGGCCATCGAACGCGTCGACCAGTGAGTGGCGTCATCGGGCTTCTCCTGCAACGTCTTCACGATGACGGCCTCCACCGCATCATCGGTGACGGTGCGAGGAGAACCCGGTCGGGGCTCGTCGACCAGCCCGTCGAGCCGCTTGGTCACGAACCGGCTCCGCCATTTCCCGACGGTGGCCTCGGCCACACCCAGACGTGCGGCCACCTCACGGTTGGTCGGCCCCTCGGCACAGGCCAACACGATCTTCGAACGCAGAGCAAGAGATTGTGGACTCTTCGGTCGGCGCGCCCAACGCTCGAGCGTCTCTCGCTCGTCGTCGGTGAGTACCAGCGGCTTTTTCGGGCGTCCGAGTCTCGGCATGTGCACCTCCATGGTCACATGCCAGAACGCGCACCCCAAGTACGAAATTCCCCTTCAGCCGATATTTCTTACGAATTGGCGACTCAGGACACTAGGAGGCTGCTGAAGTAGTCACTCGCAAAGGCTCGCGATTTCTGGCCCGATCGGCAAGAATTTGTCCATGGCACTCGGGTCGGCAAAGGTCCAGCAACGGTTCGACGATCCGAGGGAGATCCTCGGTGACCGGCTGCGGGAGGGCTCGATCTACCGGCTGCTGGCCGACCATGGAAGCGCCCTGTTCCCCGACGACTACTTCGCCGACTGCTACACCGATTCAAAGAAGGGTCGTCCCACCATCCCGGCCCGAGTGATGGCAACGGTCATGGTCCTCCAGGCCTTCGAGGGGCTCTCGGACCGAGAGGCCTGCGACCGACTCGAGGTGGACCTGCGCTGGCAGGCCGCCTGTGGGGTGGACACGGGAGCCGAAGCCTTCCATCCGACCGCCCTGGTCGGTCAGCGCAACCGGCTGCGGGCCTCGTCTCGTCCCCGACGACTGTTCGAGGACACCAAGGTGGTGGCAAGAGAGACCGGGGCCATGAAGAACCGGGCCCGGGTGCTCGACTCGACCCCCATCTTCGATGCGGTGGCCACCGAGGACACCGTCACCCAGCTCCGGGCCTCCATCCGCAAGGTGCTCAGCGCTCTGGACCAAGTCGGCAGCCCACTGGCCACCCGGGTGCGGGCCGTGCTCGTCCGTGACGACGACTACGCCACGTCCGGCAAGCCACCCTGTGACTGGGACGACCGGTCGGCCCGGGAGGCCCTGGTCGACACCCTGGTCCGAGATGCTCTGGCTGCCCTCGAGGCGCTCGACGGCCAGGAGATCCCGGCCAGCGCGACCTCGGCCGTCGAACTGCTGGCCCTGGTGGCCGGCCAGGACACAGAACAAGGAGACGACGGGATCTTCCGGATCGTCCGCAAGGTGGCCAAGGACCGGGTGATCTCGACGGTCGACCCCGAGGCCCGGCACGGCCACAAGTCGAGGAACCGCCACTTCGACGGCTACAAGGCCCACCTGTCCATCGACCCGGACTCCGAGCTCATCGACGAGGTGGCGGCCACGCCGGCCAACACCCCGGACCGGGAGGCGGTGAGTGACCTGCTGGCGCCCCACGCCGACGAGGAGGACAAGCCCGAGGTGCTCGGGGACTCCGCCTATGCCGACGGGGCCACCCGGGACACCCTGGAGGAGAAGGGCTTCACCATCACCGCCAAGTGCCCGCCGGTGCGCAACGCCACCGGGCTGTTCACGAAGGACCGCTTCAGCGTCGACCTCGAGGCCAACACGGTGACCTGTCCGGCCGGACAGCGGGTCACCATCAACCCCACTCGGGACGGGGGTGGACGGGCCTCGTTCAAGGTCCACTGCAAGACCTGCCCACTGCGGACGGCCTGCACCAAGTCACGGGCCGGTCGCTCCATCTCCGTCCATGCCCACGAGGCGGTCCTCCAAAAGGCCAGGGCCGAACAGAACGAGCCCGGTTGGGTCGAGCGCTACCGGGCCGACCGGCCCATCGTCGAACGCAAGATCGCCCACTTCACAAGGCGGCCCTGGGGAGGAAGACGAGCACGGACGAGAGGCAAAGAACGGGTGGCCACCGACCTCGACACCCGGGCCGGCGCCATCAACTGGGCACGACTTGCCGCGCTCGGACTACAGCGTGACCCGAGCGGATGGGTGATCGCAGGAACCTGAGGGGCAGGACGGCCTCCTGAGTGCACCATCGGGGTCCACAACGACCCCACACGCTCCGTTCCGCCCAGAAATCCGACCCACAGCGATGGCATCAACCGGCGCGAAGGAAGCATTGCGGCGCTCAGAACGGATGCCGGATAAGCCAGCGGGAAGCACTGCCCACGATTGCCCCTACTTCAGCAGCCTCCTAGACGAGTCGTGGCCATGGGCCACCGACCTCTGTGAGGCCTTCGCCCGACTGCGAGCGGCCATCCCGTGACCGGGTGGGTCACTACGTCCGACCCGAAAGCAGACCTGCGGGGCGTGACATTCGAAACCCGAATGACAACAACGCGGTGCTTCACGTCCACGATGTGGTTCGCACGACCGTGCAGCCCCTTCCACCGGCTCGACTACTGCTGCCTCGTCAGCCGGAGGTCGGACGAATGATCGAGGTTAAGGATCGCCGGTCGTGGCCGCAACCCCCAGATAGGAGGATTCGAGCAACGCCCGGTTGTTGAGCATCTCGGCGGCAGGTTGGTCGTCGATGGCCACTCGCCCATGGTTCAGGACATAACCTCGGTCGGCGATGCCGAGGGCATCGGATACGTTCTGCTCGACCAAGAGGATCCCGGCCCCCCACTCCTCTTTGGCCTGGGTCAGGGCACCGAGCAGATGCTCTACCACTAGGGGCGCCAGTCCCTGGGAGAGTTCGTCTACAAGAAGCAGCTTCGGCTCACTGGCGAACGCCCGAGCGAGAGCCAGCATTTGCTGTTCACCACCGGACAACAATCCAGCGCGACGGTGGCGAAGCGTAGCCAAGACCGGGAAGAGCTCGAACGGATCACGCCGCCGCTTCCGAATAAGGGCCAAGTTCTCGTGCACCGTCAAAGAGCCGATGAGGCCCCGGTCCTCGGGGATCATGGCCAAGCCAGCGCGGGCCAGCTTGAAAGCACGCCGACGACCAGTCGAAGCGTTGGCGTATCGCACCGTCCCAGCGATAGGCGGCAGGTAGCCCGCGATGGTCAAAAGGGCCGTAGTCTTGCCCGCCCCATTCGGGCCAAGCAGGGCAACAATTTCACCCTCAGCCACCCGGAGATCAAGGTCGCGGACCACAGTCACACCCCGATATCCAGCATGCAGTCCATTGACCTCGAGCAGCACTAGTGCTCACCACCCAGATAGATCCGGCGAACGTCTTCGTTTGCCACAATCTGACTTGGAGTTCCTTCGGCGAACACCGATCCCTCCTCCAACACGGTCACCATATGACTCTCCCCCATGACGAGGGACATGTCGTGGTCGACCAGTACCACAGTGATGCCGTCCCGCACGACCTGACGAAGACTCAGACCGAGGGATTTGGTCTCGTGGGTGTCGAGCCCGGCGGCTGGCTCATCGAGAATGAGAAGCACCGGGCGGGTCACCAGCGCCCGGGCCAAGCTCACGATGCGACGACGACCGTGGGACAGGTCACGGGCCTTTGTCGAGAGCTCGCCCCCCAAATGGAACGTGGTCACGACGTGTTCAAACCAGTCGGAATTGCACCGCTTGGAGGCATGCGCCGCTACCACAAGATTCTCATTCACCGTGAGCTCGAGATAGAGCTCGAGATTCTGAAATGTCCGCGTGAGGCCCTGGCGAGCCCGAATATGAGGTGCCATGTGACTCACATCGGAGTCCATGAAAACGATCGTTCCTTCCGAAGGCCTCTCGAAACCAGTGATCGCGTCAATCAGAGTTGACTTGCCCGCTCCGTTCGGTCCAATGATTCCGTGCAACGAGCCCTTTGCAATGACCAGATCCACTGACTTCAGTGCCTGGACCCCGCCAAAGTTCATCGACAGCCCAGCTACCCGCAAGAGGACCTCGGGCGTCACTGTGCTTTCCTTGGCCGAAGGGACTGGGGTCAAGGTCATGTGGTCACGATGTCCTCTGTTGTGCCGGTGGCGCGGGTACCGTCACACTTCGGGCGATGCCGTCGGGGTGGACAGACGAGTGTTTGACACGGGTACCACCCCGGTCGGATGCGAGAGCGATCAGCTGTCTCGGGAGCGCGCCAATCCCCTCAGGGTGCATCAGCACGATCAGAATCACTCCCAGTCCAGCAATCAGAGATACGACCTCCGCTGCGTTTCCCTGGAAGTTGAACAAGGCAGTGACGATTCCACCGCTGAGGAGGAAGCCTGCGGCCATTGCGCCCGAGATCGACGTGATACCCCCGAGGTAGGCAAATCCGAGAAGGAGCAGACTCGAGAAGAAGGCAAAGCTGGTCCAACTGACCTGGATTTCGCGGTAGGCCTCGAGGGAACCACCGATGCCTGCGATGAACCCCGCGATAGTGAAGGCGATCAGCTTGGTACGAGCCGCAGAGATGCCAACAGCCGTAGCTCCTCGCTCATTAGAGCGAATGGCCAGCATCCTCGCCACCATCGGCCTCTTGCGGAAGACGGCGACTCCGTAACCAAGCAAGACAGCGAACGCCAGTACGGCAACACCAAAAGCTCGTTCGTGGTTCAGCGCGTTCAGATTCAAACCAAAGATGTGGGCGGGCGGAATCGTCAGTCCGTTCCCACCACCGGTGATACTGGTATCGGCAAAAAACATGACATCGGCCACCATGGCGATGCCGAGCGTGACCACTGCCAGATTGAGCCCTCGGACCCGGAGGGCTGGAGCGCCGACAACGAGTGCAATGAGGGCCGCCACAATCCCACCGACAAGGACGGGAAAGGGGAAAGGGAGATGCCAGACAACAGCAGTCTTCGCGGCGATGTAAGCCCCGATGCCAGCGAACGTGAGCTGGGCCAATGAGATCTGCCCGGCATAGCCCGTCACCACAACCACTGACAGGGCCCAGATAAACGAGATCATCGTGACCACCGAGGGGTCCACCAGCCACCCTGGAGCGACAAAGAGCCACGCAAGGGATATAGCAGCGACGGCACCACTTCCAAGCAACGGACGCCGGACAACCGGGGCATCAGGCAATGCCGGCTCGATTCTCCCGCCCTTTCCAGCAACCCCACGACCACCAATGAGCACCGCGAAGATGATGATGATCAAGGGCAATGAATCGCTCCAACCGGACAAGTGCGTAGCACTTTGCAGCGCTGCCGACTGAAAGGTGGCAATAGCCTGAGCTGCTCCGACCGCGAGCCCGGCAATCAACATAATGCTGAACGATTGGAATTTCGCGAGCAAGGCCACCGCAATTGCCACCAAGAGCACCGAAGTGATGCTGGTACTGCTGGGGGGCGTGATCGTACCGAGGCAGATGCCCGCTACCGCGGCAAGCCCTCCACCTATGGCCCAGTTGGTCAGTTCCAGGCGCTGAGACGAATAACCCAGGCTCTCGGCAGCGGCTTGATTGTCTGCTGCAGCACGGGTTGCCCGTCCAAAGCGGGTGAACCGATAGGTCGCCCAGAGGGAGACGGTAATGACAACGGTAATGATGACAAACCAGATCCGATTGGAGCCAAGAACGAACGCCGGATGACCCACGTGCAGGCTGACAGGGTTCTGTCCGAAGAGGCTACCTGGCGGTGGGGACAGTGATCCGAACCAGAGCACCACGATCGCGGTGACGGTCAGCATGAGTCCGATAGTGGCGGCGATTTTCGCCACCATCGGTGAATCTCGCAACGGGCGGACCACGAGGAGCTGGAAGCTGCCGCAGACCACTGCCCCCGCGATGATGGCCACAATGATCGCTATCGGGGTCGACCATCCCCACGAACCAGTGGCGTAAAGGAATATGTAGGACGACAAGGTCGCCACTGCCCCGAGACCCAAATTCAGAATACCGGAGCTCCGAAACTGGATCATCAGTCCGCTGGCCAGCAGCACGTATAGAGCTCCAGCGGCGGCACCGGCGAGGGCGATCTGAATATCCAAATGCACGATGCACCCCCACCTTCCTTGTAGTAATGAGCTCACAAGACGAGAGCAGGGCTCCGTTCACCAAATGAAGCGAACGGAGCCCTTACTCTCGTGACTTGATGTCGCCAGAGATCGGCCTGTTAGGGCTTAAACGGGTTCACTCGACCGACTCCCGGGATAATGGAGAAGACCTCATTGTGGTACTCACCAATGAAGTCAGAGGGATTGATCAGTGCTGCGAATGCCGACACGGGCGGGGCCGTTGACATGCCTGCGGCCCTAGACAGATGTGCCGGGAAGAGCGGGACATGGTTCATCGAACCGTTCTGCAATGCATTGAGGACGGAAGCTCGTGTGGCCTTGACCCCGCCGGCCTGCTCGATCAAGTTCGTGAGCAGAAGTCCGGTGGCCCAGCCCTGCAACGAGCCTGAGCCCGTAGGCTGACCAATCGCCCGCATCCCAGCCGCATAGGCCACGAGTTCTTGCTTGTCCTGGCCCGTAGCAGTGTGAGGTGTCGGGAAGGCAGAAGTTGTGTAGAGCCCGTTCGATGCCGACCCCGCCTGCTTGATTGCCGCAGGTGTAATCGAGGTGTCAAAGAAAGATACCGGAATGGTATTCCCGGCCGCCTTTAAGGCGAGCAAGATGGATCCAACCCCCTGAACCGGAGTCGCTCCGAGGATGAGGCCCGCACCGGAGGCAGCCATGGCGGTTGCAGTGGCCGTGAAGTCAGTGGTGGTCGTGGGATAGAGAAAGGGCGTCACAGTGATACCCAGTGGCTTGGCAAAGCTGTCCACGATGGCCTGGATTTGCGATCCCGGCCCCGTAACACTGGTGAAAGCGATGCTCTTGATGTGCTTCGTTTCGTAGAAGTACTTCACCAAGGCACCTAAAGAGGCTGGAACCCCGCCAGTAGTGATCACCGCGTTGGGTGCAGCGAACTCGGGGGACGTCACCGCATTGGAGTTGACGACCCCGACACCCGCAGTGGCGAGGATCGGATCAGAGACCGAGAAGTTCACGCCACCGAGATCTGACGAGGCAATCACCGCATTATTGGAAACGAGGGACCGAGCGCAGGAAATAAATAGGTTCGGATCCAGTGCGCCGTCACAGGAGATGAACTTGAGTGGATGGCCGCCGATACCACCGTGAGAGTTGAGGTACTTCGCGTAAGCCTGAAGCCCCTGAGTTGGTTGTGGGGAACTGCCGGCACCAGTTAGGTCTCCAATGCCGCCAATCGTGATCGGCTTCCCCGTGGCCTTACCGCTGGTCGATGCTCCACTTGCCGTTGAGCATCCCATAGTGATCATCACCACCGGCACCAGTACTGATGCAATGAATCGAAGTTTCTTCTTCATTTTTCCCTCCCTGTTCGAACATTGTGCATCTGGCAAAAGTGCTCCTGCGGACCGAGGGGAAATGGAGACCGTCCCCGGCGGCGCTCAGCCACCTCAACCAGCCACATCTATCTGATCCTGCAGTAAATCCCTACTAACACCCACTTGTCAAGCGGTGCGGTCCGAAGGCTACACCCGTCAGGCCCGATCGTAAGAAGATCGACGAGCACGATACCGTCTCCCCACTAAGTGCCAGCTAGATGGCATAAACCCAGCTCGGCCGGTAGTGAAGTTGGTCGAGGTAATGGAGTACCTTCGGATAACGACATTCGAACATAGTATGCATTTGCTACAGCTTCGAAGTCCCACCTCGAGAAACGCATCGCCACATGAACGTTGCTGAATACAAGGAGTTCGATGGCTTGGGATTGGCGGACCTCGTCGCGTCCGGAGAGGTGAACGCGACCGAACTGCTGGATGCCGCACTCAAAGCCATCGAACGGGATAACCCGGCCATTAACGCTGCGATCTCGAACCTCGAGCTTCTAGCGCGGAAGCCGGTTGAGCAAGGACTACCTGACGGACCCCTGCGAGAAGTGCCCTTCCTCATGAAGGACGACGAATTTCTCGTCGAGGGGACCACGTCGACCCCGTCTTGTCGACTCCTCGAAAGCTGGACTGCGAACCACGATTCGACGCTCACTGGTCGGTTCCGCCAGGCGGGGCTGAACATTGTTGGGATGACTAATGTGCCGGAACTGGCACAGCAGCCCACCACAGAACCCCTCCTGCGTGGACCGACTCGCAATCCCTGGGACACGAATCGATCGGCTGGTGGTTCTAGTGGAGGCGCGGCAGCTGCAGCGACCGCCGGTCTGGTTCCCATTGCTCATGCGACAGATGGTGAAGGTTCGACTCGAATACCTGCATCCTGTTGCGGATTGGTTGGCCTGAAACCGTCGAGGGGTCGCAACCCATCGGGTCCTGATCGATTCACCTTGGCTGGGGGAACCATCTGCCCGCACGTACTCACCCGGACGGTCCGCGACACGGCGCTGGTCCTGGACGCGGTCTGTGGACCAGACACAGGGGATCCCACCATTTGCCCTCCACCAGTAGAAGCCTTCCGCGATTGGGTCGGCCTTCCTCCAGAGCCCCTCCGCATTGCCGTTGCCGCAGAACCGCCCGAAGGTTTATCCCTAGACCGTGAGGTTGACACCTCATTTTCCAAGGGGTGTCATTTGCTCGAGTCGCTCGGTCATCACGTGGAGCCGACTCACCCCAACCTCGACACAAGACGTCTCATGAACGCGTTCTTCGACGTATGTTCTGCTGACCGTTGGCTTTTCCTGCATCGGGTGGCAGCTGTATTGGGACACACCATTCGGGCATCAGGCTTCGAACCGACAACTTGGGATTTCCTCCAGCGTGGGGCGAGCGTCTCAGGCGAGGCATATATCGATGCCATCAATGTATTCAATGCTCCATCGAGAACGATGGGAACCTTCCATGAGGAATGGGATCTGATCCTTTCTCCCACCATGGCATCGATTCCTCCCCCGTTAGGGAGAATGTCGTCAGGTGATCCCATGGCCGTCGCTCGGCGAGAGATGACGGCCTTCGCTCCCATCGCCAATATCACTGGGCAGCCATCAATTTCGCTCCCCTTGGGGCGGACCGAGGACAATCTAGCTGTGGGAATGATGTTTACCGCCGCCATCGGACGCGAAGACACTCTCCTCCGTATTGCCGGTCAGCTCGAGGCGGCGGCACCTTTGCCTCGATTGGCACCCCCAAAAGCCGATCGGAAGACGGGGTGGCCTGAGGTGTGGATGAGCAGTTCTCGAAACGAAAACTTTCTCGCCCTCGTGCCGCAAACTCTTGATGGTGGGCGGGCAGATCGGAATCATCCGGTACCAGCGCGGAACCTGCCACAACGCGGGATGGGAAGGCTTTCCAACTGCGGCTTAGTGATCGGGAGAAGTCTTGATGTGAATGTCGTCGTTTACAACGAATCGGAAGGAAATTGTGCAAACTTATTTGATTGATGAAGCCGTGATTCGCTACGCCCTTGAGCGCAACGCCGCCGAAGATCCGCATGGCGCTTTCATCTCTTTCGAAGGTGGTCCAGCCTGGACCCGCGAGCAGGCTGTCATTGAGATGTATCGTGCGGCTAACGCTCTACGAGCAGCTGGCGTGCGGCGCGACGACCACGTCGCCCTCTTTCTTCCCAATGGCGAGGACTACATCCGGGCGTGGTGGGCCGTTTGTTGCCTCGGAGCCGTCGTCGTTCCGCTCAATACCTCTTACCGCGGTGAGTCACTGCGACATGCCTTGGACCTCGCACAATGTGACGTGATCGTCATCGAAGAATCATTTCGTGAGCGGTTGAACCTGATCGACACATCCACTCGAAGCGTTTCGACCGTCGAACTGCTCGGTGACTCAGCGGAATCCCCGAAGCTGGAGCGCGATCTTGAAGTGTGGGACCTGCACGCCATCCTGTTGACCTCGGGTACGACTGGTCCGCCGAAAGCGTCGTTGACCTCTTACCTTCACATCTATCTGAACTCGCAAGGCTTCATCGGCAACATTGGGCTCGACGCCACCGATACCTACCTGGTGGATCTCCCTTTGTTTCACGTCGCTGCAAAGGCCCAGGTTGCCGCCTGCCTTGGGACCAGAACTAAATTGGCCATTCGAAAGCGTCCCGACCTCAATCGGTACTGGGAGGTAGCTAAAGAAACGGGAGCCACCTCAGCGATGTTATTTAGTTCGATGGCGCCTTTTCTGATGAGCAAGCCTGAACAAGCGTCAGATAGCGACCACAGCCTCCGCATCATTTGCATGTCGCCCCCGCCAATCGACCCTAAGGCATTCATGGCTCGCTTTGGTATTGAACACATCATGTCCGCATACGGAGCGACGGAATGCGGCGGACCGTTGACCACGTCACTCGACGAACCGGTGGTGCCGGGCAGCATGGGTCGGCCGCGCCCCGGCGTGCAGGTTCGCCTGGTTGATGAACATGACATGGAGGTGCCCGATGGCGAACCCGGTGAATTCATCATGCGGACAGACCACCCGTGGGAAGTGACCATGGGCTACTTCAACAACCCAGAGGCCACCGCCCAGATGTGGCGAAACGGCTGGCTTCACACAGGAGATCTAATTCGGAGGGACGACAGCGGACTGTATTTCTTTCACGATCGTAAGAAGGACTGTGTCCGACGCAGAGGAGAGAACGTCTCGTCATTTGAGGTGGAGCGGGATGTGAAATTCTACCCAGGCGTAGCCGAGGTTGCATGCGTTGCCGTTCCAAGCGAAGGCGGAGACGAAGAGGTGAAGGTGTGGATCGTCCCCGAAGCGGATGTGAGCTTGGAGTTTGGGGCGATGCTCGAGTTCTTGGTCGACCGGATGCCCCACTTCATGGTTCCTCGGTATTTTGAACTCATCGACGCATTACCCACGAACTCCTCAATGCGGATCCAGAAGCACGAGCTCCGGAGCCTCGGCAACGGCCCATCCACATGGGACCGCGAGCAGCATCGGTACAGCGTCACCCGGAATGGTCTCGTGAAGCGCGAGGAGGCTTTCGATGGTAGTCAAGGTTGACCTCCAAGCCTTCCCACCGCGGACGCCAATTCGCCATCAGTGAGCTCAAGTCGATTCGTCGATGCACTTAGGGATGGACGTGACAGTACAGTTACCTCCCGGGCACGAAGCAGCGGTCGGCTTAGCAATGGACCTAGCTTCGATACTGTGGGTGGCCGGCGGTCGACCTACCGGGAGCATGACCTCCTGCTGTCTGACAGATCAGAATCTGATCTTGGTGACTGTCTGCCGCTCATCAGACCAGAGGACGATCTACCCTTCCGTCCCGGCAGGACTGGGGAATTGGGAATCGGGCGCCTCGCTTGGGAGCCGGCATGCCATCCGACTGTGCCTTTAGTCCGGAAGTGGCTTCCCTGCTGTTGGAGAGTAGCTCTCAGGCCGGACAAGGCTGGTGGGCCAAATGCGATTCGAGTGACGTCAGCGGACACCGTCCCGTGGGTCCCTTTGCAGTACCGTTTCGCGTAGAAACGAGATGATCGCCTCACCAAACTTGTCGTTTTGGTCACCCGCAACCATGTGGCCAGCACCGCTCACGTCTACATGGCGAGCAGCAGGAGCGAGCGACTTGAAGTGGTCGATGGCCTCGGGGAGTATCAGTTCGCTGCGTTCGCCCCGGACAAGCAGGATGGGCACCCCACGATCACCAAGCCCCACGACCGACCGATCAAGCCTCTCTGTCTGTAGGGAGACTCGAGGCTGATGCTCTCCGAACATGAATTTCGGATCCCAGTGCCACCTCCACCTGCCGTCCGACCCTAAGCGGAGGTTCTTGCGCAATCCTGAGAGGTCCCGGCGAGGAGGTCGCTCCGGAAGGTAGGCAGCGATGACTCCTGATGCCTCTTCTAGGCTGGAAAAGCCTTCTGGGTAGGCAGTCATGAATCCACTGATCTGGTTTGCACCGCGTGGCGCGAATCGAGTGGCGATGTCCACCAACACCAGTGCGGTGATGTCAACATTACGTTCTGCCGCCGTCAATAGCGCGGTGGCGCCACCCACCGACGCTCCCACCAAAGCTGCCGGTCGGTCAAGTGAGGCCAAAATTCCGCCAACATCATCGCAAAGTCGGTCGAGAGAGTAGTTTCCGTCGGATGCCCATGCCGAGTCCCCGTGGCCCCGCATGTCGTAGGCCAATGCATAGAATCCGTTCTTAGCCAGTTCAACCACCGCCCAACGCCACGCGTGCCTGGTCTGCCCTCCCCCGTGCAGGAGGACCACGGGCGGATCTTCCGGGGAGCCGGCTGCTTCCGCCACCAATCTCAGCTGTCCGATATCGAACGGGAGGGTGGTGGTCTCAGTAGACATAGAAGCTCTTGCCAGTCGCCGGAGGGAACGGCTCCAACTCGAGCGTCACTGCAAGTTTCCTCAGTAGGCGTTCCATCGGAACTGGACCTCCACGTTCAAGCGGCTTCCCGATCGCGAATTCAGAGCACTCGGATGCAAACATCTACGGAGGATCCGCATTGACAACGCTTCACTCCACAATCCCTTCATGTTATCAAGTGGATACTCTGCGATCATAGAAGAGCTAGTCCCAGCCAACACCCTAGCTTTACCATGGACTAGCCCAAATCCACCGGATCAGATGAGTGATTGCTATCAGCAGTGATCTGGGCTGTCTCGTCCAATGGCGGAGGAAGTTCGAGGCGAGCTCCAATGGAGCCTGACAGCCGGCGCTCAAGCGGTGACACAGGATCTGGTCGGCGTGCACTGGTAGCCACACGTCTCCTCCCGTCCAGATTTCGGCGAGAGCGTCGCATCACCGTGGCCGGTAGGCGTAGGGCATGGCAATACACCCAGTACCAACCCATATTGGTGGGGAACGGAAGAACGAGTCTTCCTGACGCCGACTTGTGATAGTTCTTCGCAGTGGCCAATGCACTCTTCGAGAGCCGCCACTGCAGCCATCGGTTGTAGTTGACGAAGAAAGACCGTCGGACATCGACCGTTGTCGCTCCTGAACGTCTCATCCTCTTCAAGTTTCGGACCGTGTAGTTGGCCGCTGTCTCGAGACCAAAGATCACATTCCCCTGGTTCGTATTGGGCCCGTACAGCATGGAGAAGTTCGGGAATCCCGGCATGGACATGCCCAAGAAGGCTTCCGGCTCTCCATTCCACGTATCCCGAAGGGAGCGACCCTCGCGTCCGACGACCTCGATGCTCTGCAAGTAGTCGGCTGCTTCGAATCCAGTGGCCATGACCAGCACGTCCACCTCATGCTCAATGCCGTCAGTATCGACGATCCCTCTTTTTGTGACACGGGAGACAGCACTGGGCACCAAGGTCACATGTTCCAAGAGCAACGTCTCGTAGAACCCAGAGGACAGCACCTGTCGCTTACCGCCGTAGGGGAAGGAGGGCGTAACGGCCTTCGCCAAATCTGGTCGATCCCTGAACACTCTGGCTATGTAGCGCTCGCAGGCAGCCTGCGCTTTGGCATTCTGGGAGGTACCTGGCTGTAGATTCCTTCCTCCCCATCCTTTCTGGTTTTCGCGATAAAAGTACCGGAACCGCTCCCTCCGATATCCAAGCGGTCGCGACAACCGTGCCCTCTCCTCGGCCGTGTACACGTGCTCGCCCTTGCTGAATAGCCACCCCGGTTCTCGCTGGAAGACAGTCAGATGGCCCACGATCGGTGCGATTGCCTCCACAATCTGGACACCGGTGGAACCTGTCCCGACCACGGCGACGCGCTTCCCGGCCAAATCGTGTTGGTGCTCCCATCGAGCGGAATGGAACTTGATGCCTTCGAACTCGTCGAGCCCCGGCCAGTCCGGATAGCGTGGTGAATTGAACAAGCCAACGGCGCTCACCACGAACTCGAAAGTCTCCGTCGATCCGTCCGCCAGGTGGACGTGATACGCCTTGTCTACTTCATCCCACGCAACACGTTGGACGCTGGTACCGAACCGGAAGTGCCCACGGACTCCGAACCTGTCCACGGTGTCGATCAAGTACTGCTTGATCTCCTTTTGATCGGGATGCGTTCGGGACCAGTCATAGGTCCTGAATGAGAACGAATACCAGTGAGCGAAATTGTCGACCTCAGCGCCCGGATAGGTATTCTCATTCCACACACCGCCGAGATCATCCGACCGTTCAAATACAGTGAACGTAAGGATTCCTGCTTTCTTCAGTTTGACGGCCATCACAATTCCGCCGAATCCGGAGCCGATCACAGCGACACGGAGTGGCCTCGTCACTTCGTTCGTCTCCCAGGTGCCTTCGGCTGGCGAAAACACTCCAGTCGCGCCGAAACCGTGAGGTCCCCGGTGCAGGACCACCAAATTCGGTCCGATCCGTTCACGAGGGCATGCCTGCCAGTACTCATTTGATAATAGTAGTTACTTACTTATTCCGGGTCAAGCCCAATCCCAATCCGGAGCGACTCCCGCAAATAGGTCTCCGCAACGGCGCCAAAGCGACAGGCTCTCCGCTAGAGTGAGCATATACTATTATCCCGCAGATGCCCGGGTACCGCAGCTCGAAGCTCCAGGGGGCGAGGCACCTTCCGGATCCTCACCGCTCGTCAAGGAAGAGGAGGACGTCGTGCCCAGTAGCAAAGGATTCGGCTCGATCCAGGTAGGCGAAGCGCCATCGACACCCCTCCACACCAGTGCCGTCCTGTGGGACCGACAGACTGGCGCTGAACGGGTGCGGGGACGATGGATGACGGTCTATCGGAATCGCCCCAGGACACTGTCCTCCATGCGGGAATCGGTCTCCCACCTGGACTCAGACCTTCCCGCCCTGGCCCAGTCGGGTGTCCACTTGGACCGCGGCGGACTGGATCTTGCTGTGCGGACATGTGGCCAAATGCTCCTGCAACTTGGCATCGCTTCTGGAGACAAGGTTGGACTGTTTGCCGCCAATACCCTTGAATGGATCATCTCGTTCTGGGGTTTGGTCGAGATCGGCGCAATACCTGTCCTGATGAATGGTTGGTGGAACGAAGCCGAGGCCATCCATGCCGTTGAGGTGGCCAATCTCCGGGCGGTCATCGCCGATGATCGCCGAGCATATCTGGTCCCAACGGGAGTGCCGGTCGTGCCGATTGCGGCAGTCCGGGCCGCAAATCATGCCGAAGTCACCGGACCTCCGCCGACGGCCATGCATCTGAACGCTGACGAGGATTCTACGGGGGTGGTTTTGTTCACGTCTGGGACAACTGGCCTTCCGAAGGCAGTGCTTCTCCCCCACCGAGCCATCGTTGCCCGACAGCAGAGCGCAATGGACATCGCTGGTCGTCTACCGGTCGACCCGAAAGCCGCCTACCAACGTATTCAGCTTCTTTCGGCCCCCCTCTTTCACATTGGACCCCTCCAGCAAATGATTACCTCCTGGTTGACGGGAAGCAAACTTGTGTTGTTGGAGGGTCGGTTCGACGCTGCCGAGGTACTCCGGCTGATTGAGGAGGAGGGGATCTCAACGTGGTCGGCGGTACCGACCATGGTGGTGCGGCTACTTGGCCATCCCGACCTCCAGAGGAGGGATCTTTCGTCCCTTCGCAGCATCAGCGTTGGAGGCGCCAGAGTTCCGGAGGATCTCCGCAAAAGGATTGCCGACGACCTGCCCGGCGTGGGCACTCACGTTGCTGTCGGATACGGACTAACCGAGGCCGCGGGCACCGTTTCTGCGCCCCGATCGCCCAGCACCTCAGCTGAAGGATCCTGTGGGGAGCCCCTTCCCACGGTCCAGGTGCGCATTGCCGGAACCAGCGCTGAGCTGCCTGGGGAGATTCTTGTGGGCGGACCGACCCTGATGTTGGGCTACGCCGGACCGAATGACCAACCGATTGACAATGATGGCTGGCTTCATACGGGCGACATCGGCGCGTTTGACAGCGGCGGGCATCTGCGAGTCACCGATCGGGCGAAAGACATAATTATCCGCGGTGGTGAAAACGTCGCCGCTGCCAACGTCGAATCCGTCCTCAACCGCCATCCCGACGTGGTCGAGAGCGCGGTTATCAGCCTGCCACATCCTGATCTAGGCGAGGAGGTCTGCGCCGTGGTGGTCCTTCGATTTGGATCACGGATCACCGACGAGGAGCTCGCACATTTTGCGACGAGCAGACTTGCCAGATTTGAGATTCCGAGCAAATGGTGGATCCGCACCGACCCGCTGCCGGTCAACACCGCCGCCAAGGTGGACAAGCGGATACTCAGGAGTGAATGGTCCGATATCGCTTAGCTGCCACACTCAGTGGTGCATCAAGCTGGACGGAGTGCGTTCGATGGGATGCCGCGATCTGATCGGGATCCAGGGGAGGTTGTCGACAGATAGAGGTTTTGCCTGATCGTTCGATATTTGGCTGAGGTACACCCAGCGAAAACAGACACCGTCTCGTAGACAATGCTTGTGGCTACCTTGGTCAGCTTAGAGGGCGATGAACACATTTTTCAGTCGGGTAAACTCATCGATCCCGGCCCGCCCGCCCTCTCGACCGAATCCACTGTTTTTCACCCCGCCAAAGGGAGCGGCGGGAGTGAGCCCCGCGAATCCGTTGACAGAGACATAACCGGCATTGAGCGCTGCCGCGACGCGGTGAGCCCGGTTCAGATTCTGCGTGCTCAAGAAGGCTCCCAGCCCGAAGAGGCTCCGATTTGCGAGCTCGACACCGTGATCCTCATCACGGAAGGAGGTCACGGACAAGACGGGACCGAAGACCTCGGTCTGAGCCAACTCGCTGTCTGGATCGACATCCATGAAGATCGTGGGGGGGAGGAAGAAGCCACCAGAAAGCTCGTCTCGTAGACGGTCACCACCTGCGACGAGTGATCCCCTGTGCGAGGACACCGTGCGTTCGATGATTCCCTCGATCCGCTGCATTGAAGCCTCAGAGATCACCGGTCCCATGACCGTCTCCTGCAGCAGAGGATTGCCAACCTTGAAGGACGCGGCCAAGGAAACCAGACGTTTCACCATTTCGTCGTAGACCGACTCCTGCACGAGAAGACGCGTGGGCAGCGCGCACCCTTGGCCACTATTCACAACCATCCCCAGCATGGCTGCTTGTTGGGAGGCCAACTCCAGATCGGCATCCTCGAAGATGAGATTCGCCGACTTGCCACCGAGTTCCATTGTAGACGGCCTAAGGGACTCGGCCGCAGCATGGAGAATTGACTGGGCCGTCTTGACTCCTCCGGTGAACGCGATCTTGTCCACCTCTGGGTGACGGACTAAGGCGTCTCCTGCCTCGGGGCCCCCGGTGATCACGTTGACCACTCCGGGAGGAAATCCCGCCTCGAGCGCCATCTCGCCGAACCGCACCATGGTGAATGGCGCCAGTTCCGGAGGTTTGATCACCACAGCGTTGCCCGCGGCCAGGGCCGGTACCGCGGACATGGCGGCGATCACGAAGGGACCATTCCACGGCAGGATCACAGCGATCACACCGTACGGCTCAGGGAGCACATAGTCGAGCCCGGGTGTCATTACGGCCGGCACGACCTCGCCTTGCAACTTGTCCACCCAGCCGGCGTAGTAGCGCGCCCACTCTGCAGTCATGCTGAGTGAGCTGCTTTGTGAGATCGGCTTGCCGTTCTCCAACGCACCGATGACGGCTAGTTGCTCGCTGTTTCGTTCGATCAGATCTGCGAACCGCCACATGATGTCGCGGCGCTGGTTAGCCGGCATCCTGGCCCAGCCCGGGAACGCAGCCCTCGCTGCAGAGACAGCTCGATTGACCTCATCGATGCCCGCCAAGGGAACCTGACCTTGTCCCTTCCCTGTTGCGGGATTGACGTGAATGTGTGAACCCCCGCTACCAGAGTCAAGCCACTCCCCTCCGATGAGCAGCGCACCCGCTGGAAGATGTGGTTCTTGGGAGTTTTCTGGTGTCGTCATCACTGGAATTCCTTCGCGCTGTTGACCGGTACCCTGCCTATAGTATCTGCCCACTTGCACAGCGTCTAACTAGACGTAACTCGAACCCTATAATGCCTCTCTATAAGGTACAATGCACCCTTTCGTCGGTCGACCGGGGTGCCAGTGAATACTTAGTTATGTAGGTGTAGGCTCTCTCGAGTATCTAAAGCAGAACTGGTTCTGGGAAATAACGTTTCATCGGAGAGAAAGGCGTCACGATATGGGAAAGCTTGAAGGCAAGACCGTCTTCATCACAGGAGGAGCACGTGGGCAAGGTCGCTCGCATGCGCTGACTCTCGGAGGGGAGGGGGCGAACATCGTAATGATGGACAATCTGGTCGTGGACGTCCCGTTCCAGGCGTATCCAGGGGGCTCGCCAGAGCAGTATGAGGAGACTCAGCAACTCTTGGAGAAGATCGGAGTGAAATTCGTGGCGACCACGGGTGATGTCCGCTCTCCCGAGGATCTGCGGGCCGCAGTCGAACTGGGCCGTTCCGAATTCGGTTCCATTGATATCGCGGTGGCCAACGCGGGGATCCTGCTTGCGCTCATGGCCACCGGCGAAATTACCCCCGAATACTGGTCGTCGACGATCGACACCAATCTCACCGGTGTCTTCAACACCATCCAGGCGGTCCTGCCCGACATGATCGCTCAAAAGAGCGGACGGATCATTGCAACGTCGTCCATGGGCGGTCGGGCAGGCTACGCACATGCCGCCGCGTACTGTGCCTCAAAGTGGGGTGTCATAGGTTTGATCAAGTCGGTAGCCAATGAGTATGGGAAGTACGGGATAAACGCAAACGCCGTTTGTCCCACCAATGTCAATTCACCGATGCTGCACAACGAACAGGCGTACGGTCTCTTCGTGCCCGACGTCGAGCATCCCAGTCGTGAGCAGGCCGAAGAGCGAATGATGGCGATGCACCCACTCGGCATACCCTACGTCGAGCCTGAGGACATTTCCCAGGCCATCCTGTTTCTCGCCTCCGATGCAGCCCGGTACATCAGTGCCGAAGTCCTAACGGTGAGCGCCGGCATGATGGCGATGAACGCCGGCTGACTGGGTATTCCCTTTGTTTTCTGGCTCGAACGCCACCAAAAAGGATGACTATGGCCATTGAGGATGTAAGCAGTCTTACGCTGCCTGAGTTGCTCTCGTTGCAAGGCAGGGTCGCAGTCATTACTGGCGGAGGCCGAGGAATCGGGGCGGCAATCAGTCGACGCCTCGCCGAGGCCGGAGCCGCCATCGTCAATGCGGATTTAGAGTTCCGACGTGCAGAACGCACCGCTTCCTCGCTGCGAGACACATACGGGGCCAGTGCCATCGGTGTAGCCGTCGATGTGGCCCAAACGGCCTCGGTCGAAGCGCTGTGCGAAACCGCGGTAGCCACGTTCGGAGGCGTCGACATCTGGGTGAACAATGCCGCCGTCTATCCGACGATCCCGCTCATGGAGCTGGAAGACGAAGATATGGATCGGATTCTTGACGTCAACCTCCGAGGAACCTTGGTCGGCGCTAGGACCGCCGCCCGGGCAATGATCGCCCAAGGCCGAGGCGGCGTCATCATCAATCTGAGCTCGACAGCGGCCTTCCGCGTAAAGGGTCCCGGCATCGTCACCTATGTTGCCACCAAGCGCGGCGTGCGAGGACTGACGAGAGCTTTGGCGGTTGAACTCGGGGAATACGGCATCCGGGTTCTCGATGTGGCACCCACATGGACGCAACCAGCGGGTCGCGACGACCTCATCGGGAACTTCGACCAGACTGCGGTCGGCGATGCCATCAGGCAGCTAGTGAAGTCGATTCCCCTGGGTAGGCCAGCAGTTCCTGACGACGTCGCCCGTGCCGTCCTATTCGCGGCATCGGACATGGCATCGATGATGACCGGAAGCACGCTCCGTGTAGACGGCGGTGACATCGCACACTGAGGGTGCGAGATCGCATGAGAGTGGAAGATTGGCCCGGTCTCGCGGTTGCGGCTCGCAGCTTGGTTTGGCGCCACGTTAGGTAACTCAGTCGGCGGGAGCCTCGACCTCGATCGCGGCCCATGGGCACGCCGATTCAACCTCTTTCAACAGGGCAACGTCGGCGCTCGCCCACTCGATCCCGCTCTTGATCCATGCCTTGTCTCGGTTCACCACGAAAATGTCTGGGTAGTAGCGCTCACAATTTCTGGTCCCGCTGCACATCCCATGATCGACATGCACAGCAATCTCGTTGCCGCCTCCATCGGTCGCTAACGGTGGCGTAGCAGTGGGTTCGGAAGTCACCATCGCCTACTCATACGGCAGTCCGAGGCAAGACCGGTCCGTCGTAGGTCACCATCATTGTCTCCCAATGGCGCCACAGAAGTGCCGGCTTCGGCTCGGGGGCGAACCCATCGGCGAGTCGGAAATTCGGAAGTCGCTTGTAGATTGTCGTCAACATCACCCGAAGTTCGTGCCGGGCAAGGTTCATCCCTAGGCAGTGATGGACTCCTGCTCCGAATGAAAGGTGCGAGGGGAGGTGACTGAAGTCCCGCTCGAGTGAAAATTGGTCGGGGTCGGGATAGGCGGAGGGGTCGTGATTCGCCCCAACAAAGCTCATGAAGACCTTCGATCCCTGCGGCTTGGGAATGTCACCTAACTCGGTGTCCGTCCTCGCCGTGCGGAGGAGGCCTTTGACAGGTCCGTCGAACCTCAGACCCTCCTCGACGAGCGTGTCGACCAGGCCGTCGATGTCGGCCAGGTACCGAGCTTTCTCCTCGGGATGTGTCTCGAGGGCGTACACCGAGTTCGTCAGAGCACCCTTTGTCGTCTCCGCCCCTGCACTCAACAGAAATTTGATGATCCATACCACTTCAGTTTCGAGGAGCACTTCTTGGTCCACCTCTGCGGAGACCAACAGCGACACCAGATCGTCATGCTCCTCTGCATCGGCTTTTCGAGCCCTTACGAGATCAGTGAGGAATGCCAGATACTCCTCCATGCTCTTCTTGAACGGGGCCTGATCGAATGCAGTGGCTGCTGTGGTCTCCATTTCCGTCCAGCCCTGCAGACCCGAACGCAAGTTCTCCGGTATTCCGAGTAGTTCGTGAATTATCCTGGCGGGGAGCAAACCGGCCATCTTCTCGAACAGATCGATGGGGCCCCCGTCACTGGGGAACCTATCGATGATGTCATCAACCTCCTGCTGGATACGAGGAACCATGGCATCCATACGAGCCGGCGAGAGCGCCTTGACCAGCAGTCGTCGTTGACGGGTATGCAGAGGCGGATCGGCGAACGAGAGAATCTTTTGCCCGACGGCCTTTTCACCCGCCACATCCACGCCGAGTTCGCTCGACCATACCTGGGGATTGCGGTAGATATCCGTCACACTTTGGTACGTGATTGCCTCATCAATGCCATCGGCAATTTGGTGGTACGGACATTTCGCCCGGTCCTCGGCGACCTCCGGCCACGGAGCACTGACGTTGTCAGTTATCGGATTGAACGTTGGCATATGCGTCCCCCGGCTGTGCCACCCAAGAGGCGTGCGCCGACGATTCGGAACGGAACCGCAGCCTCGTGATTGCGAATAGGTCTATGCCACCGTGAAATGGCCTCGAGTTCCATAGAGCACATATTTCGGCGATTCGATCGACCTGTCCGCCCTGAGAGTGCGCGCTGTATTGGAAGATCGAATCGTCTCCACACGTTGACGCCACTAGCTAACACTCACTATCGGGAGTTGTCAAGAGAGGTCAGCACCCTCAGTCCACCTTCGTGTCCGGTTTCCGCCTTTCCAGGAGTATGCGGACATAGGCGAATCCAATAGGGCCATCTAACAGGACTTACCGTCCTGAGCTTCTCAACTGGCGAGCACGTTGAGCGGCTCGATCCGACGAGGTCCCAGCATCGTTCGTTCACCGGTTCTCCATGCCTTCTGTCCGTAGAACGTGCAAAAACACCCATCTGTAGCGAGCAGTCACTTTGATCCGGCACGATTTCCAGACTCCTCACTCCAGTCCGTGCCGGGCCGACTAGGGATCAGACCTCGGCACGATGGATTGCCCGGAAGGGTGACGGGCAGGAAGGGCATTCATGCCCCCGCAACCCCATCATCCGCCGGATAGGCATCTGCCAGCAGATCCTCGGTCATCGACCGGACTCGCTGGTAGTCCAACTTTCCTGCCGGCGTGCGCTCTAAGGAGTCCACGAACCACACATGCCGCGGAACTTTGAATCCAGCAAGGTGAAGGCGGACGTGGTCCATGATCTCGGATGGGACGAGTCGACGGCCGTCGTCCGGTTCAACCACCGCCGCCACCTTCTGCCCGAACTGGCCATCGGCGACACCGAACACTGCGGCGTCAGCAACTCCAGGATGGAGCTTTATCGCCTCCTCCACCTCCTCGGGAAAGATTTTCTCGCCCGCGCTGTTGATGCAACCAGAGCCACGGCCGACGAACACCAAATCTCCGTCGGCGGTGTACTTGGCCCAATCCCCCGTCACCGCAAATCGTTGACCATCCACTTCCCGGAACGTTCGAGCGGTGCGCTCGGGATCCTTGTAGTAGCCAAGGGGCAGGGGCCCTCCCACCACGATCATGCCCGATTGGCTGGATCCCTGCACGACCAGCTGTCCCTGTTCATCAATCAGCCGGGCATGCTCACTGAGCTCGAATGCGCCAGTCTGCCGAATCTTGCCATTCGTCGAAACCGACCGGCCCAGGCCGCTGATCTCCGACGCTCCGAATGAATCAACCAGCGTCATTGCGATGTTGTGAGCCAGCAATCTTGCTTTGACATCCTGGCTCCAAGTAGCACCGGAGGAGATGATGGTACGGACCGAGCCGAGGTAATCCTCCTCCGGGGCGTCGTCGAGCACCTGCAGCAGCGGCCTGGCGAACGAGTCACCCACGATTACGACCGTGGTGACGGCGTTCTCAGCGATCGCCCGGCACAGCTCGCGGGCGTCAAAGGTGGCGCCGCCAAGGAGGACGACAGTGTCACCCTTCATCATCGCACCCAAAGCATTGAACAACCCAGTACCGTGCATGAGGGGACATGCGACCAGGCAGACTTGCGGATCCCTCTCGAGATCTACCGGGGTCGATTCGTCAGCCGGAGGAACGATCGGCTCGACTGCTCCTCCCTTCGACGCCAGGATCCGCACGAGGTCTCCTTGTCGCCACATGACGCCCTTGGGCATCCCGGTCGTACCGCCGGTATAGACCATGACGATGTCGTCGGGACTCCTCCTATGGCCTCCGGACCTGCCTCGGGATCGATATCGCACCGCTGTCTCGTACGGAGTGACATCGCCGAGCGTCGTTGGACCGACGCAGTACCACTTCGTGGCCTCCGGCAACTGGGGACGGAGCTCCTCAATCACAGGAGCAAACGATTGGTCGAACACCACCGCCTCGACGTCTGCGTTCTCGAAAAGGTACCGGAGCTCAGAGGTGCCGTACCGATAGTTCACGTTGATGGGGACCAGCCCCGCCTTCAACGCCGCAAACACGGTTTCCAAGTACTCCGAACCGTTCCTGAGATAGACCCCGACCTTGGCCTGGTGACCGAGGCCGGCGTCACACATATGGCCGGCAAGTCCGGCAGCGCGCTCACCGAGCATCTTCCACGTGGTGACACCGTCGCCCGTCACGATGGCCGGCCTGCCCGGAATCTCACGAGAGACGTCTTCAAGTACGTCCGCGATTCCTGGGAAGGACACAGCGACACCCTCTCTCGAATCCCGCCTTGAATGGCATCCCATTTTGAGGCAAGCCGAGGCGGTGGTTTAATAGTATATACTTACTAAGCATGAGACGAAGACGGAGGCAGGCTTGAGCACAGGGTGCGCGTTCCCGGAGATCATTTCTGTGCTGCCGGTCGTCTGCCGCACATGATCGCAGATTTCGGCCTCCCACTCGGCGACGTGAGGGTGTTGGATTGCACTCGGCTCCTGCCGGGTTCCTTCGGTACCCAACTCTTGGCCGATCTAGGTGCCGAAGTCATCAAGATCGAGCAGCCCGGCGGTGAGATGGGCCGACAGCACGACCGCTTCCCCACGGTCAATCGTCACAAATTGAGCGTCATTCTCGATCTAGGAGCTCCGGAGGATAAGCAGCGTTTCGAGGAGCTACTCGCTACGGCCGACGTGCTCATCGAGAATTTTCGGCCCGGCGTCATGGAGCGATTCGGCCTTGGGTTTGTTGACCTGCACCAGCGCTTTCCAGCCCTCGTGTACGTGTCGTCGACGGGGTACGCCAAGGACGGCCCATCGCCGCGACGCCCTGGACACGATCTCAACTACCTTGCTGTTGCCGGCGCTCTCCAGCCGCGACTCCACGACCGACCAGTCCTGACTTCCATGCCAGTCGGAGACTTAGCGACCGGCATGACCGTGGCGCTCAGCACGTTGGCGGCGTTGCACTACGTCCGCAGCACGGGCCAAGGTCAACTCGTCTCGACCAGCATGGCGGATATCTCCTTGGTGCTTGCCGCCGTCGGTGCCGGTCGCCTCCCGCCAGTCGGGGACCAACACCCAGTTGAGCTACGAACGTGGCCGGACGTGCCACTCGGAAACTTCCCGTGCTACGGAACCTACCCGACGGCTGATGGCCGGTTCGTGTCCTTCGGCAACATAGAGCCTAAGTTCTGGGAGGACTTTCTGTCAGTTACCGGATTGATTCATCTGTCAGATGCGCAATTCGCCACCGGAACAACCGCCGAGGCTGCGAAGGCCGCCATCGCCGAGGTCGTGGCCGCTCGGACGATGGCGGAATGGGAGGAAGCATTCGAGGGGCGCGAAGTCTGTTTCGCTCCTGTCCGTACATTGCGGGAAGCAGTGAGCGCTCCCGATGTCGTGGCCCGTGACCTGGTTTCGATTGACAGCACAGACCTGATGACGGCTGCATTTCCCGCGACCTTCTCGAGAACTCCCCCTCGCCGAGGCGGCAAGGTGCCCCGAGCCGGGGAGCACGACCACCAGATCCTCGGCGAATCCAACACGTAGCGACTCGACCTCTCCGGTTCAGGTCCTGGACGTACGGAGCGGTCCGGATCTCGCCGTAGCTTGCCGCATCTGATCGCTGGACTGTCCGGTGAACTCCGGATACATGTCCATGAGACTCTTCTGGGCGATGATTACTTTCCGCAGGGTACGTTCGCCGACGTTCGCAACGTCTCCGCGTGCGTGCTGGAGGGACTGGTTATCCCATATCACCAGGTCACCTTCTGACCAACGGTGCTCCACAATGTTGTCCTCGTGATAGAGGACCGTAAAGAGCTGATCCAGAATCTGGTCGCTCTCCTCTTCCCCTACACCAACGATGGAATCGGTCTGCTGCCATGACGCAAAGAGATAGGGAACGCCCGTGACGATGTGGTTCCGCACCACGGGATGGATCGAGCTGGGAGCGTGAGGCGAGAGTCTGGTCAGCCGGTTTCGACCAGCGAACTCACTCGCAAATACGTTGAGTGCCTCGAGTCCACGGGCCATCTCACGTTGATGCTCCGTCAATTCCTCGTAGGCCCTTGCGCCGCTAGCGAATCGCGTCGATGTCTTCCCATTCGGAACCACAGTGGCATAGAGCGAGAGCGCCTCGAATGGCAGGGGGCTGAACTGCATGTCGCAGTGCCAGGATATGGCGTCTGAGCCGAGTTTTCCGTCGGCCCGGAGGTTTGAAACGTATTCATAGTCCCGCCCATTGTTGAACCGGAGCACGGAACCGAGATAATCCATCGCACGGACCTGGTCGTCCGGCGAGATCTGCTGACCACGAAATCGCAGCAGGAGGTGGCGCTCAAAGAGAAAGCGCAGCTCGCTCTGCTGTTCAGAAGATAGCGGAGACGAAAGGTCGGCCTCGATGCTGCAACCGAACGGATGCAACGGCTCCCATGTCATGTGGCTACCCACGTGAACCACCTCTCTTCGGACTGCAAATACTCAAACAGCGGAGTCCCTCCGACTCGGTGGGATCAACACAGAGGGTCGACCGACGATTGACTGCATCAGACAACCGGCACAACTACCTCCCGCCCGCTCCGCTCTGACGCGGGCCATCGGCTCAGGTCCGGAGCTCATTTATCCCCTTTGCCACACCGTCCTCCCGAAGTGCTCTCGTGTACTCCTTGGAGGACTGTGAGTGAAAGGCCAACGGCTGGAGATCTGCCGCCCATCTGAGCCCGTCGCGAACTCCCGTCGAGTCGATCATCCGCCGGGCCACCCGCTTGTTGTGAGCGGTGAGATCGAGGGGCACCGATGCCACCCGCCCGGCCACCCGCAGGACCTCCTCCTCGAGCTCGGCCGGCGGAAGGCTCCGATTGGCGAATCCCCAGGCCGCGGCCTCGGTCCCTGACATGGCGTCGCCCGTCAAGAGGGCCTCCATGCCATGGCGTGGTCCCAGGAGCCACGGCTGCCAGGCCGTCGCTGGTGGGCTGATCCTCCGTACTGGCGGATAACCGATCTGTGCATCGTCGGATACGTAGGCCAGGTCGCATGCCGCGGCCAGCTCCGACGCTCCCGCGAGGCAGTAGCCGTGGATCTGGGCGATGAAGACAGCCGAGAGGTCCCACATCTCGAACCAGTTGGTGATGGCCAACCTCGACCACCAGCCCTCCGAGACGGTCGCTTCGCGTTCTGAAGGCTCACGCTTCTCGCCCAGGTCGTAGCCGGCCGAGAAGCAGTCTCCCGCGCCCCTGATGATCACGACGGCGGTCTCGCGGCTGGCATCGGCCCGGCGAAATTCGCGGAAGAGGGCCCCTCTCAGTGAGTTATTGAGAGCGTTTTTCTTCTCGGGACGATTCAAGGTGAGGCGCACGACACCGGGCATGGGGTCGTCGATAACGAGAAGGGGTATCACCGTGGGTTATCCGAGCTCTGATCCGAAGATCCCGACGAACGACACACAGCCGCCAGGCTGGCCCCCGAGGTTCTGGGTCAGGGCCAAAGATCGATCGGTGACGATCTGACGATCTGCCGGAGCCTCGTTCCGGAGCTGGAGCCAGCACTCGAAGAGCATGCGAAGACCAGACGCCCCTACCGGGTGACCGAACGATTTGAGGCCTCCATCCGGGTTGACGGGAAGCCGGCCGTGGAGGTCGAAGGTGCCGTCCAGAACGTCACGCCACGCCTTGCCCCTCTCGCTGAACCCCAAGTCCTCCATCAGGACCATCTCGGTGGGTGTGAAACAGTCGTGCACCTCGGCAAAGGCCAACTGCTCCGCTGGTGCAGTGACTCCCGCTTCGAGGTAGGCCACCTGAGCAGAACGAACGACCTCAGGGAAGGTCGCGAAGTCGTAGTCGGTGCGCTTCAGGCCGTCGTGGGGCCCGGCCGCCAGCCCGAACCCCTTTACGTAGATCGGCTTGTCCGTGTAGCGGTGGGCGACCTCGGCGGGCACGACCACGGCTGCCGCTGAGCCGTCGGACACCCCGGAACAGTCGAAGATCCCCAGACGGCCGGCGATCGGAGCGGCGGCCCGGATCGTCTCGCGGGAGACTTCCTTGCGAAAGTGGGCCCGGGGGTTCTTCGCACCGTTGCTGTGGTTCTTCCAAGCGATGTGGGTCATGGCGTCCTTGACCAGCTCTTCATCGATCCCATAGCGTTCCGCATAGGCCGGTACGAGAAAGGAGAAGAGCCCTGGCCCGGTGAAATCGGGATCCGTCCCGGCGGACGGCAGACCGTATCCAAGGAGCCCGGACATTCCCGAGTCCTTCAGCTTCTCGCCACCGATGGCCATGGCCACGTCATAGGCACCGGACGCCACCGCGAAGCACGCATTGCGGAGCGCATCCGATCCGGTGGCACAACGGTTCTCGACTCTGGTGACGGGTGGCATGTCCAACTTGAGCGGGACCGACAGCGCGTCCCCGCCGA
>Ga0182030_10004765_pt1 | contig 28976 bp, 16 predicted proteins | sample 812S3MmetaG_FD_121299 | JGI IMG/M metagenome (GOLD analysis project Ga0182030, IMG submission 121299) | Permafrost microbial communities from Stordalen Mire, Sweden - 812S3M metaG (Illumina Assembly) | ecosystem: Environmental > Terrestrial > Soil > Wetlands > Permafrost | place: Sweden...
CAGGCGACTCACGTCGAAGCACTTCCACACATCAAAGGGGGGAGACTTAGGGAGTGCAGACCCCGTACTTTGGCCTCGGTCGATTACCGTCCACCCGCAATCTGGAATCGGAAACCGATCACCTTAGGATTGACGGTTGGCCAATTCCTGCATGACACCTGCTGAGCCACACATCGGGGCGAGCCAGGACTTCCGAGGCGCCCTTTGTGATTCGCTGAAAGAGAGGCATCAAAGGAGGCCCGCGTCGGCGCCGCGGAAGTGGAGCGGTCACTAGAGATCGCGGTAAAGGATCTGGGACGACCGCGCAGCTTCGACGGACTCTCGATCCTGTAGGCGGGCGCGAAGTATTTCGGTCAGAGCCATTCCCGGCAGACACTCGTTAAACTTCGGACGTGGCAGGCGGTCGAAGTGGTTTGGATCGATTGGCGAGCGGTCCCGAATCCACTTCTGGATCGAATCAACGGCGAGATTGCCCTCAAGCACGACACTGAAGTTGTCGAACCGTGTTGTACCGGACCAGGAGGCTGCCAGTTCAAAGTTAGCGTTGAGACCGGCGAAGGTCCACCAGACCACCCGCTCGCGGCTGTGGTCGATCTCGACGACTGTGGCCTCAGGGACTACTGAGGTTGCGCTCGCCCTAGTCGATGTGAGTTGCGCCTTCGCGCGTTGCGACCACCACGGACGCACCTCTGAACCGAGGAGAACGCCGCGGATCGCTTGGCACAGTCTGTTCGAAAGAGGCCTGCTTTCTCCGAGCCAACGCGATTTCCCGAACTCGTCGGCGGGGGTCACATGCGCCGTCTGATGCTCCCAATCTACGTGACCGACGCGCCAGGAGCGGCCGGCAAGCGAAAGAATAACCGGTCCACCTTTGTCGACTCCGTGGAATGAGATTGGGTGAACTGAACCAATGTCCTTCGGGCCCGAGTACACGGTGAACAGAGACGGGCTGTCGAAAATCGAAATCAGGTTCAAGTAATGCTTCTCGCCATACAGGCGTTCCGCTTCATCCCCGACGAACAGTACTCCTGAATCTGATGCGAGCAGGCTCGTTTCCAGCATGTGCCGAATTATCCCGTCGCAAGCCGCTTCACTGAGACATGCCCACTTGATCAAGCCCGCCAACTCCAGCATAAGTCTCTTTTCCGAGGCGGATCCAAGTTGCAAAAGCAGCGCCAGCAGTTGTTGGGCGAATAGGTGGTATGGGAGATCTGGGGGTCTGGTCGGTTCGACGTATCCGTCTTCCCATAACTCGACCAGCGCCGCGGCCTGTAGCAGCGATTCGGACGAAGTCGCTAGAAAGAGGCAGTTGCGCTTCGTTCCGCTACGCCTCCCCGTGCGCCCCAGCCGTTGCAGGAAGGATGCGACTGTGGCGGGCGCGTCAATCTGGATGACCCGATCCAAGTCCCCCACATCGATTCCGAGTTCCAACGTGCTGGTTGCCACGATAACGCAATCGCGGCCCTCCCGGAACGCGCGCTCCGCATCGCGCTTCTCCTCGACGCTCAGAGAGCTGTGGGAAACGAACGTCGGCACGCCCTCGGAACGTAAGAGAGCCGCTAGTTCCTCCACTCGGGCGCGGCTGTCGCAGAACACCAGCCGCTTCTCTCCGGCGTAAAGGAGCTTCACGACGGTGGCGGCATTCTGGATATTGCCGACGTAATCGATTGTGACGTCCGCGACTGACGGCGCTAATGCCGGCGGCGCAATTGTGACGCGCTCCCCTTCTGAGCCCGCCACGAGCCAGTGGAGCAGCTCTTCTGGATTCCCGACTGTTGCGGACAAACCGATGCGTTGTAGTGGATGCCCAGCGAGCCTGACGACCCGGTCCAACACGGCGAGCAGGTGCCAGCCACGGTCATCGCCAGCGAAAGCGTGGATCTCATCGACCACTACCACCTTGGCGGACCCGAAGAAATGCGGTTTGTCTGTACGGCTGGAAATTAGCAGTGCTTCGAGACTCTCCGGCGTGGTGAGCAGGATATCTGGCGGCTCGGCCAGGATGCGCGATTTCACCGCCTGGCTGACGTCCCCGTGCCACAGCCCGCAACTCCGGCCCACCAATCCGGCGTAGTACGAAAGCCGCTCTTCCAGGTTGTTCAGCAAGGCCCGGATCGGGCACACGTACAGAACGCTGAGACCTTGCCAATCCTCGACGAGCATTCGAGATAGCAGAGGGAACACAGCGGCCTCGGTTTTCCCGCCAGCCGTCGGCGCCAGCAGGAGACAATGCCTTCCATCGAGAACCGGCGTGATCGCCTGCTCTTGAAGTGCGCGCAGTTCGCGCCACCCGAGCGAGTTCACGATGTGGTGCTGGAGCGAGGCGTGTAGCCGGTCGAATGCCGTCACAGACGCAACTCGATGTCGTCCACCGTCGCTACGGCCCGCTCCTGGTCGCTCAGCTCGGCGTCGACGACGGTCAGGGCGTAATCGCGGCGCGGGTCGAAATCCGGATGGACGTCAATCCGGTCCAGAACGTCGCCCACCAGCTTCTTGAGGAACAATCGCGGTGCTAGTCCCACATGGCCACCCAGCCGCCCGGCGAGCGCTTTGGCCAGCAACTCCAGATAGGCGTCGTCGGCGATCGTGTGAATGCGCCCACCGTTCGGGATTCCGTCCGCGTACAGGTCCCGAACCTTCCTCCCGACCTCTACCAACTCACGTAAATCGAAGTTCCGGAGACGAACCTGCGGTGCCCGAGGATTGTCGAAGCGGGGATTGGACCCGAAATCCGCATGCAAGCGCTGCGCCAGCGGCGGCAATTTCTGCACGCCCTGAGGGCCGTCGAAGAATGCTGGCGTTCCAGTAATAACAAGATACAGGCCAGGAAAGCGGCCGCCGAGCAATTCGTCGATCAACTGCCGCAACGCGTTTAACGCCTTTTCTCGAACATCGCCGCGAACCCGCTGAAGCGTCTCCACCTCATCGAGCACCAACACCAGGCCGGCGAAGCCCGCGTCGCGAAGCATGATCAATAGGCCCTGGAGGAAGCACAGCGCGCTGAAATGATCGATCTCGCCTTTGATGCCCGCAGTCCGTTTCGCAGCGGCCGCAACGTTTGGCTGACCGGAGACCCATGCCAGGAGCGCCTCGGCGGTGGCATTCTCTCCCGAAGCTACTGCCGCACGATATCCACGGAGCGCCGCTGAGAACGCCGGCGCTAGTTCCGTAATCGCCGCCAGCCGCTTCTCAATCAGTTCGTTGGTGCGGGCCACCAACACAGAGGCATCCTGCCCGCTTACGTCGCCGGCCGCAAGCAGGTCTTCCTCCAAGGCGTAAACCCACGCATCCACGATGCTGCGGAATGCGGCCTGCTCCTTATCGGAGGTGGAGAGGCGTTCCATCAACCTTCGGTACACGGTTTCCAGCCGGTGCAGCGGCGTTTCCGTCTCGCTGATCTGCACCTCGGAGACGGCAAAACCGGCGCGCTTGGCGCGCTCTTCCACCCACCGTGCAAAAAATGTCTTGCCGCTGCCGTATTCGCCGCGGACGGCCTTGAACCGGCCGTTGCCCGCCCGCACCGAATCGAGTTCTTCGTCAATCGCGGATTCGAACCGCTCCATCCCGACCGCCAACAGATCGAGCCCACGCCTGGGCACGGTGCCGGCGCGAAGCGCGTCGATAATGTCACTGCGGCGCTGAGGACTCACCATACACTTATTCCAAGCCGAACTGCTTCTTCAGCAGATCGATATCCAGCCGGACTGTCTCCGAATCATCCACCGATACCACAGGATACCCGTCCACGTTCAGCACGCGCTCGAAACTAGATAGGAATCCATCGATCCGGAACTGCGGCAGGTCCAACCGCTGCGCCAGCGCGGGTTTCATCAAAACTCCATTGCGCGCCGCCAACGCGCGAAGCGCCTGCTCCGCGCGCGCCCCATCGAGACGTCCTCCCGCTATCCGCATCTGCTCGGCGAACGCGGGGCCATTCAACAACTCCCGGACCCAATCGCGCTCGATACCAGCGACGCCTTCGAACAGCGGCTCCGCACGACGGGCTTTTGGCTTGGCGGTAGGTTCAGCGGGAAGCACCCCCCCGGCGTACCACCACGGCGGCACATTCTCGACGGTTTTGGCCCAACCCTCTGGCCCCTTCGCGGCCGGTGAGATCGCGGCCAGCGGCGCGAGGCATTCCTGGGGCGTCGCACCACCGTGATAACCCAGCTTTCGCGACGGCGTGTACCGAACCACTTCGGTGGCGAGCGCCACTACGCCTCCGCCCTCTTCCAGAACTCGGCGTCCAGCAAGCAGGACTTCATCTTCCCCAGGGGCTCCTTCCTCGGGGAAGCGGTAGCGATCGGCGGAGCCGGAGCGCCGCATCACGGCGCCGCGATCCATTACGTGGCCGTGATCGCTCGCAAAGATCACGGCCCGCCCGGCCGTTTCGGCCTCGGCGAGGAGCGCTCGCAGGACCGGAACCTGGCTCAGCGACCAATGGAACGTGCGCTGGTCCGGCCCATCGAGTGAATCGTCTACCACGTTGATCACCACGCCCACCACGCGCCGCTGAGGGTTGCGAATCTCCTTGCGAGTAGTCTCCCCCGCTAACTCGTCCTTGTGGAAGAGAACGGGCGGATAGCCGCTGCGCGATGCGCCCATCAGCGACGGATTCTCCGCGAATCCGCGCCTCTCAACTTCCTGACCACCAGAAGCGAGTTTGCCGCAAAGCAGGCTGGCCCGCGAGAACCTTGTCATGGAAGGAAGCGCGGAAAGGCCCGGCGGCAGCGGTTGGCCTTCCCGCCAACTCCAGAGTTGCGCACCGGCCTGAACCAATTCCTGGCTAAGTTCGCGCCACACCGCCATGCTCATTCCGTCCATCAGAATCAGCAGAACGCGGTCTTTCGCCCACGGCGCCACTACGCGTTCAAGCACGCGCTCCACCGGTATCACAGTATCGCCGAAAGAATCGCGCTGCACCGCATCAGCCAATTGGCGGCCGAAAACCAAGTTCTCCTCGTCGCGGCGCCGCGCCGTGCGCTCGCACAAAGCTGCCCAGCTTCGGGCCGTTCCTTCCGGCTCGTCGCCGGCGGTCAGCGTCTGGCGCGCCCAGTCCACCCACGCACCGTGCTCCACATAGCACGACACCGACTCCGCCCAGTCCTTCGCCGGATTGGGCGAGGTCGCCAGCCAGCGGGCCAGCCGCGCCGCCATGCGGGCGCGCTCGGTCCAGGATCGCTCGCGCGCCGACCAGCGGGCCAATTCATGCGATTCCACCTCGCGCAGGCGCGCTTCGAAGTCGGGCGAACCGGCCTGGAGGCCCGCCCCACTGAACCGTTCCAGCCGCTGCGCGAACCCGGCAACCGACCACTTACCCAACCACGCCAGCGGCAGCGCACCGATCTTCTCCAAGATGCGGTCCGCCTCGCCAATTTCATTCAGCACCGTGGCAATATCGCCCGCGGCGGCGCGTGCGGCGGCCCACTGTTCGGCAGCTTCGTTCCAAACACGCTGTGCCTGGGCGGATATCGTTCGCCCACCCGCGTACTGCTCCAGCCGGCCCGAGGCCTGCGCCAGGACCACGCGCTCCTGCGCGTCCTGCCGCTCCTGGCGCAACACGCCGAGAGCGATTCCGAGCGCCATGGCCTGCTGCCCGTAGCCAGAATCCAGGCACCCGGCCAAGGCGATGGCCCAATCCCCCAGCGATCCAGCCATCCAGTCCACGAGCAGCCCTTTAAGCTCATCGCCGAGCGCGCGCCACCGCGCGCACGCGGTGGCATCCTGCGCCCATTCGAGCCATTTGCGAGCGTCCGGCCGGGCTTCGTCCACGCCCAGCCGGTTCCCGATCACCACGCGCCAGACGGATTCCGCGGTCAGCACGCCAGCGGGCGCAGGATCGGGGTTCGTCGCTCCGAGCGCCTCCACTGCGGCATCGGCCAAGGCTGCCTTGCCGAGCAACGACCCATCAAATGTACGCGCGTTGAACCGGCTGCGCAGGAGGTCCCACGGCTCCACTCGAAGTAGGCGGTGGCGTAGCAGGCGCGCCTCGACGTCGGCCCCCAGATCCGTCAACTCCAGCGGCGTTACAAGGACGAACCAGTTAGGACCCCGTGAGGCAAGTTGTTCCCTGGCAGCGAGCACGGAATCGCACTGTGCCACGGGCACTCGTACGCTGTCGAGCGTAATCTCAGCCGGGCCCTGCCAGCGCGTTTCGCTATGCACGCCGATAGCTGCCGGGGCAGAACCCTTTTCCCGAGCGGCCCTCCAACGCGGAGCAATGAGCGAAAGCAAGCTGGCTTCCGTCATTCGGTTTCCTCGCGGACGATTTCCCAACTCAGGCGCAGCTCCGATCCCTCGTCCAGGTTACTCTCGATCTCCTGGAGCACGGCCTTGCAGTCCGCTATGCCTTTGGTCGTCTTCGAGCCTTGGGAAATCACTTTGCGATGCTTGGGCGTGGGCGTCGGCGGGATCGGCGGCAACTCGATCGGCGGCACTGGAGTGACCGGCGGCGTCGGAGGCACAGTCTCGGGCGGCGGCTGCGGCGGACGCACTACGATCAGCTCGGTGGCCCGGACCTGCAAATTCGGCAACACTGCGGCGAGCGAAATCACGTATTCGTCGGCGCATAGGGCCTCGTGCAGCTTCTCGATCAGGCCCCGCGCTGCGGTGGCACGCGGCTCATCCACGATCTGGCGCAGGCCTTCGAACATCAGCAGGTTCAGATTCTGGAGAGCGCCCAGCATGCTCGACGCCTGCTTCAGGCTCTTGCCCATGGCGTTTTCCGAAGTCGCCGTCGCCATGGTTTGAAGCGTTCGCACCACCAGAATCGGTTTCTGGGAGGCTTCGAGAGCGGACATCACAGCCCCTACAGATAGTGCCGTTTGGTGTCGCGGCGGATTGGATTCCATCAGACCGCAGGTGCGCAGCACGGTTGCTAACTTAGCCAGATAGTTATCCGAAGGTTCGCGATACTCCGACGCCACCTTGCGAACCTCCTGCGCCAGCCGCGCCATATTCTGCGCACTGGCGAGCGGCAGGCCGGTCACGCCGAACACCTTGCCGGCGCGGTCCACAGCCTTGGCCCACATCTCCTGCGAAGGCAGTTCCTGCTTTTCGACGAGCGTTTCATCCCGTAGCGGCGTGGAACCCGGGTCCAGCGCGATCCCCTGCAAGATCAGCAGCCGGTTGGACTGAAGCACGTAGGTGTTGATAATCAGGTTCTGCAACGAAACCGGCAGGCCCTTGGGACGGGGCTGGTCTATCCATCGCCTCAAATCGCGCACCGTGACCGGCCCCTGATGCTGCGCCTCGCAGCGGTCGAAATGGTCCATCCAGGTGCGCTCCACCAGCAGCCACTGGTCGCCCACGTGCGCCAGTTCCAATGGTTCCAGCAACGGCCGCAGCAGCTTGCGCGTGTCCTTATTGATCAGCACCCGCAATTCCGGGGCAGCCAGCGCGTTGCGGATCTCTTCCAACGCGCGCTTCACCAACGTGTCAGTGATCTTGACCTCGTCCTCCCGAAAGTCGGGATGCGCCGGGAATTCGTGGTCGAGAGCCTGCGCGAGAATCCCGTTCAGGGCGTCGGCCAGCGTGGCCGCCACGGGGGGGCGCAACGGCAGCGAACCTTCCAGGCACTGGAACTGTTGCGCCGGTTCCAACTCATACGCCGGGTCGAGCATGCCGGGCTCCGCGGCCTGCACGCCATACGCTTCCCGCAACGCGCGCTTCACCTTATCGCGCAGGCTGGTGCGCTGGTTTTCGAGCAACATGCGGGCCTCGGCCCGCTCCACGGAAGAAAGGTTCGCGCTGTACTCCTTGAGCCGCTGATCGTTAGCCAGCAGGAAATCGAGGATGGTCAGCTTGCCCACCGAACGCTGCGTATCAAGGCTGAAGAACGAGGGCAGCCAGACCAGCGTGCGCGCCCCCTGTCTGGCGTGTCTCGCCTTGAACTCGGCCAGCCGCTCCAGATCGTCCTGAGGGGTGTGACCGTCCCGATCGAACGGAAAGTCGATCACCACCAGCCATGGATCGCCGCTAGGCTGGAGCTTCGCATCGTCCGTTTCCCAGACGTTGCTGAAGCGCAGTTCGGCCGCGCGCGCCGTGGCCTTCCACTTGAACGAATATTCGCAGTAGACCCCGCCTTCCGGGTCCACCCCGATCTCGTCGAACAATAGTTGTTTGGCCGTCCGCAGCCGGTTGCCCGGGTTATCCTCATGGGCGGCGCCGGAGATGATCGTATTGGTGTCCACGCCGCTGAGTTGCAGTGTGACCACGGCGTCTACGCCCTCGCCCTTGATCCGGATCTCTCCCACCTTGGACGACCAGTCTTGCAGCCGCTTCCACACGGAGTTCGCCTCCGTGCCTGGGATCGACACCTTGATGCTGCCGTGGTTCAGTGCCGCAAGCTTCCGAGGCGTGAGTGTCTTGAGCGTATCCAACTCCGGCGTGAGCGCGGCGAGCGCCAGCGTGCCGATGATGCGCTCGTTCTCTTTCAGCCGGCGATCGCGCGCCTCGACGCCGACCGTGGCCGCGTCCTCCTCCGCCAGCGGCCGCAGCTTTTGCTCCCACAGCTTGCGGGCCGCGTCGAAGCGCTGCTTCATTTCGGCGCTGAACGCATCGTGGCCTTCCAGCATGACGCCGAACAGGTCGCCCACCGGCATGATTTCGCCCAGGTGCAGCGTATCGCGCTGGTCTACCAGCAACTGGACCATGATCTTGAGCGCCGTGCGCTCGCGCTGCAACGCCGCGGAGACGCCCACCAGCGTTTTCACCAGCGCGGGCGAAAACGGGTAGACCTGCCGGAACTGCTCCAGGTCGCCCTCCTGCGTCAGCAGGATCTCCTTGACGGATTCCTTGATCTTTTTAACGGACTCGAACGATTGCCGGATCAGCTCGGCCGACGAGCTGTCCTTCGGCACCAGCAGCCGCTTCTCGGCAATAGTGGGCAGGTTGCGGTCTTCCAGGCGGATCTGATCGAAGCGGGCTTCGAAGTAGTTCAGGGCGTCCTCGAAGTTCTTCACCTCGCTGCCCACGGCCTGCTCGCCCAGCACGGTGCGCAGATCCCGCTGCCGGGCAACGAAGCTAACAATGGGCACCGGACGCTCCGCCACGCTGGATTCCACCAGGTTGACCAGCTTCGGCGCCTCGCGCGTGACGAAATCCACGCTGGCGGCGCGCGATGCCAGCCACAGGATCAGCTCGTCCAGGAATAGAATGACCGCGTCGTACCCCAGCGACTTGGCGTGCCGGCTCATAATCGAAAGCCCTTCGCCCAGGCTGACGAAATCCGCCGTGTGCCGCGCGGTGGTGAGCACCGTGGCCGCCAGGTCGCCCACCAGTTGCACGCGGTCTGGTTCGGCTGGGCCGGCTTCGCAGGCGGCTTCGAAGCGGGCGCTATCCCACGTCGAGGCGATCTGGCCCCAACCAGCGCCGGGGCCTGTGGTCCGGTTCAAGGCGGCAAAGAATGCGGCTTCTCCGAACTGCTGCCGTAGCCCGCGGGCGTTCTCGATCATGCTGTCCGAGCGGTAAAGGCCAGCCGGAGGCTGTTCCGGGTGCAGTCGCCGGACTTGGTCCACATATCCGCCCAGCAGGCACTGCTCCACGCTCTCCGCATCCATCAGGTAGTACGGGATCAGCAGGAAGCGCCGGCCCTGGGCCCAGGTCCCCATCCGCTGTACCACCTCGGCCAACTCCGGCACGCTACGCGCCTGCGTGTTGCCGTTCAGCAGCAGGTATAGCATGGCCATGAAGTGGCTCTTGCCCGCGCCGAAGCTGCCGTGCAGATACGTGGCCACGCTCTGCCGCCGCTCCACGGCGCCGCGAATCAGCGTGAGGGCTTTGTCGAAACACACCGCCAGTTGCGGCGTGACGACGTACTGCTGGATGGTGGCGGCCGGGTCCGACACGCCCTCGCTAAGCTTGAGGACGTAATCCGTGGGGTTGACCCGCTCCGGCAACTGGAACAACTGTCCGATGGTGGGCGTTGGGCTTGCTGATGCCATTCCGATACCTTATCCTCGACGTCTTCCCGCGCGCGAGGCGCGCACCGGCGTCCATTCCTGCAAAGAATCCACGGTGATTCCCAATTCCTGGCACTCGGTTTCCAGGAAGGCTGCGAAGCTGTTGCCCATGCGCTCGCCCGTTGCCGGGTCCGGCTCGTTGTGCCACTGCTTGAGCCAGGGGATGAGTTCGAGCAACCCGGCCAGCGCCGGTTTCAAGCGCTCCACGGACAACCCTTCCTTCTCTTTCACGTGCTGGAAATGTGCGGTAAGCGCCTGCGCCTGTTTCAAATGGTCCCAGCCCGCCCAACCAATCACGGGGCTGGAATCGGAGGTCCCTTCGAAGCCGGAATAGAGAATGAAGCGCTCCTTGGGTACGTCCAGGCCGAGGCGCAGGCTCCACCAGGTCGCATCCTGGAAATCCGCCGACCCGTATTTCGGCGGGACCGGGATTTCGACTTTCTCCCCGGCGTCTTCGCGCCGCTGCAACTCCCACGTCTTCTCCCACTCGCGACGCTTTTCCAGACCCGATGGTTTGTACCGCAGCACGGGGAGGAACGGGACGGCCTGCTTCAATGCAAGACGCTTGACCAGCGCGGCGATATCGTAATCCGGACGTCCCTCCAACATCTCGGCGACCTGCGCAAACTCCGGTTCGCGGCGAAGCAGGTCCGCGAGGCGCGAGCAGCTTCGAAGTTCCGGGTCCGCCCACAGCGCGGCGGATTCCATGTGGTCCAGCAGCCAGTTCTCCAGGGCTTTGCGTTCGAGGTCTTCCCACTTCGGCAGGTTCCAGCGGCGCTTGTATTCCGGTTGCTCGATGAGCGCGATATCGCGGTTGGTGGCAATGATCTCCAGTCGGTGCTCGACGGCGAGGCGATACTTCTCCGGCCAGTGCGCAGGCGGTTCGGTGATGGGCGTGGAGCCATGGCGGTCAAACCAAGAGGTCTCGAGTTCTCCGGCGGCCATCTGCCGCGCCATGACGATCTCGAAAGGACGTTCGCCGAGCTCCAGCGGCGGGACTTCCTCGGGCGGAAGCGACGGATCTTCATCGAGGAGGCCGTAAATATGATAGACCTGCCAATCGAGTTCTTCCTGGAGGGCAATCATGCGGGCGAGGTGGGTGGCGGCGCGTCGCTGCATCTGATCCAGCACGGAGGGCGTAGGGCTCTGCCCAGAACCAACTCGGTCCGGCAGTGCGCCACAACGTGCCTCAGAACTGGCGAGGATCTCAAGGGAGAGCCTCGCCGGCCGATTCGCCGGTAACGGTAGTAGTTTGACCGTTGTCGAATTCAAGCATGCGAACTGTTCCCATGGCTCCGTGCATAACCCGCCTCCTACTCCGCGTGCTCCTTTGCTGTGACAAACCTGCTTGAGCCAGAAACCCGCGACCGAGCTATTCAAGACCCCTAGCAACGTCTCGTAAGAATCTAATGTCCTGGCTTCGGTGAGCTTGATAACCGGAGCTGTCTGCTTGAATACTCGGGAATTGTTGTCATACGCAAAATGGTTATGAGTGGCTATCTCGCCATACGCTATTAGACCGGCAGTACTTATACGGTCAGGATGAAATCGACTCCATTCGTACCATGTCAATCCGATCTCCTCGTGTGTGCCTCCTGGCTCCCGCCGTGCACTTAGGTGGGCGCGCAGTTTCCACCACAGTCGCGCACATTGCTCATCGAGGATCGGCCTTGATTGACTGTCGTAAGGATACAAAGCTATCGAATCGGGCGCAATAGACCAGTCGCGGATGCATTCGCCTGTGACCAACTGTTTGGCATATTCGGGTTGAACCGCTGATCTGCGCTGAGATCCGATAGGGTAGAAATAGGCTTCATCGCAACCAGTGTGCAGGCCTCGCCCTATTGCGGCGACGATTGATCCCAGTTTGCAGGCGCTCTGTTCGTCGAGGCGATGCCGCAGTTCTGCCGCACCTCCGCCAGCGATTGACCAAGGGTGGGCGTGAAAGATAGTCCGGTCCGCATCGGCGACCGAGACCCAGGGACTTTCGGATCCCGGTCGGTCTATCTGCTCGACAACTGCCTTCCATACAGGTGCCACAGAGGGATCTTCTGGCACTCCGGCCTCGGCGCGAATACCCTGAACGACGCGGATGGTACTGGTACGGGGCTTTCGATTCCTGCCAAACAGAATGGTTGTGGGCGTGCCGTAGTCGGGGAAGTAAGCCCCAGATAAGTCGACAATGTGGGACACATCCCAATTGGGCATGTAGTCCTCGATCAGCACCGTGCCAAAGGACCGTTTCATGAAGGCGTTCGAGACAATCAGCCCGAGGAGACCAGCTTCCCCGTCTCGTTCCGGGTCAGCAGCGGCGGCAAAGTTGAAGAACCGCTCAATGAACGGCACCCCAAGTTGGTACTGCCCATGGCAAGAACCATACCGCGCGCGGTACGTCTCGCGCAGCGCTGGGTCGCTCACGTTGATATACGGAGGATTACCCACGACCGCCTGATATTGCTGGCCCAGAATCCGCTCAAGCGTTTTCTCGTCCTCTGCAGCAAAGTAGTGGCTGCGGGGATCGTGCCCCATAGGGTATTGAATCGAATGTTCCCGGCCCAGCAGCCGTCCGTGCAGAAGCGAATCACCCGCCGCGAGCTGGAACCGAAAGTTGGGTGCATCCTTCAGCCGCCTGATCCCGCAGACGCGGAGCGCGGCAATCAACAATCGGAACTCCGCTATCTCTACCGCGAACGGGTTTAGGTCCACACCGTAGACGGCATCGAGCGCCTGTTGTGCCAGCACGCGCGGGTTGCCGTTCGGCTCACGGTCCAACCACTTCGCGAACAGCCGGTCGAACGCGGCTAACAGAAAATGTCCACTGCCGCAGGTCGGGTCGATGAGGCGGGTCTGCTCCAGGCCGAAAACATCGAGCGCTGGCGTGAGCGTCCTGTCAAGAATGAAATCCACCACGAACCCCGGCGTCTGGCACAGAGCATAGCGCTTGCGCGCGAACTCGGAGAGGTTCTGGTAGAGATCACCGAGGAACCGGGTGTTCCACTCCGGGTCCGTGAAGTCGTGGCGCAGTTCGCTGGTTGCATCGTCCCGGTTCTGAAAGAAATGCAGAATCGCCATCGCCTGCGTGCCGGTCGGCGCCAGCGACCACAACGGGTTGTGTGCGTGGTCGAAGAGGCCGGCCATGCCGGGGAGTTCGGCGGTCCGGACAAACACGTCGAGGAGGTAATCCGCGTCATTCCCGTGCGGGTTCTGCTGGTACCAGATTGAGCGCCGGTCGAGCGCCTCGTTCAGGCGATCACGACCGTCCGTCTTCGGACCGGAAATCCAGACCTCATCGACAAGATCGTTATCCTCCAGGAAGCGCACGAAGACCGAGGCCAGCAGCCAGTGGGCAGCTGCTTGAGTCACCGCTTCATCGCGGAACGCGAGCCACGCCCCGGGGGCGGTACGGCCGGCTTCAGCGGCGGCTTTGTGGCGCGCTTCGAGCGCCTGCTTGAGCGCCGGCTCCTCCTCGACGCGCAAGCGGATGTCGGCTTCCGTGGTGGCCAGCAGCTTCTTGAGACCCTCGCGGAGGGCGGCTTCGTCGATCATCGCGGGCCTCCCTCGTCGTCGGATGTGCTGTGTTCGGTAAGCCAGGCCGGCGGGATTTCGGCCGCCTGGTTGGCGCTGGCGGCGGGGACCGGGACGCCATCGATTGTCGGCCGTCCAGTCTGCTGGTCGCCCGCCACCAGTACCCAAAGGCTGTGCGCGAGGCGGCCATCGGAAAGACGCGCCAGCAGGTTCATCTCTCCGTAGCGGGCCAGCAGGCCGGGGTACGTCACCAGCAGCGGACCAGTGCGCGCGCGCAGCTCTTCCTCCACGGCGGGCAGCGCCTGGCGCAGCAACTGCTGGAGACGGCGCCGGTCCTGGCTTTCGGGCGGCGTGGCGTCGGCGCGCAGCACGACGTCCCAATCCGCCCCCAGGCGCAACGTGGTTTCGCGCATGGCGTCGATGATTTCGGCATCGAGGTTGAACACGCCCATGGAGAAGCGCCGCCGGAGAATCTCCTCGGCGCGGCGCACGTTCTTCGGTGCGGTGAAGAGCGCCAGGTAGGAGGGCGTCTTGTAGGCGGCAGCGAGGGCGCGCTCGAACTCCCGCGCGATTTGCCGCTCGGGCGACCGCTCTTCGGCAGCGCGGAACGGGGGCGGCGTGTAGCGCGTATGCAGGCTGACCGAAGAGGAACTGGCGCCCGGCTTCGGCGCAAGGTAGCGTTCCGTGCGCGTGTCCCAGGAGAGCGCCAGCCCGCATTCCCGCACCAGGGCATCCAGTTCGGGACGGCTGGGCAGCGGCTGTGCGTCGGGGTACCGGTCGCGCACGCGGCGGCGAAGATCCTCGGGGGTCAGGCCGTCGAGGCCGGCAAGCGCTGCCTGGGCCAGTTTCAAGGCGCGCGCCGCGGGCATGCCCGTGGGGTACAGCTCCTGCCGGGGCGAAAGCGAGACGCCGCCCACCGCCGCTGCGAGGCGGCGCAGGCGGCTTTCGGAGAGCGATTCCGGGGTCTCCGGCGTGGCGCGCAGTACCTCCAGCGCGCGAGCTGGCGAAGGCATGGGGTCCGCCGCCGCCACCTCCCGCGCCGTCTCCGCGAGCCGCTTGGCGAAGGAGAACAGCGCTTCGGCGATGGCTACCAGATAGAGACCGTGGGTGCGGCTTTCTTCCCAGCGGGGCTTGTCCATGATGCGCTCGGTTTCGAGCGCCGCCCGGACCACCGCCGCAGCGCGCCGGATGCGCAGGTTCGAGTCGGCAGCTTCGGCCCCGCGGGCGGCGAGCAGATATTCCGCCAATTCGCGCGCCGTGGCAATGCCGCCCTCTGCCTCCAGGAACTGAGTGATCTCGCTGCGGACCTCGGTGAGCGATCGCGCACGGCGCCAGCGCTCCCGAGCGCTTGTAAGATCCTGACCGATGAGCGCACGGGTTTTGTCGGTGCGGCGGGCGATCTCGGTCTGAGTCGGGAATGACGGCGCCCCAGTGCTGGCGTCATCGAGTTCGAGCAGCATCAGGATGCGCAGGCGGCGCGCGTGGTCGGGTTTGTAGCGCGCGGTGGGGAGCAACTCCCGAACCAGTTCGTCAATGGTGCGTGCGGAGGCTTCTTCCGCCGGGGCCTCTTCGGACGGCGGGGCCGGCGCCCGCTCCGGCACGGCGCTTTCGGGGAATCGGGCGCGGAGAAGCCTGAGGAGGTCCAGGACCTCCCGGCGGGTCTTGTTGCCCAAGCCTCGAAGCTGGAAAAACGTGGAGGAAGGCTGGCGCAGCAGGTTCTCCACCGTGACGATATCCAGCCGGTCGAGCGCGTTGTGGGCGCGGGTGCTGATGGGCAGATCCGAAAGGTTGGTGGAAAGCTGCGCGGTCGCCGCAGCCGCCTGGAGCGCGTTCGGATCGGGTTGGCGGCTCTCTCCCGCCGCTGACGCCGCGAAGGCCGAATGCCAGGCGGCGCGCATGTCGGCGGCGTTGTCGTAGCGGTCTTTGGGATCTCTCCGAAGCGCTTTGCGGAAGAATTCGAGCAGGGCCTCGCGCACGGGCGCGTCAATCAGTTCGGCCTCGATGGTGGCTTCGGCGTTCACCAGGTGGGGCGCGCTTTGGCGGTCACCCCAGTAGGGCAAGGCGCCCGTGGCCATTTCATGCAGCACCATGGCGGCGGCGAAGCGTTCGGCGGCGGTGTCCCAGCGCCGGCCACGCTCCTTGAGCTGGAGGAAAGGCTCCAGGTAGGGCGGAGTGCCGGCGCGGATCTGGTCGAGCGGGGCGCCGGAGAGGGAGAAGTCGAACAGCTTGAGGCGGAGTTCGTGGTTCTTGCCGTATTCCGCGATGCCGACGTTGTCGGGCTTGAGGTCGCGGTGGGTGACACCCTGCTCCTCCAGAAACTGAAGCGCTTCGAGCAGGTCTTCGCCGAAGCGCTGAAGTAGGTCGAGCGAGAGGCGGCCTTCGCGGGTGAGGCGTTGCGCCAGGGTTTCGACCCCGGCGCGCTCCATCAGGAAGCCGGCCAGGCCGTGGATGGAGAGCGTGTTCTTCTCGGGGGCGACGATGCGCGGGTGGCGCAGGGCGTCGAGCGTGGCGTGCTCGGCAAGTATTCGGTCGTTGTACTCGGGGCGGCGGGCGATCTTGAGCACTAGTTGGCGGCCGCCCTGGTCCACCAACAAGGCGATGGCGGACGAGCCGCCACCGAGCCGCTGTTTGACCACGAGGCCGCCCTCCAGCTTGTCGCCGGCCTTGGCTTCGAGCGGGCGGACCGTGGGCTCCTCTACGGGGCGGGTGATCTTCTCCTCGTAGGCGTCGAGCCCCTTGAGGAAGTTCGCTACGGACTCCGTGCGGGCGATGACCTCGCCACGCGTGCTTTCGTGGATGAGTTCTTCGAGTTCGGGCGCCACGCCATCCAGCACGCCGGTGAGCACGAAGCCCTGGCGGTCGCGGAGAAGCTGGTCGCGTTCCGGCAGGCTGTCGGCGGCGGGCTTCCCGGCGAAGATGTGATACGCAATAGCGCCGAGCGAGAAGACGTCCATGGTCTCGCCGCGCCCGCGAGGATCGAGCAGGGCCTCCGGCGCGATATAGACCAACTGGCTGCCCTCGGCGAGCCGCGGCGTGTGAAGCGTGGTGGGCCGCCCGGAAGGACTGCCGGAGAAGGTGCCCAGGGGCCGGCCGAACTGCCAGTTGAAAATGCGGAGTTGCGGCTTCCCCGAGGCTGCCCCCGTGACCAGGACGCTGCGCGGCGTAAGCGCGCGGTGGATCACGCGGCGGCCGTGAGCGTATTTCAGCGCTTCGGCGAGTTGGCGGATGAGGTCGAGGCGCTGATCGAGAGTGAGCCGGTGGCCCTCCTGCGCCAGGTAATGGTCCAGGCGGACTTCGTCGCGCTCCCGGCGGAAGATGATGGCCGGACCCAGTTCGTGCTCGCGGAAATCCAGCGCCTTAACGATTCCGGGGTGATCCAGGCCATCCAGGATGAGGTATTCCCGCTTGGCCGCCTCCTTGATTCGCTCCCGTTCACCGGGTTCGGCGGCTGCAACGTTATAGAGCCGTACGCGGCGGGGCGTCTTGGTGGAAGGATGTTCGGCGGCGAAGTCCTGGCACGAGAGCAGCGCGTTCTCCTCAATAAGGTCCGTCAGGACGTAGTCGCCCACCCGCCGTTCCCGCTGCGAGTGGCGGATGCCCGCCTGCTCCAGCGCCTGCACGATGGCCCGCGCCACGGGCTTATCGATAACGGTTCCGGCGAGCGGCGTGATGCCGGGCGATTCGCGCCGCAGCAGAGCGGGGATGATACCCGGTGCCTTATCGAGCGGCAGCCGTGCGCACACGCGCATGCGCTCGCTCTCCGCCAGTTGGATGCTGATGGACGGATCGGAGCAGAAGATCAGCGCTTCGACGTAAGGCCGTTTGATCTCCTTGAAGGCCTTCTGCCGGTCCAGCAGACTGCCCAGCTTCCTGGCCTTGCTGTTGGCCAGAATCAGGGGGCTGTCGATCGTGAGCACGCGCCCTTCCTGCTCCCAAGACCAAGTATGCCTTGTGCCAGTGATCTTGCCACCTCGGCTCTTGATCTCCAAGAGGAACAAGCCCGCACGGGTCACCACCAGCGCATCCACTTCGTTGACGGACCCGTCATCCGCGATGAACTCGAAATTGGAGTACAGCAGAACCGGATCGGAATCCGGCAGATTCTCCCGCAGGTATTCCAGCGCCTCCCGCTCGTGGGGGTATTTCGATTCGGCATAGCGCTTCCAACGGCCAGAGGATAGGGACATGGTGGCCCGGAACACAATTCTAGCTGCTATCGCACCGAACGGTTATGCTACGGTCCATCCGGCGCTTTTTGACCGGGTCTTGGCTGTCCCTACTCCGGGTTTTCGCCGGACTCGGAGCCACTCTTGGGCGCTTGGATTCGCGCCACGGGGCGGCGGATCGAGGTGGAATCTGAACTTCGGCTTCATCACGACCGCCGCGGTGGCACGCTTCACTTCCAGAGCGGGAGTCCCGACGTTAGTCGTTTCACGTCGCTGGTTGCGCCGAGCACGGCCACGCCCAAGTACTCCATGGAGGATTCCGGCTTCGCCCGAATGGCGCTGGCCAGTTCGTCGTCGGTGTAAGTGTCCAGCATCTCGCGCGGATAGTCGGCTACCAGGAAAACGCCGCGAGACTTCGCGGCGTTTACGATTCTCCTGAGATCAAGCTGGCTAGATCTCAGCGCGATGACCGGATACCTGCAGATTCCCATGTGCTCGATGCCGGTTGCATCGACCAGCGGATGCTGGCCCATGATCTGAGCATCCGCTCGGCGTCCGATTGCCAGCGCGAGGTGGCCGGCGACGTTTATCGCCTGCCAGCCAAGAAGGCCATCCCCTAAGACTAAGGCCAGTTTCATTTCCATGAGCATTTCCTCCACATCATCAAGCGGCAAGGCCGCCACCAGAAACTCCGCTTTCGGCGAGTGTGCGAACTTCATCCCTGCGGAAACCCTGAGAGTCGGCTTCTACGGTAAGGCTATTCAGGCGCCCGCCCCACTCTACCAGCCGGCTACGGAATTCCCTGATGGACGATTCGGACGGGAGATTCCAGTGAAGTCGGAAGTAGTCGGCTTGCAGTTCTGCGAGGTCGATCATGTCGGCGCCCTCATACTTGTCCGGGTATGCCTTCTTGATCCGGCGGAATGCCGGGGATCCAGGCGACGGCTCGAAGAAGTTCGCCACAAGTTCGTATGGCTTGCGCCCCAGCCGCTTCTGTGCGAGATCCAGCAAGCACTCCGCGTTATCGAGGGTCTTGCGAAGGGACGCTTCGGTTTCACCAACCAGGCCGAGCACGTAGCTCGCAAGAACGTCTATACCCTGGTCGAAGAGGTTGCCGGCGGCCAGGAGATTGTCCTCCGGAGTCACTCCGCCCTTGCCGCATCCGCGCAGGAGCGCCGGATCACCCGACTCGAATCCGATAATGATGTTCGTCACACCGATCCGGTGCAGCAGCCGGGCCACTTCGGGGTCGCGCAGCCTGCAGGCTCTGCCGAAGCATCCCACATCTATTCGCAGCCCCGACGATTCGACTAGATCGGCGACCTCCCGCAGCCACTGCAAGGAGAAGCCGATGTCATCACCAGTATCGAACACCGCGTCGGCCCCCCAACGGTCGCGCAGTTCGATGAGCTCGCTCACGAACTTGCGCGGCGTCTTGAACCTGACCGCGATGTCCGCGCGCCCGCAGAAATCGCACGCATGCGAGCTGTTTCGGTTCCCGCAGCCCCGGTGCGAATGAGTCCGCAGGAAGGTATGGGGCGTGCTGAAACCCAGGCGGGATGTGTAACAGTCGGTATAGGGCTTGAGGTCCACACCGCCGTACTCAGGGGCCGGGTACATGTCCAGGTCCCATTCCACGGCCGCGTTATGGTGGACGCCATTGGCCCAATACGTCGCATTCGCAATCTGCGCAATGGGGACGCCTTGGCATATCTGGGCGAGTGGGATTTCCCCATCATGTCGAATGACGGCGTCGACAAATTCGTGCTGGTTGGCCACGATCTCACCGGCCAATTGGGTCGCATGTTGGCCGCCGAGAACGCTGAGGGCACCAACCTCTTTCGCCGTTCTGCCAATGTCGATGGAGTTGCTGTATGACAACTGCTGCACGGACTGGGCAACAACATGCGGGCGCTGACGCCGGATCGCGTCAATGATCGCCGATTTCGACAGCAGCGCTCCGTCAAGCAGGTCTGCCCGCGTGTTGGCGCAGCTCTTTCCGAGGAAGGTCTGCAAGGCGATCAGGCCGGCGCTGGGAGCGTAGTGCTGGCGCGCGTCGGCGTAGTTTACCGAATCGATGGGCGAATGGACTAAGAGTACCCGCTTCTCGGTGCCCTTCGAACCGAGAACAGGCAGAACATTACCGGCTCTCATCTTTATACTCCTTCAGTTCTCCGAGTCTGGTCCGAGAGCCTCTATCGCCCGGCCTGCTTGGTCGGCGATACTGGTGGAGGCCCCGGACCGACACGGCTTCGGGGACGCAGCCCGGATCCAGTCCCTCGCCAAAGGATTGCTGGACCCGGGCCCTTTTTGATCGCCTCCGCATCATGCGCATTGGCTGACCGCTTCTGTCGACCGCGCCTTGCCGGGTTATTTGACCTCCGGGCCAGGCGGTCTGCTCCTGAGTTGCGCCCGAACTCTGCAACCCAGGTCTTCAATTGGAGAACCGCCCGCTCGACCAGCCGGGCCGGTTTCCAGCCAAACGCTACTTCTTGACGATGAAGCCGACGGCGTGGAGGTTTTGGGGCGTGTCGGTGCGCATGTCAAAACCAGCCGCGTAAACGTAGTGCGACTCGCTAATGGTGATTGTCGTTACTTGACCCCTGGCGTCGTGATTCACGGCCGTGATGTAGCCTAGGTGACCGTTGATCGCGTATTGGCCGCTTACCTGGATCACTACCACCTCACCAACAGAAGGCACCGAAGAGTTGATGAGACTCTTCTTTGCGACGAACGTGGTAAGGTCGATCTTCGGCAACCACGGCGCGAGGCAGCGGACGTAAGCCACGCAGTTGCTGGCGTTAGCTGCAGTCGTACATGCATTGAAAACCGGCCCGATCGACACGCTCATGGGCCGGAGGGAACTGGCCGTCACCCGTTCACTCGCCGCAGTGGCTTCTTCGTCTTGGGTGATGTCCATCTCGGCCGTAGTCAGCAGGGTCAGTGTCGTATCCTCCTGGATGAGGAGGTGAAAGTTGCGTACGCCGACTCCATCGGTCCAGTAGGTCACCGCCGGTTTTCCGTCAATGGTTACCGGCGTTAGTGTGGTCTGATCGAGTTCATCGGCGTAGGTATCCTTAACGAAAGCCTCCAGGGTGTCAAACGTCGGCGGCTTGGGGAATGTGTATGCATGATATTTTCCAGTGGTGGAGTCGGCGGCGACTGCTACTGGAGAAAAGCTCAGGACCCCGAGGACCATGAGCACGCTGGCCAGTGCCAGCCTGTTGGTTCGCGTCATATTGTTGTTCTCCTCGCGGGACAAGGTCCCTTGGTTTTTGGTTGAGGTTAGACGAGGCGTGATTCTCCCTCGCCAGGTGCGGTTGCTTGTTGCCAGCCGCGCCGTGTGACGGTTAGAGTTCGAGATCGATCTTGAGAACGGCGCAACGGACTTTGGGCTGCAGTGGCTCTCCTTTTGCAGAAAGCGACTAGCCAGTGCGGCGCCGCACTTTAGGGAACTTTAGCTTCGCGTATGGGGTCCGACGGGCATCCCGGCCGGCCGGATGATTATCGCGGGGGTCAATGCGATGTCGACACCGACGAGGAAGTCTTCCACGCCAGCCAGGTTGGCTAGCCCGAGGCAAGGCGGCTCGTTCGCGTCGCCGAAAGCGCGTTCAGTTGCGTCCAGCACTTGATCGAAGGCCGTGCGCATCCGTCGTAGTAGGGCGGGTGCGAGTCGGCCTAGGCGCGGGCCGAGGCACTCTTTGGCCTCCTCCAGGAAGGGCCCAAAGGCGTTGACGAGTTCGTAAGGGCTGGCGCCGGCGCGGCGGATGCCCGATTCGACGGTGTTCACCTCGTTCGCCACAAAACTCTCTAGGCGCCGAAGATACCCGAGCTGTCCATCTGTCGAAGTGACGTCGGAAGCGACAGCCGGAACCGCCGTCCCACGGTCTTGAAGCCGTATGGCTTCAGCTTCGGGTAACGACCGCGAAGGGTTTTCGCGGCCGGAATAAACGTCCATCCCGACTCCATATGACATAGGTGCTCTCCTTTTCCGGAAGACCCCGGAACATCGCCGGAAGCGCCGTTTGCCCCGCACCATTCGGAAGTCGTAGAATGGTGCGTGAGCACGAAGCTTCCGGCTTCGTAAGCCCCGGTACGTCGCACGCCCGCAAGACTGAGGCGTACCGGGGAAACGCTCCACGTTTCATAATTTACCAAGCAACCGAGAGATCACGTCCTCGCGTCAGCCCGTCCCGCGCCCGGGCGGCAGTCCGCCAGCACCCCGGCTCGAAGCCCCCACACCCAGGCCTGTTTTGTTTTCGTCTCAAGTTGTATGCTAACACATGATTCTGCACTAAAAAAGCTGTGTTTAACTGCGTTTCGCTCATAAACACACATTATAGAATCAGTCTTGTGTGCGATACTGGTCGTTGCGAAACACGACTACAATGACCTGTGAAGATGAGAAAGACCGTCTAAAGAAGATCTTTGGAGAAGCGTTTTCGACCGAACAGCTAACGAGCCAACACTGCCCGAACTGCGGCATTCTGGCGAGGCAGATGGACAGCGTTCGAAGACTTGTGAGGGTTTATGGTAACGTTGCGGCCATCGCCAAGCAGCTGAGCGTGGCACATACGACGGTTGGAAGTTGGAAGAAGAAGCTTGAGAACGGCGACAGGCTTAATTTTAATGTGGAGACGAGGTTGGGGGCACTGAACCCGAGGGAGGAGTGGTCGAAGGAACTCCTTTTTGGCTGTGATGACGCCATGTACTCCCTTCCTGCTCTGCTGGCAATCAACCGATGTAGGAATCTAGGACACCTCAACATCAGTGCGAGAAGGTTCCCCTCAAGTGGTCCAATGACGCAAGGCCTTGCGAAAGGGAGTATTCACCTCGCCGTGATGAGCGAGACCTTGTGGGAAAGCATGAAGACAGATGACCCGCGTACTGCCACAGTCTCCACTCTGGTGCACGTCGGAGACGCTCCGGTCCATGGCGTGGCGGGCAGACAAATCGATATTCAGGACGATTTCACAGATATGATTGTCTATTATCCAGCAGCAACGGCTCTAGGTGATCGCATTAGCGGGCACTTCGCCCGTTACGGCGTGCGACTGAAGGGACTAAAGCCCCTCGCGCCGTCCGGCGCCAAGACAGTTCTCCGTATGCGGGACCTTACTATGATCGCCCTCATCGGCTCGCCGCTCTGGGTGAGCGAATGCCTTGGCCAGGAAGAATCGAGTTTTCAGAAGATCAGCTCGTCCCTTCTGCCGCCCACACCCGCTGTGCTCGCGTTTCACAAGACATGTCCGCGCGCCCCATTGCGACTGTTCCTGATGAACCTCGACGAGGTGTTAGCTAACCTGCGTGGATTTATCGCTGATGCGGATTGGGATTTGGGGAGTGAAGAGGCGAACGCCAAACTAAAGCAAATGGTTGATTACGCACTTGATATAAAGCGCCACGGAGACGTCATTGGCAAATTCCAACGCGACACTAGTTTCTTTTCCGTGGTTTCCTTGTGGCACGCGGAGGTTCAAACGCTGAGCCGTGCTCTTTCCGGTCACAGTTAGGCTCCTTCGATGGTTGTTGCGCTGCGGGGATTCAATAGCCGAAAGAAAGGTCCGATTTCATGCTAAACAAACGATCAACTCTTTTCTTCTGCCTCGCTATCGCCAATATCATCGGTCTCTGGTCGTGCCGAATCGGCGATCCGAGTTCCCACGTCCCGAAACAAACGGTCACTTTAGCCAAGACGATGAGTCCAATAAACCTCTTGCTAGAAGTTGCTAGTGCACAACACATGTGGGATCAAGAAGCCATAGCCATCCGAGAACAGGTATTTCCGAGCGCCCGCCAAGCAATGGATGCCATCGTGACAAACTCCTCAGACATGGCCACTGTCGCCGACACACCCCTACTCATCGCGGAGCACCGGCAGCCGAACCTGAAGCTTCTTTGCACGCTGGCCGCTTCCGACCACCATCTTGCTCTGGTACTTAGCTCCAGTCACACTCGACCCACTTGCGATGGAATGAGGAACAAGCGAATCGCACTCGCTGTAGGAACGACGCAACAGTACTTTCTCGATCACTATTTGCATCACGATGCAGCCGACTGCGGCATCGCAGTTGTGAACCTCACACCGGTTGACGCCCTGACTGCTTTTGTCGGAGGGAACGAACTTGACGGGCTCATCGCGTGGGAACCCCAGCTCTCCAAAGCCCTTTCTCGACCCGGAGCATTTCTCGCTCCGAGCGACCCATTTCCAGAAGTCTTCGCGCTAGCGTATGGCCCAAACTCGAAACTCACGGATGTCGCCTTTCGAGCGCGCGTCAGAAGGGTTCTTGGCCATGCAAGCCAGTGGGTGGAGCTACACCCCGTTGAAACGCGAGGTCTGCTGGCTTCATCCCAGCAATTGCCTACGGACACTGCGGAGGCGCTTCGCCAACGCTATAGTTTCACCATTGATCGCGAGGAACAGATGGTCCTCGGAATGGCTCAGCAGGAGCAGTGGGCGAAAGACAAAGGGTACATTCAGTTCGTATTTGGTGTCGAGGAGCTCCGCCGGATAGTAGGGAGATAATGGAGTCATGATCAGCGCTTGGCCGACGAATCCTACGGACTTCCTCGCGGATGTCGGCATCAGTCTTCTGCGGGCTGGCATAGGTCTGGCACTAGGTGCTAGCTGCGGCGTTCTAGCGGCCGTACTGACGTCGTGCCATAGAATCGCAAACGCGACCATTGGAACCTTACTTCGCTTTCTGCGTAGCGTCCCCGCGTTGGCTCTGGTGCCATTCGTCATGCTTGCGCTGGGCATTTCAGAGCGCAGTCGATACGTTCTAATTGCGTGGGCGGCGTTTTTCCCGGTTTGGATAAATGCGCATGCGGGACTCTCCAATGTGGATCGAAATATCTTGAGGCTGGGGGCGGAAGTTTATTGGAGGCCATTGGACATGTACCTGCATGTGCGGATTCCATATGCACTTCCGTTCATCGTAACGGGAATTCGCGTGTCAATCGGCACTAGTTTGATTCTTCTAGTTGCTGCCGAAATGATGGGCGCCAGCTCTGGCATTGCTTATCGACTCGTGATCTATCAGCAGGTTTTCAGGCTAGACCTGGTTTGCGTGCAAATTGTGCTTCTCGGGCTGTTAGGGTTTCTGCTGGACAAAGCCTATGTGCACTTCGTGCGGTTGTGTTGCCCATGGATAACCATTTAACGGCGCCTGCAAACGACGAGATTGTCAGACTGGAACGCGTCGCGTTTCGGTACGATAGTCTGACTCCGTTAGTATTGGATAATGTTTCTCTTAATATAGGATCGAGAGATGTTGTTGCGATCGTCGGTAAGAGCGGCGTCGGCAAATCGACGCTGCTGCAGATAATTGGGCGCTCGCTAGCTCCCACTGCCGGAACCGCCGTTCATTCCCTTCCCGTTACGCGGCCGGGAGCAATTGCTTACATGGACCAGACCTCGACTGTATTTCCATGGAAGAGAACGCGGCAGGTCATTGCGCTCGCGCTTTCTCGGTCCCCCACTGGAACAGCCTCCGGAAAGCTTGAGATGGAGGACGCCTTGGCAGCATTTGGTCTTCAGGGAACCGGTGAGCGATATCCTCAAGAACTTTCCGGGGGAATGAAGCAGCGACTGGCCTTGGCGTTTGCCGTCCTCAGGGAGCCGGCCCTTCTTTTGCTCGATGAACCATTTGGCTCAGTGGATGAGTTTACTCGGGAGAGCCTGTATCTGTTACTTGAAGCCACCTTGATCCGTACGACGACCGCAGTTGTGATCGTCACTCATAGCACCAGTGAATGCTTGACGCTGGCGGATCGAGTTATCGTGTTGGGCGGCAGCCCTTCAGCAAGTGTAGCTGGAGTATTTGCAGTTGACGGACCCAAGCCTCGCTCAGCGACGACGCTTCTCGATCCGGATTTCGTTGCACTCAACAAGGACATCCGGCGTAGGATTGGCGAACTGTGACGGGGAAACCTCGGCCCCCGGCAAGAATGATTCATTTCTGCTCACTTAGACTGACCCACACGAAGAGCCGTTTGCCGCGGGCAAGAAATGGCAGCCAGCGATATCGTCCACGCCGGAGGCGTACGGGTGAGTTTCCGTCATCCGCGCCCGGAGGCGCGTAACGCGCTCAGGCCGGGAGGAACCTGGCGTGCAGGCCTGAAGATGACAAGGCCGATGCTGCCTCATAGTCCGACGAACGTGTAAACCCTCGTCGTTGGAGGGAGAACAGATCACGCTTGGACGCTTGGACTGGCAGCGTTTACCGACGTCTTCGGTATGGGATTGAGTGTTCCGGCCGGGTGACGCCAGATCTTTATCGGAAGTGCCCCGGCGAGTGCGGTTCGGGCGTGGCGTGGATCTGGGCCGGGGCGCTTTCGATAAAGTCGTGAGAAGTGAGCCGCTGGCGCGTGCGACGCGACTGCCTCGAGCTATGGGTTTTGAATGGCGGCGACTGCGCCATGATCAGGGGTAACACGAGGTCGGATGGGCCAGGATGTGGCCATGGTGCGGTTGGACGGCTTCGGGAACATCGCGCCAAACATGCGAACAAGCGGCTGGAAGCGATGAAGTGCGGGATGAAGACGCAGGTGTCGGGGGCTTGCCGCCGGGCAAGCCTGATCATCCGACATGGCGCGTAACTCACGAGCTGTCAAGGACGGGAACCTGACGACTCTCCTCGTGGCGGATCTGTTTCGCCGTCAAGAACTCGAGAATCCGCATTGGCCCTTGGCAACAAGGACAGTGCCAGGCCGTCACTTCGACTCCGTTGTTGGCCAGGTCTGCTGGCGGCGCAGCCGCCAGCAGAGTTCGGCAGATGGGCAGGCACTCACCGCGCCGCCGATTGGCGAGAAAGCCGAAGTACCGGATGCGCGGGAAGCCTCGCGGGAGCACATGTTCGAGGAAGCGGCGCAGGAAGACCTCGTGAGTGAGCATCATCCTACGCTGCTTGTTGTGATGAGCGTAGTCCTTCCAACGGAACGTGACATGGGTGTCAGTGAGATCGATGAGCCGGTGGTTGGAAATGGCAACCCGATGCGTGTAGCGGGCCAGATAGTGCAAAACGTGTTCGGCGCCGCCGAAAGGACGCTTCGCATATACCACCCAGTCTTCGCGAAATAACGTTCGCAGGAACTTCCCAAAGGCGACCTTATCCGCCAGCGGAAGGCACGCGCCATGGAACGAGAGCTTCTTCTGGGCAAAAGCGCGCTTCAGCCCAGCCACAAACTTGCTCCGAAAGACGCGGCTCAGAACCCTTACCGGCAGAAAGAAGCGCGGTGGCGATCGGATCCACCGTTGGCGCTCCGGCGCCAGACCGCCGCCCGGCACGACACAGTGAACGTGCGGGTGCCGCTGCAGGGTCTGCCCCCAGGTGTGAAGAATACTCAAGAAGCCGATCTCGACTCCGAGGTGCTTGGGGTCGGCTGCAACTTCGAGCAACGTCTCCGCGCTCGCCTCGAACAGGAGCCGGAACAGAACCCTCTTGTTCTGCCAGATCAGCGGTACCAGCGTATGTGGGACGCTGAAGACCAGATGGTAGTAGTCCACGGGCAGCAGTTCCCGCTGCCGCGCCGTCAACCACTTCTCACGGGCACTGGTCTGGCACTTCGGGCAGTGACGATTTCGGCAGGAGTTGTAGGAGATAGCCTGATATCCGCAACGCGTACATTGATCGCGATGGCCGCCGAGCGCCGCCGTCCGGCAGCGCAGGATGGCGTTGAGCACCTTCACCTGAGGCCACGTCAAGGACTCACGATGGCGGCTGGTGATTCGGGCATCGGCGCTGCGGATGATATCGGCGATCTCAAACAGCGGCCGTGCCACGGCTGCTGTTCTCCGGCGGCTCAGGCGGCGTTTGCGGTAAGCCGGGGATGTTGATGCGTTCAAGGGGATTGACAGCGGCGCGCAGGTGCCGCCGTGAGAGATGCACGTATAACGTCGTGTCCTGCAGCTTCTGGTGACCCATCAGGAGCTGAAGCGTCGGCAGATCGGTCCCACCCTCAATGAGGTGGGTCGCGAAAGTATGCCGTAGCGTATGCGGGCCGAGGCGCTTTGACAGTCCGGCTCGGCGCGCACTCTCGCGGCACGCGTGCCACACAGCCTTGTCCGTGACCGGCCGCTCCTCATCCGCCGTGTTGAAGCGTGTGGGGAACAAGTACACCTTCGGCTTAACTTTGCAGGCTCGCCAGTATGCCCGCGGTGCTTCGAGAAGCTTCGGTGTCAGTGGCAGTTCCCGATCTCGCGAGTTTTTGCCTTCATGGACGTGGATGACCATGCGCTTGCTGTCGATATCGGCGAGTTTCAACTGCGAGGCTTCGGTTCGCCGCAGACCGGTGGCGTACAACAGGAGCAAGATCATTCGGTAGCGAATGTTTGGTGCGGCTTCGATCAGTTTCTCGACTTCTTCGGGGCTGAGCACGACGGGAAGCTTCTTCGGCCTTCTGGTGAGTGCCATGTCGTACAATTCGGGATCGTGCCGCTTCAGGACCTTTTTGAAAAAGAAGTGCAGAGCCGTCATGCGGTTCTGAACGGTTCCGGTTGCCAGCTTCTGGTCGCGTAACATGTGCAGTTGAAACTGACGGGCCTCTTCGACGCCCAGTTGGTCGGGAGATTTGTGGAAGTAGGCGGCAAAATCTCGAATAGTACGGATGTAGCCGCGAATCGTGTGGGGAGAGAAGTTCCGCCGCTGGAGTTCTTCCAGCATGCGTTTTCGTAGTTCGGTCACAGAAAACTCCTTTCTGTGAGCGACACTATCGCTGTCTACGCCGCCTCGGCACACACACGCGGCTGCGTCCGCCGCGCCAGCGGCTTAGTTCTCACGCGCGACTCGGAAAGAGCCGGGCTGCGGATGCGTCCTGGTAGACGCGGTTATCAAGAAAGTGGCGAGGGCCACGTCTTGGCCCCTTAAATTCCGAGAATCTCTGCCCTCCCATTCCTCGCCGATCGTCAAAGTCAAAGCCACGCGACAGGGCGCGGATCTCGGGAATCCGGGGCCTGGGCGAATTGCGTCGCAAGGCGCTCAATGGATACGTACCGCGTTTGGTAAAGAAAACTTTGATTGAGATGGGGCGTTCGCACCGCGCCAGCGCCCTGTGGGGACTTTTGTGGGTACTATGCTTCAAAATGGCGGCAAATGGCGAGCATTCGTGCGCTCGGCTCGGATTTGCGGTCTGTCTGTAAGCGGTTGATACTGAGCAGCTTTGCGCAATCCCGAGCAAAGCTGCAAACGGCTGCCGCTTAGCTGTTAACCGAAGGGTTGTAGGTTCGAGTCCTACCTGAGGAGCCAAAATTCAACTGGAAGAAGGTCATCTTCAACCGGCTCTTCGACTCATCTATCTACAGCTGCTTAAGGTTGACGCCCAG
>Ga0182030_10004766_pt1 | contig 28965 bp, 28 predicted proteins | sample 812S3MmetaG_FD_121299 | JGI IMG/M metagenome (GOLD analysis project Ga0182030, IMG submission 121299) | Permafrost microbial communities from Stordalen Mire, Sweden - 812S3M metaG (Illumina Assembly) | ecosystem: Environmental > Terrestrial > Soil > Wetlands > Permafrost | place: Sweden...
CAAAAAGTTCGGTATCAAAAGTGAGTAAGTTAAACCCTGTGCCTGAAGTAGTCACAGCCCCATTTCTATAAACACTAAACTTATAAGGGTTAAATGGTATTGCTCCTGCTAAGGCTCCATGAGGGTTACGAGTCTTAGAATAGGAGTTAAGAGTTATGGCTGAGTTGGCAACTGTAGCACCTGCTAGACCTGCGATGGTGAGAACGGTAGCCGCTACTGCGGTAACTACGAAGTATTTAACGGTAGAAGATTGAGTAAGCTGGAGATAGTCGCCTATGTCATATTTGGTAGTAGCGTTAGTAGGAACGGTGATTGTTGAGGCAGAGGCGTAAGTCCAAGTTTCGGCGGCACTTACCCACCCCGTAATAACTCCAGTAGGTGAAAGGTTCTTAATTGTAGCGGAAGTAGTAACATTAAGAGTATCGGTGGTCATTCCGCCAGTGTTTGAGATAGCTTCGTGAGTACCATTCTGGTTGTGCTCCATTAAGATACCGGCAGTAATCATGTCTAGGGTAGTAGCTGAAACGTAGTCAATAACTGTCGCTCCAGAGGTGTGAGTCTGGTTAGTACCATAAGTCCACTCTACATTGGTAACAGTCGCTCCTGAGACTATTCCGGTAAAGACTTGCTTAAGGGTAGGGGTAGCAGCATCTACTGTAAAAACTACAACGTCACCGTTAGAGTAGTTGGTCATTCCACTTATACCAACTGTAGTGGCTCCGGGGGCAATAGTACCACTAAGAGTCATGGCTACAGTGTTTTCAAAAACTGTTGGGAAGAACTCGGTTACTGAATCAATGTTTGGCATTTTTATTTTATCCTTTTTCTTTATTCTACACTAACTTGCCTGTAATCGCCATGTATGAGGCATACCGGCCTCGGTGGCTGTCTCAGTTATCTGGAGGGTCCGAAGGACGTACTGAGAAGAGGGGTCTTGGGTGGTAATACGGTACTGGTAGGCGTTTAGCTCTTTGTTAACGATAAAATACCGCTTAGAGGTACTCTCAGCGTAGGCATCTACGGCCTGAGATGAATCATCCCAGTAGTCGGTATCCCAGGCAAACTGGTCCCAACCGGTGTTAGTTGAACCAAGGGTGTTTAGGGTAGGCATAGTGGCAGATTTTTGGAGGGCAAAGCCGTGGGTTCGATCTACTCCGTTAAGTTCAATATATATGTCAGCCAACTGGCCGCTGAACTCCACATAGGCGGTATCAACGTAGCCAAAGCCAAAGCGGTCTTTTTGGGTAGGCATAAGGCCTGTTACTAGGGAGGTAATGAAGGCCTCGCCATAATCACCTCGGATATTGGCTGAAGTCTCGCTTAAGGTATCATCGCCCGGCTTCCAGAACAAAAGGTGGTTAGTCCCGGTCGTATCGGTGTACTGGAACATTCGCTCCATACCTATTGAATAGGCCTCTGGTAGGAAGGCTCTACGCTCGGTATCGTAAAGAATGGTCTGATTGTTAACGCTAGAGCTGAAGGGAGCTGAGATAAATACCTTAGCTAGGTAATAGTAAGCTGAGATCCCACTGGTGGCCGCTGGGTTAATCCCATCAACTAGGGTAGGACGGATATTGGCTGAGTATTCGTCAGATGATAGTAGGTTGAAGAGCGACTGTCTAGAGCCTAGGTCATAAATGGCCTGATAGTTAAAGAACATGAAGTCATTTTCCACAGATACAACGGAGTTAGGAGCCGGTGTACCTCTAGAACCAGCCAGCTTGTTAGCTGAGGGCTGAGTAAACTGAGTATCCAGTAGGGTAGTGGCCGTTAGAGAGATCTGCCAGATACATCCCCTAGTGTCGGCGGAGTTACAGAAGACCGTAGTAAGAGGATCGCCCTTCCCGTCCCTATAATCTACTACTTGAACGGGGAAGAACTGAGAGCCTAGTTGAAGGTCAATATATCCTCCATCGTAAGCATCGGAGAAGTAGCCAACAAAGGGACCAGAACCAGTCCACCAAACTCTATAAGGATAGTCTCGGTCTTCTACGCCCCACATTCTTGCTCCAATTGCTACAAGCTCCCTCACACGGGGACCCCCAGTAGTGTTTTCCAGCGGAGCAGTAGTATTAGGGTTAGTGGCCTGTTGGCCGTTGTCTACATAACCAGGAGAGGCTGTAGCCCCTACTGAGTTAAGGTAGTAATCATTGTTAGCGGCATCATCAGAGACGTTATCGGCCAGGTAAATATCGTACCGAACAGCACCAGTTACAGCAGCCCACGCTAGGGTAATGTAGTAAGAACCGGTGTCAGTTGGATCCCATGATTCTCTAGAAACGTTTGTGGTTATGGTGCCAGAAGCTGAGGCCTGAGTAAAACCTACGGAGTTAACGGCTGAGATTCTATAAAAGTATTGATAAACCCCGGTAGTAAGACCAGTAGCCACTACCGTGGGTGTAGTAGGAGCTGAGATAGCCACGAATGGTACTAGCGTTGTAGTCCCATTGTACCTAACTGGGTAGTCATAGCCGTTAGTGATATACATATAGTTGTTGCCAGAGCCATCAGAAGACCCTTGGGTGAAATAACACTTCTGGCCCGGAGTAAAGGTCGCCCCAGTACAAGCCGTCCAGGTTTGGCCGTCATTTAGTGACTGATAAACTACTCCGTTGGCTACTAGGACCATCTGGTTAGCTAGTAAACCACTCTGGTACATAGCCGCCCCATCTATGGCGTAAGTACTAGGGTTAGTGCCGTACCAGTCGGTTCCCCAGCGTGGACCGGGAGCTCCCTTTTCGTATAGAAAGATGTTGATGGCTTCTTTTAGGGCCGTAGAGGGCAAATTAGACTCTTCAATTAGAGTAATAACCCCTTGCTGAAAAGTCCCCTGAGTTAGAGTCTGCTCAGGAGGAGCTTTCATTGGGAAACTGACTTGGATGTCTTCAGCCAAAGGATTATCCTCCTATACCAGAGTTGGTTAGAGCTGGTGTATTAGTTGGCCCAAAGTTACCACTCTGGTTAGAGTCGTTTAGATTCCACGGATCGCCGGGAGTACCAGTACCATTCTTAAGCTGCATCCCCTTAAGAGCTACCTCAGAGTCTTTTTCTCTCTGTTGGAAGAACGGGTTACGAGTTTCGAATAGTCTAGCACCCTGCATAGAGGCAATAAGGAAGGTAGAATCTGGACACTCTGAGATAGTTGTACCATCTTCTTGGACGTTGCCTAAGCCATCTGCGGTAAGAGTAGCATTGAAGTAGGTTGGTTGCATATACATAGGGAAGTCTATAACCCAACCGAAGTTAGAAGAGCCAGAGAAGTTCAGCGTCATGCTCCAACCGATCTGTTCACCGCCCGTGAAATAGGCATAGGGAGAGTTGGCATTTTGCATCTGCACATCTTGGAGCTTAACTACTCGGATATGGATATAGGAGCCGCTTACAGGATCGGTCATCTGGATAAAACCCCCCGGTCTAGCCATGTTATCTGGGCAAGCATAGGTTGTTATAATTGGGTTAGCTGAAGTCCCTTGATAGGTTTCGACAAAGCCCTGCTGGGAAGCCGTGGTCCAAAGTACATCCCACTCTTCAGCATCTACGTTAGCCCACCGCCTGATTGCCCGGTTGCCGGCATAGACAGCTAGAGCCCACTCTGGGTCAGTAACACCAGGAATAGCGTTGTCGCCTCTGAAGAGTCCATAATACTCCTGGAATATATTTTGAAAATCCATTTAATACTCCTTATTGTGTTACAGGCTCTGGTTGTATCTGGGCCAAAGGGATCATTGGCTTCATTGGTTGTCGAGCCAGGGCTACACGTGGGCCCAGGAAAGCCTGGAGAGGAACGTGCAAACCTACGGCTGGATGATAGGCTATGTTCTGAGCAATAACTTGGGGGTCTATACCATGAGGAATCATCTGATTAGCACCACCGCCTCCTGAAAGGCCCATATTGCCAGCTACAGGGGCTGGTGAAACTCTTGGAGATGGCGAAGCAGTAACTCCACCAAAAGCTGAGGTTGGGTTACCTTGTAAACCCCCTGAACCTGTTACTGGTATCATACTTTGTATATCTGTTGTTTTCATTTTGTTTTAATCCTTTTCTTTATTTTAGCACTACTATTGACTTATTGGTACACTTTTGATCTTCAATTTCCCCCCCTGCGGTCTTTTAGTCCGAATCATTTTAGGCTTAGGTAGAAAGATTTTACTCTTGTAAGCTTTGCGGATATAGGCCTTCTTACCAGCATACTTAACGGCGGCCACGGCGTGAGATCTCTCCATATCATCTAGTAATTTAGTTACCTCTGAACTAGAGCCTCCTCCTGAAGAACTATTAGCATAGGCGGCGGCTGGGTTTACTGAATAGTCGGTTGTACCATCAGATGCAACTTCGGGGTTAATGTCATATTGGCCAAGATCATAGATACTCTTAAGGTTAGCCTGAGAAAGGTTATCACCTACAAACTTGGCTTGGCCGGCAGTTAAGCTCAGATTGTACTCATCAACACTAGCCATGTAGTTCTGCATATCATTGAAGGCTGTAGGGTTAGCAGTTCTAAGAGAAGTACGCTCAGTCTTAGAGGCGTTAGTATAGTCGGTCATCCAGCTCTCTAGAGCTGCTGGAGCAGTAGGATAATTCTTAAGTAGGGGCTCATTCAGTCCAGCTCTTCGGGCATTTTCGTAGTTGAACATAGCATTGAAGGCTTGTTCTACCTCTGGGTTTTGGGCTAAGAACTGGGCCCGTTGAGTCGAGGTGTCACTACTCATACCGTAGTACTGGTTAACTAGATTCTGGGTAGCCTGAGGGATCACTGGGTAGGGTACTCCACCAGGGGTAATTTGAGGGGCTGTTGAGCCCTTAAGCCCTCCTGAGGACTGGTACAGCTTGTTCATGGCTGTAGAATAGGTAGCCACGTTATTCTCGTAGGTGTTTATGAGCTCCTTATTATTGGCGTAAATTACGGCCGCTGTATCATTAGCATCGGTGCCTGGGTCTGAAGACTTAAGCTGCTCGTAGCGAATAAGGGTCTGTTGGTCCTTGGCTGATAAATCGTAGAGGGGGTTAGAGGGCTCTCCGTGAGCTTTAGCGAAGGCATTTTGTTCATTCAAGGCCTTTAAAACGGCTGGGTTATCGGCCATAGTGGTCCACTTGCTAATCTCATAGTTAGAGTTATTATAAATGGCGGCTACCTGGGCCTTAGATAGATTCTGATTCCAACTAGGCTCTACTTGGTCTAGAGCTCCTTGGTTATCTGCTGAAAGTCCCTCTCGAACCAGAGTCCTGTTGTTCATTATCTGCATAACTGGGGCTGTAGGGTTGGCTGAAACACGGCCTACACCGCTTATGTCTATGGCGGCTTCTCCTGGACTGATTGCTGACTGGCCACCAGAAGCTATCTTTACGAACTTATTGTTAGCTAGGGCTGGTATATTCTCTAGGGCTCTAGCTCCTGGCTGGAAAGGAATAGGGGCTATGGCGTTAAGGGCCTGCCCAAGATCTTCACCGGCAGTTAAGCCGTGGCCGTGCATTGGGGCACCGTAGAAATCAGCATTGTTAACCTCTTCTTTAACGAAGGCTGCAAAGGCTGATAGGTTACCGCTGGCCTCACTACTTAAGCCGGATAGTTTGTCGGGGTTGTTCTTGTTGAAGGCTGGAGCTACAGCTCTATATACCTTGTTGGTAACAGTGGCTAGAAGGTTAATCTGTTTGGGGGTACCTCCGGCAGTCTTCCAAGGAGTCTGGACCGTAGGGTTAACTAGCTGAGTAGCTACAAACTTCAGTACCTGCTTAGGGTTATCCCCAATTTGGTGGTTAGAGATAGCCTGTAGAGTGCCGGGAGTAGCTAACATAGCTGCACGGGTTGTTATCATCTGCCGGGCCATACGTCCCTCAATAGTACCCAAAGTACGGGGATCCAGAGCTGCCATCAAGGTTCTAAACTGACCCTCGTTATAGTCTACGGCTAGAATACCCCTAGCCGCCCATTTAAACTGAGTAGGAGTAAAGCCGTTCAAAAGACGATTAACCCCACCGAACATATTGTTTACACCCTTAGAGGCATCCATTAACTTGTCGAAGTCATCGGTGTTATTCATATCAAGACCCTTGGTAAACTTATCAAAAACGGCTAGCTTAGAGTAGACAATTTGACGTTCAAACAAGGCTGCATGAAGCTGTTTGAAGCCTGGGATCTTGTTTATGCCTGAGTCGAACTCGTCTCCAGCCCCTAGAGTAAGACCACTACCTAGAGCCTTCTGGAGAGTGCCATCTGACTCCCATTTATCCATGCTATCCAAGAAAGCGGTTGGGCTACCCCACGCTTGCATGGCCTTAGGGGCTGTTAGGGGATCTAGCCCCACATGGCTAAGTTCTATGTTAATGTTGTGAAAACCACTACCACTCAACTTAGCGTCTTTAGCGGCTTTGTTCATAATATCGTAGACCTTAGCGACTTTTCCACCAATGTTATCGCTATAGTTAGCCATAGCCTTGGAGTTTATTCGATCTGCAAGCTCTTTATTAGTGAAAACGTTGTTGAAGTCATGCAACGCTTGGTGAGCAGCTAACTTATCTCCACCATAACTGGCCGCATTGTCTCCAAACGCCTGTCTCAGGCCATATAGGAGGTTGTGCTGGGTGATATTAGTCTTAGCTGAGCCAATGTCCTTAGTAAGGTCTTCGTGGAAGTTGGCTGAAGTTCTAACACGCCCAGTGGTCTCTTCTAGATCGGCGTAGTTATTAAAGTGTCTAGCCTCAGCATAGCTGTGATCCTGGCCTTCTTTAGGAGCTGAGGGTTCAAACTCTGAGCCATCTGGGTTAGCACTAGAAAAACCGGCTCCATAATTCTGTCTATACGGAGTAATATCGTAGGGATCGGAGATCCTTCGGGCCTCATGGATATAGTCTTGAACGTGAGATGCTCTATTGGCATAGTCTAGGAAGGCTGCTCTATCGGTCTCTGGTAGGTTTTCAGCCACAGTCTCTGGTGAATGGTCTCTTAGACTATCGGCTGCTTCTTGAGCTGCCGGAGTTAGTTTTCCCCATAGTCTATCAGCTACACTCTGGTTGTAGTCCAGCATATTACGGAAGCCGGTGGCACGGGCCAAGGCCTTGTTGATAATTAGGTTACGGACCGTTCTGCTCCGGGCAAAGATCTTGCCTAGCCGGTTGGGGTTAACAGTGTCAACGTCTGGGTTAGCTATTTTATCGTGGAGAGGATTGTTCTCAACTGCCCCTATCTTACTAGCATGTGGGTTGTCTTCAATAATACCAACAGCTTTTTTGGCCTCTTCTAGGTCTTCACCGGTAGCGTCCATATAGGCCTTTACAAGGGCAGCATCACTATCGCCACGCTTAATACCTTCTAATATGGCTGAATCACCATCAGCATTTCTGTAGCCCTCCATAGCAGGAGGGTTGGCTTCTTCTTCAGCAGACTGTTTTTCTAGGTTAGCTCGGTCTTCAGCACTAAAGGCTCCTTCGTTAAGGTTGGGAGCGTTGGGATTGTCCTTAAGGTTAATCTCCAGAGGCTTGACTGGGGTTGGTTCAGATTCTGGAGCGGTAGAGTCCAGCGACTCAGCTTCACCGGGGATAGATCTAGCGGTAACAAAGCCTGGTTGAGATGAGGTAATTCTAACCCCCCTCTTAGCCGTTAGGTTTATGTCTGGGTATTTATCATCAAGAGCCTGCTTGGCTACAGAATAGTTCTTAGCATGATTACGCTCCATCTCCTGAAGAGTGGTTAATCGGACCTTCTGAGAGCGGAGCTCATTTCTAATAGCATCTGTTTGAGTGTGTGTTTTAACAGATTTATCGAAGGCTTTTTGAGCCTGGTTTACCTTATCCTGAACACCTTTTATAGTGTCTCTGGTATCGCCTAACAAAGCTCCGGCTTGGCTCTTAGCTGTAAACTCAGGAGAATGAGTCTTATCAAAAAGATTCTGGATGAATGGATTAGCTGGAGCCCCCTTAGGTAGCTGCCACTTGGCCTTATCATAGCCTAAGCCCTTATCAGCCTTGACGAAGTTCTCGTAGTCAGCTTCTGCCTTGGCTCGGGCAACCACATTATCAAAGTTCTCGGGGTGGGCAGCAATCTGCTGAGCGGCCATAGATTTATATTCAGCTAAAGATTTTACGGGGGCGGCCTTAGCAGCGGCTCGAGCATCAGCTTCTTTCATGTCAGCCATCTTTAACTGGCTTGCTACGCCACTAATCTTATCAACTAGCTCTTGTTGAGCCCCAGATACCTTAGACCAGTCTAGAGCTGGATCCTGCATATCATGGTCAAACTCTTGGGCTGCTGAGTTAGATTGTAGTAGATCGTCTGGAGCTGCCGGAGTGTCTACTGGTAACGGTTCAGGAGTAGGGGGTAATACACCTCCTTCTTCTGGGTTAGCTACAGGTGAGGTAGCTAGCTTCTTCATAATAGCGTCTGGAGAAGCATCCACGGGAGTTACGGCATCCGATGGAGCGGGGGGTGTATTCGGTATTGGAGTCACGCCTGGAATATCGGGAGGAGTCACTGGGGTATTGTTGATACCACCCACCTCATCAAGGGGAGACAGATTGTCTTTAGCACTACCAACCACTCGACTTACCCCATTAAATAAAGGATCGGTAGCGGTGCCTAACTGTTCTCCAATCTTACCGGCCCCCAAAGGAGCCGCAGCATCAAAGGCTGCCGTTAGACCGGTGTTTATAACGGCTGATGGAGTTCCTTGACCTTGATTAGCCGTTTTATAAGCGTTCTCTAGAGAGGGTATAGGAGCACTCCCAAAAATGTCTTTTAGTATAGGGTTTGTAAACTTAGGTCCTACCACTGAAGTTGGAGAGTTGGTGAAAGGAGCCGCTACCGTTAGACCTACCTGGGCCCCGGCTCTAGGAATAAATTGAGCGAAACTTTTAGCTGTACTGCCTAGGTTATCTATAGCTGCTTTATTGTCTGCTGGAGTAACCGTCCCCGGCATTATTTCATCCCGAGCCAGAGTAAATGCACTCTTCGCTACCTTGATACCGGGCATGGCTAGGCTTTCACCCTCGTTAAGAGCAGCCTTACCAGTTCTGTTTAACAAGCTATTGTCGTTGGTATCAGTCGGCACCATAGGTGGTGGGGCTAAGGCTAGAGGGTTAAGACTAGGAGAAGTAGGAAGACCAGAATTAGGGTCTGGGGTTGAAAGAGGATTAGGGGCAGTCGTAATAGGCTTAGACACGTTCGGAGTACTATTACCGAATATATCATCGCTAACGTCTTTAACCCCCCCAATTACATCATTGGCACCTGTACTTAAAGCACCTCCTATTGCATCGAGGATTGATCCTTTACCTGTTAGTTTGAGTCCCATTTATTATTGCCCCGGTATTGTGTTGTTCTGTGGGTTCCCTAGTGTTAGTGGTATTAGTGAAGGAGGTGGTGCTCCATTTGTAGTTGTTCCAGTAGTAGGAGTAGTAGAGAAGGTATTACCTGAAGCCGGTACCACACCAGCATTAGAGGCAGCTTCAGCCGCAGTAGCAGTCTGATCAGCAGTGGCAGGTGCAATTTGGCCAAGCATACCTTGGTAGTTAGCGTCTACCTGGGCTAAATCAGCCTGGGCCTGTTGAACGATCTGGTTCTGAATCTGTTGAGAGTTAACTGAGTTGGGGTCACCACCAAGGTAAGTAATCTGAGTCTCCAAAGCATCCAAAGCCGAGGTAGCCTGAGACGTAATACTAGCAATGGCCGTGTCTCTAGCCGAATCAAGTTGGGTCTTGTCGGCCCCTTCAATGTTATTTAGGTCACTTTGCTGAACATCTTGGGCTTCATTACCTGTAGCGGCTGTGTTATTAGCAGTGTTAACTCCCGTGTTACCTTCATTAGCGTAAGCCCTAGCGGCGGCCGTGGCCGCACTAGAACTAAGAGCCCCAGTGTTACCTAATTGAACCCCAGTGCCCTGGATACCGTTTTTAATCGTGTCCATTAACTGTTTAATAGTGTTAATTTGGGTAGTACCAATCTGGGTTCTAGCCAAGTCAATAGCGTTCTGAGAGTTCTGGACGTTGCTCTGATCGTTAGTCCCTAAAGTGGTTATGGCTTGGTTGCCCTGAGCCGTTCCAGCAGTTCCAGCCGCCTGGGCTGATGTCGTTCCTTGAGTAATAAGAGCTGTAATTTTATCTTGAAGAGAGGGGGTAGGCGTTGGAGTCGGTGTGGGGGTTGGAGTTGGAGTAGGCGTGGGCGTCGGGGTTGGTGTGGGGGTAGGGGTTCCCACGCTCACTGTACCAGAGGTAGGGAGAGTGTTACCGGGAGCAGATGAGGGGGCACCACTGACATCCACGGACCCACTGGCGGGACTAAGAGATGAACTTCCGGCTGGGATTATACTGTTTGGTAACATTTTTTGTTTTCCTTTTTTTATATTATATCACTATTAAGTTGTGCTTCCAGATTTCTTACCGACTACTAGTTTAAGCTGTTGCCACAAAGTTTCAACGGTTGTATCCGAATAAGTAATTACAATGTCACAAAAATAGTTACCCGCCGTAGGTATATCACCGGTCTGTCGTACATAGGAAATAACCCCATTGGTTACATCTGTTACGGTGCACCCTTGGTGGCTTGTATTAGTTATGGTTGTGTTGTTCTGGGCGATCACTAAAGCTACGCTACACCCAGAAAGGTTAATTGCTACGCCATTTCGTTGACAAGTCAGTACTATAGGGGGGGCAGTATTACCTTCGACTGTTTGTATTGTTTGAAGAAGTCGGCTTGCCATATTTGTTTTTATCCTTCGACATCTACATCGGTGTCACTAGTTTTTATTATTTGATTAGCTAACTCTCCAGTCTCAGTTGAGACTACTTGAGTACTGGTTACATCATCTATTGTACTACTTGTTGAGATAATTGCACTAGCATTGTCTTGAGCGGTGGCACTTTGAGAAAGGCTGTATATAATTGCAGTAATAGGAGTAAATACAGGGCTGATGTAAGTTACCTGTACTCCACCTTGAAATAACAGAGTAGCTGCAGATTGAGAAACTGAGGTACTGCGAAATACAGAGAATGTCTGAGTCCCACCCGTAAATGTTAGAGTAGCGTGGACCTGAGCAATGCCTACATCTATAATAGAGGCTATCGTTTGAGTTCCCCCTGTGAAAGTTAAGACAGCGTGGGCTTGAGCTATAGATGCGTCTTGAATAGAGGCAACTACTTGAGTGCCCCCCGTAAAGGTTAGGCTAGCACCAACCTGAGCCACAGCTCCGAACTGAGTCGTAACAATTGCCTGAGTACCGCCCGTGAAGGTTAGGGTTGCATATGTCTGGCTTATTGAAACTATGTTGACTGTAGCAATTGACTGAGTACCACCTGTAAACGTTAATACAGCAGCAGATTGAGAATCGGCTGTATTAGTTTTGACAACTTGTGTTCCTCCACTAAATGTCAAGGTAGCAGCTGATTGGGTTACTATTCCAAAGGCAGTAGTGGCTATTGCTTGAGTTCCCCCAGTGAATGTCAATGTGGCATGAGTTTGGGCAATCTGAACATCGTTAACTGTGGCTATAGCTTGTGTACCACCAGAGAAAGTAAGAGTAGCTGCCGATTGTGCTACCTGACTATCTTGTATAGATGCTACGGTCTGCGTTCCTCCTGTGAAGGTTAGGGTAGCTGCAGATTGAGAAACCGTGGCATTAATAACACCACCAAGAGGTGCGTATTGTTGTCTGTGGGGTATAGGGAAACTTCTACCAAACCTAGACATGGGTTACCTCGTTGCTGCTCTGTTAAGAGCTTGAATTATACTAGCTCCTAAAGAGTTATTTAAGTTACCTATATCTTTGCCTATCGGAGGACTGCCTTGACCCGATGGGTCATAAAATGTCGCAACGCCACCAGTGTTTACGAATGAAACTCCAAGTGTAAAGGTTGCAGTTTGAGCACCAGTTGAGCTGACTAACTTACTCTCCATGGCTGCTGAGCCATCAGATGTGTTATCAATAGAGGTCAGGTTGGTGTAGCCCGCACCCAAAGCGAAGGTAGAAGCCGTACCTACATAAGTTCCTACTCCTACAACCAACTCTATTGCTTCGGTAGTCGCTGCCGAAGCTCCTGACGTACAGGTAGTAGAAGCGGTGTTCAACTGAGCCATACTCTTGTCTAGAGTAGGAGTACCAATGAACCCATTAAAGTATTGGACCACAACCGATACGTTCGTAGAAGCAGAGTTATAATTTACCGTTACAGTTGGACTTGCTTTAGCTGTAGTAATCTTAGCCCAGTAGGTAGCCTGATAAAGAGTTAAGGAGTTACCAATACTTGCCCCTGATATAAGTGTATAAGTATTAGGAGTAGTGGCATTATCCGTTACCGAAGTAACAGCATTAGCCCCACCAGTAAAAACTATAGTTACAACAACAATTTGACCAAGGGCAAATGTGTTAGTAAAGGCTGCTGTGGTCGCAACACCCGTACCATTGGCGATGGTTTTACCTTCGACAAATGCCAGAGCCATGGGAGACTACTCTTCCCAAATCACATAGCAATAAGCGTTTACAGTTGTACCAGCAGTTACACGGATTCGTAAGAACTGAGAAGCTGCTATTTCAGGTTCTCTACCTAATGGGTATTGCTTTATATATTGGTTTGTTGGAGCGACTAGCTGTAGGTCAAAGTACCTTAGGTTGGCTACAGAACCTTCTGTACCAGGACTGAAACAGGTTGCTGCTGTACCACCGACACACAGTGAAGCCACTGCATTAGGGTCACCAAAAGTTGTTGGGGTAAGAGATGTACCTACAGAAGCACCGACAGTAGTACCAAAGAGTTCTACCTCTATTGGAGTTGCTGCTGCAGAACCATCAAAACTAATCCCCCACTCTAAGATAGTGATATTAGTAGTCGAGGGAGTGGCTATTTGGAGAAGTGTCTTAATAGATGTACCAGTAGCTACTTTAACCAAAGCTGCTGTAGTTGGAGTTGCACCGTTTGCTGCCCAGTATATTTTTCTTGCCATGATTAACTCCTAGCTTGAAGCTGCATTGAGCACGCCATTCGTAGCGTCCCAGGTTATTACAAATGTACCACCACCTGAAGCTGTTTGAGTACCCCCGAAGTCTACGTTACAGATTGGGTGTCCAGAAACTATGTAAAGTTTGGCTGCTACTGCACTAAATCCTGCCCCTGTAGCGGTCCAAGTTGTAGTTCCCGCAGAACCACCACCGAAAGCACCTGTAATTTTAGCTAACTGAGGAGTGGTACTAGCTGTACTTAGTGTCCTAGTTCCTACAGCACCACCACCTGTGGTGTAACCATTAGCTGAAGCAACCTCTGTACCAGATGTGGTATAAGCGGTGTCTGCTGCTGTGAAGGTTGAGGCACTGAATAATGCACAGTTTACTGTTGCAGTTGTCCAGGCGACTCCACCGATTAGGGAATCATTTACAATTATCGTATATAAGTGAGTTACTACAGCCATTTTATGCCTCGCTCTCTGGGTTTAGGATATGCACAGGCATAACTGGTCCTGAAAGGGCAATATGGGTACTAATCTTAGGGTTGCCATCTGCGTCAGTTTCGTGATGGTCAGTAGTAATTACTTTACCCTTAATAGTAGATGTACTACCGTCAGGGTGACCAATCTTAAATTCTCGTTCTTCTTCTGTTACTGTTGGTTCCATTTTTATTTTCCTTTTGTTATAACTAGGTTATATAAGTCTAGTGTACGCTGAAAGTTCTTCTAAATCAATAAAGGCGGTTTCACTGTTAATGGTTAGTTTAAAGATCATATCCCGCTTAGCAGCTTCGTTTAAGTCCCACTCCATGCTTATGGTTGCATGGCCCCCGTGATCTTTTAAATCAGCTCTAGTTAGGTGATAAACTATGGCATCTCGGAATCTAGTGGTCTTATCCCGGATAGTGGTTAGGTCTTTTTTGGTAGCTTGACGCATTATAGTACCGCTATTAGCCCTGATTGGGGCACCACCACAAGGTCCTTAGCTATATCTACAGAGGCATAGACTTTAAACTGTACCCGGTCCCCCACCTTAACACCCACTACCCCCATAGCTATGTGAGTCACAACGCCCTGGGGAGGATAGGTCTTTATCTGTTCGTGTAGGTATAAACCAGAGGCTGTTTTCTCTTCAACCGGATCCACCTTAACGGCAATATAATCATGTAGAAGAGTTTTTATTTCCATAAGGGTAGTATAGCACCAAAAAACGGCTTGCGAGAAGCCGTTTTAGGGATAATTTAAAGGAGGGCCTTACGACCATCCATATTATAGCACTTAGCTAGGTGAGCCGGATGGCTGAGTAGGTTGTAGCTCAGGAGCTAAACCAACAATCTGACCATCGGGGCCAATTTCTACCTGGCCACTGTCATTCTTGGGAAAATTAGCGATGACATCATCGTTAGTTTGAAGCCCAATGTTTGAACCGTCTACCCCTACACTAGGAGCAGCTACAATTTGCTGGGGAACTTGGCCAACAGCTTCTTCAACTGGACTAAGGTCCTTCTCAGCCAAAGCCTCTTCGACTTTAGCTTCCTCTTCATGCTTTTCAGCCTCGTCCTCATGGACTACAGCCTCTTCAGCCTCAGTATGAACTGGGGCTTCTGGAGCTACTGGAGTTTCCACAGGTGCTGGTGTATCTTCTACAACAGGAGCTACTGGAGCGTCTACTGGAGTAGGAGGTATTTCAGGTGTCGTAGGCGTAGCTTCGACAGCCGGAGTAACCTCTGGGGCAACGGGCTCTTCAACTGGTTCACTAGTATCTTCTACTGGTGTTTCAGCCTCTGGAGCATCCGCTGGTGCATCAACCACTGGGATTGAAGTCACAGGGGCTTCTGTTACGGCTGGAGTGTCTACAGGGGCTTCTGGAGCTACTGTAGGGTCACTGGCAGGAGTAACAGGAGTGTTTTGATCATCCATATTAAAATCCTCTTTTAGTTTGTATATCTATTGTACTAGAAAGCACTAACTTCTTGCCATGTCATTGATACAATCGCAGAAATAGCAGTAGTCAAACAGTTAATAGATACTGCTGTACCCGGTGTTAGAACCAATGCACCCTGAACATCATCTAAGATGTAGGTTTGGCTAACTGAGCCACTAGCAACTGGACCACCTACACCACGAACAACAACTGGTGCTGCTGGTAGGGTAGCGGCGGAAGCTGCAAGACCCACTGGTTGCTGAGAACTTCCTAATTTAGCACTTCTAACAGTTAGGGCTGTTACCTGAGTAACTGCGGCAGCAACTGGGTTAGTGTTAGCTGCATAGACGATAGTAGCGATACCGGCAGGTGCACTTGTGATCGCAACAGTTGTCTGAAGAATCAACAGGTTCATGCCAGATCCGACTGGGTTAGTTAGTGTAAAACCAGTCTGAGTGGTACTTAGAGCGGTGGATAGGGCTTGCCCAGCCTGGTTAGAGGCTACGAAAACCGCATCATTTCCGTTTTGAATATAGGTTGCTTTTCCCATTATATTTATTTCCTTTTTGTTTAGTTTAAAGGGGCTGTACGCCAGCCCCTAAGCGGTCAGTGTAAGACTAAGCGGCTGTAGTTCTAGATAGCGATACTAAAGCGGTTGAACGCTCAACAGCTACCCCATAGATACAGTGAAGTACGGCCTTCATACCAATAGCGTCAACAGAGTCTTCCATCTTGTAAGTTGGAGGCAACTGCATAGCGATTGATAGAGCCTTTTTGTGGAAGAACACATCGTAGCCTGAGCCACCGGTAACAACAACGTTGTTACTCATGTGTAGTTCCATGCCGTATAGACGACCCACTAGAGAGTCATTTGAGGCAGTTTCTTTAACAGCGATACCAGTTTGACCAGTCTGATCGTAAGCAACGTACTTGTTTACGTTTAGAAGGTCACCCTCAGTGTAGCTACCAATGATACCGTAACGTTCGCTTCGTGGGACGTTGTTAGAGTCAAAAGTAGTAACAATTGAGATGATGTTAGGGTCAGTAACAGTTGCACCGGCTGAAACAGTAGTTCCCGCACCTGTGTAAAGAGAGGCGATGTCTGTGTCAACTTGTCGGGCAACAGCCTCAGCCTGAGCAGCTCGGTAAAGAGACTGTAGGTCATAGCTGGCCTGTACCTTAGCAATATCCTCAATTAGAACGGCTGAGTAAGTTTGCTTGTTAATGTTAATAGTGATCGTAGTCTCAGTGTTAGCATCGTAAGTTACGTTTGTGCTTGCAGCCTTGCTACGAGCGTTCAATGTACCTAGGAACGGTACGTTGATGATGTTACCACCATCCTGAACTAGGTTACCTCTTTGGGTAATAAGGTCCTGGAATCGTAGAGCCTTATAGAAAGGTAGTTCTACTTCCTTAGTCCACTTTTGGGCGATTAGATACGCTTCAGTGGAGGTTGTTACATCTGCCATGATATTTTATTTCCTTCTCGTTTATTTGTTTTTTAAAAGAATCTACTTATGGAGTGACGCTAGGTAAGCATCGGAGGCCTCTTTACCACCCTGTTTAAAGTATTGATCTGATGTCATACGTCTTACAGAGATAGCTGCGGCTTCTGGGCTGCTATCGTCAAAGCCATTGCCCCCAGTAGTTGCACGGGCTTGGCCGCTAGGGCGTACACCTGTCTTCTGGGACTGCTTATTTACATTGTCAACAGATTTGTTCTTCTGAGCTGTCGCATAGCGATCCATCTTATTAAACTCAGCTTCTGCAAAATCTTTAAATCGAACGCTAGGTTTTTGAATCGTTATTCTACCGGTTCTTTCGTCTTTGGTCATTCCAATGAAAGCGATATAGTCTTGAACCAAGTCTTTCTCTACATCTGGGGTCAATTTGTCTTCGTATTTAGCTGAGACACGCTCACCATCAATGTCGAAGTTTGTTTCCCAGAGCTTAGTGTTTACTTGACTCTCCCCCTGCCGGAATCCGGTATTTAAGCCCTCTGCGAAGCGGTTTTTGCCAAAAGCAAGCCTGTCTTCTTCGATAGCTTTGGGGTCATATTCTTCACCTTCTTTGTATTCAGTCGGTTTATAAGACTTGTCGGTTGAGAATAGATCCGTAGTGTTATTATCCCTGGCATTATGCTCTTGGATCTCTTTACTAAGTTTGTCAATATAACGGTCATGTCTAACTTCGTTACGGGGTTTTTGGGCCCCTTCTTCGGTAGACTCGTTGTCTTCGGTGGCTTTGCCAGCCTCAGTACCTTCAACCTTAGTTACACTCTCATCGGTTTGGTTTTCCGATTCACCTGATTTACTTGTATCAAGTGTTTTTTCGTCCTCTACAGGATCTGCCATATATGTCCTTTTTGTTATCAGACCACGTTAGATTAGGCTCGGTCGCCGCCATTGATTTTAATTATAACTGCTTTTTTGCTTCAGCGTCAAGTTCAGCCTGATTAGCCAGTACTATTGGCTTAAAAAGTGGTTTACCCTCGTTAGAAGTCCCAACAAGCACCGTATTTAGGTGATCGTAAGAGGTTCCGTGAACGTGTTGACCCTTGTTACACTCAATATAAGGGCCTCTAGCCTTCCAAAGATGAACATGATCGTCCAGCTTAATTGTTGAGTCTCCATGTCTAATATGCTCTGGTGGTTCTACCCCAGCATCTATATAGTCTTGGTCAGTTCTAAGCCGGTTAACCATTATCGCTCCCTTGAATAAAGTTAATCCAAGACTCCATCTCTTCAATTACAGCATTACCTACCGCCGAGTAGAAAGCAGCATCAATTTTAGGCATATTATTATATTTAACACCTCCGGGAGTCTGAGCCCGGTAAGCCTCTTGGCGTTGTCTACCGAAGTCAACAAACTCCTTCCACTGTTTGGACTTGCTTACGCTTTTCTTACGCTTTTCGTCAGCATCATCTGGCGTGGTCTCTGGCACTTCAATACTAAAGTCCTCACTCATTGGTCTAAGACCAGTTAGGGGTTTACTTCTTTCGTCTTCCATTTAATAGGTCTCCTATATTCTTATGAGCTGCTGCAATCACAGGGTCATGGATAACCGCACCGCTAGGCATTACCTCTGGATCGGGTTTCTTTTCTGGAGCCGCTGGAGGAGTAGCAGCCGCTGTTACCTCAGGGCTCTTGCTCTGGGAATCGTGAGCCTTAATGCCTAGTTCAACGTTCTTCTGTTGCTGGTCAACGGTTAGAGCTGAGGCGTTTGGAGGAATCTGATAGTTCTGCTTCTGGAGTTCCTGCATCTGGGCCCATTCTGGCATATCTTTATAGGCCATAGTATCAACTACTTCAGGTGGTTTTTGCTGGGGGGTCTGGGAAGCTTGCTGTTGCTGGTAGGCCTGGAACTCTTCAGGAGTCATCTTTCTAAAGATCTTACCCATTTCTGGTACGTCAGCTAGATCCTCTTCGAGTTTGGCGGCCTGGACCATATCAAGCATCCACCCCTGAGCGTTCATCTGAGTCATTACGTTCTGCAAACTTCCGATATTCTTAATGAAGCTCTCTAGGTTCTGTAGCTGGGTGGCCTTGTCAGCAAGAGCTGAGGACCCCATGTCTAGGTGGAAGCGAGTAGTTAGGCCCTTAAAGAACGATGGCTTAATGGTCATGCGGGCACTTTGGCCAGAATCACTTATATCTAGCATTTTCTTAAGATCATCGCTCCAACCAGCGGCATCTATGTCTTCAAAATCATCTACAAATAGGTCAACTGGGATGTCTTCGGTGCCAATGGTACCAAATAGCCCCATACAACGGTCTTCTAGCGTCTCAATCTTGGACTCTATATAGAAGCGGTCCTGGTTGTCTCTGGCACTCTCACGCTGTTGTTGCTGTTGAACCCCGGAGTCAGTCTTAGAGAAGCTAGAGTCTCCTGCACCGGCGGCTGTCATAGAGGTATCAGTAGTGCCGGCCTGGTTAACCATCGCTCCATTCATCATAGTCTTAGCGGCCTGGTAAGTAGTTAGACCAACTGGGTCGGTTCGGTACTCTCTAATTGAGTTTAAGACTGTCTCCTGCCAAATAGCCCCTGGATCCTGAGTAATAGAGCTCTTAACAACTCCGGCTGGGTTAATAATCGTTGGAGGGTACAAACTACGCTTAATGGAGGCAAAGTAGAAGTTATCCAGACCATCAGAAGCAAACTGCAACGGCTTAGCTCGCTGGAAGTCTCCTAGGCCATAAAAGTTATCAAACAAAGGTGTAGCATATTTCACAACAAACGGTATTTTGCCATTCTTGTGAGGATTTCTGATAACCCTTATGATTACACCGTTGTACTCCGGAGCAAAAGTAACCCAGTTCCCGTCTTCACCGGCTTCATAGCGAGTGGATAGCATGATTCGGCCCTTTTCAGGCTGGCTCTGTCGTTCACGGGTAATCAGTGAGTCTCTTCGGCTGTCTGGAGTTCGGAGTTTCTCTTCGATCATCTCAATAAGGGTCTTAATTTCGTCAGTGTCCCAACCAGAGTCTTCACCATCCTCTCCGTATTCGTCCAAAATTGACTCTAGATAAACCTGAGACACATAAGTAATAGCATTACAGTAGTCCATGTCATCAACCGAGGCTCTACCTATCTGCGGTACAAAGTTACGAGGGTGCCAAAGCCAACAGTTTGGTCCAATGTAGTCATCGCTTACGTCCCAGTCATAGTACATAGGCATAAACCCATAAACGCTTGAATAAAACTGCCAGTTTCGGTACTTCTCTAGAAGTGGAGACTGAGCGTTCATGTTGGGAAGCATATATTTTTGTCTAATTATGTCGAGTACAGCGGCGGCTCCCTCGTCTTTTTTGCCAGCGGCTGTCATGTTACCAGAAGGTAACTGGCCCATAACCCTGGCTGAGCGTTCCTGATAAATAGTAGTGGTTCGACCGTCACTTAGGCCATTCTGAATCTTTTTACTAACTGAATCGTAGGGCTTAGAGATCAGCATAGCCTCGTAAGCATCAAAGTTCTGGACGTAGTTATCGTGGGCTAGTAGGTCGTAGCGGAAATCACGCCTAACAACCTCTATATACTCTTCTTTTTCGGTCTTGGTGGCTGTTTTTGGATCAATAGATATCTCACCATACTGCCCCCCATAGGTTTCATCATTACTGGCTTGAGGTGCTTTGGCCATAGTTTTTTATCTCTTTATTTTTAATAGTTATCAGTACTATTGTACCCTTTTTAAAATCAATCTCAAACTCTAGTTTACCCTCTAAAAGCCCAAAAATCATGCTATTTAGCAGTTTTTCTAGGTCTTTGAAGGCTGAAATGTTAGATTTTGGCTTGATTTGACTACTTTTATAAAATGTTACAGTATCAGTTTTAGAGCGGTGCCGGTGGACTACAATCTCCCCAAAGCCTAGCTCGGTAGTCATGTGCTCAAGGTCTCTAATCCACTTAGGGGTATTATCCATGTTAACAACTATACTCTAGTTAGACAGCGGCATACCATATTCGCCAAAGGCCATCTTGGGGGCTGGTTTATCGTCTTTAGTACCCCCCCACTTGAGGTAGAGGGCTAGGTAGCGGATACCGTCAGCGTGGTCATCATCAAACTTAACCGGTAATTCACTAGTTGGCCGATCTCGCTTAGCTTCAGCGTACTTGTACTGCTCAAAGTTTAGGATAGTATAGCGACAGTTGGAGGTTATTATTAACTGAGGTTTAGGGTCTCCAATCAACTGGATACGGGGCTTCATTCTTACGGTTAACAGCCCAATTCCAGAGATAATAGAACCGGACTTCTTGGGACTAGGTTGGCAAGGTAGGCCCTTTTGCTGCATATAGGTAATAAGATCTGGTCGGGCTGAGTCACCAATAATAGCTGTGATCCGCTTATCAGCCATTTTTAGCTTAATCATCTCTATAACATCGTCCAAAGAGGTCTCAGTAACGTGGATCTCGTCATAAACCCACCAGCGGTCTTCAATGTCTACCCTAATAAAGTTAACAGCCATAGGGTGTTCTTTGGAGTTACCAAAGTCAATAGTAACGTAGTCGGTGCCCTGTTCTGGGACCATATCTGGGGTACAAACATGGGTAGAACGCTTAAATACTGGATAAACTGATCCTTGCACGGCTCTAAACTCCAATTCCATTTCCTGTAAGAAGGCATTAAGCAAGCCCTTTTTATCGGCCTCTTTTCGCTCATTAGCTACCCAGTCTGGGTCAATTACCGGGTTATCCCGCCAAGTAGCCTTTGAAAAGTACCAGCCATTAGCCTTAACGTTAGCATATTCCAACATATCATACCAGTGGTTATACCCCTTAGGAGTACCCATGAAAGCTGCCCAACCCTTAGTTGTTGTAAAAAAGTACTTATAAACCTCTTCCCAGTTATCTGGGTTCTGGTCAGCGTACTCATCAAAGATAATTCCGTGAGCCTTGTTACCTCTGTGGGTATCAGCCTGGTCCGATCCTAGTAGTCTAATCGAAGAAGGAGGTAGATCGGGGTTATGGTGGACGTTAACCCAGCCAAAGCCAGGTAACTTCATCGGTCCTTCCATGTGGTTAAAGGTAACTCGGAGCTCATCGTTGTTAATACCCTGTTTAGGGTTAATTAGCTGTTTAGGGATAGTGTGAAGGTACTGCTTCCAGACAACCTGAGAGGCCTGAGAGTAGGTCCTAAAGACAATAAAGTACTGTCCTTGTCGCATACAGGCGGCGATCCAGGCCATATAGACCGACCACATAGTTTTACCGACCTGCCGACCCCAAAACAGTGTTCCACGCTTATAGCCGTCAACTAGAAAGGCTCTGTGAGCCTCGATTTGCTTCTGGTGCGGTGTATATATTACCGCCATAGGGGTTAACTTAGTTCTTCGTTGTCAATCTTAGGTACAGAGTTACCAAAACCCTTAACGTTAGACTTAGTAACGACTTTTACTACTGTTCCACCAACAGCCTCTTCTTTTGAGTCCACATTTAGCTGGAAGTTGCGAGGTGGGAAGAAAATAGCTAGTAACCACTGTTGGATACGAGCATAGCGAGTTCGATCTAAGAGCTCTCTCAGGCCTTCCGGGGTGACTTCTAGGCCTTCATCCGAGGCGTAGATCATAGCTAGCTCTTCGTCTTCGTTGAGGTGAAGCGTCTGAATGACTATAGATCGGTCCATTTCCTCTCCATGGTCATCAAACATATTCTGGTAAAGAGTAACGTGGAAGGTTGGCTCCTGGGTACTAATACCGGACTTAGTTTCGTAGGGCTTGGAGTCTATATCCCAAGTAATGAAGTAGTTTTCTCTCATAGAGAATCTAGATAGTCGAGGTTCGTCTAGTAGCTGCTCCCGAGGATCTGGGTAATAATCTGGAGAGATATTAAACTTAGTGAAAGTTCCGACCATCTGGCCCTGTGGGTTAAGTTGAAGGCCAATTCCAGGCGTTAGAGACGGTGCTGGAGTCTTGTCGGTCACAGTTCCACTAGATAAACGATTAACTAAATCGTTGAACTGGTCTGTTGTTAAGGTTATTAGTTGAGGACTGTTTGTTTGGGGGGTTTTTGTTTGAGGTTTTTTAGCGGCCTTAGCGGCTGCCATTTTTTCACCGAAGGCTTTCCGCTCTTCAGGTGTCCATTTCTTTGGCATTTTGTTTTCCCCTCAATGTTAATGTGTTTACAAAATAAACTATAGCACTACATATAGGGACTTGCAAACCACTAAGCGGAAGCGTATAGTCCCTAATACTATTTAGTACTTCGTGTACAAATAGAAAACCCCTCTTTCAAGGGGCTAGCTACTTCGTGTACATAAATTGTACCGTTATTGTAGCAGACTTATGACTGAGGTGTCAAGAGTAACAGCGACTTTAATAAAACTGAAATAAATCTTAGAGGGTAGACCATAGTGGGGGCAACATCTGAGGGCGTGACCTCCGACCTGGCTTACTCTCTAAGTGAATAGAGTTCTCAGATCTCTTAAAGATTAACCATAAAGTATCTACCAGGGATAATGCCCTCCTAGTGTCTTAAAATAGCTTATGGTATAATAGATTCATGGCTAGCGATAATCAGCTAAAGAAGTATGTCAATTCCAGACATATTAACCAGCCCAGGATATCGGCTGAGGTATTGGCTAAATTGATTGCTTGGAAGAACGAACTTAGTGGTAAAAATAACAGCATCTACGAAGAGCATCTTATAGCCGAAGAGAAAAATGAGCAGTTATTTTAAACGTATGATATAATGGATTTTATGAAAACTATATGCCAACCCACCAATAAGGATGCCCAGCCAGAAGCAAAGGCGGATTTGACGTAGTTTTAGAACCTTTTTGAACCTCAAACCGCCTTCCCTTCACCGGAGGCGGTTTTTTAATATAGGTAATTAGTACAATAGCAGTACGATGGATTCCAAACCCATAAACGAGGGAGCATTACCTTCATTACCTGCCAGATAACGGAATGTCGCCTAGTGGTATGGCACACGGTTTGGGGCCGTGAACAATTTGGGTCCGATTCCCAACTTTCCGACCAGTATCCATGGCTTAATGGCTGAGCAGCGGTCTTTTAAACCGCCCTATGATGGTTCGATTCCATCTGGATGCACCAAGCTCTAGACACGGAGTTAACAAGGTGTTCTAAGCCTTACACCTGGGTTCGATCCCCAGCTAGAGTACCAAGGGTTTGTAGCTTAACAGTGAAGCACCTGCCTCTTAAGTAGGATATCGTGGGGGCAGCACCCACCAAACTCACCATGTGGATTAGTTTAAAAGAAGAACAGTGCTCTGATACAGCATAAACAAAGGGGCAGTACCTTTATCCACAACCAATCGGCTATCGTTCAATAGCAGGACATCAAGCTTATATCTTGACAAACTTGGGGCAGAACCAAGTAGCCGGACCAGCTCTGTTAGTTTAATAGTAGAACATTGGTGTTACATACCAAATACGAGCGTGCGATTCGTTCACAGAGTACCAAAGCCTTATAGCTCAACAGACAGAGTACCGGTCTTCGAAACCGATGATGAGGGTGCAATTCCTTCTAGGGCTACCAATTTAACAAAAAGGGGTATCATGCCAAGAGATGATCGCTGTATCGGATGTGGTTGCTGGAGAGTATCAGATATGTCAGTAATCTGTATCCACAAGTGTTTAATGTGTTGGCGGAAGCCGAAGTAGTCGAGGCCCTAGCCTGTGAAGCTAGACTAAGCGGGTGCAAGTCCCGTCTGCCACCCCAAGATGATCCTGAAGTGTTACGATAGCACGTTACCTTGTCAGGGTAAGAGCACGGGTTTGACTCCCGTTAGGATCGCCAAGTAATTCTTTGTAGTATAGCGGTAATACACCTGGCTGTTAACCAGAAGTCCGTGGTTCGAACCCACGCAAAGGAGCCATATAAGGATCGTTGGCTGAGTGGTAAAAGCTACCGCCTGCAAAACGGTGTACATCGGTTCGACTCCGATACGATCCTCCAAAAAGCCGGATTAGCTCAATAGTAGAGTTACAGTTTTGTAAACTGAAGACCTGGGGGCAGTACCTAGATCCGGAGCCAGTGGGTGTAGTGTTAATGGCTAACACGCCTTCCTTCCAAGTAGGAGCTCAGAGTTCGAATCTCTGTACCCGCACCATTTAGGGCTTTTAGGTCAATAGTAGACTCATTGCTTTGCAAGCAGTATACGACGGGGCAGAACCGTCAAGGTCCACCATTTCGAGTGTTAGGCAAGTGGCTTAAGCCGTTAGTTTTTCACACTAAAGATCATGGGTTCGAATCCCATACACTTGACCATTTACAGCGTAGGGGCAGAAAGCTAAGCCGCTACCCTCTCAAGGTAGAATACTGGGAGCATTACCCAGTACGCTGACCAATTGCGTGTCCTCTAAAGGTAGGAGAGAGGCCTTTGAAACCTTTAATCTTGGTTCGAATCCAAGCGTGCAAACCATAATTGGGAGTCGTCTAACCGGTAGGACAGTACCCTCTGAAGGTATAGATCTAGGTTCGAAGCCTAGCACCCAAACCATTATGACTATTGACTAATCACTAAGCATTTGTTATACTCCTTATGTATAGTTCTTTGAAATCTGTCCGTAGTCACCTAATAAGTTGCTACACACGGCTAAGGTCATCAAATCGGATCGAAAGATCTACGGATGTCGGCATAATAATCAAAAGCTGGTGTCGAGTGCTTGAAAGAGCGAGGAGAAGTGCGAACCCTTGAACAAATACAATTTAAACTTGTAATGTTTGGTTGCGGGCCGCCATCTGACTATAAGTGCGGGCTGAAAGCTCGATCGACTTATAATCAGTTCGGCCCGCTGTCTTCAATGGCGAGTGTGGAGGGGTTTGTGATGTCAAATAACGATGGTTATTTACTGGTGCTTGCAAGCGAATCTGGGGAAACCTGGTGAAGCCTCTACAGGAGGAAGTGGTAGTCTGAGGACTTTGACCTATGGGCAGTTTTGGAGGAATTATGTCAACATTTAAAGTATTACCATATAATAAACCAGCCGAATTAGAGAAACTACTTGCCGAAGGGTATATGGTTAATGGCGTATTCAGCCATACATCTAAAGCCATACTAATTTTAAAGAAATGACTAACTTTGACGGCCGGTTCAGTACAGTTATCCGTAAAAGTGTTAGAAAACTGTTTTTTAAAGAGAAAAATAAGGGCCAGTTAATAAATGACTTGCTTGAAAAGTATTATAAGGTATAATGGTTTTTAGCAGGTTACTAGTTCCGGTGAACTAGCTGGTCTCATAAGCCAAGTAGAGGAGTTCGACTCTCCTACCAGCCACCAAATTAAAGGATTAAACAGATGAAATACTTACTATCGTTTTCAAGTTTGTATCTCTCCCAGTCAGGGGCTTCTGTTTAGTGTAATCGAAAATCGTTCTTGCGAAAGGAAGCCTCTCCCAACCGAGAGGCTTTTTTATATGTCTTCGTAGCTTAACGGTTTAAGCATCCGCCTGAAGAGCGGAGGATTGTGGTCCGACTCCACACGTTGACACCATTAGCCGTGGCGTGCAGGGCACTCAACTGACTGTAAATCAGGAGACGAAGGTTCGATTCCTTCCCATTGCACCAGCTCACATAGCCCAACTGGAAGAGGCATAAGTTTCAAAAGCTTATTTGTGTAAGTTCAAATCTTACTGTGAGTACCAAGCTCTCCTATCCCAACGGTAGAGGAAGTGGTTTTAGAAACCATCAAGTGTCAGTTCGAATCTGACGGGGAGTACCAGCTCGATTAGCCCAGCGGCAGAGGCAAACGACTTAAGATCGTTAAAGGCTCAGTTCGAATCTGAGATCGAGTACCATACGGAAGATAAAGCAGCTCCATGGAGGGGCGACTGGCCTTGAAAACCAGGCTACGGCAACGTACGGGGGTCGGTTCCTCTGTCTTCCGCCAAGGTAGATTAACTCTTTAGGAAAGGGGATCGCCCGCTAAGCGAATCGCAGGGTAAAATCTGTCAGTTTCGAGTACTGAGTCTACCGCCATGATATTATTAAATAATGAACGAAAAACAAAACTTTATAAGCAGACCAGTTTGGTATGTAGATCAAGAAGAGAGAGTTATCCCAGCTAGTGCTGTAGACAGACACCATGTAGCCTTCCCTAGAGACCAGTTTAAGCACAGAAAAGGCCTACAGTTCAGATCGCTAGGCGGTATGGTCCATAGAATATCAATTGCCGGCCACCGAGAACTCCACGCCAGCGTAGAGGCCCCACCACCAATCTCCCAGAAGCTAATAGATAACATTACCCATAATCAACAGAACATGGGCGATCTAGACCCTCTGACACGTTTAAACTACACCATTAACTACCTAGGGTGTTTAGCAGACTCTGGAGGTCAAGTAAGCCGTGAAGCTGATGAGCTACTGTGGAATCTAATTGAACAAAGAACCTATATCCAACTGGGTAAGGTTACTCTTTTGGAAGATATCTAACGCTGAAGTTCCCAGCTCTTTGAAGCCCCTACCCAGCGGTACATTAGACCATCGTCACCTAGTCCAATAATATATAGACTAACCCCAAATTGACCGACTGTAGCCACTGTATTAGCTGATACGATCCCCACACTGGCTGGTTTGGGTTCGGACTTCCGAGCTGGTCCTTTGTCTTTGAATATCTCTTCTAGATCTTTTGCCATTTAAAACTCCTATTTAAACTGTTTAACTGTCTCACCACCCATGTTAGACAACCTGTCTTCTTTGGGTGCGGCATCGCCTTCTTTAAAGATACCACAAAGTGAGCATAGGTAGTGGGCAACGGTCTTACCGCCTGATTTCATGGTATAGGCTAATTTGAAGTCGTGTTTACAGGGATTTTCTGGCCACATATCACTCATGGCATCTCGTCTACGGGAACTACTGTTGGTTCGGTGTATCTGGTAGACATGCTAGGAGTGCCTATGATTCTCTTTACGGGTTTAGGAAGGTTTGGAGAGATTTTAGCTGAGTAACCCGGCTTAGTTGGATCATTGGCTTCTTTAAGGGTCTTAGGGAGCTTCATATTGGAGTGAGTGGTAAAGGGGATGGTTATTGTATTGCCTATCTTAGCAGAGTCCTTGGCTACTGTAATCCAATGGTTCACCTGTACTGACTTGTTGGCTAGGGAGTTCCAGAACTCTTCATTCTCTTTTTTAATATAAATTGTGGTTTGCATATATTTAGCGTAACACAACACAATACTGTAACACAACACTGTATTAAGGTGGGGGGTGTTTTGCTGAGTGGGAAATATAGAGGTATAAGTCCATCTTATCTATTTATATATATACCTGTACGATAAATGAAACATCGCCATGGCCGGGGGTGGTTCGGCCAAGGTAGAAAAAAAGGGAACTGTTTGGCAAGGAAACTACAATCTTGAGATATTACTACACCATATATAGTGTGTAGTTGAGATGTCTAGTTGGGGATCTCCGTCCACCCCTAGTGAAGATGTCGCACAAGATATATTGTACGACACTATTATAACATCATTTATGCCCGAAAACAGGCCTTTATACCAAAACGATAATCCCTAGAACAGAGATAAACTGCTATTGACAAGATTTTTACTAGAAAAAGCGAATCTCTGGAGAACAGGTTGAAGCCACAACAGAGGCCACAATCTAAAACAACCTAATCCGGCATAACATCCAAAACTTCTTCACCCTCCCCCGGTTCAACCTCCCCATCACCCGTTAGATTGATTGAGATCCTAACCACACTTGTTTGTTGTTCAACCTTAACTGTAGACTTACCATGCAAATGATCATAAGCATACTGAGCGTTTTGGGTCGCTATCTCTCTTTGTCTAGGCTTCGGAGAATCCATCCAATCCTTTACGGTCCCAACAATAGCACTCTCGAATAGATGATTATATTCAGCTAGGCCCATTTTAATAACGTCTGTCTTCATAAGGTTGGAGCCTATCTTACTAGCAGTCAACCGATCTTTATGTTTGTACCCGGCAGCAATGGCACTATCCGCCAACGTCTCAGTAGGATGATCTATTCTTCTTTTTAAAAATGCGTCTCTCTTTGGAGATATTACAGGCTTCTTAATCATGTTTAGATTATAGCATTATAGGCTTTTAAAACGCTTGTAGTTGTAGAATAATCAACAATATACCTCTGTAATATCAACACATCTAACCAGTAAGCTATTGACATATAAATATAAGCGAGTACAGTAGTTAATAGAGTTCAGCGATCACATCAACCAACTAGCACGATTCACAACTTAATACCCGGTAACACATAATAAGGTGTGATTTACCACTTCAAAGCCTATAAGGTATAACCCGGGTTAATAGTTGTCTTTAACAATTGAGCAGTTTAATAGTTACAGAATACCTCACAATGGTAGAGGCATAGAATCCTACCTAGCATAATTAAGTTGTATGTTAGGAGCAAGTTGGTCTATAGCTTAATTGTGTAACTAATTTAGATATATAACAAAAGATTCGGAGTTGCAATATCACTTCGGTAGGTAGTAGCCTACAAACTATATATCTATTCATACTGATAATAAGCAAAGTTGCAACAATAGTGAGGCAACACAATAGGGTATAACTTAACACTATAAACTACGCCACCCTTATTATCAGTATCTATATCTAGGCTATAGAGTGTGTTAGCTAGTTCTAGACTAGAGTTAATCGTGCTAATACATCAGGGTGAACAGAAG